>Ga0310810_10007182_pt1 | contig 12677 bp, 10 predicted proteins | sample NCmetagenome_FD_207641 | JGI IMG/M metagenome (GOLD analysis project Ga0310810, IMG submission 207641) | Soil microbial communities from experimental microcosm in Duke University, North Carolina, United States - NC | ecosystem: Engineered > Artificial ecosystem > Soil microcosm > Unclassified ... | reverse complement strand
CATCGGCGGCCAGCGCCGACGTCGGCACCACCGCCGTCGCCTCGACCTCGATCCGCGCAGCGCGCGGCAGCGCCGCGACCTGGTACGTCGCGCGCGCCGGATACGGCGCGTGGAAATAGGTCCCCATGATCTCGTTGACCTTCGCGAACTCGCCGATGTCGGCCATCAGGATCGACAGCTTGACGATGTCGTCGAGCGTCGCCCCCGCCGCAGCCGCCACTGCGCGCAGATTGCGGAACACCTGATGCGCCTGCGCCTCGATGCCGCCCTCGACGATCTGCATCGTCTTCGGGTCGAGCGGAATCTGCCCCGACATGTAGAGCGTGTCACCGACGCGAATCGCCTGCGAATACGGACCGATCGCGGCCGGCGCGTCGGAACTCTGGATCACCTGCTTGGCCATGAGCAATCTCCTGGTCGGATCAGCAGTCTAGCAGCGCAGCCCGCCTGCGCCCCCGGCATTGGCCGCGCGGCTTGCCGAGCTTGGGCGAGCGCCTTCGAATGGGTATAATTGCGACTTCCGGGGACGTAGCTCAGCTGGGAGAGCGTCGCGTTCGCAATGCGAAGGTCGGGAGTTCGATCCTCCTCGTCTCCACCAGATCCCGAGAAAGGCCGCGAGCGATCGCGGCTTTTTTCATGCCTCACCGCGCCCGCGTGATGCGCGCAATGCCCACGATGCGCTCGATGACGGCTACGAGAATCACGATCAGCGCGATCTGCACCGACGACGCGGCGGCGATGACGAGCTGGCTTCCCTGGAACTGCAGGTAGCTGAAGATCTCGATCGGCAATGTCGTCACCCCCGGCCCGGTCAGGAACAACGCGGTGTTGAGCTCGCCGAACGAAACGATGAACGCGAAGAGCCATCCGGAGAGTACGCCCGGCCAGATCAGCGGCAACGTGACGAGTACGAGAGTGCGAAGCGGTCCGGCACCGAGGCTCTGTCCGGCTTCCTCCAGCGCCGGATCGAGTGCCTGCGCGCTCGCGAGCACCGTGCGAAACCCATACGGCATGCCGACGACGCAATGCGCGAGGAGCAGGCCCGCGAACACCGGCATCCCGATCGTCTTGTAGAGCAGCAGCAGCGCGACGCCGAGGATGATCGTGGGGAACACGAGCGGCGCGAGGAACAGCGATTGCAGCAGTCCACCGGCTGCGCCGCCACGGCGCGCGAGTGCCAGCGCGGCCAGCGTGCCGAGGATCGTCGCAATCGTCGCCGACGCGAGCGCGAGCTCGACGCTCAATGCGAACGCGCTGCGCATGTTGTCGAGGCGAAAGAACTCGACGAACCAGCGCATCGACAAGCCCGGGGGCGGAAACTGGAAGTAGTCGTTCGGCGAAAACGCCGCGACGACGACGATCAGGATGGGAACGACGATGAGCGCGAACGCGACGATCGTCGCGACGCCGCGCAGCATCGACCCGGCGGTCGGCGCGCCCGTCATCGCCCGGCGCCCTGCACGCGGCCGGGCCGCAACAGCGCAAGGATCAACGCGGTGAATGCAAGCGCGAGCGCCAGCAGGACGAAGGCGAGCGCCGCGGCGCGCGGCCATTGGAACGCCGTCACGTTGTCGTAGACGAGGCTCACGAGCAGCTTCGAGCGCGGACCGCCGAGCAGCGTGATGGTCACGTACGCCGACAGCGTCAGCAAAAACACCAACAGCGTTCCCGACGCGATGCCCGGCGTCGACAGCGGCAGCGTCACGTGCAGGAACGTCCTCGCTGGACTGGCGCCGAGCGCCTGCGCCGCCTCCTCGTAGCGCCGATCGAGCGCGGCCAGCGTATTCGCGATCGATATCGCCATGTACGGCAGCAGGATCGTCATCAGCGCGACGACCACCGCCGACGGCGTGTAGAGCAGCTCCAGCGGCGCGTCGGTCAGGCGCAGATCGCGCAGAGCCGTGTTGACGACGCCGCGCCGTTCGAGCAGCGCGACCCAGCCATACGCGCGCACGACGTTGCTCACCATCAGTGGAAACAGCAGCAACAGCATCGCGAGCATCCGTCGGCGCACCGGCAGCAGCGCGACGAAATACGCAACCGGGTAGCCGATCGCGAGACACAACCCGAGGATGACGGCGGCAATTCCGACCGTGCGACGGACGATCGCCAGGTAGAACGGATCGCCGAGCACGTCGGTGTAGTGACGAAGCGTGAGCGAGGCGCCATAGAGCTCGCTCGGGGACGCGGCGTGGAGGCTCACCCAGAACAGATATGCGACGGGCACGACGAAGAAGGCGAGCGCCAGCGCGAGCGGCGGGGCGAGCAGAAACCACGTCCAAGCCGATTTCATTCGCCGCCTTCGTCGAGCACGACCGCGCTGTCGGCATCCCACGTGCAGCGCACCTCGTCGCCGATGGCCCACTCGCCGGCGCGCGCATCCTGCCGATAGGCGAGCAGCGGCCCGGCCGCGCTGTCCATGTAGAAGTGCGTCACCGGACCGCGATAAACGATATCGCGCACGCGCGCCGGCAGCCCCTGCGCGCCGCCTCGCTGCATCCGCAGCCGCTCGGGCCGCACGGCGATCCGCGCCCGCTCGCCGATCGGCCTCTCGCCGTGCACCGACACGCGGCCCGCCGGCGTGTCGACGACGATTAACGACGCGTCCGCGGCGACGACGTCGCCTTCGACGAAGTTGCTCGCACCGAGGAAGCTCGCGACGAAGGCGTTGCGCGGCCGGTCGTAGATCTCGCGTGGCGCGCCTATCTGCTCGATGACTCCGTTGTGCATCACCGCCACGCGGTCGGAAAGCGTGAGCGCTTCTTCCTGGTCGTGCGTTACGAACACCGCGGTGATCCCGAGACGCTGCTGGAGACCGCGCAACTCGACCTGCATTTCCTCGCGCAGCATCTTGTCGAGCGCGCCGAGCGGCTCGTCGAGCAGCAGCACCGCCGGCTTGACCACGATCGCGCGCGCCAGCGCCACCCGCTGCTGCTGCCCGCCGGAAAGCTGCCGCGGATAGCGATCGGCCAATGTGCGCAACTTGACGAGATCGAGCGCTTCGTCGACTCTCCGCGCCCGGTCGCCGCGCGCAACGCGCCGCATCCGCAGCCCGAACGCGACGTTCTCGGCAACGGTGAGATGCGGAAACAGCGCGTAGCTCTGGAACACCATGCTGAAGTCGCGGCGATACGGCGGCATCGACGTAACGCGCGCGCCGCGGATGAAGACGTCGCCGGCATCGGGTTGCTCGAAGCCCGCGATGAGCCGAAGCGTCGTCGTCTTGCCGCAGCCCGAGGGCCCGAGGAGCGAAAAGATCGAGCCGCGGGCGATGTCGATGCTGACGTCGTTGACGGCGACCACCGTCCCGAAACGCTTCACCGCGTTCACCAGCCGGACGTCGTCGACTTCCTCCTTCATTGCGCAGCGAGTGCGCGATCGAATTCGGCGGCGCGCGTCCAGCACTCGATCAGCGACACCGCCAGATCGGCCTCCATCAGGCGTTGCGCGGTGGTCGCTTCGGCAGCGAGCCGATGCTTCGCGATCGATTCGCAGATATGCCGCCACGCCGGAACGAGGCGATCGAGGTGATTGGCATCGCGCGCGAGCAGCGTGAATCGCGGCGTCGCCCTCTCGAGACGCGAAGAAATGTTCGCTGCCAGGTCCCGCATCAGATCGCCTTCGCTTCCGGTACCGAAATCGGGCAGCGCGTCGAGCGCGCGGCGGCATGCCTGCAGCGGAGCGATGCCGATCGTGGTGTCGGCGACGCGCGTGCCGGACGTTGCGGCACCGGCGAGGGGATGATTCGCGCCGCCGTTTCCCACCAACGCATGCACGGCATTGAGCACCAGTCGAAAGCTCGGCGCATCGGTCACGCGGTAATGTCGAAGCGTGTCGCGCATCGTTTCGGCACCGCGGATCGGCAGGTAGTGGCGCACATAACCGTCGAGCGCGATGTACTTGCGGATCAGATCGCCCATTTCGGGATGCGGCGAAAAAAGCACCGCGCGGCCGCGACTGCCGTTCGCAACGAGGATCGCCGGCTTGCCCTGCATCTCGCGCTCGAACCGCTCGCGGTCGAGCGGATTGTCGATTGCAAGGCGACCCTGCAAGGCGAACGAGTCGAACGTGGCGGCCACCCCGATGCCCTCGCCGAGCGCGTCGTAGATCGGCCCGTGGTAATACGGCACTTCCATCGTCGGCGGACAGCCGTGCGCCAGCGGCCCTTTGCGCAGCGCGACCGTGACGATGGCGACGCCGCTTTGCAGGTATTCGTGCGTGTAGAGCGGCTTCGCGTTCGCCGTCGCTGTCCAGCCCGGTCGGCCCGCCGACAGGTAGAACGCGCCGCCGCACGAGCCGATCGCGGCGCCGCCGCTTTGCAGGAACGCACGCACGCGCGCGTCCGCACCCGGCGCATCCTCCGCGGCGTCGATGCCCCAGGTCGCGAATCCGCCCGGCAGGATCAGCAGATTGGCATCATCGAGCGCGCCGTGCGCGAGCGACGCGCCGTCGCATGCAACATAATCGATGCCGAGGCGCAGCAGGCAAAGCGCGTAATACGCGAAGTACGGGTACTTCGACGCGGTGCCCGCGAAGAGGCGCACCGCGGGACGTCCAAGCGGCGCTGCGTCACCGGGAACGTCGACGTGCCACCGCTCGAGCGCGACGCCGAAACGCGCGACCGCTTCGTGCTGCGCGGGCGACACCTCGACGAGGTAATCACCCGCCTCCGCGGCATCCTGCGCTCCGGCGAGCCACCACGCGCGCGCACCCGACGCGAGCAGCCGGTTGACCGCGAGCGCGACGTCGAAGCCGTCGCCGTTCGCGCGCCAGCCGAGATGGACGATCCGGGGCGCGCTACCCGACGCGGGCACGGGTCAGCCGGACACCGCGCGGTTCCAGCGCTCGACCCACTCCGCACGCTTGTCCGACATCATGCCGAGATCGAGCTTGATCAGCTGGTCGAGTTGCGACTGCGGGAACTTGACGCGCTCCTGCAGTTCGGGCGACAGCTTCGCCAGCGTGTCCTTGTTCGTGCCGCCGTAGTTGTAGATCTTCGCGGCGAACGGTTGCACGTCCGGATCCATCGTGACGTTGATGTATTCCTCCGCCGCCTCGAGGTTCTTCGTGCCTTTGGCGATGCACGTTCCCGACGTGTACGCGATGCCGCCCTCCTTCGGATACACCCACTCGACCGGCGCGCCGTAGCCCTTGACGGTGTACGTCTGCGACTTGTAGAGGATGCCGATCATCGCGTCTTCGGTGCGCATCGAGTTCATCATCGTGTCGGTGTCCTTCGCCCAGATCGGACGCAGGTCGGCCATCTTCTTCAGCATCGCGAAACCCGCTTCTTCGTCGCCCGGCGGCTTGCCCGCCGCGACGGCACCGATCGGGATGATGTACGACCCGATCGAATGCGAGATCTCGGGCAGCACGATGCGGCCCTTGAACTCCGGGCGCCACAGATCGGCCCAGCTCGCCGGCGCATTCTTGACGAGCTTCGTGTTGTAGATGATCCCGATCACCGAGAAGATCTCCGGCACCCAGTAGTCGTTCCAGAACGTCGGAATCATGTTGCGGAGGTTCGCCATCCGCGGCGAATTGCGGTCGAGCTTCTCGCAGACGCCCTGCTTGATCGCGAGCGGCACCAGGCCGTCGGCCAGCTGGAAGCAGTCTGCAGGCGGATTCGGCAGGCTCACCTTGATCTTCGTGATGCGCTGCACGGGGCTCGCGTCGCGGTCCTGCACGACCTTGATGCCGGTCGCCTTCGTGTATGCGGCGTCGACGTTGTCGCGCATCGCGTCGCCCCACTGGCCGCCCCATGTCATGACGACGATCTGCTCGGGTTTCGCGTACGCGATGCGCGGCCACACGAGCGGCGCAATCAGCGGCGTTGCGAGCGCAACACCGCCGGCCTTAAGCCATTGTCTCCTCCGCATGCTTGCCTCCTTTCGAATGTTGGATGCGAACCCGCCGCGTTGTATGCTCCGGCAAGGAAGCAAAGGCCGACGACATGCGTGATGCCAAACGCGCGCTGACACTCGCCGATCTCGCCAGTCTGGCCGAGCGATTCGCGGTCGAGCCGCAACCGGCACTACTTTACGCCGCGATCGACACCCTCGTACAGGAGGTGATCGGCCATCGCCTCTTCACATTGATGCGCGTGCACGAGGCTACCGACGAAGTCGAGCGCGTCTATAGCAGCAACACGGCCGCTTATCCCGTCGGCGGCCGCAAGGTGAAGCGGGGCACGCCGTGGAGCCGCGCGGTGCTCGACCGCGGAGAGGTGTTCGTCGCGCGCAACGCCGCCGAGGTGCAGGACGCCTTCGCGGACCACGCGCTCATCTTCAGTCTCGGCATCGGCTCGATCATGAACGTGCCGATCGCCTGGGCGGGACGGCGGCTCGACACGATGCGCTCGCCGGCGTGCGCACCTAGCGGTCGGGGCGCATCGGATCACCGGGGCTCATCGGGCCGAACAGTGCCGGCAAGACGACACTCTTCAACTGCATCTCGGACGTCGTGCCACCGAGCGCGGGCAGCGTACTCCGCTGCTCACGCTCTACGTCAAGCTCGCGCTGCTCGCGGGTGGCCTCGGCAACAACCGCGGCGCGATCGTCGGCGCGTTCGCCGTCGTCTTCCTACTCGAATCAACGCGCTTCGTGATTCCGTTCGTGCCGGGCATCACGCCGGTGCAGGGTGCGGCGATCCGCGAATTCCTGATCGCCGCATTCCTGATCGGGATGCTGCGCTACGAGCCGGGCGGCCTCGTGCCCGAGCCTCCGACGCGGCTTCCCGTGCCGCCGCCGGCGCCGCGCTACCAGCCGACCGCGTAGCAGGGACGCCGCGGATCGGCGCCCGCCAAAATTACGCCGTTTTCGCGATCGACGCGCTGCACGCACACCGCGCCTGCGCGCCAGACGAAGTCCGGCCAGTCGGCGACGTCGTGTCCGCGCGACGCGAGCGCATCACGCACCGCCTGCGGCACGCGCGCCTCGACGTAGAGCAATCCCGGCGAATAGCCGTGCGGCTCGAACGAATCCGGAAAGCTGTACGACGCGAAGCGCGGCGCTTCCACCGCCTGCTGCGGGTTCATCCCGAACACGCGCATATTGAGCAGCACCTGCAGCAGCGCCTGCGCCTGGACGTCGCCGCCCGGCGTGCCGAGCGGCACCGGGCTGCCGTCGGGCAGGAACGCCATCGCGACCATCGGCGTCAACCGGGGCCGCTTGCCGGGTGCGGGGCACGACGGGTGCGACGGATCGGCGAAGCTCTGCGACCCGCGCGACGACGGGCAAAGACCGGTGCCGGGGATGACCGGCGTGTCGTACGAAGGATCGCTCGGCGTCGCCGCGAACACGTTGCCATCCTTGTCGATCACGCTGACGTGCGACGTGTCGTGCGCCCCGGCCGAAGCGCGCTCGCGCGTCGATGCCGGCGCAACCCGTGCATCCCGACCGGGGACAACGCCGGCCGGCGGCATGCCGGGCGACGCACGATCGGCGCGAATCAGCGCGCGGCGCGCCTGTGCGTACGCCGGCGAAAGCAGGGTGTCGAGCGGCACGTCGACGAAGCGCGGGTCGCCGAAACACGCCTCCCGGTCGGCGAACGCGAGCTTGATCGCTTCGGTCAGCGTGTGCACGTAGTCGACGGAGTTGTGACCCATCGCGCGAAGATCGATGCCGTCGAGAATGCCGAGCATCTCGAGCAGCACCGGGGCCTGGCACCACGCACCGCACGTGTCGATGTCGAGGTCGGCAAATCGCCCCCGAACCGGCGGCTCGAGCGCGACGCGAAAGCTCGCAAGGTCCTCGAGCGTCAGCAACCCGCCGTTCTCGCGATGGAAGTCGGCGATTGCGTGCGCGATGTCGCCGCGATAGAACGCGTCGCGCGCCGCCTGCAGCCCCGCGGCGCGGCCGTTCGACGCCGCCGCCTTCTCCTCGTCGGCGAGGTACTGCAGCGTCCGCCCGAGATCCCGCTGCACGAAGCGCTCGCCGCTCTGCGGCACGCGTCCGCCGGGGAGATAGATCGCAGCGCTCGACGGCCAGCGGCGATAGTCGTCGGCGTGCGTGCCGATCATCTCGGACATCAACGCGTACATTGGAAAGCCGTCGCGCGCGAAGCGGATGGCAGCCCCCGCGCAGTCGCCGAAGCTCATCGTGCCGTAGCGCTCGAGCGCGGTGATCCACGCGTCGGGCGCCGCAGGCACGACGGTGCGCAGCACGCCGTGCGGAATGCGCCCGCCGCAATGCGTCGCGAAGTAATCCGTCGTGATCGCGCGGGGCCACGTGCCAAGTCCGCTGATCGTGATCACGTCGCGCGACTTCGCGAGATAGATCATGATCGGCGCGACGCCGGCGACGTTGACGAGATCGCTTTGCAGCACGCCGAGTGCGATGCCGCCGGCGACGCCCGCGTCGATCGCGTTGCCGCCCGCTTCGAGGACCGTGAACGCCGCATGCGCGGCGCCATAATGCCCGGCGACCGCCATGTGCCGCGTACCCATGATCGTCGGCCGCAGGGTTTCGATACCCTGCACGCTGAGGCGTTGCGAGATCGAATCGGTCACGATGGGTCTTCGAGGTTTGGATTACGCAGCAGCGGCGCGCCTTGCTTCGCGCGTGTCGAGCGGAGGCCGCGTCGCAAGCGCTTCGTCGAGGATGGCGTTCGCCTCGCGAAGCTCGGCACCCTCGAGCGGCAGCCGCGGCGCGCGGACACGATCGCTCCCCATGCCGACGCGCTTCTGCGCGAGCTTGATGAGCTGCACGAACTTGGGCACCGTATCCATGCGCAAAAGCGGCAGGAACCACCGATAGAGCGCGAATGCCTCGTCGCGGCGGCCCTCGACCGCGTACCGATGCAGCGCGACGGATTCCGCGGGAAACGCGTTGACGAGCCCGGCGATCCAGCCGACCGCACCCGTGCCGATCGCCTCGACGATCGCGTCGTCGACGCCGCACAGCACGCGGATGCGCTCGCCGACGAGCGAGCGGATCGCAGTGACGCGCCGCACGTCCATGCTCGATTCCTTGACCGCCTGCAGGTTCGGCAGCTCGCGTGCGAGCTCGGCGATGTGCGACGGCACGAAATCCGTCCTGTACGCGACGGGATTGTTGTAGAGCATGCACGGCAGATCGGTCGCCGCGATGACGGCAGCGACATGCGCCTTCATCTCGCGCCAGTCGGTGCTGTAGACGTACGGCGGCAGCACCATCAGGCCGCTGCAACCGATCGATCTCGCATCGTTCGCGAGCGCGATAGCCTCGGCCGTACTGAGCGCCGCGATGCCGGGAATGACGGGCACGCGATCTCCGACCGCGCTTACGCAGACCTCGAGCACCCGGCGCTTCTCGGCGTTCGAAAGTGTCGCCGACTCACCGAGCGAGCCGATCGGGACGAGTCCCGTGCAACCGTGCTCGACGACCCAGCGCGCGTGCTCGGCGAGAAAAGCCTCGTCGATGCGATCGCGATCGTCGAACGGCGTCGTCAGCGCCGGTATTACACCCTGCCAATTCACCTTCATCGATTCTTCCTTTCGATAGGGCTCACGTCGCAATAGCGGCTTGCGGCGTCGCCGCGCCGCGCGATCGCGCATAACGATCGGGCGAAAGCGCCGCGATCGGCAGCGTCGTGCGCTCGCCGGACAGCAACTCCGCGATCAGCGTTCCGGTGATCGGCGCGAGGCTCACGCCCATCATCGCGTGACCGGTCGCGGCGGAAAGGTTCGCGTAGCGCGCGAAGCGCCCGACGTAGGGGAGACCGTCGGGCGAGCAGGGCCGGAGGCCGGTGCGAATCGTCGCATCGGCGAGCACCTCGCGCGTGACGTCGGGAAAGTAAGTGCCGATCGATTTCACGAGGCCGCGGACTCGCGCGCGCTCGATCGTTTCGTCGATGGCGGTGATCTCCATCGTCCCGCCGAAGCGCAGCGCGCTGCCCATCGGCGTGACCGCTGCGCGCGCCTCGCTGAGGATCGCGCAGGTGCGCATCGTCGCCGCCGGCTTCTCGACCGTGAGGCTGTATCCCTTGCCGGCCTGCATCGGCAGCGAAAGCCCGAGCCGTCGCGCAAGCTGCGACGACCAGATGCCGGCGCACAGCACGAACTCGTCCGCGCCGATGACGCCGTCGCTGGTCTCCACCCCTCCGATCCGTGAGCCGTTCAGGCGAAAGCCGTGAACTTCGGTGCCGTGGCGAAGGTGAACGCCGATGCGCCGTGTTTGTTCCTGCAGCGCCGACATGAGTCGCGCGGGAACGAGACGGGCGTCGCGCGGAAAGTGCACGCCACCGGCGATCGTCATCCGCATGTCGGGCTCGATCGCAGCGACAGCTCCGGCCGTGAGAACGGTGGCGGGGACGTCGAGCTCGCGCGCGAGATGCGCAATGCGCGCTTCGTCGGCGAGTGCGTGCTCCGTTCGGCAGAGCACGAGCAGGCCGCTTTCGACGAACTCGAAGCGATTGCCCCACTGCGCCGCCCATTTCTCGTAGCCCGCACGGCTTGCGAGATGCAGATCGCGCAGCAGCGGCGCGGCGCGAGCGACGTTCTCGTCGGTGCACGCGCGCCAGAACTTCCAGCCCCAGTCGAGCAGCGCGGCGCTCGCGCGCGGCTTGAGGTGGAACGGGCTTTCAGGGTCGACCATCCAGCGCAGCGCCAGTCCGATCATGCCCGGACTCGCGAGCGGCACGAAGTGGCTCGGCACGACCATGCCGGCGTTGGCGAACGAGCAACCGCCGTCGCGCTCGGCTGCCGCGCGCTCGATGACCGTCACGCGATGTCCGCGGCTCGCGCACGCGTGCGCGACGCTCAAGCCCACGACGCCACCGCCGATGATGGCGATACGGCGGTTCATGACCTCTCACCCGCCTCGCTGGCACTGAGCTCCTCTCCCCGCGCGCGGGGAGACGGTCGGGGTAAGGGAATGATGCCGAAGCGAAGCGGATCGGCATCGTCGAAGAACAGCGTCGATTCGGCGGTGATGTATGCGCTTCCCGTGATCCGCGGCAGCACGCGCGCGAGCTCGCCCATCGCGTACGACGCCTCGAACACCGTGCCGATGACGCTCTCCTGCCGCCACGTCTCGCCCGCCGCGAGCTCGCCGCGCGCCTGCAGGCATGCGAGCTTCGCGCTCGTGCCCGTGCCGCAGGGCGAGCGATCGTAGGCGTCGCCGGGACACAGGACGAAATTGCGCGCCCCCTTCGCCGTCGTTGCGAGCGGCGCGTAGACCTCGACGTGATCGATCTCGGCGCCGTCGGCGCCACGAATCCCGTGCGCATCCAGGCCCGCGCGTACCGCGCGCGAAAACCGCGTGAGCCGCTCGATGTTCTGCGGCACGATGTCGATGCCCGGCGATGCGACGAGGAAGAACCAGTTGCCGCCCCATGCGACGTCGCCGCTCACTACGCCGTGGCCCGGCACTTCCACGCGCACATCGGCCGCGTGCCGGTAGCTCGGCACGTTGCCCACCGTCACGCGGTGCCGGTCATGCAGCTCGACCGTGACGACGCCAACCGGCGTCTCGATCCGATGCACGCCGGGGTCGATGCGGCCGAGATGCGCGAGCGTCACGGCGACGCCGATCGTGCCGTGACCGCACATGCCGATGACGCCGACGTTGTTGAAGAAGACGACGCCCGCTGCACACGAACGGTCGAGCGGCTCGCACAAGAGCGCGCCGACGATGACCTCGGAACCCCGCGGCTCGTTGATCACGCCCGAGCGAAAATCGTCGTGCAAGCGGCGAAAGCGATCGCGCCGTGCCGCGAGGTCACCATGGCCGAGATCGGGCCCGCCATCGACGACGACCCGCGTCGGCTCGCCGGCGGTATGCGAATCGACGACACGAACGGGCTTCACCCTTTCATTATCCGCCGTGCCCCGCCCGGCATCGACAAGGCGTGGCAAGATCGCGATCCGGAGGAACGCCATGACAGCCTATCTCTTTTCCGGCGGCCGCCTCCTCGATCCACGCGCACCCGAGCTGCGCGAGGGCATGCCGCTGACGCTGCTCACGACGAAGGCCGTCGCCGCCGCGCGCCGGATGCTGATGCGCGGCTTCACCACGGTTCGCGACGCGGGTGGCAGCGATTGGGGCCTGAAGACGGCGATCGACGACGGCATCGTCGAAGGACCGCGCGTGTTCATAGCCGGCATGCCAATCAGCCAGACGGGCGGCCACGGCGACTTCCGCCGGCGCACGCAGACGGGCTTCGAGTGCGCGTGCAGCTCGGGCCTCGCCTACATGAGCCGCATCGCCGACGGCGTACCCGACATGCTCAAGGCGGTGCGCGACGAGCTCCGGAAGGGCGCCGATCAGATCAAGCTGATGGTATCGGGCGGCGTCGCGTCGCAGAGCGATCCGCTCGAAAGCTTGCAGTTCCGGGGCGACGAGATCGAGGCGGCGGTCGAGCAGGCGGCGAGCTGGGGCACGTACGTGATGGCGCACGCGTACTCGGCGCAAGCGATCGGACGCGCGGTCGATTGCGGCGTGCGCACGATCGAGCACGGCAACCTGATCGACGAACCGGTCGCGCAGCGCATGGCATCGCGCGGCGCGTACATCGTGCCGACGCTCGTGACGTACGACAGCCTGCAACATCGCGGTCCCGACTACGGGCTCACGGCGTACAGCCTGCAGAAGAATTGCATCGTGCTCGAAGCGGGCCTGCGTTCGCTCGAGCTCTGCCGAGCGGCGGGCGTGCAAATCGGCTTCGGCACCGATCTGCTCGGCGCGCTGCAGGACGAC
>Ga0310810_10007181_pt1 | contig 12680 bp, 11 predicted proteins | sample NCmetagenome_FD_207641 | JGI IMG/M metagenome (GOLD analysis project Ga0310810, IMG submission 207641) | Soil microbial communities from experimental microcosm in Duke University, North Carolina, United States - NC | ecosystem: Engineered > Artificial ecosystem > Soil microcosm > Unclassified ... | reverse complement strand
CTGCAGCAAAATGGGATGATCCAGACAGCCATATTTCTCTCGCTAAAAAACTCCAAAAAGAAATTCCCAATGCCCACATTCTTGATCAATACTCAAATCCCGGTAATCCACTCGCACATTATCAGGGAACAGCGCAGGAAATTCTGGATGACATGGGTGATACACTGGCTATGGTCGTGATGAGTGTTGGCACTGGCGGCACCATCACAGGCGTTGCCAAACACATCAAAGAAGTTGCGCCTCATGTACAAATCATCGGTGTTGACCCATTCGGCTCAATTCTTGGCGGCGGAACGGAAGTATTTCCCTACCAGGTTGAAGGAATCGGTTACGATTTCTTCCCGAAAGTTCTCGATAACTCATTAATCGATGAATACATCAAGGTAAATGATAAAGATTCATTTCAGATGGCGAGGAGAATTATACGTGAAGAAGGATTATTAGTCGGCGGATCTTCTGGAAGTGCTGTCTGGGCAGGCTTACAAGCTGCCAAAAGACTAAAAAAAGGCCAGCGTTGCGTGATCATTCTTCCAGATGGCATACGAAATTATATGAGTAAATTCCTGGATGATAATTGGATGACGGCGAATGGATTTTTGGAAAAGGTTACATCATGAAAAATGAAAAATTAGATTTGGCAACACGCGTTATTCACGCCGGACAAGAACCAGATCCAACCACCGGCGCAGTCAGTATGCCGATATATGCGACATCTACCTATGTACAGGAAAGCCCTGGCAAGCACCGCGGTTATGAATATTCGCGCACCAAAAATCCCACTCGTTTTGCATATGAACAATGCGCTGCCGATCTTGAATCCGGCAAAGCAGGTTATGCATTTGCCTCCGGCATGGCAGCAATCAGCACGCTGATTGAAGTGTTGAATCCCGGCGATCATGTCATCGTCTGTGATGATGTTTATGGCGGCACATTCAGATTATTTAACTCAGTAAAAAACCGTTCGCAGGGTTTGGAATTTACGTTTGTCGATATGACCAATCCTGAAAATATCGAGAAAAACATCAGGTCGAATACACGAATGATCTGGATTGAAACGCCAACCAATCCCATGTTGAAGATATGGGATTTAGAAAAAATTCAGACGATCGCTAAAAAACATAATTTGATATCTGTGGTAGATAATACTTTTGCATCACCCATTCTGCAGCGGCCGCTGGAACTTGGTTATGATCTCGTTATTCACTCGGCAACCAAATATCTGAATGGCCATTCTGATATGGTTGGTGGACTGATTATCATTGGAGACCATCCCGAGTTATTAGAAAAAATTCCATATTTGCAAAACTCTATCGGCGCAGTGCAAGGTCCGTTTGATAGCTTTCTTGCCTTGCGCGGCTTAAAAACACTGGCAGTGCGCATGCAGCGTCATTGTGAAAATGCGATGGAACTGGCCAACTGGCTGTCTAAACATCCAAAGGTTGAACATGTGATTTATCCAGGTCTGACATCACATCCCCAGCATGACATTGCAAAAAAACAAATGTCTGCATTCGGCGGCATGATTTCCATGAATATCAAAGGCGGAGTTGAAGAAAGCAGACGCATGCTGGAAAAATGCCAGATATTTGCATTAGCTGAAAGTCTTGGCGGTGTTGAAAGTCTGATTGAACATCCTGCGATTATGACTCACGCAAGTATTCCCAAAAACAAGCGCGAAGCATTAGGCATTAAAGATAACTTCATCCGGTTGTCGGTTGGTATTGAAAATGTGGAAGATTTGAAGCGGGACTTGGATCAGGCACTTTAGTGTCATCCCCGCGAAAGCGGGGACCTCTATCGTATGCCTATCGTCATTCCCGCGAAAGCGGGAATCTCCTTGTCGCTCTGTTGTCTTTCACAGTCACCCGAAGGAGCTCTCCGCTTTCGCGGGGATGACAACCTTTCGCGGTAATGACACTATTCCACAACAATCTTCCCCCTATACATCCCCATCTGACAGGTAAAATCAATCATGCCTGCAGGTTGGGGTGGAAGAGTAATAGTCACGGATTTATTTTTAGGTAATACATAAGATACTTTCAACTGCGGAAAAATAACTGTACTCGAACACGCACTGTCATCTTCACGCATAAAGTGCAGGGTGATTTGCTTGTTCGCAGGAATTTGTATAAATGCAGGTTGATAAACACCATCTTTGACAAGAATCGTGACAGGAACATCAGCCGCGGCTATCGTTTTGACATTACCTCCGAAAAACCACCAGATAACAAGTATTATTAGTGCCGCTGCGATGATGTTTATTAAAATTGTTCCAATACTCATGATTACCCCATTGGTTTGTATAATCGCAAACGACTCGCATTCAACACAACTGTGAAAGATGACATTGCCATCGCAGCACCTGCAATCATGGGATTTAATAATAATCCGATAAATGGATATAACACCCCTGCGGCAACTGGTATCCCGAGAATATTATAAATAAACGCACCGAATAAATTTTGTTTGATATTTCTGACCGTCGCACCAGAAATTAAAATTGCATTTGGAACACTGTTTAATGAGCTGCCCATCAAGATTAAATCTGCGCTTTCAATTGCAACATCTGTACCAGCACCAATCGCAAAACCGACATCAGCCTGTGATAACGCTGGCGCATCGTTAATACCATCTCCAACCATGGCGACAACTTCACCGCGTTCCTGCAGCTCAGCAATTTTTTTTGCTTTTTGCTCCGGCAATACTTCTGCTATGACTTCTTTAATTCCAGCCTGTTGAGCAACATAATGAGCCGCTGCGGTTTGATCACCGCTCAACATAACAGTTTTCAACCCCATATCATGCAGTTTCTGAATGACCGCGCTGACATCTTTTTTGATTGTATCTGCAATCGCGATGAGTCCCGCTGCCTTACGCTGAATGGCAACGTAAACAATTGTTGCTCCTTGCTGCGACAAACGATCGGCATCATTTTGTAATTTGGAAACATCAATATCTTGCTGCAGCATCAATTTACGATTTCCAAGTAACACATCTTTTAAGTGGACACGCGCACTGATGCCGTAACCCGGGTAAGCTGAAAATTTTTCCGTCGAATATAATTCAAAATCATGTTCGCGTGCCGCCTGTAAAATAGCTTCACCTAATGAATGCTCAGATCCTTGTTCCAGGCTGGCAGCATATAAAAGCACATCACCTTCATCATAAGGTTCGAGAGCGGAGATAGTGACAACTCTTGGTTTACCTTCCGTTATCGTTCCTGTTTTATCAAATACAATTGTTGTAAGACGCTGTGTTTTTTGCAGTGCGTCTCCATTACGAATTAAAATACCGTATTCCGCGGCTTTGCCGACTCCTGCCATTACTGCAAGCGGTGATGCCAATCCCAACGCACATGGACATGCAATTAATAATACTGTTGCCGCAACCATGCTGACATAAACCAGTTTTGGTTCTGGCCCAAAGTCATACCATAATGTTGCTGCAACGATTGCAATGATGATGACGAGCGGAACAAAGAATGAAGAAATCACATCAGCAAGACGCGCCAGCTGCGGCTTGGAATTTTGCGCGCGGTTTACCATTTCAATGATTCGTGCGAGAACCGTATTACTGCCAACACCGGTTGCACGCATTAAAAAAGTTCCAGTTTTGTTAATCGTCCCAGCAATGACCTTATCTTTCACATTCTTATCAACCGGAATAGGTTCGCCTGTCAGCATGGATTGATCGACGCTCGAGTAACCTTCAGTAATTTCACCATCTACCGGAATTTTTTCACCAGGACGAACACGCAATAAATCACCCATCTCAACATCTTGCAGAGCAATAGTTTCTTCACGGCCGTCGCGCACAATTCGCGCTGATTTCGGACGCAGATCAATGAGGCCTTGTATCGTTCGACGTGTCTTGCCGCGTGTTTGCATTTCCATCGCTGCACCAAATTTGATAAATGCAATGATAAATAATGCTGATTCGAAATAAACTGCATGCGACCCTTCCGGCAACAGCGATGGGAAGAGGGTCACAAGCATCGAAAATAACCACGCTACACTCGTACCCATACCAATTAGTGTATCCATGTTGGCAGAACGGTGCGTAATGGAAACCCAGGCAGCACGGTAAATGTCATTCGCGGAGATAAATAGTATGACAATTGTCGTAATCCCAATCCCCAGCCAGATTTTCTGACCCTGGCTTGTCAGAATAGTCGGCATTTCAGACCAGTGGGGGAGAATCATTAAAACCGCACCAGCAATACCAGCAAGCAATGCCTGAAAAAATAGCTTACGAATAGTTTTAGAATCATCTTCTGATTCAGAAGATTGATGATTGGCGTCTATTACGGCGGCATCATAACCAGCGTTTTGAATAGCCTTGATGACATCATCAATAGAACCACTGGTGACAACAGATGCGGTACGAACAGCGAAATTAACATCTGCAGACTTAACACCCGGCACCGTGCGCGCAGCTTGTTCAACTTTGCGAACACAGCTCGCGCACGATAGTTTATCTAATTTTAATTGATATTCTTTCGTGTCTGTCATCCTCAAAGAATATCATTTTTACTCAATTTATCCCAGTTTTACAGAATTAAACTGCGGTGTTTGCTCCTGCATTAACTCTTCTAATTCCGCATCAGTTTTATTTCCCACCGCGCCCCAGGCTTGATACGCATTATATCCATTCCAGGCGATAAGATCCTGAACCAGATATTTCCGAACTTCATTAAAGTCATGGGAAAATTTAAGCGATAAAATTTCATCTAAATTAAGCCCGGTATCAACCAGTTCGCGCAATACAGCAACAACATTCGGGTTCATTTCACGCAGTTGCTGAATCGCGGCAACAGGCTCCATGTTGAATTGTTTAACCATGAATGCCACTTCATTAACAGAATAAGGGAATTTTTTGACATGTTCAGAGTACACGCCTTTCGAATAATAATCTCGGAAAATTTTAATTTGATTATCATTCAAGCTGCCAATCTCCTTAAGCGCAGATTTGTGACTCAAGCCGCAAAAAAATGTTAAATAATGCATATCACTTCGCGCTTTTTTGGAAGAAAACAATGGTTTGGCTTCGTTGACAGTGACATCGTCATCAATGTGGCGTCGCAAAAAATTGATGCCATAAGACTGGTAAGGTGGCCTGTTGGACCCAATCATTTGTCGATCCACTAAATTCGCGTTGTTTAAAGAATTGATTTCATTTATCGCGGCACTCAATGCATCATCTGCCCTATTTGTAGTTTTCATTTTGTGACGAAAAACTTCGCGGAAATATTTTACAGCGTTCGTTGAGGTCACATGTACTGAAACACCTAAGAAAATATAATTGCTCGGATGTTTATACTCACAATATGCCTTGCAGCCTCCGGCATTCTTTGCAGATTCACTTCGCAAATGCTTGCCGCGCAGCCCGTCATCGAATAAGTCTTTTAACACTTCTAATTGATATTCATCGAGACCTTCCACTTCCTGCAACGCCTGCAGCACAGACATTTTTTTATGTCGCACCAGAAATGTCATGCACTCAAAAAATTTGTCGGATTCAAACGAAAATTTGCTGCGGTTTGCAATAATAAATTCTCTCGACCTTAGATAATCGCCAGTGATAAAAGCATCATTGAGGAAAGATTTTAATATAGCTGCTTCTTTTCCAGAAATATCATTCACCACGGCAATAGCAGCTTTGGGATGGATGTGACACTTATTTATGAGAAAAAGCACGGTGTCGGCATGCTGTGAAGTAAAACGGGGGTCAACTTCACCTGACCATAGCGGTGTCTTCCACTTCCAATTGTCATTGTATCTATATCCATTCCAAGAATTAACATTATTATGTTCTTCTGCAGGATATGGAGACCACGAGCCAATGATAGTAGCCGACAAACCATGTTTTTCTGCCGCTCGCAACAAATCTATTTGCGCCTGGTTTAAGGGACCTTTGAGAGAGTGAGGTGGTTTGGACAATTTATTTTTGTGTAACATCTTGCCTCCAATGCTTTAGATATTAATATTTTCGGCAATTTAATCTAATAATATAAATGGCACAATTATCAAAGTTTGAGCATGATGGGCGCCAACACTAAATCCCGCAATAACGCTGTTTTGGTGACTCAATCATACGCATTTCAATAACGTCATCGTCATTATCAGCAATTTTTTGTAAAGCATGTGCCGGAGTATGTTTACGATCACTCAAGAAATGATTTAGTATCAACACATCGTGTGCAGTTAAACCGCCGACCGCACAAATACCATCAAGACATTTTTCCTGTAACACATCCAGTGTTACATTTTTACTTTTATAAAAATCGGCGAGAGCAAGCACCAATCGCAGCGCATTAACAGGCTGCGCATGCTGCACTTCGGTAATGTCTGTAAATGAAAAAATGAAATCGTCATTGAAATTCACACCATCTGGATACATCAACGTTTGAGACAGCTCGAGATAATTTGGAAATTCATCCATTAAATTCCTGATATGTTCACCGCGCAAGCCCGCATCATAAAAGCGGCACAATAGCGCAGCCTGCATGTCATTCAGTTTCAATAATTCATGCCTTGCATCCCGTACACTTAACCCGCGCTTTTGACATAAAAATATTTTCGCATCATCGAGTGATTTAATTTGCGGCAACCTTTGCATTGACTGAAACAATCCTGATAATCCGTACATGTATTCCTCCTGAGCAATCTACAAATACTATAATTTGCATCCTGCATTGACAATACTTGTTAACCAGTTATTCTGAAATATATAAATTTTAAAATATAAAAGGAGTGCGTTATATGAGCAGCAACCGCTTCGATGATAACTTGCAAGATGCTGATAAAAAATCAACAGATAACCGTAACGTTCCCGCTAATAAATCACGCCCCATATCGCATTTAGAAAAAACAGCGAAAGAATACGTTGTTAAAAAATATTCCTCGCCTGAATACGGTTCTATACCTGAACTTGAAGCTTATAACAGCGCCGTCTGTCAATTCATTGCCGGAACAGAATACGTACCCTCTTTAAATGCATACTATGGCAACATCGGATATGAAAGTGTTGCATCAAAGAAAATGCCGGATTTTGTTACGAATGCAAATGATCCTTTAACGTTACAAGATGCTGAAATCGAATGTATGAAAGAATTGATTTTGCGAAATAGAATCATTGGCGATGCAAAAATCATTCTGACTGACATTAATACGGATGAAGCCGATTTCAACAAGAGAGCGAATATCTCATCTGGCATCATCAATTTCTTTGGAGTAGGATCACAAAATTTCGCCTCAAGACGTTCTGAAATCACAAATCTCATTTCTGATTTAAATGATATTCGTGATCCCGATGTCATTCTCCCATTACTTGATGAACATGCCGCCAACATCAGGAACAGGCTGAATAATCAATTGAATCTCACTCCCAGACAAACCAACCATCTCACTACGCTTCTTGCTCATATCAAGAATTATCAAGATCAACCCGGACTGTCTGCCGTTAACAATCAATCAATTGAAGAAATGGAAAATATACTCGCAAGCTGCAAAATTGCGGGTGTAAATTTCAGAAACAAGCCTGACAGCGAACACATTAATATAAATGGAACCAGCATACTTGCCGGCGATTTGCGTCATTATGAATATATCAAAGGATTAGCCATCAGTTCGACAACGCGCTATCTCATGCATGAAGGCGATTTTAATAACACGAATTTCGCCAAAGACGGCAGGATGGTTGATTTCGGCATGACGAAATTAAAAATGCAGTATCTGTTTGGAACCATGAAACGTGTGGATGAATTCACCAGACTTAAACATAAACTAACGCTTGGATATACAGAACGCGACTTGCGGCATTTCCCAATTCTAAAAGACAGTCAGCCGTTTTACTGGCCAACCAGAAGAACAAGTATCTCGAATATCCTGATTGAAGCCGTTTCAGCTTTCTTGAAGAACCGTGAAGTAATGCAATATCTGCCTAAGAATTTGCTGCATGATAAATTACTGATGGTAATCAAGCAGGCGCTTTCATTAATGCATGAGTATCATCAACAATCATCTTCCATTATCAAGCGGCTTGCCGATATGGCAGTGCAAATGGTTTTGCAAATTCGCTCTATCCTCGAATGGCGAGATGCAGAAGACATTGAAGCAGAAGATGCGGAACAAGATTTGTTTGGCATGGCAAATCTCTTGTTCGATAGATATATTAATAGACATAAAGATGAGTACATGAAATTCGAAAAAGATTTACGTGAGAAACTTGGTGTCGATAACAAGATGTTCGCTGAAAAAGACAATGCAGTATTCAAAGCTCTCGCATCTCACCCGGTATTCGAGTTTTTCAAATTCAAAACCATCATGAAATACATGATTACAAAACCTGACTTATATCAAAGTCTGGGTGAAATGTATTTTAGAAAGGGCTGTGTATATTTAAGTCTTCTCGTTGATGATGAAAACAGAAATCACGACTCGCTCAGAGATATTCTCATTAACATGCCGGAGTATCAGAAGTTTATCGAAGAGCATGGTGATTTCGCAGTTGAACTGATAGACAAAGATTTCAAGGAATACGCCGATCGATTGCAACGAAAAATTGAAAAGCATCCCGATGAGTCAAAATATCAAAACGCTTACCGTGCGCTTCTTGATAGCGTAAATAAAGTTAGGCTTGTCCTGTAATCTGATCAAACTTGAACCTGCTTGCTGGCCCACAGCAAGTCAGGTTCAAGTTGCCATCCCTCCGTACCTTCTTTATACTGCGCCCAATTTCCGGACTTACTAATATGGCAACCAACCTGTTACAACAAAAGGTACAGCAGCAAGCGTATCAAATCGTCTTTTGGCAGACAGCCGGAGTCGTATTGCTTGCGCTGATTGCATGGCCTTTCGCCGGCACAATGAGAGCTTTTTCCTTTCTTACAGGCGGCGTTGCGTATTGTTTACCCAATTTATTATTCGTCTGGCGCGTTTTCCGCTACGCAGGTGCACGCCAAATGAACCAATTTATGGCCGCCTTTTTCGCTGGCGAGATGATTAAGCTATTTTTGAGCGGAATTTTGTTTTTAATGGTTGTGAAATACTTGCCAGTTAGTTTATTATCCGTGCTCGCTGGCTTTGGCGCGGCGATTGTACTATTTTGGATCGTCTGCATGTGGCGGTTCTCGAAGTAAGACGAACAAGAAACTCTACTATAAGAGAGAAGGAGAGGGTGGATGAGCGAAGCTTTAACCCCCGGTAGATATATAGAACATCATCTTGGGCATTTAACGCTCAACCTGAAGACGTTCACCATTGGTGACGGCGGCGGGTTTTGGACACTTAATCTTGATACCTTTCTTGTTTCAGTCACATTGGCAATCATCGCTTTTGGCGGCATGCGCCTGGTGGCAACACGCATGAAACTGGTTCCAACCGGTTTTCAAAATATAGTTGAAATACTCATTGAATTTGTCGGCAACTCTGTCCGTGATATTTTTCATCATAAAAGCACATTTATTCCATCCCTGGCCTTAACAATATTCCTCTGGATATTTTTGATGAATGCCATGGACTTGCTCCCTGTTGACCTGATACCCAACCTGCTTGGATATGTTGGGGTGAAACACTTTAAAGCGGTACCAACTGCAGATCCAAACGCTGCGTTTGCCATGTCTATCAGCGTGTTCTTGCTGGTTGTATTCTTCAACATCAAAATGAAACGGCTTGGTCTTTTGAAAGAAATGTTTACTTCGCCGTTTGGACCATATCTTTTCCCAATTAATTTTATCTTCCGTCTGGTAGAAGAATGCGTGAAGCCGGTTTCTCTCGCGCTGCGACTTTTTGGCAACATGTTTGCCGGCGAACTAATTTTTATTCTTATTGCAATTATGCCTTGGTGGGTACAATGGCCGCCGGGCGCAATTTGGGCCATCTTTCATATTCTGGTCATCACACTACAAGCGTTCTTGTTTATGATGCTGACCATCATTTATTTGAGTATGGCGCACGATAGTCATTAATTTACTTTTTTAATTTTAATATTGTTATTTGAGGAGGCTCCATGGAAATCGTAGGTATTATTGGTCAGGTTCAAGGGTTCAGCGTTGTAGCTGCAGCTATCTTGATCGCTTTGGCAGCATTCGGTACAGCTCTTGGCTTCGGTCTGCTCGGCGGAAAGTTTCTGGAAGGTATTGCACGTCAGCCAGAATTAAGCGCGATGTTAATGATGCGCATGTTCATTATGGCTGGTCTCGTTGACGCTTTTGCTGCTGTTTCTATCGTGATGGGCTTGATGTTGTTCTTTGCAAACCCATTCACTGCAGCCGTCATCGAAGTCTCTAAAGCGGCAGTAATAGGCGCGTAATATCTGCTAACGTTCATTTACGGCGAGGAAAACCGATGGATATCAATGCCACATTGCTCGGTCAGCTACTAACCTTCGCGATATTGGTTTGGTTCACAATGAAATATGTGTGGCCGCCAATCACTAAGGCCATGCACGATCGAGAAAAAAAGATTGCAGACGGTCTTGAAGCCGCAGAACGCAGTCATCGTGAACTGGAAATGGCTGAGCACAAAGCACTGACCATCATTCGTGAAGCTAAACAGCAAGCAAATCAAATCATCGAACAGGCTAATCTTCATTCAGCAAAACTGGTTGAAGAAGCTAAGGCAACCGCGAAAGATGAAGGTCAACGCATTATCGAGCTTGCCCAGGGTGACATTCAACGCGAAATCACGCAGGCAAAAGATATGTTAAAGGCACAGCTTGTCACACTAGCCGTCAGCGGCGCTGAAAAAATTATTCAGCGAAATCTGGATGGCCAGGTTCACAATGATTTATTGAATGAATTGGCAGCTGAGATTTAAGCAGGAATAAATTATGGCAAATCTCTCCAACATCGCACGTCCGTACGCACAGGCAGCTTTTGAATGTGCACGTGACCAGCAGCAGATTGCTGAGTGGAAAGCATTCCTGATGTCAGCAGCAACCGTGTCACGGAATCATTCCGTGCAAAGACTGCTGGCAGATCCGGAGAGAACACCAGCATCAATATATAAACTCTTCGAAGAAGTCCTGGAGTCTGTTATTTCGGCAGAGCAAAAGAATTTACTTTTACTTCTTTCGCAAAACAGACGACTTGATGTATTGCCTGAAATCACTGATGCATATAATGCTTACGTTGCAGCTTTCGAAAAAATCTGCACCGCACGTGTCGTTACAGCAGTATCAGCTAATGATGATTTTCGGCAGAAAGTCGCGCGCGCTTTAACAATTAGAACTCAGCGTGAAGTCAATTTAGTGTGTGAAGTTGATCCCGGCATCATAGGCGGCGCAATTATTCACCTCGGCGATAGAGTCATTGATGGCTCTGTGCGCGGAAAGTTAACCCGCTTACTTGAATTTTCTTTAAGGTAACCCATTATGGCAGTCAAACAGTTAAGTCCAACAGAAATTAGCGAACTCATTAAAAAACGTATTGAACAGTTTGATCTGAAACCTGAAGTGCGTACTGAAGGTACCATTGTCAGCGTAAAAGACGGTATTGTTCGTCTTTACGGTCTTGCTGATGTTATGCAAGGTGAAATGATTGAATTCCCAGGTCAGGTATATGGTCTTGCGCTCAACCTTGAACGTGATTCCGTTGGTGCCGTTGTTCTTGGCAGAACTGACGAATTGTCAGAAGGTCAGACAGCAAAATGTACCGGCCGTATTCTTGAAGTTCCTGTTGGTGAAGCACTGCTTGGCCGCGTTGTTGACGCATTAGGTAATCCAATTGACGGTAAAGGTTCAATTCAAGCTAGCGGCACATCACCAATTGAGAAAGTTGCTCCGGGCGTTATCGCACGTCAGCCAGTTTCTCAGCCGATGCAGACTGGTCTCAAAGCTATCGACTCCATGGTTCCAATCGGCCGCGGACAACGCGAATTGATCATTGGTGATCGTCAAACCGGTAAAACTGCAATTGCAATTGACGCTATCATCAACCAGCGCGATACCGGTGTTAAATGTATTTACGTTGCTATCGGTCAGAAAGCATCTTCTATTGCATCCGTCGTTCGCAAATTAGAAGAACACGATGCCATGAAGCACACGATTGTTGTTGCTGCGACCGCCTCCGATCCTGCCGCTATGCAATATATTGCTGCATTCGCAGGCTGCGCGATGGGCGAATACTTCCGCGACAAAGGTGAAGATGCATTAATCATATATGATGACCTCACCAAACACGCATGGGCGTATCGTCAAATTTCCTTGCTGCTGCGCCGTCCGCCAGGCCGCGAAGCGTATCCTGGCGACATTTTCTATCTGCACTCACGCTTGCTGGAACGTGCATGCCGAGTCAATGCTGCATACGTAGAAAGATTGACTGGCGGCAAAGTGAAAGGCAAAACCGGATCGCTTACCGCACTTCCTGTCATCGAAACACAGGCAGGCGACGTATCCGCATTCGTTCCAACGAACGTTATTTCTATTACTGACGGTCAGATCTTCCTTGAAACTGACTTGTTTAACTCAGGTATACGTCCTGCTATTAACGCTGGTCTTTCAGTATCTCGTGTTGGCGGTGCCGCACAGACCAAGATCATGAAAAAGTTCGCCGGCGGTGTACGTCTTGCACTCGCTCAATACCGCGAACTCGCAGCATTCTCGCAGTTCTTGTCTGACCTGGATGAAGCAACTCGCAAACAGCTGGAACGCGGTCAGCGCATTACCGAAATCATGAAGCA
>Ga0310810_10007180_pt1 | contig 12681 bp, 11 predicted proteins | sample NCmetagenome_FD_207641 | JGI IMG/M metagenome (GOLD analysis project Ga0310810, IMG submission 207641) | Soil microbial communities from experimental microcosm in Duke University, North Carolina, United States - NC | ecosystem: Engineered > Artificial ecosystem > Soil microcosm > Unclassified ... | reverse complement strand
TTGACGTATACTCCCGCGGTAATGTGCATCGCCGAAACCAGCGCGATGCCTTCCTTGACACCGCTTTTCTTGACGATCGCCGCGATCTCGTCGGTGATGCGGACGAATTCCTGCCGCTGCTTCGTGTTGAACCAGAGATAGTCGGTGAAAGCGATCATGTTAGCTCCCAGCGGCCAGCTCCCAGCTCTCAGCTGCTGGAAGCTGGAAGCTGGAAGTCGGTGAAAGCGATCATGTTAGCTCCCAGCTGCCAGCTCCCAGCTCTCAGCTCTCAGCTGCTGGAAGCTGGAAGCTGGAAGCTGGAAACTGGAAGCTTCACTCCAACAGAAGCGATGCCTCCGCGTTGAAATCCAACGAACCGGGGCCCGTGGCGCGAAATCGTCGCAGCGCCGCCGCGCCAATCATGGCGGCATTGTCGGTCGACAGCGACAGCGGGGGAATGAAGACGGGAATCCCGTGCTTCTCGCCTCGGTCGCGGGCGTCGTTGCGCAAACGGCTGTTCGCCGACACGCCGCCGGCGATTCCAATGCTGCGCGCGCCGAGCCAGCGGGCCGCTTCGAACGTGCGATCGAGCAGCGCGGTGACGACGATGCGCTGAAAGCTGGCGGCGATGTCGGCCACCACGGACGCCGGCAGCGCCGCGCCCGCATCGTCTGACGCGCCTGCCTTCAGATGGCGGACGTCGCCGGAGCCGGTGGTCCGCTCGCGCACCAGCCGCAACACCGCGGTCTTGAGGCCGCTGAAGCTGAAGTCCACGCGACGGGCAATATCCGCCGGCAGAAACCCCTCGCCGGTGGCCCTGGGCGCGTTGCGATCCGCATGTGTCAGCCGGGCGGCGGGAAAATCGAAAGCCCGATCGTTGCCGGTTTCCGCGGCCCGATCGATAGCCGGCCCTCCCGGATAGCCGAGGCCCAGCAGCTTCGCCACCTTGTCGTACGCCTCCCCCGCCGCATCGTCGCGCGTACGTCCGATCAGGCGGTAGTGCCCCGGGCGATCGATGAAGTAGAGACTGGTATGGCCGCCCGAGACGACGAGCGTCGTATTCGGCAGCGGCATCTCGCCGTGCGCGAGCGTCAGCGACTCGATATGGCCGGCAAGGTGATGCACGGGAATCACGGGAACGGCGCGCGCCCACGCCAGCGCCTTGGCGAAGGCGACACCCACCAGCAGCGACCCGACAAGCCCCGGGCCCTGCGTCACGGCGATCGCGGATATGTCGGCGATCGCCGTGCCGGACCGGGCCAGCGCTTCTTCGTACACCCCGCAGATGTCTCTGACGTGCTGGCGCGAGGCCAGCTCGGGCACCACGCCTCCCCACTCGCGGTGCACCGCCGTCTGCGATGCGACGATGCTCGAGCGCAGCTGCCACGGGCGCGATGGATCGCCCGTCTCGGCGATCACGGCCGCCGCGGTTTCGTCACAGGAGGTTTCGATGGCGAGCAGATTCATCGCGCGCCGGTGGGCGCCGTTCCTTCGAGCGCCTTCTTCAGCGACTCGCTATACGGCGCGGTGAAGATGCCGCGCTCCGTGATGATCCCGGCGATGTAGCGGTGCGGCGTGATGTCGAACGCGGGATTGCGTATCTTCGCACCGATCGGAGTCAGCCTCGAGGCGCCGAGGTGCGTCACCTCACGCTGATCGCGCTCCTCGATCGGGATGTGCTCGCCGTCGGCCGTCGCGAGATCGATCGTGGAGACCGGCGCGGCGACATAGAACGGAATCTTGTGCTCGTGGGCGAGGACGGCAACGGTGTAGGTGCCAATCTTGTTGGCGGTGTCGCCGTTCGCCGCGATGCGGTCGGCGCCGACCACGACGAGATCGATGTCGCCGGCGCGCATCAGCGGCCCCGCCATGCTTTCGGTGATGACCGTGGTGCTGATGCCGTCGCGGATCAGTTCCCACGCGGTCAGGCGCGCCCCCTGCATGAACGGCCGCGTCTCGTCGGCGATGACGGCGATCTTCTTGCCCTGCTCCACCGCGGCGCGGATCACCCCGAGCGCGGAGCCATACCCGGCCGTCGCCAGCGCGCCGGCGTTGCAGTGCGTGAGCACACGCGCCCCGTCAGGCACGACCTCGGCGCCAACGCCTCCCATCAGCCGGCAGTTGGCGACGTCCTCGTCGTGAATCGCGCGCGCCTCCCGCTCGAGGCGATCCGCGATCCCTTCCGGCGATTCGCCGGCCTGCGCGGCTTCGGCGAAGGCCGCCTTCATGCGATCGATCGCCCAGAACAGGTTGACCGCCGTGGGACGGGTGCTCGCCATCATCTGGCAGTTCTTCTGGAACTCGACGGCGAACTGGCGCGTCCCTTTTGCGGTGCTGCGGCGCATCCCGAGCGCCAGCCCCATCGCGGCCGCGACGCCGATCGCGGGCGCTCCGCGAATCACCATCGTACGGATCGCACGCGCCACCTCCTGCGCGGTACGGCAGCGGACGTAAATTTCCTGGCCGGGCAGCTTGCGCTGATCGACCATCACGATCGTGTCGCCCTGCCAATCAATTGTCGGAAGCACAGGTGACTCCTGAATTTCTGAAGTTTGATTGCTGATTGCTGATTTATTGCAGGAATTATGAATCGTCAATCAATCAGCAATCTCAAAATCGAAAATCAGCAATTCTCTATTTCAGCAAGCGGCGGTCGAAGGGCATCGGCAGAAGCGCCGAGAGCCGGACCCGGCCGGTCGGGCCATGCAAGTTACCCAAGATGATATCGATGTCGCCGCAGTACTCCCAGAGCAGCTGGCGGCACGGGCCGCACGGCGGGGTCGGCGCCGCGGTGTCGGCGACGACCGCGATACGGGTGAACACGGCGTGCCCGTCCGACAGCGCCTTGACCAGGGCCACCCGCTCGGCACAGAGCGTCAGTCCGTACGTGGCATTCTCGATGTTGCAGCCACCAATGACCTGCCCCTCAGCGGTTTCGAGCGCCGCCCCGACCATGAAACCTGAATACGCTGCCTGCGCGCGCGTCCGTGCGTCGATGGCGGCGGCCAGGAGCGCCTGCTCCGCGCCGGTGCTCGCCACAGCTGCCGCGTCGATCGTGACAGGCTGCCAGTCCGCATCGCTGCGCCGGCCTTTCTCTGCCGCATTCTCCGACTTCGTGCGGCGATCGACACCCGAACGGCGATCCTTCTGCCGGCGCTCACCAGGTGACCGGCGGTCGCCACCGTCCCAGCGCTTCCGGTCAGAGTCGCGCAATGATTGCCTCCAGCAGCGCCGAGAATTCCGCGCGAACGCGGCCCGCCACTTCCATCACCTCGTCGTGGACGAGCGGCGTCGGCAGCACGCCCGCCGCTGGATTCGTAATGCACGAGATGCCCAGGACTTCCATACTCATGTGGCGGGCGACGATCGTTTCCGGAGCGGTCGACATCCCCACGGCATCCGCGCCGATCGTCCGCAGATATCGGATCTCCGCGGGGGTCTCGTAACTCGGGCCGTGCAGTGCGGCATACACACCGTGCGCGACCGCGACGCCGGTCGCCGTCGCCGCGGCATCCGCAACTTCGCGCAGCCGCCGCGAGTACGCCTCGGTCATGTCGGGAAAGCGCGGGCCGAAGCGTTCGTCGTTCGCGCCGACGAGCGGGTTCGTACCCATCAGGTTGATGTGATCGTCAATCACCATCAACGTTCCCGGCTTGAAGCTGAGATTAATCCCACCGGCGGCGTTCGTGAGAATCAACGTTTTCACTCCGAGCAGGCCGAGCACACGGTTGCAATCCGCATGCTGTGGCCTTCGTAGAAATGTGCGCGGCCCGACAGCGCCGCCACCCGCCTGCCGCCGAGTGAACCGACGACGAGCTTCCCGGCATGGCCAATCACAGCCGAGGCGGGCCAATTAGGAATCTCAGCGTATGGGATGGTGATCGCGTCGCGCAGCGCCGATGCGAAATCCCCCAGGCCCGATCCGAGGACGATTCCAACCTCCGGCGCCGACACGCGGGGCCGCAGCCGTTCCGCCGCCTCGAGTACGCGGTCGTAATCGTCGCTCACAGAAGGAATCCGGCGATCGACGCGGTGATGAAGTTCGCCAGCGTGCCCGCCAGCATCGCCCTGAATCCGAGTCGCGCCAGGTCGTGGCGGCGGTTTGGGGCGAGCGCGCCGATGCCCCCGATCTGAATGCCGATCGAGCTGAAGTTCGCGAACCCGCACAGCGCGAACGTGGCGATCGTGAACGACTTCGGATCGAGGGCGCTTCGCATCGGGCCGAGTTGCGAATAGGCGATGAACTCGTTCAGCGCCATCCGCGTGCCCAGGAGATTGCCGATGACTGGCGCGTCGCGCCACGGCACCCCCATGCTCCACGCCACAGGCGCGAACACCCAGCCGAAGATCTGCTGCAGGCTGAGCCCGACGAGACCCAGCAGCGCGTTGACCAGGGCGACGAGCGCGAGGAACGAGATCAGCATGGCCCCGACGTTCAGCGCGAGCGAGAGCCCTTCGCTGGTTCCCCGTCCGGCTGCATCGATCACGTTGACGTCGGTGCGCTCCACGTCCAGCCGCACCCGCCCCATCGTCTCCGGCACTTCCGTCTCGGGTACGAACATCTTGGCCATCATCAACGTGCCGGGCGCCGTCATGATCACGGCGGTCAGCAGGTGCTTGGCCTCCACGCCGAACAGCACGTACGCCGCCATGATGCCTCCTGAAATGTGCGCCATTCCAGACGTCATCACGGTCATCAGTTCGGATTCGGTCATGCGCGGCAAGAACGGACGGATCGTCAGCGGCGCTTCCGTCTGTCCCATGAAGATGCTGGCGGCGACGTTCAGCGATTCGGCGCCCGATGCCCTCATGATGCGATGCATGACGACGGCGAACGCGCGGACGACGATCTGCATAATGCCGAAGTAATACAGGACCGCGAACAGCGCGGCGATAAAAATGATCGTGGGCAGCACCTGGAACGCGAACACGACGCCCCACCTGGCCCCTTCTTCTCCAAGCACCGTCGTCATCACGCGCGGCCAGACGGTCTTGTCCCCGAGCGGACCGAAGACGAGCCTGGAGCCTTCAAACGAGAACTCCAGCAGGTGGTTGATGCCGCCGCCAAGGGTTTGAAACACGCGCTGGCCGGCAGTCGTCTTGAGCACAATCAGCGCGAACAGAAACTGGAGCGAGAGTCCCCAGGCGACCGTCCGCCGGTCGATCGCCCGCCGGTTCGTGGAGATCGTGTACGCGATGGTCAGGATAACGATCAGACCAACGAGCGGCTGCGCGCGCGGCACGGCATAGCGCGCGACAAGCGCCACGAGGGCCGCCGCGGCCGCGGCTGCTCCGATGGTCGTGAAGTCGCGCGCGTCGTAGGGAACACGCGGTGGCGGCACATGCGGTGGCTCCGTCGTCTCGGCAACAGTCATACCTGTCTCCCGCCTGTCAGGCGATTCGCTCCACTATCAGCGGCATCCGCTCCGGACGGTCGGCACCGATCTGAATCGCCTGCTCGAGCAGCACCCGAGCATCATCCAGCCCGCGCCCGGCGCGGTGATGGGCGCGCAGCACCGGCGCCCCCTTCTGCACCGCTGTCCCAACCGGCGCCAGCACTTCGATGCCGACGCCAGGGTCCACCACGTCGTCGAGCTTCGCGCGTCCCGCGCCGAGGCACACGGCGGCGCGGCCGACGAGTTCCGCCTGCAGCGCGGTCACGTATCCGGCGGTGGTGGCCGGCAGCTCGAGGCGATCGGACGCGGCGGGCAGGCGGCGGTAGTCGTCGACGACCCGCGGGTCGCCGCCCTGGTGCTCGACGATCGCGCGGAACTTCTCGAGACCTGACCCCGATCGGATCGCGTCGCGAATCCGCTGCTCCGCCCGCATCTCGTCGCGTTCCAAGCCGGCGGCAATCAACATGCGCGCAGCGAGCAGCACCGACAGCGATTCCAGGTCGGCAGGGCCGTTGCCCTTCAACGTCTCGATCGACTCGATGACCTCGAGGCTGTTGCCGACCATCCGGCCGAGGGGCGCGTCCATCGCGGTGATCAGGGCTTCAGTGCGAACGCCGGACGACGTGCCGATCTCGACGAGCGCGGTCGCGAGCCGCTTCGAATCGGCGCGCGTTTTCATGAACGCACCGCCGCCGGTTTTCACGTCGAGCACGAGGCCTCCGATCCCTTCGGCGATTTTCTTGCTCATGATCGAAGCGCAGATCAAGGGGATGCTCTCGACGGTGCCGGTCACGTCGCGGAGGGCATAGAGTTTTTTGTCGGCGGGTGCGATTTCGGACGTCTGACCGAGCATCGCGCACCCGACGGTGCGTAGCGCGACGCGCAGCTCGTCGAGCGACAATGCGGTGCGGAAACCAGGGATGGCCTCGAGTTTATCGAGCGTGCCGCCGGTGTGGCCGAGTCCGCGCCCCGACATCATGGGCACGGAGCCGCCGCAGGCGGCGACCAGCGGCGCGAGAATCAACGAGGTTTTGTCACCGACCCCTCCGGTGCTGTGCTTGTCGACGGGCACGCCGTCGAGGTCGGGGTACGTCATCCGCACGCCGGAGCGCACCATCGCGTCCGTCAAGGCGGCCGTCTCCTCGGGCGACATGCCGCGGAGCAGGATCGCCATCAGCAGCGCCGACGCCTGGTAGTCCGGGACGCTGCCCGTTGTCACTCCCCGGATGAAATAGTCGATTTCCGGGCGATCGAGCGCACCACCGTCACGCTTTTTCCGTATGAGGTCGACCGCGATCATCAGGGATTGACGCAGGTTCCGATCTGCTGCGTCCGAGCAGGTCCGGCTAAAGGCGGACTCTACTATAGATTACAATGGTTAGTCCCCAGCGAAATCGCGCTACATGCCCGAAGTGACCCCCTCTGTCCCCGGAGCTTTCGCGCGGCGTGACGGCGGTTGCGCGGGCGCTCGTCCGGACAGCCCCGTGCTTCACCTCACGTTCGCGAACGACATGCCGATGGAGTCGCTCCAGGCGCTCCCCCGGCTGATGGCTGAGCACTGGTGGACCGTTGATCCCGACGTCGTCGACATCGATCCGCTGAATTACATGTAGCCATGGCCGAAGCCGCCAAGATACCCACGCTCCCACCCGACACCGCTGCCGCGTTCGCGGAATTCGCGAGGGCGTGCAAGGCCGCGGCGCGGGCGGTCGCGCTCTATCCAGGCACCCATCCCGCGATCGGCGTGTCGCTCGGCCGTCTCGCACAGGCGACGACGAGGCTGGCCGAGAAGGGGGCGTTCCGGCTGCAGGTTCGAACGGGTGTGCTCCTGCTCGACGGCGCGGCGGCGGCACGGCCCGATCCGGCCATCGGGGAGCTGGCGGAAGTCCTCAGCCGCCACACGATCGGCGCGCTGACCGTCAATGCCGCGGCGGACGCGGAGTCGTGGCGCACCCTGCTCTTGCTGCTGGCGCGGACGCCGGAAGAAGTGCGGGCGGACGGTGGCATCGCGCACCTGTGGGCGACGGCGGGCGGACCCAGTCTCGAACTGGTCGAGATCGACTACGCCGAGGTGCTGCGCGAAAAGCAGGGCGAGGCCGCCACCATCGAACAGGTGATTGCCGCCGCGCTCGCCGGGCCACAGCTTCAGCTCGACGACAGCACCTTCGAAGCTCTCCTCCGCATCGCCGGGGATCCCGAAAAGCTTCAGCAGCTGTTGACGCAGCTCGAGGAGGCGGCGGCGAAAGCCGGTCCTGAAGGCAAGGCGGCGGCGGTGCTGACCTTGCTGCGCGGCCTGGTGGAATACGTCGCCCGGACGCGCCCCGATCAACTCGACAACATCTTCAAACAAGTCGGACGCGCGGCGGGCGCCTTCTCGGCGGAGATGATGTCGGAGCTGCTCGCCCACGCGGACAAGCCGGACGCGATGGCCGGCACGACGAACGTCGTGCGCGCGATGACGACGCGGATGACCGACGCGTCGATCGCGGAGTTCGTTTCCGGCTCGGTGATCGCGGAGCGCGGCGCTACCGGCCGTCTCGCTACCGCGTTCCAGGCGCTGGTTCCGCAAGGCGATCGCCAGCGGCAGTTGCTGGCGCTGGCGGAACAGCAGGCGGCCGCGTCGGAGCTCGGGCAGGAGGCGTCGTTCGAGGAGCTCTGGGACCGCGTCGAGGGCATGCTCACCTCGTACTCCGACGAGAATTTTGTTTCGGGCGCGTACGGCCGTGAGCTGAGCAACGCGCACGACCGCGCGGTCGAGGTCGAGCGCATCGCTGACGATCCGCCGGAGCGCGTCGCCGCCTGGGTCGCGACGGTGAACGACACGGCGCTCCATACGCTCGATGACCAGCTCCTGACCGATCTGCTGGTGATCGAAAAGGATCCACCGCGGTGGCGCGACGTCGCTCAGACGGTCGTCACGCACGCCGACGACCTGATTCGGGTCGGCCAGATCGGCCGCGCCTGGCAGCTCGCCGAAGGAGTGCTCGATCAGGGAGACCTCAGCGAGGATCGGAAGCCGCACGCGCGATCCGCGCTGGAGGAGTTCGGCCGCGGCTCGGTGATGAAGCACGTGGCCACTTATCTGCGCAGCGCCAACGACGAAGCGGTGGCGAAATTCCAGCGTCTGGCGCTCGCGATGGGCACGGCGGTTATCGTCCCCCTCGCCGAGGTGCTGTCGGCCGAGCAGGACGCCCGCACCCGCCGCCGGCTCCGCGATGTCCTTCTTGCCTTCGGTGCGCAGGGGCGCGAATCGGTGCAGAAGCTGATGAACGCGCCGAATTGGGAAGTGCGCCGCACCGCCGCCTTCCTTCTCCGCGAGTTCGGCGGCTCCGAAGGTTTGAAGGAGCTGATCCCGCTCCTGAGCGACAGCGAACCGCTCGTGCAGCGTGAGGCGGTGCAGGGGCTGGTGATGAACGGGAGCGATGAAGCTTCCGCGATGCTGCTCCGCGCCGTCACCACGGCGAGCGGCCGCACGCGCGAGACGCTGATCGCCGAGCTGATGTCGATTCGTGACGAGCGGGTGGTCCCCGTGTTTGCCTATTTTCTGCGCCACATGGACCAGGGCGTGACCGAGAAGATTTTCAGCGGCGCGGCGGACGCGCTCGGCACACACGGCGGACCGGAAGCGATCGACGCCCTCAAGTACGCGCTGCACCACGGGGTCTGGTGGGCGCCGTTCCGGACGCGCCGCCAGCGGGCAGCGGCCGCCGCGGCGCTCGCCAAGATCGGCTCGGCTCCCGCGCTCGATGCGCTGCGTGCCGCGTCGACACGGGGCCCACGCGGCGTACGGACTGTCGCGCGCACGGAGTTGGCGAGGCTCGAGGGGTGATGCGGACGCGATTCGCGATTCGCGATTTGCGATTCGGGGTCAGCGAGATGCAGGACAGGGATCGGCGACGCGAGAGGAGTGGAGCGGGCGTTTGGGGGCCGCGTAACGAAGCGAGCCAAGCGGGGTGCCGGGGTCCCCGCCGATAAAGAAACGATTAGGGATTCGATTGTGTCCACTGATATCCATGCCAAGGTCGCTCAGTACGAGGAGTTGCTGCGCCGCTTCGCGTCGGGCGTGCGTGCCGCCCAGCTCTATGCGGCTGACCATCCGCTGATCGCCCGCAACGTGGACGGCCTGCTCGCCGTCCTGAAGCTGCTGCACGCGACGCAGCCCTCGATCGCGGTCGGCATCGTCGGGCAGCAGCTGGTCGTCGCCGATACGCCCATGGCGAAGGCGAGTCTCGGCATGTCCGAGCTCATCAAGCGGCTGAAGGACCACAAGATCGAACGGATCGCGTTCGACCGCGGCGTGACGCCGAAAGAGACTGCGGAGTTCATGCACGCGGTGGCGGGCCTCGGAAAAACGGAGGGCGCCGACGCCGCCTTGGCCTTTCCGCACATCAAGGTCGGACGAATCAAGGGCGAGGACCGGCGCCACGACGGGATCAGCGGCGACATGGCGGCGATTCGACAGCTGTATTCGAACGCCGTGGCAGTCGCCGAGGTTGCCTGGGAGAGCGCGGAGACGGAGGGACAACCTGACCTGCCGGCGGCGCTCCACGCCGTCGAGGGGCTGGCCGACGCCGTCACGCAGAATCGCACGGCGCTCGTCGCGCTGACCGCGATGCGCAACTACGACAATTACACGTTCACGCACATGGTGAACGTGTCGATCCTGACCATGGGCCAGGCGCGGGCGCTCGGGATCGAAGGGCGGCTGCTGCGTGAATTCGGCCTGTCGGCGCTCATGCACGACATCGGCAAGGTGCGGACTCCGAAAGACATCCTGAACAAGCCCGACAAGCTCACCGACCCGGAGTTCGAGATCATGCGGCGGCACGTCGTCGACGGCGCGGAGATCCTCCGGCGGACGCCGGAGATGCCGATTCTCGCGCCGGTCGTCGCGTTCGAGCATCACCTGCGCATCGACGGCACCGGCTATCCGTTCGGCGCCAAGCGACCCAGCCTGAACGTGGCCACGATGATCTGCGGCATCGCGGACGTGTACGACGCGATGCGGTCCCAGCGCACTTACCAGCAGGCGTTTCCCACCGATCGGATCCTGGCGGTGCTGAAGCGGAACGACGGGACGCAGTTCGACGCGAACCTGGTACGCCGCTTCGTGCAGCTTCTCGGCATTTACCCGCCCGGCAATCTCGTCAAACTCTCGTCCGGAGAAATTGCCGTTGTCACTCAGGTGCACGCACCTGATCCGCACCGCCCGCGGGTGCGCGTGATCATCGACAAAAACGGCACCCGACTCGATCTGCCGTACGATCGGAACCTGTGGGAAGCGCCCGCGGGCAAATCGCAGGACTCCGTCCTATCCCCCGTCGACCCGTCACAGTACGGCATCGACCCGCTCAACTACTTGCAAACGGAATCCAATTGAATTGATCGGAACTGAAGCGTTACGCACCAGCGTGATCGGATTCGCTGCCCTCGCGACGGGTCTGACGTGGCTGTCACTGAGAACGGCAGCCATTCCCGTCAATGCCCCCGAACGTCTCGTGGCCGAGCTGCGGCTGGCCCAGATCGCCGCGCTGCTGCTGGCCATGGCGGCGGGCGCGTACGTCGGCATTGCGGTGGCCCACGAAGCTCGTCCGGGCGTCGGTCTCGACATCGCGCTTGCGATAGGATTCTTCATCCTGGCGGCGTCGACGCTCGTGCGTGATCCGCGGCACGCGCTGACGATCCTCGCGCTCGCCTTCGCGGCGCACGCGATCGTCGACGTGGCGCACCGCCCGGGCTGGCCCCTCCCCGACGCCGTCGCGCCGCGCTGGTATTCCATCGGGTGCGCGGTGTACGACGCGTACATCGGGGCGCTCTGCTACTGGCCGATCTTGAGACGATCATGAGCAACCGTTTTCGTTTGTGGTGCGCGTGTGCGGGCTCCGCTCTTCTCGCGCTGACCTTCGCGTTTCCGGCGCGTACCGCACCGCGGCAATCCCCGTCGGCCGGACCGAAGCTGGTGGTGATCCTCGTCGCCGATCAGATGCGCTTCGATTACCTGCAGCGCTACTCGACGCGTTTCACCGGGGGGCTGAAGCGTTTGATCCAGAACGGCGCCTGGTTCCAGAGCGCCGCGTATCCATATCTGAATACGGTTACCTGTCCCGGGCACTCGACGATCGGTACCGGCACGTTCCCGTACCAGCACGGCATGATTCTGAATACGTGGTTCGATCGAAAGACGCGCGCCGCAACCGAATGCACCGACGACGAGAGGACGACGGAAGTGAGCTACAGCCACACGCTGACCGGGCAGAGCGACAGCGGCCGGCGTCTGCTGCGCCCGACGCTCGCCGACCACGTACGGGAGCAGGCGCATGGACGCGTGGTCGCCCTCTCGCTGAAAGCGCGGTCGGCGATCGGCCTCGCGGGACACGGCGGCGACGTCGTCGTGTGGTTCGACACACGCGGCGGGTTTGCCACGTCGACGGCGTTCACGCAGACGCCAACCGCGGTCATCCAGAACTACGTCGATCGCAATCCGGTGAGTGCCGCGTATGGCCGGCAGTGGGAACGGCTCTACGATGCCACGCTCTACCAGAACAAGGACGACAACCCGTCCGAGAAAGCCCCGACCGGATGGACGCGGACGTTCCCGCACGTCATCGGCTCACAATCGGGAAAGCCCGATAGCGAGTTCTACGGTCACTGGATGCGATCGCCGCTGTCGGACGAATACCTCGGAAAGCTGGCGGCGACCACGATCGACGCGATGGAGCTGGCGAAGCGCGGCACCGTCGACTTTCTCGGCGTGAGTTTTTCAGCGCTCGATCTGGTTGGCCACGCGTTCGGCCCGAACAGCCACGAAGTGCAGGATCTGCTCGCGCGTCTCGACCTGACGATCGGCGAACTGCTGAACCACCTCGATGCGTCAGTCGGACCCGAGAACTACGTCCTGGCGTTCAGCGCCGATCACGGCGTCGGTGATATCCCCGAGGACGTCAAAGGAGGACGGTACACCTCCGTGATTACTGCCGGCGTCGTGGACAAGGCGCTCGAGCCGTTCCTCGGCGCGGGAAAATACGTGGCGTACAGCGCCTACACGGACATTTACCTGCAGGACAACGCGTTGAAGCGGATCAGGACGGATGCCGAGGCCCGGAAGGCGGTGCTCGATGCACTGCGAGCGCTTCCCGGCATCGTGCAGGCCTATACCGCGGACGAGATCGCGCGGCCCGAAACGCGAACGTCATCGGATCCGATCAAGCGCGCCGCGGGGCTCAGCTATCACGCCGACCGCAGCGGCGATCTGATTATCGTCCCGCGCGAGAACTGGCTGCTCACGACGAGCGCCGCATCGCATGGC
>Ga0310810_10007179_pt1 | contig 12681 bp, 10 predicted proteins | sample NCmetagenome_FD_207641 | JGI IMG/M metagenome (GOLD analysis project Ga0310810, IMG submission 207641) | Soil microbial communities from experimental microcosm in Duke University, North Carolina, United States - NC | ecosystem: Engineered > Artificial ecosystem > Soil microcosm > Unclassified ... | reverse complement strand
GCCACCCCGACAAACTTGATCATGCTCTTTCCGGTCACTTCTTCGGCTCGATAGCAATCAGTCGATGTGTAGCTTGCCATTCCTGGTCGGGAAATTTTCCCCCGGCTATATTCAGGAACTCATGATAGTACTTCGAAGCCTGCTTGGCATCGCGCAGATGATCATACGCAGTCGCACGCAAGAAGTAGGTCATTGGATTTTCCGGCAACAGTTTCGAGCGCAAATCGAGCGCCTGAATCACCATGGGATATTGCTTGTTCTCACTCGCCGCAATCGCCAAGTCGCCATAGACCTCGCCCACACCCGGCTTGAGCTGTATCGCCTTCATCAATTCCTGTTGGGCAAGATCAAACTTCTTTTGTTCGAGCAGGGCCCGGCCAAACCGGTAGTGCAGTGCGGCATCGTTGGGAGATCTGGAGAGAAGATCGCCATAGAGCTTTCCTGCATCGCCAAACTTTTTCAGATCGACGTAGACTTCCGCCAGGTCTCGCTTGGCATTCTCGTCCGAGGGATCGAGCTTCAGCCCGGTCTCCAACTCCCCCGCAGCATCCTCGCTTTTCCCCGAGATCGCTAGCATTCGGCCAAGTTGGAGATGGGTGCCGGCGTCGTCGGGGCGCAGGGTTACCAATTTTCTCAGAAGGTTCTCAGCATCGCCATAGCGGTGTTGGGACATGTAGTAGTTGGTCATGGCCGCCATCGCATCCGATGAGTTCGGCTCAACCGCCATCGCGAGTTGGTACTCTTGCTCAGCCTCGGGATTCTTGAGCTTCTCCAGGATGGATCCGGCCAATAGATGGGGTTCAGGGTCTTTCGGATCCTCTAGAGAGGCTTGGCGGAAAGCGTTCACGGCCTCTTCCGGACTCGCTTGCTCCAGGAGATGTCCGAGGGCAATCCAGGCTTGTTTGTGCCGTTGTTCGGGTTGCGACGTCGGCGGGAGCTTGGTTGCGGCGCGCAGATACTGTTCAGCCTCAGGCTTCCCCGCGGCTGCCAAGGCCAGGCCAAGATTCATGTTGGACTCAAATACGGTGGGTTTTGCCTGGACGGACTTCTTGTAGGCCTCAATCGACTCCTCCATCCGCCCTTGGGCGTGATAGAGGAAGCCCAAGTCATACCATGCGGCATAGTCATCAGGCCGCTCGGAGACAACTTCCTTAAGCAGGGGTTCCGCCGAAGCATAGTCCTGCTTGCTGATGGCATCTTCAGCACGGTTGAGCTTGGCGGCGATCGGGTCTTGCTCTTCGACCCGGCGGTGCCGCACGGTCCCTTGGCTAGACTTTTGAGCCGCAAGCGGAGAGACCGCGCAGAGGCCAACGAGCAACGCGAAAGCAGCGATTCTGGCTATTCCTCCCAGATCCATGGGCGAGATTTCACCCTTCCCCATTCCCACGCGAAACCCCATTTTCCTCGAGCACCTGCGCCAGAAACCCTCCCGTATGGGAGGCTGGAATCTGGGCGATCTTCTCCGGAGGCCCCTCCCCAACGATCTGCCCCCCGCGTTCTCCTCCTTCCGGGCCCAGATCGATGATCCAATCAGCGGTCTTGATGACCTCCAAGTTGTGCTCGATCAGGAGGATAGATCCCCCCACTTCGATTAGACGATGAAAGGCTGACAGTAGTTTGCTGATGTCGTCAAAGTGCAGGCCGGTGGTGGGCTCGTCAAAGATATAGAGTATTCGCCTGCGTCTTACCGCATTCATCCGCGTAGGCGAGCCCGCCGGTTGCAGGTGTGCTGCCAGTTTCACCCGCTGTGCTTCACCGCCTGAGAGCGTGGTCGCAGACTGGCCCAGCCGCAGATAGCCGAGTCCCACTTCTTCGAGTACGCGGAGCTTATCAGCGACTTTAGGCACGCTCGAAAAGTGGTGCATCGCCTCCCGAACTGTCATGTTCAGCACTTCATGGATGTTCTTCCCGCGATAGCGAACCTCTAGCACTTCCGGCTTGAAACGCATCCCCTTGCACTCTTCGCAAATAAGCTCGACATCCGCGAGGAACTGCATTTCGACCACGACGGTGCCATCGCCCTGACAGGTCTCGCAGCGTCCACCGGGAACGTTGAAGGAGAAGTGCCCGGCAGAGAACCCCCGCTTATGCGCCTCCGGGGTGCCCGCAAACAGTTCGCGAATTCCGTCAAATGCCTTGATGTAGGTAACCGGATTTGATCGCGGCGTGCGCCCGATCGGGGACTGATCTACCAAAACGACTTCGTCTAGGAATTCGTGGCCCTCGATCCCGCGCAGAGCCGCAAAATCGGAAGGTTGCCCCATGGTCTCGCCGTTCTCCGGCGAAACAGCGAGGTTATTTTCCCTCGCCTTGATGGTGTTCAGCGCCTTGAACAGGACATCGTGCAGCAGGCTCGACTTTCCAGACCCCGAGACTCCCGTGATGGCTACCAACAAACCCAGCGGGATCGTGACGTCGATATTCTTCAGATTGTGCGCGCGTGCGCCGCGCACCACAAGCTGCTGTCGGCCCGCTTTCCGACGGTTCTGCGGAATGGGAATCCGCAGCTCGTGCGAAAGATACCTTCCGGTGAGGGAAGTGGGGATCTTCTGAATCTCCTTGTATGTCCCCTGGGCAATGACTTTTCCTCCCTGCTCGCCCGCCCCCGGACCGAGATCGAGAATGTGATCGCTGGCCTTCATTACATCCGGGTCATGTTCTACGACCAGCACCGTGTTCCCGAGGTCCCGCAGGCCGTGCAGAATTCCAATCAGCCGGTGTGTGTCACGGCTGTGCAGGCCAATCGACGGCTCATCGAGCACATAGAGTGTGCCTACCAGCCTCGACCCAAGCGAAGTCGCCAGTTGTATGCGCTGGGCCTCGCCTCCCGACAACGTTGAAGTCAGTCGATCGAGCATCAGGTATTCGAGCCCAACATCGTTCAGGAAGCCAAGTCGCGAGCGGATTTCCTCGAGCAACTTCTCGGCGATCCCGGCTTCTTGCGGCCTCAACTGTACGTTCTTGAAGAACTCGGCACCCTGTTCCACCGTCATCGCGCATACTTCACAGATGTTCTTACCGTCGATCTTCACCTGTTGCGCTTCTCGTCTCAGCCTCGCGCCGCCACAATGAGAGCAGGTCGAATAACCGCGATACCGGCTTAGGAACACGCGTACGTGCAGTTTGTATTTCTTGCGCTCCAGGTGCTGAAAAAAACCGCGCAATCCCATGAACTTCTTATCGCCTTCGATTACGGTCCGGCGATCGTCAGCGCTGAGATCTGCCCAAGGCACATCGAGCGGAATGCCGGTCTGCTTGGCATAACGCTTCAGCTCTGCCATGAGTGGCTTGCCTTTGGGTTTCGTCCACGGCTCAATGGCACCCTGGTTGAGGGATTTCGATGGATCGGGAATCACTAGGTTCAGATCGAAGTCGATCGTGTTGCCAAAACCCTGGCATCTCGGACAGGCACCAAACGGATTATTGAATGAAAACAAACGCGGTTCCGGTTCTTCGTACTTGATACCGCACGGCTTGCACTCAAATCGTTGGGAAAATCGCAACTGCCCCGTTTTTTTGCCGTCTTGAGGTGCGGTTTCAAAAACAACCTCCCCGCTTTCGCGAAAGCTGATTTCCGCCGCATCGGCGACGCGAGAGCGCGATTCCGCGGAGATGGCGATGCGATCCACCAGCACAAACAGCGGTTCGGCAAAGTTGATGTCCAGCAGCGACTCCGGCGTCGAAAATTCAAACAGCTGCCCGCGCTGAAACAGCCGATTGAACCCTCGTTGCCGAAGTTCAAACAGGCGGCCTTTGATTCCCTCGAGGGATGCACCGCTTTTCGCGGGTGCCTCCTTGGTCTTTTTTCCCTTGGTTTTGGCCGAATCGCCGCGCGCGCCCGAGGGAGCTCCTTTTCGCTTGGCGCTCGCTTCTTTACCCTGAACCGGGTTCAGAATGGCACCGCCCGGAGCCTCGACCGGGAACAGCACGCTCAGCCTGGTGCCTTCTCCCAGACCAAGCACCGCATCGGCGATCTCATCGATGGTGTCTTTGCGAACCTCAGACCCGCAATTGGCGCAGTATGTACGCCCCACGCGCGCAAATAGAAGCCGCAAGTAGTCGTAGATCTCGGTCGCGGTCCCCACCGTCGATCGCGGACTGCGCGTGGTGTTCTTCTGGCGAATGGCAACTGCGGGAGCAATTCCTTCAATATGGTCGGCGTCTGGTTTCTCGATCCGCTCCAGAAACTGCCGCGCATACGCCGACAGCGACTCAACATAGCGTCGCTGACCCTCGGCATAGATGGTATCGAAGGCAAGCGAGGATTTCCCCGATCCCGATACTCCTGTGACCACGGTAAGCGCGTTGTGTGGAATCGCCACCTCAATGTTCTTGAGGTTGTGAGTGCGTGCCCCGCGCACTACGATCGTCTCCTCTGCCGGAACGCCGGGAAGGGGGAGATCAAGGCTCGAACCGGATAAGACAGTGGACATCAGCGGTCGCCCCGCAGCCCAACCAGATGCCCTCCAGGTGCCTCTTGAACTGTGAATAGGCCACCAGAAAGCTCCGGCAGAGCTGCCGAATCTTTCTATTATAAGCGACCGGTGCTGCGCTTACGGCGTCTGCTTTTTCTCTTCGCCGTTCTCCTTGAGATAGGCAGGGCTCAAGGTCCCCTTGTTCTTGGCGAGCGGTAACAATGTGGGGTAGAACTGCACAAACGTGGTATCGACTGCTCCATGCCCCTCATGGCAGGAATAGCAGGCTGCACCGGCAGGGAACAGGTTTCCCAGGTTTCCATTATCGAATCCGAAGAATGCCCACTTGCCGGGGAATTTACCTTCGTCTTTGACGTGGACCTCGATTCCCATGACTTCGCCGCTCTGGAAGTTCCCCCGCCGATTGATTGAGGCTTGGCTCTCGGCCCCGCGAACTTCGAGCACCAGCATGGTCTTGTCCGCCCAGGTACCGGTTTCTTTAAACTTCTTATACGACTCCGGATTCACGAACACGTTGTCGAACATGTGATGGTCCATGTTCCCGCCGGGGGTATAGCTCATGTCGAGCCCTGTGCTCAGGTAGGTCCACTCGCGATACTGCTCCGGAAGCTTGAGTTGGCCTTTGTCGTTGTACTCAGGAGTGGATCCTCCACCAGACGAACTCTGGTTGTAGGCAGCCACCGAGATCAAGAGAACAAAAGCGAAGAGAACGAGCTTATTGCCCATTGCAAACCCCCTTCCAGGGTTCGTGCGTTTCTAAGACCCTGGTAATAAGAGCGAGCCTCTACCACACCCTGCACATATTTGGACTCACCATCGGCTGGCCAGCCTTGCAGCCCCATGCCTTCTGGAACTCCGGCATGTTCTCAAGGACGCCGTTCGTCCGGAATCTGCCCGGCGAATGCGGATCCACGTTCACCAGCATGCGTGAGAACTCCGGCTTCCGCTTCTCGCACCACACCCGTGCAAACCCCAGAAAATAACGCTGTTCGGGCGTGTATCCGTCAATTTCCTCGGGCTTCTTGCCAGACTGTTGGATCATGTTCTCAAGCGCCATCAGGGCAATTCTGGCGCCGCCGTTGTCTGCGGTATTTTCTCCCAGAGTCAATTTTCCGTTCAGCTTCAGGTCATCGACTGCGACGAAATTGCTGTACTCGTCGGCAACACAGCTAGCGCGCTTTTCAAATTCCTTTCCGTCCTGCTCGGTCCACCAATCGCGCAGATTCCCCTGGGGATCGAATTTGCGTCCCTGGTCGTCAAAGCCGTGGGTCAACTCATGTCCGATGACGGCTCCGATCGAACCGAAATTCACGTTTTCATCCATGCTCTTATCGAAGAAGGGTGGCTGCAGAATGCCGGCCGGGAAGACAATCTCGTTCATCGACCCGCTGTAATAGGCATTCACTGTGGGGGGAGTCATCTGCCATTCTTTCTTGTCGACGGGTTTGCCGATCTTGGCAATCTGGCGCCGCGACTCGAACTCGTTCGCGCGCAAGAAATTGCCCATCAAGTCGCCCTGGGTCACTTGCAGCTTCGAATAATCGCGCCACACATCGGGATAACCAATCTTGTTGCGGATGGCTTCAAGCTTCACCTTCGCCTGCTGCTTGGTGGCATCCGTCATCCAGGGAAGCCCAGCGATGTCCTGGTCGAGCGCCTTCTCCAAGCTATCGACCATGGTCAACATCCGCTGCTTGCCGTCAGCTCCAAAAGTGCGATCGACGTATTTTTGCCCCAGCGCCTCGCCCAAGGCTTCATCAGTTGCCTCCACGCACTTTTTCCAGCGCGGTTGATCCTCTGACTGTCCGGTCAGCGCCTGCCGGAACTTGAAACGCGCATCTACATAGGCTTTGGGCAACCACTTGGCGGATCCAGAAACCATGTGCCATTGCACATACGTCTTCAGCGAATCCAGCGGCTCCGACTCAATGACACCGTTCACCTCTTTGAAAAATTCGGGATTGGATACGTTCAAATCTGAAAACGCGGGCGTCCCCAAATCCTTGAAATAGCGCGCCAGGTAGAAGTTGGGAGCCAGAGCCAGCGCTGCATCGCGGCCCATTTTGTGATCGCGGTTTTTCGGATCCCGCCGCAACGTCCGGTCCATCGACGCCTTGGCAAGCGCCGTCTCGATCGAAAGGACGGTTTCGGCAGACGCTGCCGCCTTTTCCGGACTTTGACCGGACAGGGTAAACAAGGTGGTTGCGTATTCTGTCAGCGCCTTTCGCAACGCCACCATCTTCGCTTCGTCTTTTAGGTAATAATTGCGGTCAGGAAGGCTCAGGCCGCCCTGATCGATGTAGGCGATCACCATATTGGCGTTGTGCAAATCCGGCGACGAGTAGAAGTTGAACAAGGGGGTTGGGCCAATCAAATGAATTTGCGCGACGGCATCGATCAGATCCTGTTTACTCTTCGCAGCGGCAATACGATCGAGCTCTGGCTTGATGGGCGAAATCCCTTTCCCCTCGACCGCATTCTCGTCCATGCACGCGCCGTAGTAATCACCAATCTTCTGCTCAACAACGTCACGTCCGGCTCCGCCCTTCTCGGCCGTCTCCAGGATGTCTCGCAGCACGGCTAGGTTCTGTTCCTCCACCTCGGAAAAGCTGTCCCACGAGGGGCGATCGCCAGGAATCTCTTTCGTTTTCAGCCAATTCCCGCATGCGTACTGATAGAAATCGGCACATGGATCGACTGATTTGTCTATGTTATCGATGCTGAACCGCGCAGAAGGCTGAGGTTGAGAGGTTTGAGCCGAAGCCACAACGGCCAGGAGAACCAGGCACACACCGAATAGCAGTGATCGCATCTGCACCTCTAGAGTTGAGCCGCGATTCTAATCCGAGTCAAATTAGACGTTCAAGTGGGCGGAAGGTGAGCAACAAACCTTTGACAAGTGCTTTCGGTGTTTTGAAGCTCAAGCCGTCGTTCTCACTCAACCCGGCAGTTTTCGGTGGCTGGGCTTCTGCCGCTCCGTGCTTGATGGTCGAAAACTCGGCAGCGATTGCAGGGAGGACTGAACAAGATTCAGGGATGGGTCGAGGTTGAGGTAAGACCGGGGACTCACCCCCCGGAAGGCCCGGAGTGAGAATTGCCAACTCGATCGGAGAGCTCCCGGGGGCACCGAGGTGTCACTGCGCGAACCACAACAGAGCGAACACATAGAGCCACAATGCGCTCATAAAATGCCAATACCAGCGCGTTACCTCGACCACGATGCGTTTGTGCTCGATGGTTTGATGAAACAAGGAGACGATCGCGGCGTAAATCAGCCCCACAATGCCCACCATCAGATGCAATGCATGCGTGCCAGTTAACAGGTAAAAAAACGGGCTCGGACCTGACGTGAAAACCCGGAAGCCATGCGAGCGAAACTCCAGCCATGCCAGCCACTGCCCGAGCAGAAAGAAAATGCCGAGCAAGGCCGTAACCGCGAGCCAAGGTGCGTGCAAGCGGTGCTCAGGATCAACTCCCACGATCGCGCGCAAGGGCGCCAGTACCATGGCTTGCGCGACCTGCCGGCGCGCGAGTTCGAGCGTTATGCTGCTGCAAAGCAAAAGCAGCGTGTTCCAAAGGAGGATTCTGAGAGGAAGCACTACGGGAACCCATTTCCGCACATAATGATGCGTCTGTGAATCCAGCACAAACGCTGTTTGCCGGCCAAAGAACACCACGGTCAGCATGGCGAAAATCATGGAAACGGCGATCACGCCGCAAATCAGGCCGATCCTGGCGCGTTGCAGGCGCCTGTCGTAATCAGGAAAGCCATCGCCCGGATCGCGTCCACCCCCTCCGCCAATCTCTGGAGGGTGGACTCCGCCCCCGCGATCGCCGGATTCCGGCGTGCGAACATCTAGAGGAGGGACCGAAGGCGACATACTGCAGCCAGTAAGTGGTTTGCGGAAGTTCTGGGCTACTTTTTTGCCGGTGCCGTCTTTGCCAAGGCCCGAACGTGCTTCAACACTTGATCGATCTCGGACTCGCTCAGTTGATCGGCGAATGCCGGCATGTTCGCCTGGCCATCGTGGATGATCTTGTGCAACTCAGCATCGCCCAGCTTCTGCACATCCTTAGAGCGAAGATCGGCAGCTTGTAGTTGTTTGCCTAAAGGTGTCTTTCCACCGCCATCGGCCCCGTGGCAGAGTACGCACTTGGTTCGGAACACGTTGGCGCCCGGAGATTTTGCCGCCTGTTGTCCCACGAGGGAGGAAACGATCACAAATGTGAGAATTACGAGCCAAGCTAGGAACCTGCCGGATTTTGCCTTCACCCGTTCGACCTCCAAAAAAGACGGCTAGTAGAGTACGCTGGCATCCGCCAGCAATACTTCAGATGATATACGAGAGTTTCGGGATTCCGCGACTCAGCCTCCGCTACAATGCCTTTCGGATGCTAATCTCGCTCCAGCCTGAGGATGAGTGAGATGGATGAGTGAGATAGAGCTGGATGGGCCAAGAGGGGCGAGACTACTCACGACCGGGAAGCCCATTCTTGGCAATGTCTAGAGGTGGTTCGATCGGAGCAAACGTGACGAAGGGCCGTGAGCAGGGAAATGGCCACGCGGGCAAGCAGCGCAAGCTGAACTTCTGCTTCGGTTGCGGCCGGGATAACGCGAGTGGCATGCGCTTGAGGTTTGCTTTGGACGAAACTGGGAGGCAATTCCTGTGCCAATTTCGCCTGAGCAAGCGATACACTGGACCTCCCGGGTACTGTCACGGCGGAATCATTGCTACCATTCTCGACGAGGCTATGAGCAAGCTGAACCGCCTCATAGAAGCCCCGGCCCCGACCTCGCGTATGACCGTCGAATACCTACGGCCAGTGCCGCTGAATCGTCCGCTCGAAGTCTGGTCGAAGAACATCAGCAAGCGCGGCCGACGACTCACCCATGCGGCCGAGATTCGCGACGCGAAGGGGACCGTGCTAGCCCGCAGCCGTGGAGTCTTCGTGATCATCAGCCCCAAGCACGTCTTCCATCAGGTCAATTCCTAAGGCGTTCGCCTTCCACGTTCGCGGTGGGCGGAGAAGCTGTCGGGGTAAGTCGCTGGATGGCCGTTAGCGCCAGAGCGCCGAGCCTTGCTCAATCAAAACCAGCCGTGTCGCCCCCCACTTTTTGGGCACATGGTTGTCTTCTGTGGTGGGGGGCTGATAAAGTTCCTTGCCAACTCCCCCTTCCTACCCCCTACAATGCCACGGGGCGAAATCCTTTTGTGACTGTAGCCAATGAATCCCGAGTACGGCGTCCCTTTGGCCCCGCTCTCACCCTGCTCGCGATCTGCGTCCTTATCAACTACGTGGACCGCGGCAACCTCTCGATCGCCGCACCCGTGCTCAGCAAGGAATTGGGCATCTCGCCTAAGGAGCTGGGCATTCTCTTAGGCGCATTCTTCTGGTCCTATACGGCTATGCAATTCGTAAGCGGTTGGCTTGTCGACCGCTTCGAAGTCGTTTATGTGATCGCGGCAGGTTATTTCCTGTGGACCTTCTCTACGGCTGTTACGGGCATCGTGCATGGCTTTGGGATGCTGCTTGGCATGCGGCTCCTTCTTGGCATCGGTGAATCGGTTGCGTTCCCGTCCACCTCGAAGATCCTGGCTAACAATTTGCCCGAGCAGGAGCGAGGCTTTGCCAATGGCCTGCTCATGGCGGGAATCCGCCTCGGTCCAGCAATCGGCATGTTTATAGCGGGTCCGGCGATCGCGAGGTATGGATGGCGTCCGGTGTTCATCGCGATTGGACTCGCGGGGCTTCTCTGGTTGCCCGCCTGGTTCCAATGGATGCCGGAGCGCAAGCACGTAGCATCGGTTCGATATAGCGGCCCCGATACCCTCGCGATTTTGAGCCAGCGTTCGTTTTGGGGTGCAGCCGTCGGCCACATCTCGGTGAATTACCTTTTTTATTTCATGCTCACTTGGCTGCCCTACTACTTAGTGCAATCGCGTGGACTTTCTATGCACGACATGATCAAACCGGCCGGCATTTATTACTTCACCGATGCAGTTTCGGCCGGCGTAGCGGGATGGGTGTCTGACTTCTGGATGCGCAGAGGAGGGCCGCCAACCCTGGTCCGCAAAGCGATCATGGGAGGAGGGAATCTGATCGCGATCGTGGCCACTGCCGGCTGTGCCCTCGCAGGCTCGCACACTTATTTCGCGTGGCTTCTGGCTGCGGGCGTGGGCTGCGGGATGATGGGCGTTGGTGTCTTCGCCTATTCCCAGACTCTTGCCGGCCCCTTGGCTGCAGGAAAGTGGACGGGCCTGCAAAACGGCATTGGCAACTTCGCCGGCCTGATCGGCCCCGTGCTCACCGGGTTCGTGGTGTACAAGACCGGCAGCTTCCTGGCGGCCTTTGCAATCACGGTTGTCATTCTGATGATCGGATTCGTCAGTTGGGTCTTCGTCGTCGGCCCGCTCCAGGAGGTGAATTGGGCTCCGCGCGCTCGCCCGGCTACGGCCATGGATGCCAAGGCCTCGTAGCTAGCGCCGCAGAGCCTCTCCAGCCTTTTGGAGTTCAATCTGCAACTCCTGCTTCTGTTCGAGCACCCGTTTCGGGGCTGGAACCAGCTGCTGAAGCTGTATCGGCGACCTGGCAATGCTGGCTTCGAGTTCCGGCAAGGTCGCGGGGTAGACGAGCGCTCTAAGATATTTTGCCGAAATCTGCGAAACCTCGGCCTGAGTTTCAGGCCTGGTAACCAACTCAAACTCTCGTGTCAGAGCTGCGCCCCAGTCCAAGCCATGAAGGCTGATGGCATTGATTTCTTTCCGCAACAATGACCTCTGCCCCTCAGAAAGATGAGCCAAGTGATTGAGACCTTCTACGGCGCGCAGATGCTCGAGCAGCAGCTGTTTTGATACCAGTGTTGCAAACAGCGATCCGCCATTCGCCACCTGCCGCGAATACCTTATCCCTGCCGAAAGAACCTTTGCCGCCCCGTCCTTGTTCCCCGTGATGGAAAGGTGAAAGGCGTATAAGACGTTTAGGCGCCCAAGCTGCAAAGCGTTGCGGGCGTATTCAACTGGCGTCTGTTCCCCCAATTGGTAGTCGAGTCCCCAATCGCATTCCGCATGCGAGGCTCCAAGTTGGAGCAAACGTAACGCGACAGCATTCTTTTCGACCAGACCGGAGTACTGAGAATCATCGTACGGTGCCGTCCCCTCAAGGATGCGGTTCAGTTTGCTCGCTTCCTCGTTTGAAATAGCCGAGTCTTGCATGACGGTGAACGCAGCGTAGTAGCGCAGAGCCGCGTTGTCGCTTAAGCTTTGCTTTTGCTCCGCGGCCGGCAAGCTCGCCGCCGCCCCGCAACCGATCAACGCGATTACAAACAACTTCCGCAATTTCATAGCTTCTCCTTGCCGAGGACTGCTAACGCGCTTTGTTGACCTGGTCGCAGTTGAACTTTCCTGTTCCTCCATGCGACTTCATCGAGGCCCGCCTTTAGAGAATCAGCTTTTGCGAGCAGACTGTTGATTTGACTCATCGTGAGTGGGCCTTGCTCTGGGGTTCCCGGCGCAAATGCAATCCCAGATGGCGCTTCGCCGTTCCTGGCATTCCAATCATGCACGCCCGCCAGCAACATCAGTCCGGCCAGCCCCGCCGCCGCTGCCCACGCGAATGGGAAGGTAAATTTCGCACCCCTTGCCGGGACATCAGGCAGTGGCTCAGCGCGAAGCGGTTGAAACGTTTTCAGATAGGCTTCCAATCTGTCCTCTTCAAGATCGGACATGAGATCCCTCCGGGATGCTGAAATGTTCCCTCAGCTTATTGAGCGCGTACCTATAACGCGAAGTCACGGTATTGGAGCTGATGCCGACGATCTCCGAGATCTCGCCAAACGTCAGATCGCCCCAGATATGCATCACCACAATCTGCCGTTGATCGACCGGAAGCGCCCTTAGAGCAATTTGCAGTTGGCGTTCGGCGGCGTAGTCGTGTTCGGGAGGATCAAACCACCTGTCATCGGGATCTAGATCTTGGATTCGCTCATTTCGCCGGAGCTCATTTAAAACGGTGTTCCGAACGGAGGCGAACAGGTAAGCCTTGGCGTCCGTTACCCGGTTCTTCACTCGTTTCTCCAGCAGCTTCACAAAGACCTTATGGACGGCGTCCTGGGCGCTGCTCCGGGACCCTGCAATCGATGCGGCGAAAAGCACGAGGGCCGGCCCATGGTGCCGGTAGAGCCTATCGATTTCATCTCGATTCCTCACGCGACCTCCAATCGTAAGACAATCGAGCCACGGAGTTT
>Ga0310810_10007177_pt1 | contig 12683 bp, 11 predicted proteins | sample NCmetagenome_FD_207641 | JGI IMG/M metagenome (GOLD analysis project Ga0310810, IMG submission 207641) | Soil microbial communities from experimental microcosm in Duke University, North Carolina, United States - NC | ecosystem: Engineered > Artificial ecosystem > Soil microcosm > Unclassified ... | reverse complement strand
ACCGTGCACGCATACGGCCCGTCGTCGGGCAGCGGGAACTACGTCATCTCACTGGGATAGTGGTAGGCTGACCGCGGCTCGACGACCACCAAGGAGGAGCACGTATGCGACTGACGCGTCGAACATTCCTCACCGGCGCTTCCGCGACTGCCGCCGTCGTCGCGGCCGGTCCGTGGGTCGTCGAGAGCGATGCGCAGAGCGGGCCGATCAAGATCGGGCTCGTGCTGCCGTACACGGGCGTCTATGCCGTTCTGGGTGAGTCGATCACTCAGGCGATGGAGCTCGTGTTCGCGCGCGAGGGCAACAAGATCGCCGGTCGCGAGATCGTCATGATCAAGGAAGACGACGAGATGAAGCCGCCGGTCGGCGTCCGCAAGACCGAGAAGCTCATCGACTCCGACAAGGTCGACATCCTCACGGGCCCGGTCCACAGCGGCATCTTGATGGGCATGCGCGACAAGGTGCACAACAGCAAGACGATCTTGATCGTGTCCAACGCGGGCGCCGATGCGATCAGCCGCGAGCGCTGCTCGCACTGGATCTTCCGGACCTCGTTTTCGAACTGGCAGCCGTGCCAGCCGATGGGTGGCTGGGTGGCGAAGAACGTCTCCAAGGAGGTGTTCCTCACGGCGCCGAATTACCAGGCCGGCAAGGACATGCTGAACGCGTTCAAGGAGGCGTTCATCCCCGCGGGCGGCAAGATCGTGGCCGAGGATTACCCCAAGCTCGGCGAGACTGACTACGCGCCGTATCTCACCAAGATCCGTCAGTCGGGCGCGAAGGCGGTGTTCGCGTTCTACTCCGGCACCGACGCAGTGAACTTCGTCAAGCAGTACGATCAGTTCGGTCTGAAGGGGCAAGTGAAGCTCACCGGTGCCGGTTTTCTCACTGAGCCCGACGTGCTGCCGGCCCAGGGACAGTCGGCGCTGGGCATCATCACCGGCCACTTCTACACGCCGCAGCTCGACAACCCGACCAACAAGAAGTTCGTCGCCGATTTCAAGGCGAAGTTCGGCGGCAAGACGCCCGACGGCTTCGCATGCCAGGGCTACGACACCGCCGAGGTGATCGTACGGGCGCTCAAGGCCGTCAACGGCAACACCCAGGACAAGGACAAGCTCGTGGCCGCCATCGAGAAGATCGAGTTCGACAGCCCGCGCGGCCGCTTCCGCTTCGATCCCAAGACGCACAACGTGATCCAGCCGTACATCTACATTCGCGAGGTGAAGGAGGTCGCGGGCGGCCTCGACAACGTGCCCATCGACAAGGTCGCCGACGTGCGCGATCCGGGCACCGGCTGCACGCTGCCTAGTTGAACGTGTGGGGCCCCGAAACGGCCCCGCCCACCCCCCCGCGCTCGGAGGCGCCCCGGGGGGCCCGGGGCGCCCCTCGATCGACACCTCGATAGTCGCGTGTTACTGCCCGACTTCTTCAGTCAGGCGCTGAACGGTCTCTCGTACGGCGTTCTGCTGTTTCTGCTCTCGGTCGGACTCACGCTCATCTTCGGCATGCTCGACATCGTCAACCTCGCGCACGGCTCCTTCTACATGCTCGGCGCGTACGCCGGCCTCACGATGATCGGGCTCACCGGCAACTTCTGGCTCGCGCTTGTCGCGGCGCCGCTGGTGGTCGGTGCGATCGGGGCGCTGATGGAGCGGAGCGTGCTGCGGCCGCTCTATCGGCGGCCGCCGCTGGACCAGGTGCTGCTGACCTTCGGCTTCATCTATTTTTTCGAGGATCTCGTGAAGTGGATCTGGGGCGGGCGCATTCGCTCCATTCCGCCCCCAGACGTTTTCTCCGGCTCGGTCAAACTCGGCGGCGCTACCGTGCCGTCCTATCGCCTCTTCGTGATCGTGTTCGGGCTGGTGATGGCGGTCCTGCTGTGGGTCGTGATCGACAAGACGCGGCTCGGCTCCATCATTCGTGCGGGCGTCTTCGACGCCGAGATGACGGCCGGGATGGGCATCAATACCGGGCGCTTGTTCACCGGCGTCTTCGCGCTCGGCGCGGCGCTCGGCGGGCTCAGCGGCGTGATCGCGGGACCGATCCAGTCCGCGCAGCCGCCCATGGGCGCCAGCATTCTGATTCCGGCGCTGATCGTCGTCGTCGTGGGCGGGCTCGGGAGCCTGAAGGGCTCGTTCGTCGGCAGTCTCATCATCGGCCAGGCCGAGACGTTCGGAAAGGTGTGGTTGCCCGGCGCGTCGATGATGATGATCTACGCCGTCATGGCGCTCGTGGTACTGCTGCGCCCGCAGGGATTGTTCGGCCGGCCGCTCAAGTGAGCGTGCGCGTCGTCGCGGTCCTCGTCGCCGTCCTCCTCGTCGCAGTGTTTCCGATGCTCGCCGGCAACTATCCCGTGAAGCTCCTGCAGGAGATTCTCGTCTGGGGCGTGTTCGCCATGAGCCTCGATCTGCTCATGGGTTTCGCGGGGATGGTGTCGTTCGGCCATTCCGCGTTCTTCGGCGTCGGCGGCTACGTCGCCGCGCTCGCGCTGACGCGCTGGGGCGCGGGCGGCGTGAACGGGCTCGTCCTGCCCGCGCTCGCGGCGGCGGTCGCCGCGCTCGTGATCGGCTACTGTTCGATCCGCGTGAGCGGTGTGTACTTCATCATGTTGACGCTCGCGTTCTCGCAGATGTTTTACGCGGTGACATTTCAGGTCGACTGGCTGGGGGCCGAGGATGGCATCGTCGGCGTGCCGCGGCCGCGGCTGGTAGGAGTCGAGCTGGGCCCGAGCGCATTCCATCTCTATCTCGTCGCGGTGACGCTGCTCGCGACGCTCGCGCTGTGGCGGATCGTGTGCTCGCCGTTCGGCCACGTGCTGCGCGGCATCCACGACAACGAAGGGCGGATGCAGGCGATTGGCTATCCGGTCGACCGCTACAAGCTCGTCGCGTTCGTCATCGCCGGCACCGTGGCCGGCGTCGCGGGCGCGCTCTACGCGCAGCTGGCTGGCTCGATCACGCCGGACGCATTCCTCTGGACGACGTCGGGCGAGGCATTGCTGATGGCGATCATCGGCGGCACGGGCACGCTCGGTGGAGCGCTGCTCGGCGCCGCCGCGTTCATTCTGCTGCAGAGCCTCGTGTCGTCCTACACCGAGCGGTGGATGCTGCTCCTCGGGCTGACGTTCATCGTCTTCGTCCTCATGCTGCCCGGCGGCATCGTCGGCGCGCTGCGCGGGCGTATCGGGTTTCGCGCATGACGGCGCCACTGCTCGAGCTGCAGCAGGTGAGCCGCTATTTCGGCGCGCTGGGCGCCGTGAACGGCGTCAGCCTGAGCGTCGCGCGCCACGAGCGGCGTGCCGTCATCGGGCCGAACGGCGCCGGCAAGACGACGCTCTTCAATCTCATCACCGGCCAGCTCGCGCCGACCGGCGGCGCGATCGTGTTCGACGGCCGGGCGATCACCGGGCTGCCGCCGTTCCGCATCGCGCGGCACGGCATCGCGCGGTCGTTCCAGCGCACCAACGTGTTCGCGCGGCTCACCGTGCTCGAGAATCTGCGGCTCGCCGCGGCGGCGGGTGCGCGCGGCTCCTGGAGCGTGTTCGGCTCCGTCGCGAAGCTCGTGGAACCGCTCGCACGCGCGCGGCAGGCGGGCGCCGACGTGGGGCTCGGTGAGCGGCTGGATGAGCCCGCGTCGCGGCTGTCGTACGGCGAGCAGCGCCAGCTCGAGATCGGCATCGCGCTCGCGACGCGGCCGCGGCTGATCTTGCTCGACGAGCCGACCGCGGGCATGTCGCCCGAGGAGACCCAGCGGATGACGCGGCTGCTGGCGCGCCTGCCGCGCGAGGTGACCCTCCTCATCATCGAGCACGACATGGACGTCGTGTTCTCGCTCGCCGATCGCATCACGGTGTTGCACGGCGGCCTCGTGCTCGCCGATGGCGCGCCGGACGCCGTGCGCGCCGACCCGCGCGTCTACGACGTGTACCTCGGCACGGATGACGCGTGATGCTCTCGGTCGACGCGATCCATACCTACTACGGTGACAGCCACGTGCTGCACGGCGTGTCGCTCGAGGTGCAGCCGGGCGAGGCGGTGGCTCTGCTCGGGCGCAACGGCGTCGGCAAGACGACACTGATCAGGAGCATCGTCGGGTTCACCCCACCACGCAACGGTCGGATTCGCCTCGATGGCCGCGACATCGGCGGCTGGCCGTCGTATCGCATCGCGCGCGCGGGGTTGGCGCTCGTTCCCCAGGGCCGGCGCATCTTCGCGCCGCTATCCGTCGACGAAAATCTGGCGATCGGGGCCCGGCGCGGTCTCTGGAGCCGGGACACGATCGAGGACGTGTTCCCGCGACTCCGCGAGCGGCGCGCGCAGTCCGGCGGCACGCTGTCGGGTGGCGAGCAGCAGATGCTCGCGATCGGACGGGCGCTGATGACGAATCCGCGCCTGCTCTTGCTGGACGAGCCGTCGGAGGGGCTCGCACCCGCGGTCGTGCGGGAGATCGGCCGCGTCCTCGTGCGCCTGAAAGAATCCGGCCTCGCCATTCTGCTCGTGGAGCAGAACGTCCCGCTGGCGCTGCGCGTGACCGAGCGCGTGTACGTCATGAGCAAGGGCCAGATCGTGTACCATGGCCCGTCGAACGCGTTGGACGACGACATCAAGCGCCGCTTCCTCGGAGTCTCATGATGAGCGCCCCGTTTCCGGTCACCGCCACACCGAGCGGTCTCGTCGGCCGCGTCCTGGGACTCAATCCCGGCATGATGACCGGCCCGGGAACCAACACGTACCTCGTCGGCCGGCGTGATCCAATTCTCGTCGACACCGGCGCGGGAGTGCCGGACTACGTGCCGCTGCTCGAACGCTACCTCGAGACACGCGGCTTCACGCAGCCGTCACGCGTCTTGCTGACGCACCGGCATCGCGATCACCTGGGCGGCGTCGCATCCCTGCGCGCGCGCTTCAAGGGGCTATGCGTGTCCAAAATGCGCCACCGCGATGCGGACCTCCCGGAGCCCATCGATGATCTGCGCGACGGTGAGATGGTGTACGGAGAGGGCGTGACGCTGATGCCGATCTACACGCCCGGGCACGCGTCGGATCATCTGTGCTACTACCTGGTCGAGGAGAAGGCGCTGTTCACGGGCGACGTGATCCTCGGCGGCTCGACGACCGTGATTCCCGCCGACGACGGAGACCTAGCCGACTATCTCGACTCGCTCCGACGGCTCCAGCGACTCGACGTGCGGCGGATCTATCCGGCGCACGGCCCGGTGATCGAGGACGCTCCGGCGAAGATCACCGAGTACCTGGAGCATCGCATGCTGCGCGAGCGCCAGATCGTGGACGCGCTGAACGACGGGGTCGCGACCATCCCGGCGATCGTCGCGCGCATCTACGTGGACGTCGCACCGGCGCTGCATCCGGTGGCCGCGCTCTCGGTGGAGTCGCACTTGAAAAAGCTGGCGCGCGAGGGCCGGGCGCACGAGGACAAACAGCGCGACGCGCCGTCGCGCTGGACGCTGACTCGCTAGTCGCCGGCTCGCGACAAGGTTTGCAGCTGCAGGACCGCCTGCGTCTCGAACGTCGCGATCGACGAGCCGAAGGCCGCGCGGAACGCCGCGTCGGAGCGCTGTCGCTTCAGCCGAGCAAAGTACTCGACCATCGTGCCGAAGCCGTGCCGCTCGATGAGGTAGTCGGCGAGCAGAAAGCTCAGATGGTACGTCTCCACCGATCCCTCACGCTGGTGGCGCAGCGTGAAGTCGCGCGGCGAGCCGAGGGTGCCGAGGTCGAGCCGTCCGGTCGCGAACGCCGGGTGCTGCTGCACCCGCGCGAGCGCCACGCGGCGGTGCATCGACAGCGAGCCCCCGTCCAGCCGCTCGAGGACCTGGAACGCGACGTGTTCCGCCATGCCCTCGGCGAGCCACTGCTCCGCGCGTCCCTCGTCCCCGGCGAGCTCGAACTGCGACACGTGGGTCAGCTCGTGCGCGATCAGACGTAGCCACTCGACGCCGCCGGCTGCCAGGCGCGCGTTGAGAAGCACGCGTCCGGGACGTGCGATGCCGATCGCGAACGCCGCCAGCTCGTCCGCGCCGTCTTCCCGCATCTTTGCGTCCTTCACGAGGCCGCGACGAAACGCCGCCGGCGTCGGGTACACGTGCACGCGCGTGCCGGCCGGGAGCGGGAGACCGAGATCGCGCGTGAGAATCGTCGCGACGCGATCGATGCTTTCCGTCCGGGCGGCGCCCACGACCTCGATGCCGGCGCCCGTGGTGACGACGGCGGCGGCGGCAGCGCCGACGTTGCCCTCGACCGTGGCCACGCCGGCGGCTCCCGTGGCCGCGTCGAAACGACCGGCGCCGCCGAGCAGCAGCAGCGCGATGGCGAGCACGACGGGGTACGTCGCCCGCGCGTTCAGTTGAACCACCCTGCGCGGCGAACCTCTCCGCGCACCCGCTGGACGTTGGCGATCTCGCGCTTGATCTGATACGTCTCGAGCCCCTCGTGCGACTCGTACTGGAGCTTGCGGAGAATCAGCGCAACCCGGAGGTACGGGAGCTGCCAGCCGGCGACCCTTGCGTGGTGCATGCGTCGTCGGAGAGCAACGAGGCTGCCAGACCCGACGTCTCGTAACTGCTCGTCGCAGAAGAACACTTTCCGGTCCCGAAGCGGGGCCGCCGAGGACGCCACGGAGGATTTCCACGGAGCCCGTCAGGTTCTCCCGCGTGCCCGCGCGGCGTCGACCACCGCGGTAAAAAGTGCTCGCGCGCCGCCGTCGTCGCCGACGAGGTCTTCCGGATGCCACTGCACGGCAACCATGAAGCGGCGCCGATCCGTGTGCTCGACCGCCTCGATGACATTGTCGGGCGCCCAGCCGACGTCACGCAAGTCACGTCCGAGGCGGTGCACCGCCTGATGGTGAAAGCTGTTCACCCGCAGCTCGGGCGCGCGGACGATCGAGCCGATGCGCGTGCCCTCGGTCTGCAGCTTCACCGGGTGCGTGGCGACGTCGCGACGCTCGGTTTGGCTATGCTGCACCGTCGTCCCGAACACGTCCGGGACATGCTGATGCAGCGAGCCGCCGAGCGCGACGTTGAGCACCTGCAGACCGCGACAGATCGCGAACGTCGGGACGTCGTCGCGCAGCGCCCGGTCCACGAGCTCGAGCTCCAGCGCATCGCGGTCGGCCGAGACCAGCATGGCCTTGGGATGCGGCGCTTCGCCGAAACGTGACGACTCGACGTCGCCGCCGCCCGTAAGCACGAGCCCGTCGAGCCGCGCCCACAGCGTATCGCGCGCGGATGCCGACAGCTGCGGCGGCAGGAGCACGGGCACGCCACCCGCCTGCTCGACGGCGCGGAGATACGCCGCATTGACATAGGCCCGCTCGGGATACTCGTCGATGGTGATGGACGTAGAAACACCGATCATCGGTGCGGGCATCGCGAGAGCATAGCACGCCCACGCGGGGTATCATCCTGCCCATGAGCCTAGACTCGGTCTCCTCCCAGCAGAGCGCTCCCGCGTATCGCCCGACCGCGACCGTTCAGGCCATCGGCTCGCGCTGGGCGGTCGCCGCCGGCCACCCGTTGGCCGCGGAGGCCGCTGCACGCGTGCTCGGCGCGGGAGGCAACGCCATCGACGCCGGGGTCGCCGCGGGCCTCACGCTCGGCGTCGTGCATCCGGATATGGTCAGCGTCGCCGGCGTGGCGCCGATTCTCGTGCACCTGGCCGGCTCGAGGGAGACGTTTCAGGTGTCGGGCGTCGGACCGTATCCGCGCGCCTCGACGCTCGATTACTTCCGCGGGCTGGGCAACGAGATTCCGCCCGGGTTGCCGCGTACGGTCGTGCCCGCGGCGCCGGCCGCCTGGTGCGCGGCGCTGGAGCGCTGGGGAACGATGTCGTTCGGTGATGTCGCAGCCGCCGCCACGGAGCATGCGCGCCGCGGCTTCCCGGTGTCCAACTTCTCCGCATACCAGCTCAGCGCCAACGCCGACAAGTACCGCCGCTGGCGGACGTCGGCCGCGCTCTACCTGAACAACGGGCGGCCGTTCCGCATGGGTGAGCGGCTCGTGCAATCGGAGCTCGCCGACACGCTCGACCGGATGGCGCGGGCCGAGCGCGCTGCGGGCGGCAGCCGTGCGGCCGGCGTGCGCGCCGCCCGCGACGAGTTCTATCGCGGCGAGACCGCCAAGCGCATCGTCGAGTTTCATCGCGCGGAGAAGGGCCCGCTCGCACTCGAGGATCTCACCACGTTCGAGGTGGAAATCGACCGCGCGATCGTCGGGACGTGGGGGCCGTGGCAGGTCGGCGTCTGTGGATTCTGGTGTCAGGGCCCGGTGCTGCTGCAGATGCTCAATCTGCTCGAGAGCACCGACCTCAGAGCGCTCGGCCACAACTCACCCGCGTATCTGCATCTCCTTGCCGAGACGGTCAAGATCGCGTTCGCGGAGCGCGAGGCGTACTACGGCGATCCGAACGTCGTCGATGTCCCCGCCGAGCTGCTGCTGTCGAAGTCGCACGCCGCCGAGCGGCGCGCGCTGATTCGCGAGCGGGCGTGGCGGGAGATGCCGCCAACCGGCGAGCGTCGCGCCGCGGCCGCCATCGCCGGTGGGGCCGGCGAGACACTGGACACCTCGTACGTCGCGGTCGTCGACGCCGAAGGTAACGGGTTCTCCGCCACCCCGAGCGATCCGAACGTCGATTCGCCCGTCGTCGGTGGCGTCGGCTGCGTGGTGTCCGGTCGTGGCTCGCAGGGCTGGCTCGATCCCGCGCACAAGAGTGTGGTGGCCCCGGGCAAGCGGCCGCGGCTCACGCCGGCGCCCGCGATGCTGCTGCGCGACGGCAGGCTCGTGATGCCGTTCGGCACGCCGGGCGGCGACGTGCAGCAGCAGGCGATGCTGCAGGTGATGCTCAATCACGTCGTCTTCGACATGCCGCTGCAGCAGGCGATCGAGGCGCCGCGCGTCGCGTCGCGGTCCTTCCCGGACTCGTTCTGGCCGCACGCCGTCGCACCGGGCAAGCTCGAAGTCGAGCGCCGGATCGGCGCCGACGTGCGCGACGCGCTCGCCGCGCGCGGTCACGAGGTGAGCGAGTGGCCGGAGTGGGAGTGGCGCGCCGGGGCCGTCTGTGCCGTCCGGGTGGCCGACGACGGCGCGCGCTGGACGGGCGCCGATCCGCGCCGCGGCGCCCACGCGATCGCGCACTAACGTCAGCGTCGAGATGAAGCGCGCAGGTTATTGCGTGGCTGGCGCGGCGACGAGCGAGCGCCGCCGCACCGGCGCCTCACGGATCAGCAGCGCCATACCGGCGGCGAGGAATGCCATGACCGCTGCGGAGAGGAATGCCGGCGCATAGGAACCGGTGAGCTCGAAGATCCATCCCGCGCCGGCGGCCCCGAGCGCCGAGCCGACCTGGTGCGCGAAGAAGATCCAGCCGGACAGCTCGCCGACGGAGAAGCGGCCGAAGATGTTCGCGGTGAGCGTGGTCGTCGGCGGGACCGTCGAGATGTAGTTGAGCCCGAACAGCGCCGCCCAGATGTGCAGCGACGGCACGTTCCACACGTAGAGCAGGAAGACGAGCGACACGCCGCGAATGAAGTAATAGAGGGCGAGCGGACCCCGCCGGCCGAGTCGGTCGCAGAGCCACCCCGAGCCCATCGTCCCGATCAGGTTCATCGCGCCCATGACGCCGAGGGCCGTCGAGGCCTGCATCGCGGTGAAGTTGTGCTCGAGTGCGTGCGGCATGAAGTGCGTCAGCACCATGCCGTTGCTCGTGTAGCCGCAGACGAAGAACGAGCCCATGAGCAGCCAAAACGGCAGCGTGTGCGCCGCCTCCGTCACCGACACGCGGCCGGCGCGCCGGGCGGCGGCAATGTCCGCCGTCGTCTGTGTGGGCCCCGTGGCACCGATAGGGCGTAGCCCGCGCTGCTCCGGCGTGTCACGCAGGAGCCACACCGCGACGGGCACGATGACGATCAAAAGGCCGATGCCCAGGTAGAAGAACGACGAGCGCCAGCCGTACGTGTACGTGAGCTTCGTCGCGAGCGGCACGAAGACGAGCTGACCGGCCGACATGCCTCCGGCCGCGATCCCCATGGCGACGCCGCGGTGTTTGTCGAACCAGCGGGTGACGATGGCCGACCCCGTACTGAGCGCGGCGCCGCCGGCACCGACGGCCATCAGAACCCCCGCGGTCACGAACAGCTGCCAGAGGCTCGTGACGAACGCCGACGCGATGGACCCGACGCCGAGCAGCGCCAGGGCCAGCGTGATCACGCGGGCGGGTCCCCAGCGGTCGGCGAGGCGGCCCGCGAACGGCCCCGTCGCACCGAGCAGCAGCAGCCCGAGCGCGGCGGCGTTCGACAGTCCGCTGCGAGTCCAGTGCATGTCCGCTTCCATCGGCTTGATGTACACGCCGAACACCGACCGAACGCCGGTCGAGGCGAGCATGCAGAACGTGAGAGCGGCGAGGACGATCCAGGCGGGATGCAGCCGACGCGCAGCCGTCATGGTGCTTGGGATGATCACATGCGCGGGCGGCGATTCAGCGGGCCAACCGATCGCCGGAGGGCGATCGATTGGCCCGATAACACTCGGCCGGTGTTCTACTCCACGACCTCGGCGTTCGCGGTGCGCCGGAAGACGAGCTCGGGACCGAGCGCGTCGACGGTGACGGTGTCGCCCTCGCCGAACTCGTGCTCCAGGATGCGGAGCGCGAGCGGATCCTGCACGAGGCGCTGAATCGTCCGCTTGAGCGGCCGCGCCCCAAACGTCGGGTCGTAGCCTTCGTCGGCCAGCACCTTCTTCGCCGCGTCGGTGACCTCCAGGCTGATCCGTTTGGCGGCCAGCCGCCGTCGCAGGTGCTCGAGCTGGATGTCCACGATCCGCTCGATTTGCTCGTGCCCGAGCGGGCTGAAGATCACGATCTCGTCGATGCGGTTCAGGAACTCCGGCCGCAGCGTGTTGCGCAGCTCCTGCATGATCAACGGCCGCACCTTCTCCGGCCGCTCGTACTCGCGGAACAGATGGCTGCCGAGGTTCGACGTCATGATCACCACGGTGTTGCGGAAATCGACGGTGCGGCCCTGTCCATCCGTGAGTCGTCCGTCGTCCAGCACCTGCAGGAGCACGTTGAAGACGTCCGAATGTGCCTTTTCGATTTCATCGAACAGGATGACGGAATAGGGACGACGACGAACGGCCTCGGTCAGCTGGCCACCCTCGTCGAAGCCGATATATCCGGGCGGCGCGCCAATGAGCCGCGCCACCGTGTGCTTCTCCATGTACTCCGACATGTCGATGCGGATCATCGCCCGCTCGTCATCGAACATGAACTCCGCGAGCGCGCGCGCGAGCTCGGTCTTGCCGACGCCCGTCGGCCCGAGGAACAGGAACGAGCCGATCGGTCGGTTGGGATCGCTCAGGCCTGCACGACCACGGCGCACGGCGTTGGCGACCGCGGTGATGGCGTCGTCCTGGCCGACGACGCGTGCGCGCAGCCGGTCCTCCATCTTGACGAGCTTCTGGACTTCACCCTCGAGCAGCCGGGTGACCGGGATGCCGGTCCACTTGGCCACCGTCTGCGCGATGTCCTCCTCGTCGACTTCCTCCCGCAGCATCCGGCCGCGCCGCTGGTGGTCGGCCAGTCCCTTCTCCATCTCGGCCAGCTTCTTCTCGAGCGCGGGTAGCGTGCCGAACCGCAGCTCGGCCGCCCGGTTCAAATCGCCGCGCCGCTCGGCGTCGGCCATCTGTTGCCGTGCCGCCTCTATCTGTTCCTTGACCGAGCTCATCCCCGTGATGCCCTGCTTTTCGGCCTGCCACTGCGCCTTGAGGACGTCCGATCTCTCCTTGAGATCCGCCAGCTCCGCATCGATCTTCGACAGCCGCTCACGCGCACCGGCATCGTCCTGGTCGCGCGCGACGGAGACGCGCTCGATCTCGAGCTGCATGATCCGGCGCATGATCTCGTCGATCTCCTGTGGCATCGAGTCGATCTGCATGCGCAGTCGCGCCGCCGCCTCGTCGATGAGGTCGATGGCCTTGTCAGGCAGGAATCGGTCGCCGATGTAGCGGTGCGACAGCACCGCCGCCGCCACCAGCGCGGCGTCCTTGATCTTCACCTTGTGGTGAACCTCGTACTTTTCCTTGAGGCCGCGAAGAATCGCGATGGTGTCTTCGACGCTCGGTTCGCGCACCATGACCGGCTGGAACCGGCGCTCGAGCGCGGGATCCTTCTCGATGTGCTTGCGGTACTCGTCGAGCGTGGTGGCGCCGACGCAGCGGAGCTCGCCGCGTGCCAGCGCGGGTTTGAGCATGTTGGCCGCGTCCACCGCGCCTTCGGCGGCACCGGCGCCGACGAGGGTGTGCAGCTCGTCGATGAAGCAGATGATCTGCCCCGCGGACTCCGTGATCTCCTTGAGCACGGCCTTCAGGCGGTCCTCGAACTCGCCCCGGTACTTCGAGCCCGCGACCATGGCTCCGATGTCGAGCCCGACGAGCCGCTTGTCCTTCAGCCCCTCGGGCACGTCACCGGCGACGATGCGCTGTGCGAGGCCCTCGACGATGGCCGTCTTGCCGACGCCCGGCTCGCCGATGAGGACGGGGTTGTTCTTCGTGCGTCGCGACAGCACCTGGATCACGCGACGGATCTCTTCGTCGCGGCCGATCACGGGATCCAGCTTGCCCCGTCGCGCCGCGTCGGTGAGGTCGCGGCCGTAGCGCTGGAGCGCCTGGTACT
>Ga0310810_10007175_pt1 | contig 12685 bp, 11 predicted proteins | sample NCmetagenome_FD_207641 | JGI IMG/M metagenome (GOLD analysis project Ga0310810, IMG submission 207641) | Soil microbial communities from experimental microcosm in Duke University, North Carolina, United States - NC | ecosystem: Engineered > Artificial ecosystem > Soil microcosm > Unclassified ... | reverse complement strand
CGGATGATGCGCAGGAAATGCGTGAGCGGCAGCACTTCGGCAAGCCAGCGGATCGCCGTCGGCATGCCCGCGAACGGGAACATGAAACCCGACAGCAGGATCGACGGCAGGAACACGAAGAACGTCATCTGCATCGCCTGGAACTGCGACTGCGCCTTGGTCGAGATCAGCAACCCCAGCGTCAGGTTCGCCAGGATCAGCAGCACCGAGGCGACATACACGTCGAGCACGCCGCCGCGCACCGGCACGGCGAACAGCCAGACGCCCAGCGCGAGCACGACCGTCGTCTGCACCAGGCCGATCACGGCGTAGGGCAACACCTTTCCCAGCATCAACTCGCTGCTGGTCACGGGCGTGGCGATCAGCAGTTCCATGTTGCCGCGCTCGCGCTCGCGGACGATCGCGACGCCGGTGAACAGCACCATCGTCATCGTCAGGATCACGCCGATCAGCCCCGGCACGATGTTGATCGCCGAGCGCCGCTCGGGGTTGTAGAACGCCACCACGCGCACCTGGCCGGGCACGGCCTGGTCCGGTCCGAGTCGCTGTTGCAGCAACGCGTTCGCGGCCGCGGGCGTCGACGCATCGAGCGGGACCTGCGCGAGCTGGGCCGCGGCGCCCTGCACGACCGTGTCGCTGCCGTCCACCAGCACCTGCACCGCCTCGCGGCCGTCGATGCGTCGGCGTTCGAAATCCCGAGGGATCGCGATGCCGATGCTGATCCTGCCGCGTCGCAGCAGTTCCATGAGTTCCTGCGGCGTATGCGCGGTCGCGACCGGACGGATGACGCCGGTGGCGAGCATGTCCATCACCAGTGCGCGCGAGGCCGCGGTTCCCGATTCATCCGCGATCGCGGTCGACAGTCCGCGCAGGTTGAGGTTGATCGCGTAGCCGAACAGCACCAGCTGCAGCACCGGGATGCCGACGATCATCGCCAGCGTGATGCGGTCGCGCCGCAGCTGGCGCAGCTCCTTGACCACGATCGCCATCAGCCGGCGTGCCTTCATGCGCGTTTTCCGCCCTGCGCGGCCGCGTTGCGCGCGTCGCCCCCGCCTTCACCCGCGCGGCGCGTGGCGGCGACGAAGACGTCCTCCAGGTTCGGTGCTGCGGCTTCGACTTCAGCGTCGACACCGGCGCGCCCCAGGCCTTCGCGCACGCGATCGGCGATGTCGCCACCGGGTTCGGACAGGACGCGCAAAGCATTGCCGACCTGGGCCACGCTGAGCACGCCGGGGATCCCGAGCAATGCCTGCTGCGCCTGCCGCGGCTGCGCGGCATGCACGACGATGGTGCGGCCGTCGAGCTGCGACGCGAGTTCGCGCGGCGTGCCATCGGCGACCAGGCGGCCGTGGTCGAGGATCGCCAGCCGGTGGCAGCGCTCGGCTTCGTCCATCAGGTGGGTCGATACCAGGATGGTGGTGCCCACATCGACGAGTTCGAACAACTTGTCCCAGAAATCGCGCCGCGATTCCGGATCCACCGCGCTGGTGGGCTCATCTAGGAACAGCAGTTCCGGTTTCTGGATCACCGCGCCGGCGAGCGCGAGCCGTTGCTTCTGGCCGCCGCTCAGGGTTCCGGCCAGTTGCGCCTGGCGGTCCCCGAAGCGGTACTCGGCGATGAGTTCGTCGACGCGCCTGCGCGCATCCACGCGTGGCAGGTCCTGGATCGCCGCGAGGAACTCCAGGTTCTCGCGCACGCTGAGGTCGTCGAACAGCGAGAACTTCTGCGTCATGTAGCCGACGCGGCGCCGCAAGGCGTCGGCCTGTTCGGGGATGCGCAGGCCGAGCACCTCGATCTCGCCCGACGTCGGCGTCAGCAGCCCGCACAGCATCCGGATCGAGGTCGACTTGCCGGAACCGTTCGGGCCGAGGAACCCGTACACCTTCGCCTTCGGCACCGTCAGGTCGACATGGTCGACCGCGACCAGCGCGCCGAAGCGCCGCGTCAACCCGCGTGCGCGGATGGCGGTGTCGCCGGAGTCCGGATCGCTCATCGCTGCACGGCTGGCCGTGTCGGTCACTCGGCGTTCGCCGGGTGTTCGAAGTCGACCTGCACGGGCAGCCCTGGTGGCAGCTGCGCGGCATCGGGTCCCATCGCCACCTCGGCCAGGTAACTCAGGCGCGCCGCGTCCTCGCCACTGAGCGCGTAGTACGGGGTGAAGCTCGGCTCGCTGCGCAGCATCCGGATGCGTCCCGTATAGACCTGCGTGCGTCCATCGACGTGCACGCGCACGCGATCACCGACATGCACGCCGGCACGCTGCGGCTCGGGCACGTAGATGCGCGCGTAGGGCGCGTCGCCGACCAGCAGCAGCGCCAGCGGCGCGCCCACCGGCGCCTGGTCACCGAGCTTGTACGGCAGGCTGTCGACCAGGCCATCGCGCGGTGCGGTGATGTCGAGTTTTTCCAGCGTCACTGTCTCGACCGCCGCCTGCGCCCGCGAGGCCTGCAGCGCGGCTTCACCCTGCGCGACTTCTTCCCGGCGGGTGCCGTGTTCGAGTTCAGCGAGCGCGGCGGTGGCCGCCCGCACCTGTGCGTCGGCATCGCCGGCCGCGGCGCGGGCGCGATCGACATCCGCGGCGGCCACCAGCTGCCTGCGTCCGAGCGGTTGCAGCCGTGCGTAATACGCGCGTGCATCGCGCGCCTGCGCCTGCGTCGCGGCCAGCTGCGCGCGAGCCTGCGCGATCGCCTCCGTCCGCGGGCCCGCGCGCAGTTCGGCGACCGATGCCGCCTGCTGCTGTACCTGCGCCCGCGCGGCATCGACCTGTGACCGGGTGCGCGTGGCTTCCAGTCGCAGCAGCACCTGGCCTGCGCGCACGCGATCGCCTTCGCGCACCTGCACGGCGACGACGCGCTCGGCGGCAGGCGCCGGCAACGCGATGCGATCGTATTCGAGCGTCCCCAGCGCCTGCGGTGGCGTCGCACGGCAGGCAGCCAGCGTGGCGAGCAGCAACGCAGGCAACAGCCAGCGTCGGAGTGGCGTTGATGCCGGCGTCATCCCCGTCGTCCACACTGGCGGTTCCACGGTTCGCATCGCCGCACTCCCGAAGGATCGCGTCGACTTTGCGAAAATTCCCCCACCGGCGCAAGCTGCGCGTTCGCGCCGTCCACGCCGACTGAAGTCAGCCCCCGATGCCTTCAAGCAACGCTTCCACCCGTTCGTCGGAGTTCGCGCTCGATCCCGCCGATGCCGAGCGCCTGGCCAACCTCACCGGTCCCTTCGATGCGCACCTGCGCCTGCTCGAGTTGCGCAACGGCGTGGAGATCGCCAATCGCGGCAACATCTTCCGCATCAGCGGACCCGACCTGGCCGTCGGCCGCACCGAGACGCTGCTGCGGCAACTCTGGGACGACGCCGGCGACGAACTGCTGACCGCGCCCGCCATCCACCTGCGCCTGGCCGAAGCCGAGGCCAGCGCCGCACCCGCCGGCGATGTCTCGCCGCAGGACGTCACCATCAAGGTCAAGCGCGGCACGGTGCGCGGCCGTGGCGCCAACCAGGCGAAATACCTGCACGCGATCGCGACCCATGACATCAACTTCGGCATCGGCCCGGCGGGCACCGGCAAGACCTTCCTCGCCGTGGCGATGGCGGTCGAGGCGCTGAACGAATCGCGCGTGCAGCGCCTGATCCTCGTGCGCCCCGCGGTCGAAGCCGGCGAGAAGCTCGGATTCCTTCCCGGCGACCTCACCCAGAAGGTCGATCCCTACCTGCGACCGCTGTACGACGCGCTGTACGAGATGCTCGGCGTGGAAAAGGTGATCAAGCTGCTGGAGAAGAATGTCATCGAGATCGCACCGCTGGCCTACATGCGCGGACGCACGCTCAATGATGCGTTCGTCATCCTGGACGAGGCGCAGAACACGTCGATCGAGCAGATGAAGATGTTCCTGACCCGCATTGGCTTTGGCTCGACCGCGGTGGTCACCGGCGACATGACCCAGATCGACCTGCCCAAGCACCAGAAGTCCGGCCTCAAGGACGCGGTCGACGTGCTGCGCGGCGTCGACGGCATCAGTTTCACCTTCTTCGAATCGCGCGACGTGGTGCGCCACGCGCTGGTCGCACGCATCGTCAACGCCTACGACGCGCGCGATGCCAAGGACGCGGCGACGGGTGCGGACTAGATGACCAAGGGACCGATCCGCCTGGAGGTGTCCGTCGGCTACGCGGTGCCGCGCACGGGACTGCCGTCGGCGCAGAGTTTCCGCAAGTGGATCGCCGCGGCGCTCGCCAACCGCATCCGCGAGGCCGACCTCGCCGTGCGCATCGTCGGCAGCCGCGAGGGCCGCGCGCTCAACCGGCATTACCGCGGCAAGGATTACGCGACGAACGTGCTGAGTTTCCCGGCAGAACTCGACGAGGGCATCAAGCTGCCCAAGGGCGTGACCATGCCGCTGCTCGGCGACCTGGTGCTGTGCGCGCCGGTGGTGGCGCGCGAGGCGCGCGAGCAGAAGAAGCCGCTGTCGGCCCACTACGCACACCTGACCGTGCACGGCGCCCTGCACCTGCTGGGCTGGGACCACGACAACGACACCGATGCCGAGTGCATGGAGCGGCTGGAGCGGGAGATCCTGGCCGGGCTCGGCGTCGCGGATCCGTACCGGGACGAGTAGAACGCGCTAGTCGCAGGGCACGCTTGCCAGCGTCACTTCCGGCGGCGCGCCCATGTCGTTGGGCGCCTTGTGCACGCGGGCGCGGCCGCTGCGGATAACGAGCAGCTGGCCATCGCGCTCCACAACCGCCAGTTGGCGGGTCAGCGAGCCAAGCGCCGTCACCCGCGATGGCGCCACCACTTCCGCAGCGCTGTCCGGTCGCGGCGCGCCATTGGCGACGAGCACGTCGTTGTTGTCCCAGTCCGGGTCGTCGCTCCATGGAATCCCGCCCAGCGGATTCCACCAGCGACGATCGCTGCGACGAAAGCGCGCGTCGATCCAGGCGGCGACCGGGTGCCCGCCGCATTGCCCCGCTGCGACGCCCATGGTGTCGGCGCTTCCGGAAAGGAATCCCGGAGTGAATTTCGAGATCTGCATCGGCGGCGACCATGCACCCCCGGTCAACCGTGTTTCGAACAAACCCGATGCGGCGAAAAACACGATCGGCGACGCCTCGCTGCCCGTCGCCGCGACACCGCTCACCCACGCCGAATCGAGCCTGGCGAGCCGGTCGGGCCGGGTCCAGGTCAGGCCATCGTCGCCGCTCCAGGCGACATGGATGTCCATCTCCTGCCGGTAGACAGGGACGACGCCGGGCTTGGCCGCGAAGACGTCGAAGAAGCTGGTGTTGGCCCAGAGCAGCATCAGGCGGTGGCCATAGGCATGCAGGATCGGCGGCGCCGACGTCGATGCGCGCCCCGCCGCAACGCTGGCGATGACCAGCCGGCGCGCGCCGTCCTTCGCCGTCCAGCGGACGCCATAGACATTGCCGTCGCCCCGCGCGTACGCGGGGGTGTACGCGATGGTGATGCCACCGCCCGCGGCGATCGCGTCGACCGCTTCGGCGCCGACATCGTTCGCGCCGAGGATGTCGCCCAAATCACGGAACGAGGCGCCGCCTTGCGGACGCCACCAGTGATGCAGCCAACCACCGGCGAACACATGGACGCCGTCATCGGCGGCAACGATGGTCGGCGGATTGAAGCCGCCGCCCTGCGCCAACACGATGCGCGGGCTCCATCGAAGCGGTGTTCCCGATCCGCGCCGGTAGACCAGTCGCTGGCTGCCGTCGCCACCGCCCCGGGCCTCGACCCGCTCGACCCAGGCAACGTGCACTGCGCCGTCGGCGCCGCTGGCCGCATCCATCCCGAAGATGTCGTCGTCGGCCGTCAGGCCGGCGCCGCCGGTGAGCGAAACGGCCGCCACTGCCGGCATCGGTACCGAGCTGGGAGCGCAGCCCGCGGCAAACAACGCGAGCACGGCCGCACCCATCTTCATCCACGGCATCGCGGCATCTCCCTTGCCTGATTACCCCGTCGCGGACCATAGCATCGGCCGTCCGCACGGGGCGGCGGGCAGGACGCCTGCGGCCGCGCGGTAGACTGGTGCACCCTCCGATGGCCGCGCCTTCCCCCCACACATGGCCGAAGACGACAGTACCCAGCCTCCCGATCGCCGGACCTGGCTCGACCGCATCGGCGCGATGCTCTCCGGCGAACCGTCCACCCGCGAGGACCTGGTCGAACTGCTGCGCGATGCCCAGTCCGATGGCCTGATCGCGGCCGACACGCTGCGGATGATGGAAGGCGCGATCGCGGTGTCGGACCTGACCGTCGGCGACGTGATGATCCCGCGCGCGCAGATGGTCGCGTTGTCGGCCGACGAACGCTTCCTCGATCTGATGAAGGACGTGGTGGAGTCCGGCCACTCGCGCTTTCCCGTGCACGGCGAGGATCGCGACGAGATCCTCGGCATCCTGCTGGCCAAGGACCTGCTGCGCGGCGTGGTCGCCGACAACGGACCGGGCACGGTGCGCGAGCTGCTGCGGCCGGCGGTGCTGATCCCCGAATCGAAGAAGCTCAACGTGCTGCTGCGCGAATTCCGCCAGTCGCGGAACCACATGGCGATCGTCATCGACGAGTACGGCGGCGTCGCCGGGCTGGTGACGATCGAGGACGTGCTCGAGCAGATCGTCGGCGACATCGACGACGAGCACGACGAGGCCGAGGATCCGCAGGCGCTGATCGCCGCGCAGGCCGACGGCCAGTACGCGGTCGACGCGCTGACCCCGATCGCCGATTTCAACGAGCGCTTCGGCGCCGATTTCGACGACGACGAATACGACACCATCGGCGGCCTGGTCACCGCCGCGATCGGGCACCTGCCCGAAGCCGGCGAGGAGCTGACGCTCGGACGCTTCAGCTTCCGCGTGGCGCGCGCCGACGCGCGCCGGCTGCACGCCCTGCATGTCAGCGTGCATGCCGACCATTAAGCGCGTGCGCCTGCTGCTGGGGACGTTGCTGGCGCTGGTCGCCGGTTTCGCATGTGCCACGCCCGCGTTCGCCGCGCCGGTGCCTGCTGCAGTCCCCGCCACCGCGCCGCGCATCGGCGTGATGACGATGCAGCCTGGCGTGATCTTCTGGGAGCGCTTCGGCCACGATGCGATCGTGGTCGATGATCCGGCGAGGGGCGAGCCGGTCTCCTACAACTTCGGATTCTTCGATCCCTCCGAGCCGGATTTCATCCAGCGCTTCGTCCACGGCCGGATGCGCTACCGGCTGGTCGCGCTGCCGATGCGCGAGGACCTCGCCTACTACCGCGACGTCGGCCGCGGCGTCTCGATCCAGTGGCTGGACCTGACGCCGGCGCAGGCGACGCAGCTGTCCACGGCGCTGGCGGTGAACGCGCTGCCGCAGAACGCACGCTACGACTACGACTACTTCACCGACAACTGCGCCACGCGCGTGCGCGATGCGATCGATGGCGCGCTCGGCGGGCGGCTGAAGGACCAGCTGTCGGCGCGTTCGCGCGGCAATACCTATCGCAGCGAAGCCGTGCGCTTGGCGTCGCCGGCGCCGCTGATGTGGCTGGGCTTCGACATCGGCCTGGGACCGTTCGCCGACGTGCCGCTGGCGCGCTGGCAGGAAGCCTTCGTGCCGATGCGCCTGGCCGACAGCCTGCGCGAGGCGACCGCGAGCGACGGCCGCCCACTGGTGGCGTCGGAGGAACGCCTGTTGCCGCAGCGGCTGCCACCGGAACCGGCGGAATTCGCGCGTCCGTGGTGGCCGTGGCTGCTGTGGGGCATCGCGATCGCGCTGGCGATGCTCGCCCTTGGCCGGCGTTCGCCGCGGGCGCTGGTGGCGATCACACTGCCGGCGTGGACGCTGTGCGGCCTGCTCGGCCTGCTGATGCTGTTCATCTGGTTCGGCACCGCGCATCGCGCCGGCTGGGCGAACCAGAACCTGCTGCTGTTCAATCCGTTGTGCCTGTTGCTATGGCCGGGCGGCTTGCGTCTGCTGCGCGCGCGCCCGGCCGGCGGCGGGTTCCGGCGCTGGCTGGCGATCGTGCTCGCCTGCGCGGTCGCGGCCTGGATGATGCGCTGGCTGCCGCCGTTTCCCGAGCAGGACAACACCCACTGGATCGCGCTGCTGCTGCCGATCCACGCCGGCCTGTATTTCGCCCTGCGCCGGCGTTGACGTGCCGCCGACGGCCACCGGAACGAGGATGCGCGCATGAACGACCCGGCCACGCCGCTTCCCCGCAGTGTCATCAACTGCGCCGCCTACGACCGCCATGGCGTGCGCCGCGCCATCACCCTGGACCAGATCAGCGACGTGCTCGCGGTCGACGACGGCAGCTTCGTCTGGGTCGGGATGTGCGAGCCGGCCGAAGGCCTGCTCGACAAGCTGCAGGAGGAGTTCGGGCTGCACGACCTCGCGATCGAGGACGCGATGCACGCGCACCAGCGCCCGAAGATCGAGGCCTACGGCGATTCGCTGTTCGTGGTGATGCACACCGCGCAGGTGGTCGACAGCCACATCCAGTTCGGCGAGACCTACGCCTTCCTCGGCCAGCGCTACCTGGTCACCGTGCGCCACGGCGCGTCGCTGTCCTACGCACCGGTGCGGGCGCGGGTCGAACGCGAGCCCGAACTGCTCGCGCTCGGACCGTCCTATGGCCTGTACGCGATCCTCGATTTCATCGTCGACCACTACCTGCCGATCTCGACCGAGTTCCGCGACGAACTCAACGTGCTCGAGAAGGACATCTTCGCCGAAACCTACCGGCGCGAAACCATCGTCAAGCTCTATGACCTCAAGCGCGAGCTGACCCAGCTCCGCCTCGCGGTCGCGCCGCTGCAGGACATCCTGTCGCAGCTCACGCGGGTGCACAGCGACCTGGTACCAAAGGAAGTGCGGCCCTACTTCCGCGACGTCCTCGACCACGCCCTGCGCGTCAACGAGGCCACCGACACCATGCGCGAGATGCTGACCGCTGCGATGGGCGTGAACCTGTCGCTGGTCACGATCAACCAGGGCGAGATCGTCAAGAAACTGGCTGGCTGGGCGGCGCTGCTGGCGGCGCCGACGTTGATCACCAGTTGGTACGGAATGAACTTCCGCAACATGCCAGAGCTCAACGGGCGCTACGACTACTACGCGCTGATGGTGGTGGTGGCGGTGGTGTGCATCCTGCTGTACCGCTACCTGCGGAAGGTGCACTGGCTGTAGTTGCACGCGGTCAACTCGATGCCCCGACGCGCGGCGGCGCGCTCCATTCCGCCGCACGCTGATGTCGCCCGTGGCGCGGTATGAACTTTCGCAACCTGCCAGAGCTCAATGGGCGCTACGACCCACGCGCTGATGGCGGTGGCGCGGTGGTGTCCATCCTGCTGTACCGCAACCCACGACCCGTTGGGACGCTAGCGCACCGGCGTGTCGTCCCACCCACCGTGCCGGCGCCGATCCTTGCCGTTGCGGCGGTCGTCCTTGTCCGGCTCGAAACGGATTTCCTCGCGCCGGTCGCCGTGCTTGCGGCGGTCGGTGCCCTTGCGGCGTTCCGGCCCGCGATGGCCATCGGGCGCGTTCTTGTCGTCGGTTTCGAACATGGCGTTTCCCCCGTCTGCGCGGCTGCCCGGCAACCCGCGCGGCCAAGGGTCCGCCCGGCCACGCACCCGCGTCAAGCCGGCGACCCGCGTCGCTGAACGCGGCCGCTGATCGCGCACCCGATTGACCCCGGTCAAGGCGCGCCGGGCCGCCGGCGCCTAGCCTGCAGCGCATGTCGATCCACTCCGCCTTCGATCCCGCGCTGCTCCGCCGCTACGACCGGCCAGGGCCGCGCTACACCTCCTACCCGACCGCGCCGCAGTTCCAGCCAGGCTTCGGCGAAGCGCAGCTGCGCGAGGCGGCGCAAGCCAGCAACGGCGACCCGATCCCGCGCCGGCTGTCGCTGTACGTGCACGTGCCGTTCTGCATGAGCCCGTGCTTCTACTGCGGCTGCAACCGGATCATCACCCGCGACGTGTCGCGCAGCGAGACCTACCTCGCCCGGCTGTACCGCGAGATCGACATGACCGCGGCGCTGTTCGATCGCGATCGCGAGGTGATCCAGCTGCATTTCGGCGGCGGCACCCCGAACTTTCTCTCACCGGCGCAGTTACGCGACCTCGTCGACTGCCTGCGCCGGCATTTTTTATTCTCGTCATCGCCCGATCGCGACCTGTCGATCGAGCTCGATCCGCGCTTCATCGACGCCGCCGGGGTGGCGGAGCTGGCGACGATCGGCTTCAACCGCGCGAGCCTGGGCGTGCAGGATTTCGATCCGGCGGTGCAGGCCGCGGTCAACCGCATCCAGTCGGTGGAGGAAACCCGCGCCGTCGTCGATGCATGCCGCGCGCACGGCTTCCGTTCCGTCAACATCGACCTGATCTACGGCCTGCCGCTGCAGAACCTCGAAGGCTTCGGACGCACGCTGGATACCGTGATCGGCATGCGCCCCGATCGCCTCGCGGTCTACAGCTACGCGCACCTGCCGGAGCTGTTCAAGGCGCAGCGGCAGATCGACGCCGCGCAGCTGCCCGATGCCGACACCAAGCTCGCGCTGCTGCAGCTGGCGATCGACAGGCTCACCCGCGCCGGCTACGTCTACATCGGCATGGACCACTTCGCCCTGCCCGACGACGAACTCGCGCGCGCGCAGGAGCGCGGCAGCCTGCATCGCAACTTCATGGGCTACACGACCCATGCCGACAGCGACCTCATCGGCCTGGGCGTGTCGGCGATCAGCCACATCGGCGACAGCTTCAGCCAGAACCCGCGCGACCTGCCGAGCTGGCAGATCGCGATCGACGAAGGCCGGCTGCCGGTGTTCCGCGGCATGCGCCTGGACGAGGACGACCTGCTGCGCGCCGACCTCATCCAGCAGCTGATGTGCCAGGGCGAGATCCCGGTGGCCGCGCTGGAACGTCGCTACGCGATCGATTTCAACGCGTATTTTGCCGATTCGCTCGGACAGCTCGCGCCGTTGGTGAAGGACGGCCTCGTCCGCCGGGAACCGGGCCGGATCACCGCCACCACGCGCGGCCGGCTGCTGTTGCGTAATATCGCCATGTGCTTCGACCGATATCTCGAGCCGCCCAGCGGCGCCAGCCAGCCCGTCCCGCGATTCTCGCGCGCGATCTGATCGCCGCCGGGGCACGGGCTTGAGCGATACCGCCTTCCCGCGGGTCGACCGGCGCGTCCTCGCCGACGACGGCGATGCGCTGACCTTCTGCAGCACCTGCGCGTTCTCGCAGGCCTGCCTGTCGCAGGGCATGGACAAATCCTCGCTGATGGACCTGCACATGCTGGTCGAGCATGTCGGCCCGCTGCATCCCGGCGACCACGTGTTCCGCGAGGGCGATCCGTTCGAGGCGATCGCGGCGGTGCGCGCCGGCACGGTCAAGACCTATGTCATCGATCGCGATGGCCGTGAACACGTGCTTGGCTTCCACCTGCCCGGCGAAGTCATCGGCCTCAACGCGATCGATGGCGACCACTATCCGTGCAACGCGGTGGCGCTGGACACGGTGATGCTGTGCCGGTTCTCGTTCCCGAAGATCTCGGTGCTGGCCACGCGCCTGCCGGGATTGCAGCAGCACCTGTTCCGCCTGCTCAGCCGCGACATCGGCAACGCCGCGCTGCTCGCCGGCGACTGGTCGGCGGACCAGCGCATGGCGGCGTTCCTGCTCGGCCTGTCGCGGCGGCTGGCCGCGCGCGGCTTCTCGGCCGAGCGCTTCCAGCTGACGATGGCGCGCACCGACATCGCCAACTACCTGCGGTTGGCGCCGGAAACCGTCAGCCGCGTGCTCAAGCGTTTCCAGGACGATGGCCTGCTCAAGGTCGACCGGCGCGAGCTGGAACTGGTCGGGCGCGCGCAGCTCGAGGAACTCGCGGCCCCCGTGCTGCGGAATTGATCGACGCGGCCGGGTTGGCGCGATCGACCCAGCGCTCGGCTTTTCCAAGCAGCCGCGTGCAAAGAGGGCCAACCCGCGACCTTCCAATGCGCACGCTTGACCTGTGTCAGGGCGCCGTCGCGCGCGACCATCGACGATGCGCGCGTCCATTCCGGAGATCGCCATGAGCAATACCCGAAAGCTGTGGCTGGGGCTGGTGGCCCTGCTCATCGCTTCGTTCGCCGTGCTGTTGTGGTCGGGCGGGGAAATCTTCCGCACCGCGCCCCCCATTCCCGACAAGGTCGTCACCCAGGACGGCACCGTGGTGTTCACCGCCGCCGACATCGACCAGGGCCGCGAGGTCTGGCAGTCCATCGGTGGCATGCAGTTGGGCTCGATCTGGGGCCATGGCGCCTACGTGGCGCCGGACTGGAGCGCCGACTGGCTCCATCGCGAGGCGACGCAGCTGCTCGACATCTGGGCGCGCCGCGACGATTCGATGGCGACCTACGCCCAGCTTCCGGCCGAACAACAGGCCGCGCTGCGCGGACGCCTGCAGCAGCTGATGCGCCATAACACCTACGATCCGGCGACGCGGACGATCACGCTCACGGTCGACCGGGTGATGGCGATCTCCAATGTCGCCGCGCACTACGAGAGCCTGTTCGGCAACGACCCGGCGACGGCGGAGCTGCGCAAGGCCTACGCGATGAAGCTCGGCACGGTCGACACGCCCGAGCACCGGCGCGCGCTGACCGCGTTCTTCTGGTGGACGGCCTGGGCCGCGACGACTGAACGGCCGGGCGGCAGCACGCTC
>Ga0310810_10007174_pt1 | contig 12685 bp, 14 predicted proteins | sample NCmetagenome_FD_207641 | JGI IMG/M metagenome (GOLD analysis project Ga0310810, IMG submission 207641) | Soil microbial communities from experimental microcosm in Duke University, North Carolina, United States - NC | ecosystem: Engineered > Artificial ecosystem > Soil microcosm > Unclassified ... | reverse complement strand
ACGGTGAGCGCCCGGCTGCGGCGCACCGGGGGTGGCACGGTGAATCCGGGGGGCGGGACCCGGAACAGGAAAGCGCCGGCCATCATCGCGACGAAGTAGATGAGGCCCATCGTCACGAATGTCTGAACCACGCCGACCGACGTCGGAGTCGCGTAGTGCTTCATCAGCAGGTCCGCCAGCGGTGCGCCGATCAAGGCGCCCCCGCCGAACCCCATGATCGCCATGCCGGTGGCCATACCCCGTCGGTCAGGGAACCACTTGATCAGGGTGGAGACCGGAGTGATGTAGCCAAGGCCGAGACCGCAGCCCCCGAGCACGCCGTACCCGAGATAGAGCAGCCAGATGTTGTGGAGGCGGACGCCGGCGGCCGAGACGAGGAAGCCGCCGGCCCAGCATACCGCCGCGACCACCCCGCTCTTCCGGGGGCCGGCCCGCTCGAGCCAGCGGCCGAACAGGGCGGCGGAGAGTCCCAGGAACACGATGGCGATGGTGAAGATCCAAGCCAGCTCGGGCTGGCTCCAGTCGCCCGGGGCCGGCTGGCTGACGCCGATGACCTTGGTGAGCGGCAGCTTGAACACGCTGAACGCGTAGGCCTGGCCGATAGAGAGGTGGATGGCCAGAGCGGCGGGTGGAACCAGCCAGCGGTTGAACCCCGGCCCGGCCACGATCCGCTCCCGCGTTAAGAATCCCGCCATGCTCGGAAACTCCGTGATTAGGTTTCGCCGGTGGCCAACCCGTTGCAACGTACCCGCGACCGGAGGACCGGGCCAGAGTGAGATTCCGCACGATGGCGGCACTGGCCGCCGGACTGATCATGGGGAGCGCGCGCGCACGGGTAGCCTTGGCGCAGGGCGCCGCCCCCGGGTGGATCGCGGTGGACAGCGCGGCCCGTACGGTGACGATCGTGCTGGAGGTTACCCATGCGGCGGGTGCGCCCTCGGCGCTGCTCAATGGCTTTCGGGAAGGTGCCGCTCAGGTCGTGGTGCCGGTCGGCTGGACCGTGATCTGGGATTGGCGCAACGCCGACTCGACCTCGCCGCACAGTCTGGTGGTGATGCAGGAGCGGGAAAAAATCCCCCCCGAGGGCGGCCGACCGCCATTCACCAACGCGATGACCAAGTCCCTGAGCGCGGGGCTCGCGGCCGGCCAGAGCGATCACACCAGCTTCGAGGCCGATCAGGTGGGGTGGTACTGGCTGCTCTGCGGCGTCCCGGGCCACGCCCTCCAGGGCGAGTGGCTGGGCCTCAAGGTGGACGCGGACGCGAAGACGGCCGGGGTAGTGCTGAAACCCTAACTTCCCTTTTCCCCGCCACCCTCCCCGAGCAGCCGCTCGACCTCCCGCTCGAACCCTTCGATCTGCTTGCCGTGCTGCGCCCCGGTTGCCGGGCCGAGGTACCCCGCGTGGACCAGCCGCACCCGGCCGTCTCGGCCCAGGAAGATCGTGGTGGGGAAGGAGGTGAATCCCTCCAGCTGTGGCAGCGTCGCGGCGGCCGCCTCGGTGTCGTTGATCCCGGCGAGCAGCAGGGGAAAGGGGATGGCGAACTTGTCGCGGTAGCGACGCACCAGGCGGGCGTCCACCGCCGTGTCGCCGCTGACTTCGTACGCCAGGCCGACGATCTCCAGCCCCCGGGGATGGTACTTCCGGTAGAGGCGGACCAGATCCGGCGCGGCATCGTGACAGGTCGGACACCAGGTGCCGAACACGTCCACCATGACCACCTTGCCACGGAACCGGGGATCGCGCTCCGTGACCAGCCGGCCATCCAGATCTCGGAACGAGAATCGGAACGGCTCGGTGGTGTCCGCCCGGGTCACCTCGGTCGGCGTCTTCAGATGCCGCTTCCCGGTGCTCCGCACGGCGATCCAGGGCGTCTGGCTCCGGAGACCGGCGTGAAAGACGCCGCGCAGCGTGTCGCCGTGCAGCGCCCCCGTGAGCAGGTACACGAACGACCCGTCGAAGTGCGCCAGCGCGAAGCTGTCGCCCCGCACCTGGCCCGCGAAGTGTCCGTAGTCGCCGGTGTTGGAGATGACGGTGCCCTCGAGTCCCGCCGTCCCGTTCCGCAGCTCGAACACCCGGGGGCTGTCCCCGAAATCGCTGAAGTAGGTGGCGTCCCAGCGGCCGAGGAGCCGGTCCGGCGCCGACGTCACCGGCCACTCGCCCCGCCCGGCCCGGAAGGCGATGGTCCGCGGCCCGCGGTTACCGACGTTGTGATACGACCCGGTGAGCGAATCCGTCGTGAGGCGCGCCGTGATGGCGGCCGCGTAGTCGGCCAGCTCCAGCGTGACGCTGTCGCCTGTCACCCGGACCGCCGAGAACGGATTGCATCGGCGTCCGTTGCACAGCTCCCCCCGCCATCCATTGTCGGACCGCTCGATTCGCACGGCGAACGGCAGCGCCCCACCCGCGAGATCCAGCACCGCCCGCCACGGGCCCACCGGGCTCGGCGGCGGTGCGGCCAAGAACACGGCGACCAGAGCGGTCCGGGCTCTCATGGCGCGGTGCCTCGCGGGGTCGGGGCGTCGAGGCCACCGCCCAGGTAGAGCTCGCCCGCCCGGACAGCCGCCGGGATGGTGTTACCCCGCCACGGGGCCGGGCAGGGATAGACCGGGTTGTAGGCGCAGTACGGGTTCCGGGCCCGGTTGAAGTCGACCCGGTAACGCCCACCGCCGACGGGTACCACCTCGACGAAGCGGCCCGCGGGATACGTCCCGGACGAATTGCTGCCGTCCCGGAAGAAGATCGTCAGCTCGGATTCCTCCGTGGCCGGTGTGCGGACCCTCAATACGCGAAGACGCACCTTGCTCCCCCCGACCGGCACGCTCACCGTGCCTGCCTCCACCGCATCGGTCTCCACCCCGTCCACGCCGAGCACCCGCTGCCTGGTCGCCTCGTCGGGCGGGGCAAGGGTCCCCTCGAACACCAGCGAGGGGTCGTAGGGATAGAAGTCAGCTTGTTTGCCAGCGCGAGACTGAAACACCGTGAGCACGGTGTGGGTCGGAGCGCCGTCGGCGACGAGGGTATAGGCGGCAAGCGGCGTAGCCCGTCCGCGCGGCAGGATGCGCTCCCCGTCGGGTCCGGCCAGCACGACGCGGCCGTCCCGCTCGGTGACCCGCTGCTGGGCCACGTCCGGCAGCGGAATGTCCGCGGTGTCGGGTCCGAGCAGGAGCCCGGCGCCGATCTCCTGGCGCGCGATCGCATTCCGGGGGGAGGCCGGATTCGTCATGAGCCACTGGGAGAAGCTGGCCCGCTCTTCGGCGAGATCGGTGGGAACGCTCTGCGACCGGAGGGCGGCGGGCAGCAGGAGCAGACCGGCGACAAGCCGGGCGTCCCGGCGAGTCCGGCGGAGGGTCACGAGCGCTTGAGGGGTCCGACCAGCTTGATCGGCATGGTCGGCTGGGTCGAGCCCGACTCTGGCTCGATCGTCACTGCCGCGGCGCTCAGGTCGCCGCCGGTCGGCACCGGGATCTGCTCCACCCGCGCGTGCCCGTCCGCTTCGGGCTTGAAGGTGACCGAGGGAACCGGCTTTCCGTCCCGGATGAACCAGAGCTGGTAGGCGCGACCCTCCGGCACCTCGCGCAGCCGGAACCCGTGGATGATCGCCCGCTCGCGCTGCCGGTCGTAGAACAGCTGGATGCCGGGCTCGGGATCGCCGGTGGCGGTGAGCTGGTACATCTGCACCCCGGGCTCGAAGATCGCGTTCAGGGTGGCCTCCCGGGCGGCCAGGCGTCCCTGCGTGTCGGCCAGCAGCTCGCGCAGGTCGCGCAGCTCGCCCTGGGCCGACCGGAGGTTGAGCCCCAGGCCAAGCACCGCGGTCAGGCTGGCGGCCAGGGCGACCCAGAGCGCCGCGCGCCCGCGGGCGCGCGGCGGGCGACGCGGTACGCCCTTGGTCTCCGCCACCCGGGCCAGCACCCGCTGGCGCAGGTCGTCCGACGGCGCCGCTTCGCCACCGCCGAGCGCCAGCAGCGCCGCGACGTCCCGGTACTCCGCCACCTCGCGCTGCGTCTCGGGCGAGCCGGCGAGGAAGGCCTCGAAGCGACGCGCATCCTCTGGCGCCAGTGCCCCGAGGGCGTAGGCGGCGGCGAGGTCGCGGGGCGATTCGGGCTCGGGGTGGCTCATGGGCCGGGCTCGAAGTAGAAAGGTCGCAGGGCGTCGCGGAGCTTCTGCATACCCAGACGGATCCGCGTCTTGATGGTTCCGAGCGGCTCCTGCAGCCGCTCGGCGATCTCGGACTGCGACAGCCCCTCGTAGTACGCCAGCTCGATGGCCTGGCGCTGGGGGGCGCTCAGCGCCTCCAGCGCCTGGCGCACCTCCCGCCGCCGCTCGGAATGATCCATCCCGGCCGATGGGTCGGGACGGACCTCGCCCATCGCCAGCGGCGCGTCGGGCCGCGCGCTGGCGGCGGCCGTGGTGATCCGGTCGCGGCGGGACCGGGCCCGCACCAGGTCGAGCGCGCGGCTCCTGGCGATCATCGTGAGCCACCCCGCGACCGAGCCGCGGGCGGCCTCGAACCGGGGCGCGTCCCGCCAGGCCTGGGCGAACGCCTCCAGCACTACCTCCTCCGCATCCGCGCGCTCGCCCACGATCCGGTACGCGACCGCATACAGCACCTGGCCGTAACGATCGTAGAGTCCGGCCATCGCGCGCTCGTCGCCGCCGGCCGCCCCCGCCACCAGGTCGCGGTCGGCCAAGCTCGAGTGAGGCGGGGAGCTGGGCATTGCCCAGAGTCTATACGCCACGGCGAGACGTTCACAAGCAGCCGCCGCGGGGACCGCGGTCATCGTACCGCCTTGCCCGCGTCTCCCCGAGTGAACAGCAGCGTCGCCGAGCCGCCCGGCCAGCTTGCCCGCACGACGTTCACCTGGTCGCGGAACCGCTCGGTGAGGAGCAGGTTCGCCACCCGGGCGCCGGCGAGGCCGCCCGAGAGCGTCCCCTCGAGGCGGATGACCACCGCGTCATCGTGGCGGGTCAGTCCGTCCCATCGCAGCAACACGGGGCGGTCGGTGCGGTCGCGCAGGGCAAAGCGTCCGCGGACGTAGCGCGCCACCGCCGAGTCGGCCGCCGGCGCCTCGGGCGCGCCGGTCGCCGAGCCGAGGTCGTCGGCATAGAGGCGGATCGCGACGCGCACCGCGCCCCGATCGTCCGAGGACACCTCGGTCACCGACGTGTGCAGCGGGTGCGCGCCGCCGGCGAGCGCCAGCGCCAGCGCGGCGGCGCGGCTCACCATGGCGCCCGCTCCACCGCCATCCGCGCCGCCAGCACCAGCACGGCCGCCGACACCGCGACCACCCGGCGCCGGTGGCCCAGGCCCTGATCCAGCAGGCCCAGTGCCATCGCCGCCGCGCCCAGGATAGTGAGCTGTCCCAGCTCGATGCCGAGGTTGAAGCCGAACAGCGGCAGGGCGATCGATCCGGTGAACAGCTCCCGCAGGTAGTTGGCGAATCCCGCTCCGTGCACCAGCCCGAAGACGCCGGCGAATACCGGACGGTAGCGGCCTCCGACCGGCGCACGGGCCCGATCGCGGACCAGAAGATTCTCGACCGCGGTGGCCACGATGGTGACCGGAATGAGGAACTCGATGAGGGGCGTCGGCAGCGTCACCGCCCCGGTGACCGCCAGCGCGAGGGTGATCGAGTGGCCCACGGTAAAGGCGCTCACCACCCAGACGCTCGCGCGCCACTCGCGCCCGCGGTAGATGGCGGCCAGTGCGAGCAGGAACAGGATGTGATCGAGCGCGCCGGGGTCGGTGATGTGTCCGAAGCCGAGTCGCACGAAGGCCAGGAGCTCGCTCATCGGGCCAGCGCCGCCCGCGCGGAATCGGGTTGGAAGGGATCCCAGAGCGGATTGATGCGGAGCGCCGTGCGCAGCGCGTTTCGGCCGCCCACGGAGTCTCCGGCGGCGAGTCGGACCATCCCGGCGTGATACCAGAGCATCGCGTCACGCGTGCCCAGCGCAAGCGCGCGCTCCGACGCGGGCACCGCTTCCGCCGCGCGTCCCGAGCGGTAGAGCGCCCAGGCCAGGAGGTCCCACCCGTAGATGTCGCGCCGGGTCTCGAGCTCGGCTCGCGCGCGAGCCAGCACCTCGGGGACCTCCCGGCCTTGCTCGAGCAGGAGGAGACTCCACCCCCGGTGGAAGGGCCCCGGCTGGCCCAGGACGGCGACGGCCATGGCGGTGAGCGCGTCGGCGCTCCGGGCGCTGTCCCCCACGGCGGCGTAGATCTGCGAGAGCAGTCCCAGGGTGGCCGGGTCCACGATCCGGGCCAGCGCCCGCTCGCCGGCGTCGATCGCCGCGGGCCAGCGATGCTGCGCGGCCGCGAGTCGCGCCATCGTGCCCAGCAGCCGCGGATCGTCCGGCGCGACCGCGAGGCCCTTCGCCAGCTCCACCTGCGCCTGGTCCGTCCGGCCGGCACGAAGGGCGAGGTCGGCGAGGCGCCAACGAAACCACGCCAGCTGCGATGCCGGCGTCCCGTGCCGCGCCTCGGCCTGCGCCAGCGCGCCCCGGAAAAGCGCCTCGGCTGCCTCGGGACGGCCGCTCAGCTCCTCCCACCGGGCGAAGCGCGGCGCCACCACGAAGTCGGTGCGGACGGTGAGCAGCGTGCCGAACGTCCGCCGGGCTCCGGCGTAGTCACCGAGCTCGAGCTCGATCTCCCCGAGCATCGCCCGCGCGGAGCGTGAGGCCGAGTCGGCGGCTACCATCCGCTCCGCCACCGCGCGCGCCTCCACGAAGGCGTGGCGGGCCATGAGCGCGCCGGCCAGTACCTGGGCGGTGGCGCCATTGTGCGCGGTCCGGAGCGTGAGGGAGCGCCTGGCATGGCGCTCGGCGTCCCGCAGATCGGGCTCGCTGGCGGCGAGCCGCCCGCGCTGCAGGAGGAGCCGGGCCAGCTCGCCTTCATCCCGCGCCGAGAGCGAGTCCCGCTGGAGCCGGCGCCGGTAGAACGCGATATCCAGCTCGAGCACCTCGGTCTCGCTCGGCGCCGGACCGCTCACCGGCTGCTCGGTGGGGCGGGCGACCGCGGCCGCCGCGGCGAGCGCCGCGGCGACCACGAGCAGTCCGCCCACCATGCGGCGTATCGATGACATCTCCCCTCCAGTCCGGGCGGGCGCGAGAGCGGGCCCGCCCGGAATCGAGCGTCAGTTCGGGTTCCCGACGTACGGGAAGGTGGACAGGACCTGCGAGTCGAACGCGACGTGGTCGGTCGTCAGCCCCTCCTTCCCCGCCGCGCCGGCAGGGTCGGCGCCGAACGGATCACCGAACAACGCCAGCAGGGCGAGGTCGGTCACGTCGTCCGGCAACTTCCGTCCACCCCAGCCGTTGCTGAACGGGGCGAGCGGGAGCCAGCTCAGCCAACCTGCCGTCGCCGGGTCCTTGTCCGTCTGCACGACCAGTACGTCGGGCAGGAGCACGCTGCCGAGGGTAGTGGCATAGCTCTCCGAGCGCCCGGCTACACTGCCGTCGCCGGTGATGAAGGAGAGGATCTCCGGGCCGATGGTGGTGGGATCGGTGTCGGGCCCGGTCGTGCCGTGCTTCGGGTGGCTCGCCTTGCTCAACAGCACTTCGCTGATGAGCGGATTCCCCAGCCGCTGGATCTGGTTGTACGTCCTGGGCGTCGACGGGCCGCTGCTGTCGTCGCTGCACGCCGCCGTGCCGAGACCGGCCAGCAGCGCCAGGAGGCCGAGCGCGGGGTGCCGGATGGAGCGGGTCGAGATGATGCGCATGAGAGTCTCCAGTCAGGTCGTGGGTCAGGGTCAGCGGCTGATCGTGCCCCAGATGCCCAGCTTGCCGGGCGCGCCGTTCTCGATCATCGAGCTGGGCAGCTCGACCACGATCGAGAGGACGTTGAAGCCGTCGACGTAGTCCGTGCCGGGATTGCGGAAGTAGAACGGTGCCGAGGGATTCGGGGTCAGCGCGCAGGGCTGCGACAACGCGCCGCCCTCGGGCTTGCGGTCGGGCAGGATGCAGAACGCCGCCTCGAGATCGATGAAGAACGGATCGTCGCGCGGACCGGCGAACACCTGGATCCCGGACGCGCTGCCGAGACTGGAGTTGATCCGGCCGCTCACCGCCGGCGTGACCTCGGCGACCTCGTTCGCCGTGGGTCCACGGACCGGTGGCGCGACCGGGCCCCGCATCTGCACCTGCTGGCTGGCGCCGCTGCCGGAGAAGGTGACCTGGATGACCCGGTCCTCCTTGGCGTCGCCATCGTTGTCGATCTTGAACTGGTAGAGCTGGTCCGGGTCGAACGACGGGTCGGACGCCGCGCCGGCAGGGGTGAGGAAGGCGCGGGAGTTCATCACCAGCACGATCCGTCCCGCGGTCGGGCTGGGGAACGCGTAGACGTCGGTCATGTCCTGCTTGGGATTGGCCTCGACGTCGGGAGTGTCCTGGTGGTCCGAGCCGATCGCGAGTCTGCTGCCGCCCAGGATCGCCGCGGTCGCCAGTCCAGCCAGAATCTTCCAACGGGTGGAACGAGATCGTTGCTGCATGGCCGAGCCTCCGTGAGGGTGTGTGACCTCGGCTACGCTCGGCAACCGCGATTCGGATCTCTGCCGGCGAGGATGCATCCGGTGGGGTCGGCGGCTCGTACTCAGGCGGATCGGGCGGGCGGTGTCCTCGCCGGTGGACGCCCGAACGGCCCTGGGGCCGTCCGGCGCGCGTGAGCGGCCGGAGTGCTGCCCGCAAGCGAATGGAAATACAGGGGTTGGCGGAAGGGGACGGATGGCACCGCGCTTGCAATGCCCGCCCGCACGCGAACGAGACATCGCCAGCCGTCAGTCTTCAGAGGGTGTGGGTTCCTACTGCTCTACTGCTCCTCTGGAGGCTGACGTCTGGCGACTCGTCGCTTTGATGGGTCTACCACCTCCAGAACCGCTCGGGGCCGCAGCGGCTGAGATCCTGCGCCAGCGGCTCCCCCGCGATCAGCTGCCGCACCAGTCGGCCGGTGAGTCCGGCGAGCAGGATCCCGTTCCTGCCGTGGCCGCTGGCATACCAGAGTCCCGTGAGGCGGGGCTCGGGGCCGATGATCGGCAGGCCGTCGGCCGTTACCGGGCGCAGGCCGGCCCAGGTCCGGCGCACTTCTGCCCGATCGACGCCGGGCCAGAGCGCAGTGACGGCATTGAACACCCGGGCGAGCCCCGCGCTCGTCACCTCGGCGCGATAGCCGGCGAACTCCATCGTCGAGCCGACGATCGCCTCCTCGCCTCGCGCGACGACGTAGCAGCCGTGACCGTAGATGATGGCGCGGCGCGCGTCCGCGGGCCAGGGCAACGCGGCCATCTGCCCCCGAACCGGGGCGATGGCGAGCGGACGAGGAAGTCCGTCGAGCGCGGGCGACCAGGCGCCCGCCGCGAGCACCACCGACTCCGCGGAGTAGCGGCCCCGCCGGGCGACCACGCCCGTGACCCGATCGCCCCGCGTCTCCAGCCCCGTGACGGTGTCCTGCTCGAGCGTCGCGCCGAGCCGCTCGGCGTCACGGCAGAGCGCTTCGACCAGGCGAGCCGGCTCGAGGGCGCCCTCGTAGGGCGCGAAGAACGCTCCGAACGTCGGGCCAAGCCAGGGCCAGCGGCTCCGGACTTCTTCGGCATCCAGCCAATCGCCCAGGTGTCCCTGCTGCCGCTGCCAGGCGCAGCGGGCCCGGAGCTCGGCCGCCTCCGCCTCGGTGGCGGCGACGGCGGCGATGCCCTCCTGCCAGAGTCCGATGTCGATGCCGGTCGTCTCCAGCAGCTCGCCGGCGAGCGTGGGGTACAGCTCGCGCGCCTCGAGGCCCAGCTCGAGCAGCGGGTCCTCCGGACCCGCCTCGATCTGCGGCGCGAGCATGCCGGCGGCGGCCTTCCATGCCTGACCCATCTCGCCGCCTGCCTCGAGCAGCAGCACACGCCGGTTCGCGAGCGCCAGCTCGCGCGCGCTCGCCGCGCCGACGGGGCCTCCGCCCACGACGATAACATCAAACGATCGAGTCACTTATATTCCTACGAAACTTTTTGAAACGTCCGGGCGTACTGCGCCTGTCCCGTCGTCAGGAGGAAGTTACCATGCTCAGGAACCTGCTCGGCTTCGCCCTCTTCGCGATCATCGCCTTGTTCCTGCTCAAGGTTCTGTTCGGGCTGTTCGGGCTGGTGCTCGGTCTGCTGGGCACCGTGCTGTGGTTCGCCTTCATCGGGTTCCTGATTTATCTGCTGCTGAAGGTCTTCGCGCCGGATACGGCGGCGCGGGTGCGGGAAACGATTCGGGGACGAGCCTAGCCGCGCCGGGCCGTTAGCGCTCCAGCTCCAGCGCCACTCCCCAGAACAAGAGGGGGAGCATCAGCTCGTGGTGCCCGGTCAGGAGGTAGCCCTGGCCGCCGGCGCGGGTGGGGCGCTGCACCACGTTCATCCTCGGCCGGTAGTGGCGCTGCATGTCGAAGTCGGCCGCCAGGAAGTGGGTCGGTTGGCCGTCGGCCAGGTTCCGGGCCACGGTCAGCGCCTTGAGGAAGACCTCCGGGAGGACCACCGCGCTCCCGATATTGAGCACCGCGCCGCCCTGATGCAGAGCGGGCAGTGACCCCGCCAGCCGGCGGAAGTCGCGCAGGCCGGTGCTGCCGAGCGCGGCGCCGTCGGCGGTCGGGTGCTGATGGGTGATCTCTGCTCCCAGCGCCGCATGGACGGTCACCGGCACGTCGTGTCGGAGCGCGGCCAGAAGCACCGACGCCTCGGCGCCGGGCAGGGCGGACCTGGCGGCCAGCGCCCGCGCCAGCCCTTCCCCCATCCCCTGGTCCGCCCGCGCGGCCGCGCTGACGGCCGCATTCATCTCCGCGCCGGTCTCCTCCGCCATGCCGAAGGTGCCGTCGGCCAGACCGCTTTCCACGTCCTCGCTGGTCCCGCCGAACGCCGCCAGCTCGAAATCGTGGATCGCGGCCGCCCCGTTGAGCGCCAGGTGGGCGACGATGCCGCGCCGAAGCCAGTCCGCCAGCAGCGGTCCGAGCCCGACCTTGATCACGTGGCCCCCGACCAGCAGGACCACCCCCCGCCGAGCCCGAGCCGCCGAGACGACGCCGGCGATGACGGCGCGAAGGTCCCGGGCGGCGAGCACGTCGGGGAGGCTGTCGAGGAAGGCGTCGAACGACTGGTCGTCGCCGGGCGGCGAGGCGAGGAGCGAGGGATCGACCTTGTTGCGCCGCGAGCCGACCGGCACGGTGCGAACGCGCCCGAGATCCGCCTCGCGGTAGGTCATGCTCAGGGCGTGGGGCTCGCCCCGGGGCCCGGGGCCGGCACGACCATCTCCTTCAGCCGCAGCGTGACGGTGCCGAAGTTGAACTTGCTCCGGATCTGTACCGGGAGCCGCCGGACGTCGTCGGTGAGCCAGAGCCGGGTGTCGGACCGCTTGGAGAACATCCCCTTGGTGTCGATCACCGGGTGGAGGACCAGGCAGGGCACCTCGGTCCCGTCGGGCAGCTCCATCTTTTCCCGCTTCAGCACCTGGATGGTGACCGGGTTCTTCTCCTTCCGGAAATAGCGGTCGAAGGTGTACGTCTTGCCCACCTCGAGCGGCGTGATCCGGACGAAGTAGAAGAAGGCCGCGTCGTCCAGCGGGTCGTCGGGCGTGGCGTACGTGGTGTCCCGGCCGACCTCCCGGAAGAAGCCGGAGTCGGGAAAGATCTCGTAAGTCCGGTGCTTCGGCTTGTCGTTCTCGTTGAAGTCCTGCACGAATCGGTGGGACTCGAACGACCTGGTGGACACCCATGACTCCAGCACGTCGTCCATGGAGTAGAACACGGTCTTCCCGGTGAGCCGGAAGCGGAAGCGGAACGTCTCGCGTCCCCGGACCGAGTCGATGGCGGCGACCTGGAGCATGCCCTGGCCGAGGGTCAGCATTCCCAGCTTGGCGCTGTAGGTGAGCGTCTCGCCGACCGCGAAGGGGTAATCCGGCGCCCGGGGCGCGGGGGCGCCCTGCAGGAGCGTGAGCAGCAGCGCGACGGGCCGGATCACGAGGACACCACCTCGGCCGGGCGCTGGCCCTCGGGAATGGGGACCTCGGCCGGCGGCGGAATCGGCGCGGCGCGGAGCCGGGCGCGGGCGCGCCAGAGCTCCAGCGCCTGCTGACCCGCGCGCACGCGGCTGGGCCGCTGGTGCAGATCGTGCCGCTCGACGGTCGGCACGGTTTCCACCCGGCGGGCGTAGCGGCCGGTGCGCCAGTACAGCTCGGCATTCGCCGCCCATCCCTCAGTCACGAACAGTCCGGCGCTGTGGCTGCGGAGTGCGTTGCGCAGCACGACCAGCCGCAGGATGGAGTAGCCGGAGAGGATGTCCCGCACGCCCGCGACGGAAACCACTCCGCGGAGCAGCAGCGGGCCGTAGCGCCGTACCAACCGGTGGGCCCGCGAGGGCTCGCCCTCGAGCCTCGCCTCGCCCACGACCAGGTCGGCGCCGCTCTCGATGCGTCGCACCAGGTCGGGAATGGCCTGCGGCGAGTGGGCGAAGTCGGCGTGCATCAGGATGGCCGCGTCCCGCTTGGGCCGATCGGTGAGCTCGACGGCCTGGCGGAACAGCCGATCCACCGAGGCCGCGTAGCCGCGACGCTCGTCGTGGCGCAGGACGGTGAGCGGCAGCACCCGGGTATAGCGTTCGAGCACCTCCGCCGTGGCGTCGGTCGATCCGTCGTCCAGGACGAGTAGCTGATACTCGCGCGGGAAGCTCGCGAACACCTGCCGGATCT
>Ga0310810_10007173_pt1 | contig 12685 bp, 11 predicted proteins | sample NCmetagenome_FD_207641 | JGI IMG/M metagenome (GOLD analysis project Ga0310810, IMG submission 207641) | Soil microbial communities from experimental microcosm in Duke University, North Carolina, United States - NC | ecosystem: Engineered > Artificial ecosystem > Soil microcosm > Unclassified ... | reverse complement strand
CCCCAGACGACGTCGTAGACCTTTTCGTTCATCTCGCCCTTCGCGTCGATCCAGCCCTTGACGATCTGAATGCGGTCGAGGTTCGCGCCGATCGGATCGCGGAGCGCCCCGACGAGAAACGTCGGCGCCTTGCCCGAGGGCGCAGCGCGCAGATCGCCGCCCATCGGCACCCCCTTGGCGTAGCCGACCTCGGCGGGGCTGCGCGTCTCGGCATCGGCTTTCTCGAAGTCCCAGCCACCGAAGAATCGGACGATCATCCGCGAGCCGGTCGTGGCGTAGGTTTCCTTCCGCTGCATGGCGTCAAAGATGGACTCGCGCGTGTTCTCGTTCGCCCAGACTGCCGCGTACCCGGACGCGCTGACCTCCCAGTCCATGATCTTCACGCCGCTCTTCTTGTTGTTCATGAAGGTGGCGGTCAGCCGTTCCGGACTTGGCTCCTGTGGCGTGGTCTTGCCGAAGAAATTGTCCTCTTCCATCGCGGCGAGGCCGGTGTGCGCGTCACTGCTGCCCACCATTCCGAACTTGTAGGGATTCACCCCGAGCGTCTGCTCCAGCTTGAGGCCGAGCTTCAGAGCCGAGCGGGCGTACTCGAACTGCAGCATGTCTTTGGTTTTGGGAACGGTGCCGTCGAGGTTGCCCTTGTCCCATCGCTCGAAGTCGGCAAACTCGTCGGTGGGTGAGAGGAACGGGTGGGCCTCGCCGTCGCCCTTGGTCTGCGTGACCTCGTAGAGGCGCTCCCACTTCGCACGGGTCTCCGCATAGCCGCGGTCGATCGCTTTCCCGAACGCCTCGACCACCGGGAACATTTGGCCGTTGCTCAGATTGCCGTTGTGCGCGAGGGCGAGCACGCTGCCACCGGTCTTCTGTTCGTATCCGTCCATCCACTTCCAGAGGTCCACGGGATTGTCGCTGCCGAGCGGCTTCTGGGTGGTGAAGGGTTCAACCTGCAGCGCTTTGTCGCCGTTGTCGCGGAAGATGACGTTGCGATGAAGGTTGTTGCCCGCGGTGTTGGAGGTCCACTCGAATCCGATGAACGCGGTGAACCGACCCGGGGCGTTGTAGGCTTCCGCGGCGGCGATGGTTTCCTGCCACGCGTCGCGGTAGGCCGTCGTGCCGGGCACGGGAAGGATTGCCTTCGAGATCGCCCCCTTGCCGAAGCTGACGATGATGTCGAGCGCGGCCTCCTCCCCCTTGCCGGACTGAATCAGCTCGTTCCATTTGCGGCCCTGCGGATCGGCCTGGATCGCGGGACCCCCGGCGAGGAGTAGTGGAAAGAACCCCATGCCGTCCGAGTGGTCCGCCACGACCAGAAAGTCCAGCGGGCGCGAGAGTTTCGCCGGCTGGCCGCTGGATGCCGTCACCTCTTCACCGCGCGCGAACCGATATGCGTCACGCGGCGCGAGCCGGGCGCCAAACGCACCGGCGTCCATCGAGAACGAGGTGTGGAGATGGGTGTCTCCGAACAGGGGCCGCGTGGGGTAGTTGCGGCCGGCGTAGGGCGAGTACGGAGGCTTCGCCGGGAATACTTTCGCCGCCGCCGCCGAGTCGAGGGTGCCGGTGTCCTGGGCGTAGGCCGCTACAGGTAGGGTTGCCCCGCTTGCGGCGACGATCAACGTCACCGCGGCGACGAGGATGCAGGAGGCCGGCGTGGTGAGGGGAACGGGAGCAGTGAATCGGTGATTGATCCTCATCGTCGGTCCTGGTTCGGGTAAGGGCACTCGCTTCGCCGGCGGCTGGCTCCCACCAGGCCCAAGTCGGCGCCGTCCCAGGTCATTGAGCATCCTGGGATACTTTCAGCCTGGCCGGCAAACCGCCTGCTTGACCGCTGAGATTCACAGGCGCTCCACGGAGCACACTAGGAAACGCTGTGGGCGGCCGATAGTGGACCTTCGAGCAGGCGGTCCTCGATGTTTGCTGGGGTGGCCATCGGAGCCGGGACGGACGCCGTCGCCGGACACATGGCCGGCGGGGGGTGCTCGACCGCTTCGACGCGCCGGAGCAGGCTGCGAGTTGTGTTCGCTGGTATTCGCGTTCGGTGCGTCACGGGCAGAGAACGTCAAGTCCCGCGGCTAGCCTTACTGACGGAGATCGGGAGGACGCTGTTCGAGAATGGGCCGCTCTGGCTCTCTGACTCGAGGGGCCTGGTGTTCGGGGCCGAATGACTGGAGGATGGGCCCGGCGCAGGTTCACGCATCACCGCCGGCTGGCAGCCACGTGGTACCCTGATGGTGGCGGAGGTCGTACACCTTCCCAACGCGAGCGGGCCACCCGCGAGGTGGCCCGGATCGTTGTGGTGGGAGAGGCGCCGCCCGGATTCGAACCGGGGGTGGAGGTTTTGCAGACCTCTGCCTTACCACTTGGCTACGGCGCCCGGGGACAGCAAACCTAATGGCCGACAATGGGCTCTGCAATCAGTCACCGACTGCGCGAGCAGCGACCCGCGCCGGGCGGGGAACCACCGAACCTCGCAACTACACTTCTCACGAAGCCCTCTACCCACGGCGCTGCTCGCCCTCATTCGGGCGGCTCCTCCCGGCGTGGTTCGTCGTCCGCCAAGGCACCGGGCCATTCACTAGTAGCTGCTTTCGCGCGAGTGCCGGATCTGGTCTGTTCGAGATAGCCGCCCATCAGACAGTCAAGCAGCCCTTTCGACGTTAGCAGTCAAAGGGGGCCTACTCGCGCCGCCACGGAAAAGCAGATCATCGCGGGGAGAGTCCAGCCCTACACAGGCGGGTGGAGCGCGAAGGCTCCGCGAGCCCGATCAGCCTGCTGCGGGCGTCAGCCGCGCGCCTGACGCCGGTAGTGCGAGGGAGTCACACCGATGATGCGGCGGAACAGGTTGGAGAAGTGGCTCTGGTCGCAGAAGCCCGCGGCCAGCGCGATCTCCGCCAGCGGCAGGTCGGTGTCGGTCAGCCAGCGGCCCGCGAGCTCGACCCTGAGCCGGCGCACGTACGTGCCGACCGAGCAGCCGTAGCTGGCCCGGAAGCCCCGGGCGAGAGTGATCGGGTGGACGCCGACCGCCTCCGCCAGGCCCGCGAGGCTGATGCGCGCCGAGGGGTCGGCGTGGATGAAGTCGCGGGCGGCCTCGAGCCATGCCGGGGGGCGGCGCGGAGGGGTGTCCGGCTCGGCCCGCGAGACGGTCGCCACCAGCTCGAGCAGCAGTCCCTCGATGGCCAGCAGGGCCGTGTCGTCGGACCGTCGCAGCTCCTCCTGCAATCGGCGGGCGATGGTCGCGGCGGGGCCTCCCTGCAGCGAGCGCCGCTGATCCAGCACCGCCGAGTAGGGCCGGATCGCCTCGGCTCGTTCGGAGGCGACCTCGACCAGCAAACCCCGCACGTCTGTCTTGCCGAAGTTGTCACAGTGCCGATCGCCCGCGGGAGTGACCTTGATGGTGCCCGGACTGCAGATCAGCGATCCCCCGCGCCACGACTCGGTGAATCCCCCCTGCAGCACGCAGCAGATCGTGGGAGTCTCGTGGTCATGCCAGCCCAGGGCACTGCCGAGCGGATGCCGGCCGGGGGTGAGGGTGAACCCCGGCACCCGGACGCTCGCCGAGCCGCGTCCGGCACGGGGGCCCGGACGGGCGTGAAACGCAGGCATCGGCACCGCACGAGTGGAAGCCACGCTGTCCTGACAAGGGGTCCAAATTGAAGCTAGACCCGGTGCGGGCAGGGTGGAAGGCTGGGGGCGTACCCGCTACTCGACCACCACCCGTCCGGTCATAAAGGGGTGGGGATCGCAGTGGTAGTCGAAGGTGCCGGCCTGATCGAAGGTGTGGCTGAAGGTGGTGCCGGGCGACAGCAGCGGCGAGCTCCACGTCTCGTCATTGGCGTGGCTGGTATGGGAGGTGGCGTCCTCCTCGCAGTTGACCCAGGTGACGGTCTGCCCCGCGTGGATGCGCACCTCCGCGGGTTGGAACGCGAAATTGCTGATCGGCACCACCACCGAGCCCGGGACGGTCTCGTCTATCGGAAGCCGGCAGGTGCCCGTCGCGGGCCCGGTCGCGGAGCGATCCGAGAAGCACGCGACCGCGGCGGCCAGCGCGATGACGCCCGCCGCGCCCCAGACCATCGCCCGCCGGCCGAGGCTCATGGCGAACGCACCTCGACCGTGCCGGTCATGAACGGGTGGGGGGTGCAATGGAACGGATGGGCACCCGGCTGGGTGAACACCAGAACCTTGCTCTGGCCCGGCTGAATCTCGGAGTCGACCCCGCCCGCGTTCTCGGTGACGGTATGCACCAGGCGATCGCGATTGGTGAAGCGCACCGCCGTCCCCGGGGCCACCTCGATCTTTCCGGGATGGAAGCCGAGTCCCTCGATCACGACGTCCACCGTATCTCCCGTGGCCGCCGGGGTCGGCGCCCCTGCGGCGGCAGCCGGAGGCGCGGCCGGAGCCGGTGGCTGCTTGGCGCCGAAGTACCGGGCCAGCGTGATCGGGATGGTGAACTCGAACCCGTACCGGGTATTGCCGCCCCGCGACGCGCCCTGGAGCGTCGCCGTGTTGGTATTGCCCACCTGAAGCGAAAAGGTGTGGGGTGAATGGGGAATCCCGAGCTGCAGCGCGACGCCCCACGCCGGGTCCTCCTCGGCGCGGCGATCGGTCAGGCTGCCGACATCCGCCGCGATCGCGACGTCGCGGGTCAGGTGCAGCGTCGCTCCTCCCGCCAGCGCCACCCGGGCTCCGTCCTCGTCTTCCAGCGGCGAGAGCACCCGGACCGCCGCCAGGATCCGCACCGGCCCCTGCCGCCGCGCCGCCGACACCTCCGCATCGGGACCGTCGGATGCCAGGTTGTAGTCCGCCTGCGCCGAGAGGTCGAGGGGCGCACCGTCGGTCTGGCGCAGCGCGCCGAAGCGTCCGAAGAACTCCCATTCGTTGGGATAGTTCGGCGCCAGCGTCGAGTTGGTGGCGTAGTGGAAGCCGGCCAGCAGCCGGCCCGGAAGCCCCGCCGCCAGCAGAAAGGTCGGCGCGCTGGTGACCTTCCGTTCGGGGGCGTCACTGGAGGTGAAGCGATGGAGGAAGTTGAAGTGCACCATCCCGGGGCGGGATACCCAGCCTCCGGACAGGTTGGGCGTGCGGTCGAGCAGGTCCTGGCTATGGAGGGGGACCGGACGCATAGCCGCCCCCGCGAACACCGCGAGGGCACCGACGGCCAGCCTGCCCCAGCGGTGTACCATGCGATCAACTTCGGATCGGGCGCGGGACACGTCTTGCACCGGGTGAGCGGAGTTGCAACATCGTAGCGGCCGGGCGGACGGGCTTGCCCTTGCTCCCCGCCGGGCGCAACTTCGGCGCTGGGGTCATCGCGCGCCGAGCTCCGGCATCCGGCACCAGTTGAGAAAGGCCACCAACTCTTCCGCATCCTGCGGGGTGGGCATCATGATCTCGGTGCTGCCCCGCCGCACCAGCGGCACGAACGGGAGTCCGGCCCGGCCCGGCTTCTTGAGGGGACGCTGGCCCACTTCCCAGGGGCCTTCCTGGAGCTGGTCGGCCCGCGGACCGGTGGAGAGCGCGTCTCGCACCAGGCTCCGGAGGAGGGCCCAGTCCCGCCGCTGACGGCTGCGCGGGTTCCGCTGGTGGGCCAGCAGGAAGACCAGCTCCACCATGGCGCGTTTGCAGATGGTATCGGCGGCCGCGTCGTCCATCGGGATCCTCGGCGGGGGCAGCGGTGAGCAAGAGAGCGTCGGGCGGGCCCCGCGTCAACCCGCCGGCGCGCACGAAGGGGGCAACGTGATCAACGGCAGTATTCGGGAGGCGAAGCTTCGTCCGGAGTTCGCCGCCCTGTATCCAGCCATCGAACCCGGGGTCTGGATGCAGGCCTCCGACATCGGCAGGCAGCTCCTGCTCTGGCACCTGACCTCCGCCAGCGTGCCCGACGCGGAGCGGGTCATGAGCGATGAGCACTTCGAGTTCCGCGGTGGTCACCGCCGCGACATGACAAGCCTGGAACAGCGCACCCGGGCGGCCGACCTCCGGCGCCAGGCTTAGCGGGGCGCCCGGCCCGCGACCGCCAGTCGCGCCGGCGCCGGCGAGCTCCCGAGGTAGGCATTGGCATCGTGCATCAGGGAGCCGGGCGGCAGGTAGGGCCACAGCGCGCCGAGATCCTCTCTGATCCGGTCCCGGTAGAAGGCCGGCAGGGCCGTCGTCTCCCCGTCGAAGAACGCGCGCAGCTCTCGGTCCGTGTCCAGCCGACGACGGATCATGGTGTGATAGCGGATCCGGCCGAAGCCCTCCGAGGACACCGCGCGGACCAGGTTCATCCACTTCGGAATCGCCCCGCCGGTGGCGGGGATCCGCCGCCCGATCGCCCGCCAGGAGAAGGAATACCGGGTCACGTCGATCAGCCCGTCGTAGAACTCCCGCCAGCCGTAGTGCTTGGGTCGCACGTTCATCGCATGATTGTTATTGAGGAAATGGAACGGGAACGGGATCACCCGGCCCGACCGCTGGTACTCGAGGTTGCTCGGCGCAGCCCGCCCGAACGCCGACAGCAGCGAGTAGGCTGGAAACGCGCCGGGCGCCCTGTCGACGAAGGCCTTGGTGAGCTCGAACGGCTCCGGCCCCTCATCCCCGTCGAGGCCGAGCACGAAATTGGTCTGGATGTAGGGGATGTAGCGGAGGATCAGGTTCACGTGTTCGGCCACCTGCCGGACCTTGTCCATCCCGGTGCGCCGAGTCTTCGACTTGTTCCCCAGGTCGTACCACGACTCGATGCCCGGCAGGATGGCTCCGAATCCGTTCCGGCGAAGGCGCTTCAGGTGCGGCTCCCCCAGGAGAGACAGACTGCTCTCGGCGATGTGGCGCATCCGGCCCATCGGCACGGCCGACTCGATCGCCTCCATATAATCGTCGAAGCGAACGCCGAAGTTGGGGTCGTGCCATCCCACGATCGGCCGCCGCACCCGGGTGAGCAGGAACGCCAGGTCGTCGCGCAGCTGCTCGAAGCCGAGGGGCTGGTACTCCACGGTGGAATCGATGCAGAAGCTGCAGGTGTACGGGCACCCCAGACTCCCCAGCATCGGGACGATCTTGATGGTGGGAGCCTTGGCCAGAGTCGCCTCCACGAACTTCCATCGCTGCGCGAGGCCGGGGAGCTCGGCCGGCTGGCGCGAGGCGCCGAGGGTCACGCCCAATGGCCGCTGCGGCTCGGGATTCCGCAGCAGCTCCTCGATCACGCCGCGGTCGGTGAAGCCAAGCACGTAGTCGAAGTACTTGACCGCGTCTTCGGGATAGCACCGCGCATGGGGACCGCCCAGCACCGTGACCGCCCCCCGACTCCGATAGAACCGACTCAAGGCATACGCCACCTGGGCCGATTGGGTGAAGGCGCCGATGAGCACTACATCGAGACCCTCCGGGAACTCGGTGAGCAGGTCCTCTACCCCGGTAAAGCAGCACAGGGTGACCTCGTGTCCCGCCTGCTCGCACCAGACGGCGATCGCCTGGGGCATGATGCTGGCGAGGTTGGCGTGCATGAGACGCCCGTACAACGAGGGTTTTTGGCTCTTGGTGGCCAGATCCAGCACTCCAACGCGCAGTCTGCGCATAACCGTCCTGAGCCGTACGACCTGGCGGGATCGGGTGGAAGAGCGTCGCGCGGCTCACCGTGAGACGGCGATATGTGTGAGGCTGATCAGGCTGCTAGAAAACCGTGAGCAAGGCGGGTACACGAGCCACCGGGCTCGGGCGAGCGTCAGCGACCGTGCAGTATGGAAGGTGGATGGCGGCTTCGCAAGCGGATCAGCGGGCGGTCCGCCGGCGCCGATGTTCCGCGAGCCGGTCGCCGAGGGCGACGGTTCCGACCCAGACCGCCCCGGCAGCCAGGCCGCCGAGCACGTCCGTAGGATAGTGAACGCCGAGGTAAATCCGGGAAATCCCGATCAGGGCGATGGCGAGCACCGCTGCGACCCACACCGCCACCTCGGAGCCACGATGGCGGAGGCGGTGCGACGCCAGCACGGCCACTCCCCCGAAGAAGCAGGTGGCGAAGAGGGCGTGTCCGCTGGGAAAGCTGTACGAGTGGGGTAAGGGATAGAAGTCGAACAGCGGCGAAGGACGGGCCCGGCCGTACAGCTGTTTGAGCAGGACGTCGAGGACGCCGGCGCCGGCCATGGTGACGAGCACCAGCACAGCGGCTCGCCGCCAGCCTTCCATCAGGAACACCACCGCCGCCACCACGCCGAAGAACGCGAGCACCCTGGGAGCGCCCCACCGGCTCGCGGCGACCATGACCGTGGTGAGCCCCGGAACGGCATGGCCATGGATCGCATCCCGGATCCATCGGTCGACCGCCCGCGTCTCCCCCTCCAGCACTTCCTCGCCGAGCCAGACGAACAGGAGCATCGCCGCGGCGGCAATCGCGAGCCCCACCGCCAGGGCGGCGCCGACCAGCGGCGCGGCGCCTGCTTCGACGGCGGGAGTCTCGGGCGGCGGGGGCGCATCCATGCCCGCAATGAGCCCGGAGCGGTGGTCGGACGCAACCCGTTCGCCTACAATCCGGAAGACTCAACTCCGGAGGATCGCATGCTCGAGCTCATTCCCGCCCTGCGGAACCGTCGCGGTATCACGGTTCTGGCCCTGGTGCTGCTGATCATTCTGGTGATCGCGGTGGCGGTGCTGGTGAGCCGTTACCTGGCGGTGTAGCCGGATCAGAGCGCCCGCCGGCCCAGCGGGCCGAAAACGAATCCCTTCCCGACAGTGATCACCCAGCCCGCGTCGTCCACGTCGTTGGCGAAGCGGTGGGCGAGGTCGAGCCGCACCGCGCCGACATCGGAAGACCGGGTGGCTCCGAGACGAATACCGAGCCCGGTATCCCAGCCCGTCCGGCGCCGCGAGCCCGCGTACCAGGCCCCCCCGTAGTCCACGAACCCCGCGAGGCCGATCCCTGCCTGGCCCAGGAAGTTTTCCGCCACCGTGATCCGGTACTCGGCCGTCGTCAGGAACGACCGGTCCCCGGTGAAAGCGTGGCTGCCGTAGGCGCGTGGCCCCAGGCTCAGGCCCAGATCGAACTCGGCGCCCGGCAGGGGATTCTCCAGCCAGCCGGCCTCGGCGTGCAGAATGGTCACATGCCCCGGGAGGGGCTTGAGCACCGCCGTCCCCCCCACCTGGACCGCTCCGGAGTCGAGTCCCGCTCCGGTGTACAGTCCTGCCGCCAGTCCCTCGAGGTAGCCGAACCCGCTGGGCAGGCGGATGCCGATGCGGCTGGTGACCATCGGGGCAATCCCGTCGCGCTCGTAGCCGAAGGCCTCCGGCGCGACCATGGCACTGACGGTCACCGTGGTGCCGAGGTCCACGTCCTCCTCCCGGGCGAACCCCGCCACGCCCTTGGTGACCACGAAGCGAGCCTGGTTCCAGGTGAGGTAGGGCCCGAAGGCTCCGGTGACCGTCTTCCCGAACGCCGCGGTCTGGCCCTCCGGAACGAAGTCGTCGCGGCGGACCTGGGCCTGTATCCCGAGCCGCAGGAATCCGGCCGACGAGGCCTGGATCGCCCGGGCCCCGGTCGCGCGGACCAGGGCATAGCGCCGCTGGAGGGTATCGCTGGCCTCCGGCTCTCCCTCGAAGAAGCGCAGCACCCGTTCGTCGTGGTCCTCGCCCTCCAGCCGGAACGCGTTGCGGCTGGTCATCGAGTAGAACGGCTGCTCCAGCACCGCCGCCGCCAGACGCCCGTCGGAGCGATCTTCGTAAGCCAGCGCCATGCCGACCTGCCCGCCGAAGAGCCGCGGACGGCGGAATCCCAGGGCCACGGTGCTCCGGTCGGTGGTCTTCCGGTACCGTGCCGACGCGCTGCTGGCGGTGCCGAGCAGGTTGTCTTCCACCAGGCCGACGGTGAACTCGACGTCCCCGCCCACGCTGCGGAATCGCAGATCGGTCTTGGTGCTCCACCCGTCGCGCGTGATCACCCGCATGACCAGGCCGGAGTCGGTGCGGACCGAGTCGATGGTCACCCGCCGGAAGATGCCGAGCGACCGGAGATTGCGCTCCGACTCGGCTACGCTCGCCGAGTCGTACGGCTCGCCGGGGCGGAAGAGCAGCTCGCGCCGGACGGTGACCGCGCGAGTCTGGATGTGGAGCGCGTTCGCCAGCCGGGGAATGAACCCGGTCTCGCTGGGGTCGAACACGTCCCGGCGCTCGATCGCGACTGCCCGGACGACCGTGCTGTCGCCGTGGGGTGGCACGGGAACGGTATCGGTGCCCTGCGCCGAGAGCGGGAGCGGAAGGAGCAGCAGGAACCAGGGTAGGAGCCGCCCGAGGGGCGTGGCGCGACGCACCGTCACGCCTCCACCAATGCCGCCACGCTGGACAGGATCCGGTCGGGCCGGATGCCGCTGGCGCGCAGCACCTCCTCGCGAAACTTGCCGGTGCGGACGAGCCAGCCCGCCAGCCCGGCGCGCTGGGCGCCCTCGATGTCGGACCAGAGGTCGTCGCCCACCATCGCCGCGGGGCCGGCGCCCGCGGGGCCGAGGCTCGCCAGCGCCGCGGCGTAGAAGTCCGGGCTCGGTTTTCCCGCCACCCGCGCCGTGCGCGAGGTGGCGTACTCGAGCGCCGCGACGAAGGGGCCGGCGTCGAGCGCGAGCCCCTGGTCCCGCTGGAAGTAGCGGTCTCGAGAGAGCGCCACCAGCTCGGCCCCGTCCATGAGGTACTCGAACGCCTCCTGCATCAGGGCATACGACCAGGCGCTGCCGAGGTCGCCCAGCAGGACGGCGTGGGGACGGGCCGAGGCAGAGCCGGCCGTTCCGCCGGCGAGCTCGAGCCCAACCAGGTCCTCCAGCGCGGCCGGGGGCAGGAACGGCGCGACGATCCGGTGGCCCGCTTCATGCGCTACCGCGGCGCCGGCTAGAGTCGCGGTGAAGATCTCCTCGGGGGCAGCCTCGAATCCGTACCCCCGGAGCCGTTCCACCAGCATGGCCCGGCTCCGGCTGGTGGTGTTGGTCACCAGCCGGAACGGCACGCCGCGCTCCCGCAGCCGCGCCAGGGTCGCGGGGGCGCCCGGAATCGCCGCGCCGCCCGCGTAGAGCGTGCCGTCGAGATCGAGCAGCAACGCGGCCGGGCGGGCGGTGGCGGCATCAGGCTTATATTCCGGAATCGTCGTCACCTTCGCTTCACGGTATCCATGCCCGTTTCCGTCCTGATCGTTCGCGCCGCCCTGCTGGCCCGTCTGGCCGGCCCCGCTCCCACCCCTGTCGCACCGTACCCGTTTGCCGTGGGCGAGACCCTGAGCTACGACGCCAAGCTGGGCTACTTCCCGATCGGCTCCGCGACCGCCTCGGTGGGCCGGGCCCGGGAGCAGGGCGCGGACGCGTTCGTCTTCGCCTTTGCCGGGGCAGGCGGCCCGCCCGGGGTCCGGGTCCAGTACGAGCTCACCTCCTGGACCCGCTCAACCCGCTTCGCGTCCCTCCGCTTTCACCGGAAGATGGTGCAGGGGAACAGCGTGGAGGAGCAGCGCTACCAGATCGTTCCCGACTCGAGCCGGTACCGGCTGGAGGGTGGCGGGCAGGACTGGATGGCCCCGCGGGACGCACTCGACGAGCTGGCGTTCATGTACTATCTCCGGACCGCGCCGCTCGAGAGCGGACGGAGCTATACCATCTCTCGCTACTTCCGTTCCGGCTACAACCCGATCCAGGTGCGCGTGGTCGGCCGCGAGTCGGTGACGCTGTACGACAATTCGTCGGTCCCCTGCTTCGTCCTCGAGGTGACGACCCGCGGCACCACGATGCGGGTGCGGCTCACCGACGATGCCCGGCGGCTTCCCGTCCAGGTGGAGGTCCCGATGACCTTCGGCACCGTGAGCCTCGACCTGATCGGGGTCAGTACCGCCCCAGGTAGCTCTCGATCTCCCACCGGCTGACCTGCCGGTTGTACTCCAGCACCTCGTTCCGCTTGGCCTCCAGGAAGCGCTGGGTCAGGTGCTCCCCCAGCGCGGCCTTCACCACGGCGTCCTTCTCGAACATCTCCAGCGCCTCGTGCAGGTCGCGCGGGAGCTCGTCGATCCGGTACTTCCGCCGGTCCCGGTAGCTCATGGTGAAGATGTTGCGGTTGACCGGCTCCCGGGCCTGCAGCTTCCGCTCGATCCCATCGAGTCCGGCCGCGAGCTGCACCGTGAGGGCGAGGTAGGGATTGCAGGACGGATCCGGCATCCGGAGCTCGCAGCGGGTACCGAGGCCCCGCCGGTCGGGAATGCGCACCAGAGGCGAGCGGTTGCGCATCGACCAGGCCACGTTGACCGGCGCCTCGTAGCCCGGCACCAGTCGCTTGTAGCTGTTGATGAGCGGATTGGTCACCGCGCAGAAGCCGCGCGCGTGCTGCAGCAGGCCCTCGATGTAGCTCAGCGCCGTTCGGGAGAGCTGGTACTCCGCCTTCGCATCGAAGAAGGCGTTGTCCTTGCCCCGGAAGAGCGACTGGTGGGTGTGCATGCCGCTCCCGTTGATGCCTTCGATCGGCTTGGGCATGAACGAGGCGAGGAAGCCGAAGCGGTTGGCGACGTTCCGCACGACGAACTTGAACGTGGTCAGATTGTCCGCGGTGGTGAGCACGTCGGCGTACTTGAAGTCGATCTCGTGCTGGCCGATGGCCACCTCGTGGTGCGCCGCCTCCACCTCGAATCCCATCTCCAGCAGCTGCTCGATGATGACCCGCCGGATCTCCTCGCCCTGGTCCACCGGCCCCAGATCGAAGTAGGCGGCCG
>Ga0310810_10007172_pt1 | contig 12687 bp, 11 predicted proteins | sample NCmetagenome_FD_207641 | JGI IMG/M metagenome (GOLD analysis project Ga0310810, IMG submission 207641) | Soil microbial communities from experimental microcosm in Duke University, North Carolina, United States - NC | ecosystem: Engineered > Artificial ecosystem > Soil microcosm > Unclassified ... | reverse complement strand
CGATCGCGAACGCGTCATCGTTGTCGCCGTCGACGCACGGCACAGCCCAAATGCGTCAGCCAAGCGGAAGGCCCTCTACGACCGCATCCTGGTTGCGGTCCGTGCACTGCCGGGCGTAGCGGACGCGGCGTACTCGTCCAACACACCGATGAGCAACAATGCATGGGATACGGCCCTTGAGCCGGTAGGTCCCGCGGCGAGTCCAATTCAGGATCGAAGCGTCCTCAAGAACGAGGTCAGTCCGCAGTGGTTTTCTACATATGGCATTCCCGTCATCGCTGGCCGCGACTTCTCGGTTTTCGATCAGCGGAGTCCGCAAGCGGTGGTCATCGTGAACGAGACGTTGGCCAGACGCTACTTCGATGGGGATCCCATTGGCCGATCCATTCGAGAGGTAGGAGATCCCGCTGATCCACAGCCGGACCTGACCATTGTCGGAGTCGTACGGGACGCCGTCTACACATCGCTCCGTGAAGGCCCGCCTGCGACGATGTACCTACCGTCGGCACATGCATTCGGTCCGATCAGTGTCAGAGCCGAGAGTGAGTCGCCGGCGTATCTGATTCAGGCGGTCATAGCTGCGATCACTGATATCGATCCGGATCTGGAACTCAGAGCCCACCTCCTGGCGGACGATTTCTCCGCGGCGGTCGCGCGCGAGCGAATGCTCGCCGTGCTCGCCGCGTTGTTCGGGGGCCTCGCACTGTTATTGGCGGGCGTCGGACTCTACGGTGTCGTGTCATACGGCGTCGGAGCACGGCGAACAGAAATTGGCATCCGCATCTCCTTAGGGGCAAGCCGGGCCGGCGTGGTCGGCCTTATCGTGCGGCGAGTCGCTGTCCTGATGTGCGTTGGCGTCGCTGTCGGAGCCGCGATCAGTCTCTTGGGCGCACAGTACGTCTCGAGCCTGTTGTTCGGCGTATCAGCTCACGACCCGGCGACGCTCGCAGTGGCGATGCTCGCGCTCGCGTCTGTGGGCTTGGCTGCAGCGTGGATTCCAGCGCAACGGGCCGCGAGTATCAATCCGACCACGGCGCTCCGGGCTGACTGATCCAACTTAGCCGCCCGCGTTGAGCAGGTGGTTGGTCCTGTGTAACGCCCGCAGTGTTCAGCAACCGGCTCGCCCGCACCCGAGACCGGCCGCGCCAGATGGAAGTGCCTCGGACGCGCCTACCCCGCTTGACTATGCGGCTCGTCGGAGCCCTTGGAGTTGGCGTAGCCAGCTCACCATCTGGTTCCAACTGGTGAAAATCTGGGTCACCAGCCTCCGCTCTCTTTCTCGCGGAGGCTGTCCGCCGTAGCCTTGGCGAAGGCGGACCTCACCGCTCGCTGAGAGCTACGGCTGGCTTCGCCAGTCTCCGACAAAGCGCGTCATCCGCCGTAGAGGACGCAGAATGTGCGCTCGTTCCCGACGCATAGGGACCGGGTTACTGACCCTGCAAGAACCGCAATACTTCCGTTGTCAGGTAGGCCTGAAAGTTCTGGTCCGTCAGGAAATCACCGTGGTCGACATCACGCAGCTCGATGACCCGACCGTATTTCATGTCGCGTCTGAAGTGCTCTATTCTCTGACGTTGGAACGGATTCCCGAAGTCCTCCCATCGCTTCACGATTCTCGCCCGCAGATCCGCGTCGGCATCGGCCGGGATGTACGGCGACCTGTAGATCGTGAAAAACGCCAAGGCCGGCGCCGTGATCCGCGTGTAGTCGGGATCGGCCTCACGGGCGGCCCTGACGATCGCGCCCAGCGGGCCCTCGGGATCGGGCAGCGGGATTGGATACTTCGTGCGCGGATTGGTGGCGAGTTCGTGACCGCTCTTGTAGTCGTCGGCGGCGTCCAGATATACGAGCCGGTCGACGCGGGTCGGGTACAGCGTGGCGAAGCGCGTCATCTCGCTTCCGGCAACGGAGAATCCAATGAGCGTCGCGCGCTCGATCCCGATCACATCCATGAAGGCCCGAATGTCGGCGGCCAAGGTCGTGGGATCGTAGCCAGCGGCGGGGCGGTCCGACTGCCCCTGACCGCGGCGCGTCAGTCCCCACACGTGGAAACGGTCGGTAAACCGCTTCGCGAGGGAGTCGAAGGAGCCGGCGCTATCTCCCAACCCGGTCAGAAGCAGGATCGGCGGGCCGTTGCCACCCCAATCGGTGTAGTGAAGCCTGATGCCGTTGGCCGTGGCAAAACCCGACCGAGCTTCACCCGCAGCTCGTAGATGCGGGTCTCCAGCGCCGGTCACCAGCAGGGTCATGGTCGACGCTGTTGCGGCGAGCCGAGCCAGACCGACTCTGACAGTTCTCATTGCTGACTGCGAGGCTCCGGCGTTTCAGGGCCAGATGCTGAATGTTCCTGTGGTAGCCCACGCATTGTACGCGGCAGAACTTCCCACGACGCGCACCCACACCTGCACGATACTCGAGCCGGCATCCAGTGCGCTCGGCGTCCACACGTAGGAGTCGGAGGCGCTGTATCCAGTGGACGTCCACGTCTGCGTGTTCCTGTCATAGCGCCAGAACTGATACTCAATTGGGCCAGCGCTGCCCGTGGTGATCGCACGGAAGGTAATGCGCGTTCCCGGCGGCACGTTCGGTGGGTTGTCCGTCGGTGCCTTGAACGAGGCCCGCGCCCGGCGCGTACGGCGGATCCACTTCGCTGAATCGGTGGATCACTTCGAACTGCGTCTGGGCTCCGGCGCGTGCGGTGCACGCACACACCGCGAGGCCGGTTATGACGAGCCGTGCGAGCCGGCCATGAAAGACTCGCATATGGAGGCCTATGATACTTTCTCCGAGTTTTTATCCGCCACGGCCTTCGCTTCCTGTCTAGCGCTGTCTTGCCGCGCCGAAGTCGCAAAGCCCGCGCACGGGTACGCGGGCACCTGAATCCGTATAGCCAGCAGCTGATCTCGGATACGCTACGCACCGCGCTAGCGGTCCGGACTCACGTGTCCCAGGCTCAATTGAAGGCGCTGCAGTCGCGGGCGGCGGGCACGTAAGCCCGCGAGCCGGTCAGGAGGGACTCTTCGGTGATTGGCTCGGCCTCCGTTGCAGGGTGGATTGCCCAGATCGCATTCTGGGCGGTGCTGGGCTTGGGAATTGTGTTCGGCGACTTGAAGCGGACGGCAACGGTGATCTTTCTCGCTCTCTGGGCTGCCGGCGTCTTCCTGCTTCCCCGCATCTCGAGCGTCAGCGGATTCCTCGTCACGCCGTACGTCTTCCTTGTCTTCAAGGGAGACGTACGGCTCTAGTCGTCATGCCGCAGGAATCGTACGACTGCTCGCCCCCGTCGCGTGCCGGCTTTATGTGGGACTGTTCTTCGAGGTGCTCACCCATGAGTCCTGACACGCTCGGCAACGGTATTCGAGAATGCCGTGCGTCACGCCGGTGCACTCGATATCGATCGAGCTGCAGCCGGGACATCGCTCCGCGGCGGACGCGTCAATACTGCGCCGACCGCTCCGGCTGCGGAGGCGACGATCTCCGACACGACGGTCCCGCTTCTGCACAGGCTTGCTGGTCATGGATACCGATGCCCAGTGCACGCTTGCTGCCATTCTGAAACGACGCGAAAAGTGCCGAATTCAATCGTCCAGATCTGCAGAGCCGTACCGGATTTCCGGTAGACCTGTCATCCAGCAACAACACGTTTGACCCGACGGTATGCGTCGAATCTGTAACCGTGAGTCAGAGAGTGTAACGGCGGAGTTGCGTCCGCGCATCTCTGCGGATCAGCAGGTGCGACGGATCACCTGCACGGATCACCAGCGGCACCTTGCGGTGGAAAGCGTTCGCGAAACTGGAAGGGTCGGAGCGCGGACGCTACACTCCGTGGCCGTAGCCGGCTTCGACGAGTTGACCGTCGGTCCCGACCGGAGGATCCGTCACCCGCGATTCTCTCGGCGCTGCCGGCCCTGCGGTTGACTGATAGGCCGGCGCGGCAACCGGCTCAGCCTGACGCGGATCTTCCACACCGTCATGTGGCCTGCCGGACTGCGAGGTGTATTCCTGATTCTCCATTGTTCCCCCCTGACGCCGACTGACAAAACAAAAGGGCCATCACCTCGTGGATGATGGCCCTCGTCGATTCTGCGTTGCTGTACGGCGCGGCTACATCATCCCCTCGTATGAGAGGCTAATAAGGCCCAGTAGAAGAAGACCGCCGGTCACGCGCCTGTTTGTCAGCACTACGTCCACTGTAGGCTCTGACAGTCCGCCAGTCAAGCCAAGACGCTGATTGAAACGAAAACACGCCGAAAAAGTCGACGCTCCCCGCTGCGACGTTCACAAGCTGTTGACTTCTCGACCGAGCGCGGGCGCTTGCCCGAATTGCTGCGCTCCTGAACGAAGCAGGATTCCGTACGCGCGGCGTCGCCACGTGTGCCGGCGAATCCGGGTCGCGGAGGAGTCAGTTACACCGAATTTACTTTATACTGTTGTGTCCCCCAGATTGCTCTCACGCGTTTCAGAGGGATTGACCATGCCGCATGGCGACCGGCGCGCTCAAGCGCCGGCAGTAATCTACAACGTGCTCGTCGTCGACGACTATGCGCCGTGGCGCCAGCACGTCTGCGCTGAGGTGCGAAAGCACCCGCGATGGCGAGTCATCGGCGAAGCCGCGGATGGCCTCGAGGCCGTTCAGATGGCAGCGGCAGTACAGCCTGATTTGATCGTGCTGGACATCGGCCTTCCCGTCATGAACGGGATCGAAGCAGCCCGACGAATCCTCGACGATCGGCCGGACTCGAAGATCCTGTTCGTCACCGAGCAGCACTCCACTGACATCGTCGAAGCGGCTCTGGATGCCGGTGGACGGGGCTATCTCCTGAAGGTGGACGCGGGAAGAGATCTGCTGTTTGCCATGGAAGCGGTCGTCAACCTCGGCCGCTTCGTGAGCGCGAGCTTGCTGGAAGCGGTGATCGACGCACCAGCGCCGAAACATTGGCACGAGGCGTCGTTCCATTCCCAGGACGCTTCGCTGCTGGACGAGTTCACTCGTTTTGCAGAAGGCGTTCTCGCCGCCGGCAACACGCTGATCTTCGCCGCCAACGAATTCCGCCGCAATGCGCTGCAACAGCGGCTGCAGGAGGGTGGCCTCGATATTGATCGGCTGGTGGGCGACGGACGGTGTCTGTGGTTCGACGCCGGACGCTTCGTCTCTGACATCCTGGTTGACGGTGTGATCGACGAGGGCAGGTTCCGTAGCATCGTGGTGCCCCTCATCGCCAGGGCCGAGTCGACATCGAAAGGACGGGTCGCTGCTGCTGGTGAGATCTGCGGCGGGTTGTGGCGCGACGACGACCGCGATACCGCGATTCGACTGGAACATCTGTGGGACGAGCTGGGCCGCGAGCTTCAGTTTGACATCTTCTGCGGGTATCTGGCCGACGTCCCCGCACTCGACGACGACACGTACGCGCTCTTCCAGTCCATCTGCAGGGAACACTCGGTCGTTCAGGTCCGATAGAGATTCGTGGCGAGCGGTTCAGGCGAACGGTACGTGCACTTGAATGCTCGTGCCTCGCTGCGACGCTGATTCGATGGACAGTTTCCCGCACACGAGCTTGACCCGTTCCTGCATGCTGACCAGACCAATCCCCGGCGATGCCGTCGCTGCGGCGACGTCGAATCCTGCCCCGTGATCCGTGACGGTGAGATGGACGGCGGTGAATGTCGCCCACAGCCGGATCTCGAACTCGCGCACCCCGCTGTGTTTCGCCGCATTGCTCAGCGCTTCCTGCAGAATGCGGTACACGCAGAGTGAAATATCAGGCGGGATCTGCCGCGGGACATCCTGCGTGTCGAGCTTTACCATGACCTTGTGCTGATCGGCGAACTCCTCGCAGAACCGCTGGCACGCTCCCGCGAGCCCCAGCAGCTCGAGCTTGCCCGAATGCAGATTGTGCGACAAGGCCTGGACGTCCTTCGCGATTTCGGAAACCTTGCGCTGCAGCTGGTCGGCGTGGCTGTCGCCCCGTGGCGCGCCGGCGGTGATATCGAACGCCAGCATCGAGAGACGCTGGCAGATGTCATCGTGAAGCTCGCGGGCAATCCTGGAGCGTTCCTGCTCCTGTGCTGCGATCAGTTTGCGGTTCACGGCGGAGAGCGCTTCCCGGGCTTTTCGCTGCTCGCTGGTATCGCGCGCGATTTTGGTGATCCCGATTAATGCGCCGGTCGCGTCGCGCAGCGGCGAGACGGTCAGCGACACATCCACCCGCGACCCTGCCTTCGTCCTGCGCGTCGTCTCACGGTGCACGATCCGCTCGCCGGCCTTGACCTCTTGAACGATGGTCCGTTCCTCATCCAGCAGCGCCGGCGGAATGAATTCGGTCACCGGCCGGCCGATGGCTTCCGAGGCGTCGTACCCCATCATCCGCTGAGCCGCGGCGTTCCAGCTGAGGATCGTACCGTCCAGGTCCTGCGACCAGATCGCGTCGTCGGACGATTCCACTATGGCGGCGAGGTGGAGCCGCGCTTCCAGGGCGGTCTGCTCGCGAAGGAGCTGTTCCCGCTCGTTCTTGGCGCGTTCGCGCTCGGCGATGACCGCCGCGAGGGCGAGTCCGGAAATCGACAGCACCGCGAAGAGAACGTCGAGCAGAACCGCGTTGACGAACGACGTGTTGCCGACGAAGGGGCCTGAGCCAAGAGCGGTAAGGACCGTCGCGATGCCGGCGATCAGAAACACCGACACTGCGGCGCCCGGGACGCCGAAGCTGATCGCGCCCCACATCACAAACGGCAGGACCGCGAACGTCAGAACGTGGAGTCCAATCGGATGTACCGGCGAAATGCCGAAGATTGCGACGCACGCGGTGGTGAGGAGGACGAGAAGCGTTGCGAATTCGAGGACGCGCGCGCGTGACTCCACTCGCAGATATGCCAGCGTCGCGACGAGCGGTGTGATCAACAACGCGCCAGAGCTGTCTCCGAGCCAGTAGACCAGCCACGCGGAGCCAAGGCCCGCGTAGGCCTGTACGCCGGTCGCGTAGAGCGACGACACGCCGACGACCGAGCTGACCAGCGCGCTGCCAAAAGCGCCGATGATGATGAACCAGAGCGCGTCTCTCAGCCGCGAGAGCGACACATCGAAGCCGGCGATCCGCCGGAGCAGAAACGTACCGCTCAGGGTCGCGAGCGTCGCACCCACGGCCTGCCCTGCCGCGGCAACGGCGGACACCGACCCCTGCACCGCAACGACAAACGCACTCATGACCACTGCAGGCCACACGCGATAGCCGTAGATCAGGAACGACGCGAGCGCGATGCCATACGCGGGCCAGACGGGTCCGAGATTGCTGCTCCTGATGTTCGTCGTGGCCTGGCCGAGTTTCCCTGCGACGAAGTAAGCCAGGAAGACGGTGATGAAGGGTGCGAACTGACGCGCGCTGGCAAACGGCCGACGCTGAGGCGTCGCGCTGGAGCGCCGCCGCGATGGGGACACGGGCAAATCAAAGGGCGGAGAAGCTGACGCCGGAAAGCTGCGGTCATCCGATGCGGACTGGGAGCCCATGGAGAATGCGCCCGTGATCCGCACAGTCGCGGTGTATTTCTGCCACAACGAATGAGAAAAATCCACGAGGTTCTGCGGGAACGCGTTACCCGACGATAATGTCCGGACTACTGCTCTTGTTGAATGAGGACGACGGCTGCTGTGCATTTCCCCCCGTAAAAGCAAGGAGGGCCATCACCCGGCGAGGATGATGGCCCTCCCTCGAGACGTGCTGAACGCGTGTCGGTTAATACGAAAAGGTACCGAAAAAAGAGGACCGCTTATTCGGATCGCTCCACTTCGTCCCCAGCCCCATCCCGCTGAACGCATTTTCCGTCGTCGTCCCCATTGCGGCGTTGTCGACTGCGGACAGCGGGTAGAACCACTGTTTCCCGCCGCAGGTCGCATCGTGGGTGAGCTCTTTGACGACGCTCAGACGCAACGACTTTGCTTCGACACGAATCGCCTTTCCTTCGTCGACGAACTGTATCGGCGTGGGCGTCACCTCGACGACGGTGCCGACGACGCCGTTCGCGAGCTGCTGCGCCATCGAAAGCAGCGCGGCACGCTGAGCGGGGTTCGCGCGTTCGTCGACGAACACCGCGGTTTTCGTGTGCGCGACGTCGCCGCCGATCTCGCGTACGCCAAGGTTGGTGTCACCGGCAACGGCCGCGACGATCGCGAGGCCGTTGAGCGGCACGCCGTCGAAGGATCCGCGATCGACCTTCCAAGCGAGCAGCGCTTCGCGTCCGGTCGTCGCCGCCTCACCGTTCATGATGCATCCGCCGGTGAAGACCTCGGCGGTCCGCGCCTCGACGTACGAGCCTTTCAGCGATCCGTCCGAGCCGCCGCGCGCCACGAGAGGCGCGGCGAAGAGAGAAGCTACGGCTGCCGTTGCGATCAATCGTTTCATGTCGGCCTTCTTTTTTTGGCGGGCCTAAAGGCCCGTCCTACTCCGCCGGGGGCTGAAGCCCCGGCCTACAACTCCGCCAACCTGGAGGCCGGCCCTTTAGGGCCGGCAAGACTCAGAGTCTGCAGCAGCCGCGCTCGCCGCGGCAGGTATCCGGGCGGACGGGCTGGCCGTCGGGCCCGAAACCGGTCTGCGTGCTCACACACCAGTATGCGGCGGACTCATAAGAATCATAGAACGTCGCTTCCGCCGGGTCCACCACAGCAGCGACATACATACTTTTCGTCCGCAGGCGAAGGCAATGAAGCCCGACGGTAATCTTCGGCGAGGTCAGCGATTCCATCGTTCCTCCAGCCTTACAGGGTTTTGACGCCGCTCGGCAGGCCGCCAGCCTCGAGGATCGCGCGCTTGACGGCGGTCTTGGCCACCTGAATCTTGTAGGCGTTCTGGCTCAGCGGACGCGCGTCGCGGACCGCCGCTTCGGCGGCGGCGGTGGCGGTTTCCTCGTTAATCGGCTTGCCCGCGAGGGCTGTTTCCGCCGGCTGTGAACGCCACGGTACCGGCGCGACCGCGCCCATGACGACGCGAGCGTTGCGCACCACGTTGCCATTCATCGACAGGATCACGGTCGCGAAGGCGATTGGCCAGTCGTGCGACGCCTTGTAGCGGACTTCGTAGTGCCCGGTTTTGACGGGGCCCGGCGCCGGGAGGATGACGTGCGTCAGCAATTCGTCGGGCGCGAGCACGTTCTCCGACTGCACGTTCTGCAGCGTCGGCATCGTGAAGTACTCCGATGCCGGCACCATCCGTTCGCCCTTCGGCCCGACCAGCCGGAACGTCGCGCCATACGCGACCGCCGGCACCGCGAGACTCGACGGGTGCACGATGAAGCTCGGGCCGCTGCCGAAGATCGCGTGGAACTGGTTCTCGCCGGCCGGCGAGAAGCACACGTTGCCACCTTTCTTGAAGCAGACGAACTCCTCGTTGCGGTAGTACCAGCAGCGCGGGCGCTGATTCAGGTTGCCGCCGACCGTGCCCTGGTTGCGGATCTGCGGCGTGCCGACCTCGATTGCCGCCTGTGCGATGGCGGGATACAGCCGCGCGACCTCGGGGTGCTCGGCAAGATCGGCGATTTTCATGGCGGCGCCGATTTTGAGCCCGCCGGACAGGGGGGTGACCGTCGCATCGAGCGCGCCCTTCACGTTGACCACGCGATCGGGCTGCGTGATGTAGTCCTTCATGCGGGCCAGCAGATCCTGCCCGCCGCCAATGAGCGCCACCTTCTCGCGCTCCGGGCTCAGCGCACGGACGGCGTCCTTCTCGTTCGCGGGATTGACGTACGAAAACGGTTTCACAACGCCCTCCTATGCCCGTCTCTGCTGCGCCAGGGTCTGCAGGATCTTCGCGGGCGTGAGCGGCAGGCTCCGCACCGTCACCCCGATCGCGTTCCTGACCGCGCAGGTAATTGCCGCCGCGGTCGAGACCGTCGGCGGTTCGCCGATGCCGATGACCCCGCGCTCGGGCTGATCGATCAGCCGCACGTCGATGCGCGGCACGTCCGACATCCCCGCGAGCAGATACCACTCCATGTTGGGATTGACCATCTGCCCGGTGTTGCGATCGAGAATCCGATCCTCGAACAGCGCGAAGTTGAGCGATCCAATCACGCCGCCGTAGACCTGGCTCTCGGCGGTCAGTCTGCTGACGATGAGCCCGCAGTCCTGGATGGCGAGCACGCGGTTCACCTTGACGATGCCGGTCTCGATGTCGACGCTGACCTCGGCGAATTGCACACCGGACGTCGTGACCGATGAGAGGCCCGGCTGCCAGTTGCCTTCGACGGAAATCGGCTGCGGCCCGATCTGCTTGCACGCGTCCGCCCACGACAGGCCTTTCGACGCTGTGGCCTCGACACCAAGCGCGGGAGCGACCTTCGCCTTCAACGCCTCGAGCGCGTTGAAGGTGGCGATGCGCACCGCGGGACTGACGCCTGCCGCAGTGGTGCTGCCGCCGGACGCACCGGCGACTCCATACATCGTGTCGCCGATCTCCGGCCGGATCATCGCGGGCGACAGCCCCAGCGTCTCAGCCGCGACGACCGCCACCAGCGTGCGCGTGCCTGTGCCAAGGTCCTGCGTGCCGCACTTGACCACGACGACCCCGTCAGACGAGATCTCGCAGCGCACCTGCGTCGGGCCCCGTCCGCCGCCGCCCCACGTGTTGATCGCGACGCCCATGCCCGTTTTGATCGGGCCCGCTGTCGTGTCGCCGGTCGGATGCCGCTTATTCCATCCGAACTCCGCCGCGCCCTGACGCAGGTAGGTGGCCCACATCGCGTTGGGCGCTTCCGGCGGCAGGTTCTTGATCCGGAATTCGATCGGGTCCATCTTGATCTTGTCCGCGAGCTCCTCCATCAGCACTTCGGTGATGAACGAGCCTTGCGGATGTCCCGGTGCGCGCATCGGACGCTGCTGTCCGGTGTTGATGTAGACGTCCTTGTGCGTGCGGCGCCGGTTCGGGGGCAGGTAGATGTAGGGAAGCGGGAAGCCCGCGGCGGCCCCCGCACCGCCGGTGCCCCAGGTTTCCGCGTCGAAGGCGGTCAGCACGCCGTCGGCCGAAACCCCCGCCTTGATGCGCGCGGTCGCAGAAGGGCGATTCCCGGTCGCCAGATGTTCTTCCTTCCGATCGACCATCAACTTGACGGGCGCCTTCGCCTCTTGCGCGAGTTTCGCGCAAATCAGTCCCTCAGCGCCGGGGCCCATCTTGCTCCCGAAGCCGCCCCCCATGTATTGCGTGATCACGCGGACGTTCGGCTGCGGGATCCCGAGTCCGGTGGCAAGTCCTTCCCGCGCCGCGTTGACACCCTGCGTCGAGACCCACGCCGTCAGGCGATCGCCTTCCCACTCGCAGACGGTGCCGTGCGATTCGAGGCACACGTGCGTGATGACGTGCGTCGAGTAGGTCTCCTCGATCGTCTGCGCGGCCTGCTTGAAGCCCGCCGCGAGGTCGCCCGTTTCCTGCACGGCTCCCTGCCGCACGTTGCCGTCTTGGAAAACCGCCGGCGCGCTTCCCGTCAGCACCTGGTCGACCAGCGTGATGTGCGGCAGGACTTCATAGTCCACTTTCACGAGGCGCGCCGCATCGATGGCGTGCTCCTCGGTATCCGCGGCGACGCCGGCGACTTCGTCCCCCTGGAACATGACGGTGTTGCGCTGCGCATTCGCCGGATCGCGCCACACGATCGCCGCCTTCACGCCGGGCGCCTTCTGGGCGGCCGAAAGATCGACGGCGCGGATCCGCGCGTGCGGATACGGCGAGCGCACGATGCGCCCGTAGAGCATTCCCGGACGCGCGATGTCGAAGGTGTACTTCGCGCGGCCGGTAACCTTCTCGGGACCATCGAGTCGTTTGATCGATGTGCCGATCACGCCCTGTTTCGGCAGCCACGCGTATTTCGGATCGGCGGGTGGGGGAGGCGGTGCCTGTCCGCCGCGGCCCTGCTCATCGCGGAAGTCAGCCACGGGTCACCCCCTTCACGCTGGAGACGGCTTCCATGATCCGGGAGAACGTCCCGCAGCGGCAGATGTTGCCGTCGAGCCCCTTTCGAATCTGTTCGGGCGTCGGATTGGGGGTCTTCTCGAGCAGCGCGACGCTGGCCATGATGAAGCCAGGCGTGCAGAAGCCGCACATCAGCGCGTCCTTGTCGCAGAAGGCCTGCTGCACGGGATGCAGCGCGGTACCCGCGGCGAGGCCGTCGATGTTGCGAACCGTCTTGCCCTGACACTCGATCGCGAGCGTCGAGCACGAATAGACGGGACGGCCGTCGACGATCATCGTGCAGGCGCCGCACGTGCCGCGATCGCAGACGCGCTTGTTGCCGGTCATGTCGGCACGCATGCGCAGTGCATCCAGCAGCGTGACGCGGGGTTCGATCATCAGATCGAGCCGCTTGCCGTTGACCATCAATCGCACGGGCACTTCGCCAGGCCCTACGCCCCTGACCGCGGCGGCTTGCGCCTCCGCTTCAGTCGGCGAGGCGGCCGCCGTCACGGCGCTGACGACGCCTGCGGTTTTCAGGAAGTCGCGGCGGCTGACGGAAAAGCTCCCGGGTTTCTTGCCTTTTCGAGCCATGAACGTTCCCCTTCGGCACGGGTGGAGGGATGTGAGGCGCTTAGTTTAGGCCGATTCAAAGCGCTTCCGCAATCACGGTCAGCCCCTCACTGCCGAATGCCACTCTGTCATTCATGACGCGGATTCACGCCTCTACCTCAGCAATAATTGAAGTTAATCCGAA
>Ga0310810_10007171_pt1 | contig 12689 bp, 14 predicted proteins | sample NCmetagenome_FD_207641 | JGI IMG/M metagenome (GOLD analysis project Ga0310810, IMG submission 207641) | Soil microbial communities from experimental microcosm in Duke University, North Carolina, United States - NC | ecosystem: Engineered > Artificial ecosystem > Soil microcosm > Unclassified ... | reverse complement strand
CGGCGGGAAACGGACGCACGCGACTCAGTGTCGCCGGGAACATGGGCAGCGACAGCTACTCATCGACAGTGACGATCGGTCCCAACGAAGGCATCCCGATGATGCAGCTCATCGGACTCGGACCGGTGGGCCTCGCCCTGTTCAATCCGATGTGGATGCTGCTGCTGGGCGGGCATGAGTGGGAGCTGGGCAGTGGCTGGCAATCGACGCAGAACGGCGAGAGCTCGTCGTTCAAAGTGGAAGAGAAATGCTCGCAGTCGGGCGTGAACGGCTTGAAGGGCGTGTGGCGCCAGAATCAGAAAGTCATGATGGACATGTGTGTCAGCCCGAACGTCGGCCTGCCGCTCGCAGAGACTTTCCACAGTGATGACGGTTCGATGACGGCGATGCAGCTGGTGGAATTCCGGCCCTGAGCGGTTTCGCCCGGTAATGGTTGGACCGCACTGCCCCGGCCGGTCACTGGCCGGGGCAGTTGTGTGACCACCCGGAGGCCACGAGTTCCACTGTTCCCTTCCGGAGATCCCCGACGCCCGGCTCCGGGCCCGATAAAGTAGATTGGCTGTCTCACACAGCGCCTTGGAGTGAGCCGTGCGTGCAGCGCCGATTACCGCCCGTCTGACCGTCCTGGCCCTCGCGGTCGCAGCAACCTCGGCCGATGCCCAGGCACCATCGAAGAAGCGGCTGCCCACCTCAGGCGACTTCGTCTATCGCTTGCGGAGCGTTTCCGATCCACAGCTTTCCCCCGGCGGGGATTGGGTCGCCTACACCGTGACGTCGATCGACTCGGCCAAGGACTCGCGCGACGCCGACATCTGGATGACGAGCTGGGATGGCACGCAGACGCTGCGCCTGACGGCAAGTTCGGCGAGCGAGACCACGCCGCGATGGAGTCCCGACGGGCGGTCGCTCGCCTTTCTCTCCGGCCGTGAGGAAGGAAAGGGCGACCAGGTGTGGGTGCTGGACCGGCGGGGTGGCGAAGCGCAGCGGCTCACGACGATCAAGGGCGGCGTGGACGCGATGCAATGGTCGCCCGACTCGAAGCGACTCGTCCTCGTCGCGACGGTCGATCTCGACACGACCAAGGCCGACACGACCCGTAAGCGGCCGATCGTCATCGACCGTTACCTCTTCAAGGACGACGGGGCGGGGTACCTGACGACGAAGCGCAGCCATCTCTTCGTGTTCGACATCGCGACCAAGAAGGTGGACACGCTCACCACCGGTCCGGCCGACGACGACGCGCCGAGCTGGTCCCCCGACGGCTCGCGCATCGCCTTCGTTCGATCGACGCCACCCGAGCCCGGGACCGGTGAGCAGTCGGATGTGTATGTCGTCGACGCGCGTCCGGGGGCTACGCCGCGAGCGTTGACGGCGCTTCCGGGGCCGGATGGAGGACCGCTTGCCTGGAGCCCCGATGGCGGCTCGGTGGCGTTCTTCCGGACCGACGACCCGAAGTACTACGCCTACCAGCAGCGCAAGCTGGCGGTCGTGAAGAGCGACGGTCGGTCTCCCGCCCGCGTCCTGACCACGGCCTTCGACCGGCCGCTCGATGCGCCGACGTTCGCGGCCGATGGGCAGTCCGTGTTGGCGGTGACGGACGACGATCGTGCGCGCGTGATGGTCCGGGTCGCGATCGCCGATGGCCACGTCGAGCGCATCGATCGCGAGCGCCACGTCGTGCTGGACTATTCAGCCGGCACGCTCGCGGGGCCACGCATGGCGTTGCTCGTCTCGACGCCCGACCGGCCTCCCGAGGTGTTTGCCTCGGACGGCGGCCCGCTGCGGCAGCTGACGCATCAGAACGATTCGCTGGTCGCGGCGCTCACGCTCGGTCCAACGGAGGATTTCGCCTCGACGAGTGAGGACAGCACGGAGGTGCACAGCGTGCTGGTCCGTCCGGCCGGAGCGGCGAGCGGGACCCGGCTGCCGCTGATTCTCTTCATCCATGGCGGACCCAACAGCCAGAGCAACTACGGGTTCAACCCGACGGCGCAGCTCTTCGCCGCCGCGGGCTTCGCCACGCTGGCGGTGAACTATCGCGGCAGCAACGGGCGAGGTCTCGCCTATCAGCGCGCGATCTTCGCCGACTGGGGGGACAAGGAGGTCGAGGACCTGCTGGGCGCCGCCGATCAGGCGGTCCGCACGGGGATCGGGGATCCCGACCGGCTTGGGATCGGCGGCTGGAGCTACGGCGGGATCCTCACCGACTACACGATCGCGACCACGCCGCGCTTCAAGGCCGCGATCAGCGGCGCGGGGAGCGCGCTGCAGCTCTCGATGTACGGGACGGACGAATACATCGCGCAGTACGAGCTCGAGCTGGGAGCCCCGTGGCAGTCGCGCGACCTCTGGATCAAGCTCTCGTATCCGTTCTTCTCGGCGAATCGAATCAAGACGCCCACGCTGTTCATGGGCGGCGACGCCGACTTCAACGTGCCGATCATCGGCGGCCAGCAGATGTATCAGGCGCTGCGCGAGCTGGGCGTTCCGACCCAACTGGTCATCTATCCGAACCAGCACCACGGATTGTCGCTGCCGAGTTTCCAGAAGGACCGGCTGGACCGGTACGTTGCATGGTACGATCAGTACTTGAGGCCGACGACGGCGATCGGCCCCTCGCACTGATGCCTAGCGCCAATGGCCTTCCTGGTAGAACCAGCCGTTGCGGTTGTGATGCCAACCGCCCCTTTGCCAATGGCGGCCCTGCTCGACTACCACCCAACGTCCAGGGGTCCAGGCGTACGATGACCCACGCCAGCGCCAGTAGCCGTCAAGCCAGACATACTCGGGTGCGGGCGCCGGGCCGATGATCTCGACCCGCTCCGGTGGCGGTGCGTACGAGGCATAGACGACGTCACCAGGTGCGAGATAACCACCGCAGCCGATAGCGGCCGCGATCAATGCTGCCAAGAGACCCCATACCCATGGGCCTCTGCGTGTGTCGGTATTCATTGCAGCACTCCTTTCCCGCTTCCCGCCAAGTGCGCGAGAGAGTGTCAGTCCTACGAATCTGATTACCCTCCGGGTTCCGGACGTGCTTGGGTGACCGTGGAACCTGTGATCGGAAACACGGGAACCCACTGCCGGGGCCTCTGAGGGCTTGCTAAGTTCTCTGCCGGTTTGATCCGGCCAGGTAGCTCAGTTGGTAGAGCAGCGGACTGAAAATCCGCGTGTCGGCAGTTCGATTCTGCCCCTGGCCACTAGCCGCTTCGCGAACCTCTGATCCCGAGCTCGCCCGCCAGCCGACGAGGCGCCGTAGTCTGCAGCGCTTGCCTCTCCCACGAGGGATTGGCGAATCCCACGTCCGGCCTCGCAAGATGCTGGAGCAACACGTGTGGCTCGATCGTGCTCGAGCCGAGGCACCACCATGCACCTAAGACTCGAAGCAGGGCGAGGTAGCGGTACTCAGACATCTCGACGAGGCTCATGGCCCTTGCTCCTTGTCTCTCAAGTGGGTGCCCGGTGTGCGTCGGCTCCGAAAGAGAGACTCCAGTCGGCTGGCGAATTATTCCCGCTGGATGGAAGCGCTTTTGACCGAGGGACCGAGATTCTCCTACATTGAGTAGTGATGGACGCGTCCGCCGCTTTCGCCGCCTGGCAGAACTTCTACATCATCGTCGGCTCGTCCGCCGGGGCCCTCACGGGTCTGCAGTTCGTGGTCATGGCGCTCGTGGCCGAGGTGCGTCCGACTGGCACCCAACACGAGGTCAACACGTTCGGTACCCCGAACGTCGTCCACTTCGGAGCGACGTTGCTGATCTCGGCCATTCTCGCCGCGCCGTGGCAGCGGCTCAGCAGCGCGGGGGTGGCACTGGGCATCTGCGGTGCACTCGGCTGCGTCTACGGGTCCATAGTCTTCAACCGCGCCTGGCGAATCACGACCTATCGCCCGATCTTCGAGGACTGGCTCTGGTTCGTGATCCTTCCGCTCATCGCCTATGTGGACCTGCTCGTCGCCGCGGTGGTGCTGCAGCGCAGTCCGGGTCCGGCCCTGTTCGCCATCGGCGGTGCCGCATTGGTGCTCCTGTTCGTCGGGATCCGCAACGCCTGGGACTCGGTCATCTACATCGCATTGAACCGTCGCGAAGACGCAAAACCACCCGACAAGAAGCCTCCGACAAAAAGCGGACATGCCTGATGGAGGGGTCCTTTGCGCACCCCTGCGGACCGCCGTAGATTGATGGAGCGCCACCAACTTTGCGCAGAGGAGATCGACGATGAAGTGGACCAAGCCCGAAGTCGAAGTCATCGAGCTCGGCATGGAAATCGGGGCGTACGCCGGCTCGGCCTGAGGAAGCACGCAGCACGGGAATCTGAGGGGGCCGGGTCTCAAACCCGGCCTCTCGCTTTCTCCCTTCCCACATTCGTGCAAGTCATCCTTCTCGGGACCGGCGCCGGAGGCGGCGTGCCGCAGTGGAACTGCGGCTGCATCAATTGCCGCGCCGCGCGCGCCCAGGGGCGCGGGCGCACGCAATCGTGCGTGGCGGTCAGCGCAGACGGCGAGCGCTGGGTTCTGCTCAACGCCTCTCCCGACTTGCGGGAGCAGCTCGCAGCTCACGCTCCGTTATGGCCGGCCGCCGTACGCGAATCGCGTGTGCGGGCCGTCGTCCTGACTGACGGTGAGATCGACCACACGCTAGGCTTGATGCTGTTGCGTGAAGGAACTTCCCGCCTGCCCGTGTACGCACCCACCGGTGTGGCCGAGCTGCTCGCCGGCCACTGGCCCCTCGCTCGCGTCCTCGAGCCCTACTCTGGAATCGACTTGCGGCTGCTACCCGAGCGGCGCGCCGCAGCGCTGCAGGACGCGGAGGGCCAGGCCCTCGGCCTGTCGTGCAGCGCCGTCGCGTTGGCACGCCGACCGCCACGCTACGCCGCCTCCGCTGCTGGGGACGTCTTCGAAGTCGGCCTCCGGCTGCAGGATCAGGCGACCGGCGGCGTCTTCGCCTACGTGCCCGTCGCCGCGGCGGTGGATGACGACGTGTGCGCGCTCGCGGCGGGCGCCGACCTGCTTTGTTTCGACGGGACGTTCTGGTCGGACGACGAGCTCCACGAGCTGGGTGTCGAAGCACCGCGTGCTCGCGCGATGGGACACGTGCCGCTCGGCGGACCGGACGGCAGTCTCGGGCGTCTCCCCGGCATCGGTGCGAAACGGGTCGTGCTGGTGCACATCAACAACACCAATCCCATCCTCAGACCCGACTCTCCCGAGCGCGCCCAGATCACCGCGGCCGGCGTCGAGATCGGCGAGGATGGGATGCACTTCTCTCTATGACCGGCGTTGCGTGGAGCTCACGGGACGATTCCCACACCCCGTGGACGTCGGAGGAGCTCACGCGCCGGCTGCGGGCAGTGGGCGAGGCGCGCTACCACAACCACCACCCGTTCAATCAACGCATGCACCGGGGCGAGCTTTCCCGGGCCGAGCTGCAGCTCTGGGTCGCCAACCGGTTCTGTTATCAGCAGGCGATCCCGATCAAGGATGCCGCGATCCTGTCCAATTGCCCAGAGGTGGCGGTGCGGCGCGCCTGGATCCAGCGCATCGTGGATCACGACGGCCACGAGGGGAGCGAGGGCGGTCTCGAAGCGTGGCTGCGGCTCGCCGCAGCGATGGGCGTGTCGCGCGACGTCTTGCTCACGGGATGCTGGGTAGTGCCCGGCGTGCGGTTCGCCGTAGATGCCTACGTCCAGTTCTGTCGCACCAGACCCTGGCTCGAGGCGGTGGCGGCCTCACTGACGGAGCTGTTCGCACCCACGATTGTGAGCGAGCGGCTCTCCGCCATCCTGACCCACTACCAGTGGATCGAGCCCGACGGCCTGCAGTATTTCCGTAACCGGTTGACCCAGGCGCCCCGAGACGCCGAGTACGCCCTCGGCCTCGTCGTGGAGCGTTGCGTTACGCGGGAATGGCAGGACCGCGCCGTCGCGGCGCTTAATTTCAAATGCGACGTGCTCTGGGCTCTGCTCGATGCGATCGAGCAGGGCAAGATCCCGGACGGCGAGGCATGACGCCGCGTGTCGCCGCGAAGGCTCGCCTGCAATGGGATGGCGTGCGAATGCGCCACATCCTGCTGTACCCCGAGGGGGTGGTGGCGCTGAACCCCACCGCCGCCGAGGTCGTGGGGCTATGCGATGGCCAGCACACCGTGGACGACATCGTCACCGTGCTGAGCAGCAAGTATGAGTCGCCGGACATCACGACGGACGTCCAGACGCTGCTTGCCGGGCTCGCCGCGAAGGGACTGGTAACCTACGACCCCTAAACCGCTCTGGCTCCTCGCGGAGCTCACCTACCGCTGTCCGCTGCGGTGCCCGTATTGCTCGAACCCGCTGGATTTCGCTGGGGGGCGCTTCAAGGAGGAGATGACGACCGATGAATGGTGCCGCGTTTTTCGGGAGGCGCGCGATCTGGGCGTCGTGCAGCTGGGGCTCTCGGGTGGGGAGCCGACACTGCGACCTGATCTCGTCGAGCTGGTGCGCTGCGCGAAGCAGCTGGGTCTCTACTCGACGCTCGTGACCTCGGCGTATCGTCTCACCAGGGAGCGCCTCGCCGAGTTGAAGAAAGCCGGACTCGATCACGTGCAGATCAGCATTCAGGCGGCTGACGCCGACCTCTCCGATCGGATCGCCGGAGCCGCCTCGTACGACGACAAGCTGGCCGCGTACCGTGCCACACGCGAGCTGGGCTTCCCGTTGACCGTCAACGTCGTGCTGCACCGCCAGAACCTGCACCAGGTCGAGGCACTGATCGGGCTCGCGGAGCGACTCGGCGCCGAGCGGATCGAGCTCGCCAACACGCAGTTCTATGGTTGGGCGCTGCACAACCGGGCCACATTGATGCCGACGCAGACACAGCTCGCCGCCGGGTGGGAGGTGGTACAGCGAGAACGACGGCGGCTCGGGAATAAGCTCGAGATCGTCTGGGTGCTCCCCGACTATCACGAGGCCTTCCCCAAGCCCTGTATGGGCGGCTGGGCCAACGCTTACATGACGGTGACGCCGGCGGGCGAGGTGTGGCCGTGCCACGCCGCGGGTCGCATCAAGACCCTGACGTTCGCCAGCGTGCGCGACCATCCCCTCGCCTGGATCTGGAACGAGTCCGATGCATTCACGCGGTTTCGCGGCGACGCGTGGATGCCGGAGCCGTGCCGCTCCTGCGAGAGAAAAACGAAAGACTTCGGTGGCTGCCGCTGCCAGGCGTTCCTCATCACCGGGGACGCGGCAGCGACCGACCCGGTCTGCTCCTTCTCCCCCCACCGCCCGCTGATCGACGCGGTCGTTGCGGAGAGCGAGACCAAGGAGCCGTGGACCTATCGCGCCGCCCCCGCCTCGCGGGTCCTCTCCGGCGGATGACGACGCCCGCCATCGCAGCCCGCGGTCTCGGGAAAGACTTCGGTGCGGTGCAGGCGCTCGATGCGCTCGATCTCGACGTCGCCGAGGGGGAGTTCTTCGCGCTGCTCGGTCCCAACGGAGCGGGAAAGACGACGGCCGTCCATCTCTGGGCCACCTTGCTCCGCCCGTCGCGCGGCAGCGCCCGCGTGCTGGGGCACGACGTCGTGCGCGAAGGCTTGGCGGTGCGCCGCCGCATCGGTCTCGTCTTTCAGGAGCCGACGCTCGATCGGGACCTGAGCGTGCTCGAGAATCTGCGGTTTGCCGCACGGCTGTGGGACCTGCCCGCACCGGTCGCCGGGCCCAGAATCGAGGCGTTGCTCGACCAGTTCGACCTGGCGGCGCGGCGCGATGTCCCGGTCCGAACACTCTCGGGCGGGCAGCGCCGTGCCGCCGACATCGCGCGCGGTCTCCTCGCCGAGCCGCGGCTCTTGTTTCTCGATGAGCCCACCGCGGGGCTCGATCCGCACGCGCGCCGGTCGCTGTGGGAGTCGATCCACCGACTGCGTGCCGAGCGCGGGGTCACCGTCCTGCTGACGACGCACTACGTCGAAGAAGCGGAGCCGTGCGATCGGGTGGCGCTGCTCCATCGGGGACGACTCGCCGCCCTCGGCACGCCGGCCGAGCTGAAGCGGCGCGCCGGGACCGACACGCTGGAAGGCGCGTTGCTCGCGACGCGGGGCTGACTCGGTGCGTCCGCTCTACGGTATAGTGGCTCGGGAGCTGCTCCGATTCATTCGCCAGCGCGGACGGTTGTGGAGCAGTCTCGCCCGGCCGTTCGTCTGGCTGCTGTTCGCGGGAACGGGCTTCGCCGCCGTCTTCGCCGGGAATACCCAGCTCGACTATCGCCGTTTCATGGCGCCGGGCCTGCTCGGCATGGTCGTGCTGTTCGGCGCGTTCCTCGCCTCGCTTTCTACTGTCGTGGACCGAGACGCCGGAGTGCTGCGGCTGCTGCTCGTCGCGCCGATTGAGCGCGCGGCGGTGGTGTTCGGGAAGGTGCTCGGTGCGGCGGTCCTCGGGACGGCACAAGCGCTCGTGGTGGGCCTCATCCTCGTTCCGGCAGTCGGCCTGCGGCCCGGCGCTACCGATCTGATCCTCACGGGAAGCGGGATCGTCCTGGCGAGCCTCGCGACCGGCGCGCTGGGGTTGGCGCTTGCCGCTACGATGCGCTCGCTCGAGAACTTCGCGAGTGTCATGAACTTCGTCGTTTTTCCGATGCTCTTTCTTTCCGGGGCCCTCTACCCGGTGCAGCATTTGGGAAGCTGGCTGCGCGTGCTGGCGTACTTGAACCCGCTCGCCTACGGTGTCGATCTCTTGAAACACGGTCTGCTCGGGCACTGGGCCGGGTCCGGCTACGGAGGTGAGTGGTCCGTCTCGATCGATGTCGTGGTGTTATCGGTCTGCGCGATCGTCTGCACCGTCTTGGCGACGTCCCTCATCGCGCGCGAAGGCTTGACATCCCGGGTCGGCGGGGGAAGTTAGGCCCGTGACGCCGCGTAGTGAGTTCCGCGTATCGGTGACGAAGGACTACCTCGTCTTCGCGTCCGCTCACTTCATTACGCTCCCCGGACACCGCTGCGAGCCGCTGCACGGCCACAACTACCGCACGCGCGTTGCCATCGAGGGCGGGCTCGATCCGGAAGCGCATTTCGTCTTCGACTTCAGCGTCCTGAAGCAGCTCATGAAACGCTTGACCGACGAGATCGACCACAAGGTGCTGCTGCCGCTGGAGAGCGAGATGGTGAAGGTGTCCACACAGGGTGCGTCCGTGGCGGTCGCGGTCGACGGGAAACCGCGCTACGTCTTCCCCGTCGAGGACTGCGCTCTGCTGCCCGTGCCCAATACCACGGTCGAGATGCTGGCGCGCTATCTCGCGCGTCGCGTCAAAGCCGAAGTCGACCGCGCGGCGGCGGTGCGGCTCTCGGCGATCGAGATCGAGGTAGAAGAGAACTTCGGGCAGTCGGCGACGTACCGGGAAACTCTGGCGTAAGCTCGCGGAGCGAAGCATGGCGAAGAAAGATCCGACCTACGGCGAAGCCCAGATTGCCGACAAGCTCAAGGACCTGCCCGGGTGGTCGTACGCGGACGGGTGGATTCATCGGACGTACACGACCGACGGCTGGCCGACCACGTTGATGCTCGTGAATCTGATCGGCTACCTCGCCGAGGCCGCCGATCATCATCCCGACCTGAACGTGAGCTGGGCGCGCGTCGCCGTGAAGCTCCAGAATCACTCCGCCGGTGGGATCACCGACAAGGACTTCGAGCTGGCGCGGCAGTTCGACGCGATCGCCTTGTGGCGTCCGTCGGGCGGCGCGCTCCAGGGGACGGCGAGGAAATTCGTTCAGCCGTGAGCGGTCTCGCGCCGCTCGTCCTGGAGCTCGATCCGCCGCCCGATCCCCTCGACTGCTGCTCCCGCTGCCTCGGTCTGCCGTTTCTCGTCTTCCTCGATAGCGCCGCGACCTCCGACCGCCTGGGACGCTATTCCTTTCTCAGCGGCGATCCCGCGGTAGTGGTGCGGAGCAAGGGGGAGCGGACGGAGCGATGGACCAGCGCGGCAGGGACGTGGGAGTCGATCGCCGAAGATCCGCTCGAATTCGTGCGCGCAACGCTGCTGCGCGAGCATGCCGCGGTTGCCATCCCGGATCTGCCGCCGTTTCAGGGCGGTGCCGCCGGTTATATCGGCTATGAGTGGGGGGCGCGCCTCGAGCGCATCGCGCCGCCGCGATTTGATGACCTCGGGATTCCCGACTGCATGCTTGGCTGGTACGACTGGGTGATCGCGTGGGATCATCAACTGCGGCGTGCCTGGCTGATCTCGACCGGGTTGCCGGAAACCGGCCCAGCCCGCTCGCGCAGGGCGGCGGAGCGTCAGGCGTTGATCTGCGCGCTGCTCGCGGGGGAGCGCCGCCCGCCACCCTCGCCGTCACGCGTGTCGGCTCGCAACGCTGCGCAGGCGGCAAGTCCACCGCTCTACCCGTTTGCCGCCGGAATTCGCTCCACGTTCACGCGATCCGGCTACTGCGACGCCGTACGCCGCGTCGTCGACTACCTGTTCGCGGGCGACATCTTCCAGGCGAACCTGTCGCACCGGATGCAGAGCCGGCTCGCCGAGCCGCCGTTCGACTTGTATCGGCGTTTGCGCCGGCACAATCCCGCTCCGTTCGCTGCGTATCTCGATTTCGGTGAGGTCGTCGTCGCCAGCTCGTCCCCGGAGCGATTCCTGCATGCGTCCTCCGACACTCGAGTCGTCGAGGCGCGCCCCATCAAGGGAACGCGCCCGCGCGGCCACGGTCCCGATGACGATGCCGCGCTGCGGCAGGAGCTCATCGAGAGCGAAAAGGATCGCGCTGAACACATCATGATCGTGGATGTGTTGCGGAACGATCTGTCGCGCGTGTGTCGACCCGGCAGCGTGCGCGTTCCCGAGCTGTTCGCGCTGGAGCAGTATGCGACGGTTCACCATCTCGTCAGCACGGTGGTTGGCGAGCTCGCACCCGACCGCGACGTGGTGGACCTGCTGCGCGCGACGTTTCCCGGCGGCTCGATCACCGGCGCCCCCAAGATCCGCGCGATGCAGATCATCGCCGAGCTGGAGCCGACCGGGCGTGGGGTGTATTGCGGATCGATCGGCTACGTGAGCGTCACGGGCGCCCTCGACACCAGCATCGTGATTCGCACTTATCTGGTGCTCGGGGAGGACGTCTATTTTCAGGTCGGCGGCGGGGTCGTGGCGGATTCCGACCCCGAGCAGGAGTATCGCGAGACACTGGACAAAGCGCGCGGTCTGATCGCCGCCCTCATTACGTGATGCGCACGATCCACGACCCGGGCCACCGGGCGCGGACGCGAGCGTCGAGACCCCACGTCCGGCCGGCTCGTGAGAAGAAGAAGGCGATCATGCAAGCGGCGAGCACCACGTGGAACCCCTGCTGGCTGAACCCGAGCCATTGCGATGCGAGACCGTAGTTTACCACGAGCCACAGTCCCAGCGCCGACGCGATCGGCGTGAGCAACCCGAACGTCAACCCGATACCCACCGCCGCCTCCCCCAACGCCGTGAGCTGGGCGAAGAGCGGGCCGTGCGGGAGAACGGTGTTTTCGAGGAAGCCCTTCACGAACCCGATCGGATTCCCGTCGGCGTACTTGGCGATCAGGATCGGCATGGTGTGCAGCCACCGTTCCGACGCGGTGGGGACCGGCAAGAACCCCCACGCGAGCGTGACGCTCAGCTTGGTTACCACGCCTTTCAGGAACCACACCCCGACCACGATGCGCAGTACCGCAAGCCAGCGATCAGGCGATCGGGTGTGGCTCGCAGCCGTCTCATCCTGGGCCGTGGACACCGTGGAACCCTCCTCGAGTATGGGCGCGAACCATTTTGGCCTGACCCCGGTATAATCTCCTCTCATGCGCTACTCATCGATGTTGCTGGTCGCGACGGGACTGATCATCCTGCCCGCCTCGCGCGCCGTGGCCCAGTACGGGCCGCGGGGCGGCGGCATGGGCGGAGGCTTCCAACGTGAGCGCTACCCGGTACCGGCGCTCCCCGGCGCCGAGCTGGACGGGCCGCCCGATAGCGCGACGATCCGCACGATCACAACGTTGAGCGATTCCCAGATCGCTCGCTACGCCCAAGTCTACGATTCGTTCATGGTAGCGACCCGTCCGCAGCGCGACAGCGCCCGTGTGGCGACCGACAAAATGAATGCGCGGCTCGACGACGGTGACCGGGCAGCCGCAGGGTTTTACGCCGAGCTGCTGCAGGACCTGGGGAAGGCGCTGCGGTCGCGCCAGGACAAGTTCGACGACCGCCTGCGCGGGCTGCTCACCGGCGACCAATTGAAGGCCTACAAGCGGTGGGAAGACGATGCCCAGCGTACGGCCCAGCAACGCAACCGGGCCGAAGCGGTGCGCTGGCAGGAGCCGTCGGGCTTCTCAGGCGGCCGCGGTCTCACCGATGAGCGGCGCGGCTCCGTCCAGACGGCGGCTGCGGCGACGCCCGATCTCGGCACGCAGGCCGTGCGGGTGGGTCGGACGTTGTACATCACCGCGCAGACGGCACTGGACAGCGCCGGCAATCTCGTTGGCAGCAGAGATCTCACGGCCCAGGCGGCGCAGGCGTTCCGCAACCTGACCGCCGTCCTCAAGGGCGCCTCGGCCACTCCGGGCGACGTCGTGCGGTTGACGATTTATGTCGTCAACTACGACCCCAAGGACCTCGCCGCGATCCGCAATGCCGGCGGCGCGTACTTCTCCGGTCGCGATGCCCCGGCCGCCACGGTTCTCGGAGTGCAATCCCT
>Ga0310810_10007170_pt1 | contig 12690 bp, 10 predicted proteins | sample NCmetagenome_FD_207641 | JGI IMG/M metagenome (GOLD analysis project Ga0310810, IMG submission 207641) | Soil microbial communities from experimental microcosm in Duke University, North Carolina, United States - NC | ecosystem: Engineered > Artificial ecosystem > Soil microcosm > Unclassified ... | reverse complement strand
CGGCTCCGTCGTCAACCGGACTATCCGGGACGGTGTTACGCGGTCCGACACAGCCCGTTTGCTCAGCGAATCAAAACTGCGACGCTCCCTTCAGCAGCGGCTTCACGGTTCTGAAAATCGGTACGATCGTGGCGAGTTTCAGGTCCGATGCGCAGGGCCATTATGAAATCCGCCTGCCCGCGGGAGGCTACACCATCGTCCCGGACGCCGACGCGCCCATCATGACGCCGCGATCGCAGTCCAAAGACGTCACCGTCGGCTCCAGCGGCATGACGATGCTGGACCTGCACTTCGATACTGGTATCAGGTAGGCGGTTTTTGGTTTTTTGTTTTGAGGTTTTGAGTTTCGGTTTTGAGTTTCGGTTTTTAGTTTGAACGGTGTTGCTCAACGAAGAACACAAAAACCAAGAACCCAAACCGAAAACCAAAAACCAAAAACCTCAAAACCAAAAACCTAAAACCCAAAACGGACAACCGTTACCATTAACTAAACTAGTCGTCTTCGGCAGCCGCAGCGGAGAGCGTACCGGCCGCTTTCCTCATCAGATACGTCTTGATGAACCCGTCGATATCACCATCGAGCACGCGGTTGACGTCTCCCACCTGCTCCTTGGTTCGGTGATCCTTGATCATCTGATAGGGGTGCAGCACGTAGCTACGAATCTGGCTGCCGAAGGCGATGTCTTTCTTCTCACCGCCGAGCTGCTCGAGCTTGGCCTGCTGCTCCTTCGTCTTCAGATCGAAGAGACGAGACTTCAGGACCTTCATCGCCGAGTCGCGATTGCGATGCTGCGACCGTTCGTTCTGCGATGAGACGACGATGCCGGTGGGCAGATGAGTGATGCGGACCGCGGAATCGGTGACGTTGACGTGCTGTCCGCCGGCACCGCTGGATCGGTAGGTGTCGATTCGCAGGTCTTTTTCTTCGATCTCGACTTCCACGTCTTCGGGCAGCTCCGGCCAGACGAACACGGAGGCAAACGACGTGTGCCGGCGGGACGCCTGATCAAACGGGGAGATCCGCACGAGCCGATGTACCCCGGCTTCTGCCAGCATCATCCCGTAGGCATAGTCGCCCAGGATGGTCAGGGTCGCGCTCTTGATGCCAGCCTCATCGCCGGGCTGCAGATCGATCACGTCCCGCTTGAACCCGCGGCGCTCGGTCCATCGCAGATACATGCGCAGCAACATCTCCGCCCAGTCCTGCGACTCGGTGCCGCCGGCTCCCGGATGGATCGTCACGATCGCATTCTTGCGATCGTGCTCGCCACCGAGCATCTTCTTCGTCTCGCCCGCATCGACGGCGTCCGAGAGATCCTCGAGGCCGCGGGCGAGATCGTCGGCCACTGCCTCGCCAGCCTCGGCCCATTCCACCAGGACTGCGAGATCCTCGGTGCGACGCTTGAGCGATTCGCTCAGATCGCGATCTTCCTCAAGACGCCGGCGACGCTGAAGCAGCTTCTGCGCCGACGCCTGGTCCTTCCAGAAGTCGGGCGCGGCTACGCGTTGTTCGATTGATGAAAGCTCTTCGGCGGAGCGAGCAGTGTCAAAGATAGCTCCGCAGGTCGGCAGCGCGGCGTGCGAGATCCTGGTACCTGCGAAGCTGGTCGTCGAGTTGTATCGGCATAGTGAACGGAGTCCTCTTGAGATAACGGAGTTCACAACGAAGCAACGAAGTCAACGAAGGCGAACGAAGAATACGATGCGCTCGGCCATCCGTCAGCTGCGTTTGCTGCAGTCATGCTGACGGATGACCGGGCGCATCGTCCCTTCGTTCGTTTCCGTTAGCTTCGTTCCTTCGTTGTGAATCTTCTTCGTTCCCTTCGTCGCCTCCCCTTCAGTCTACCGGACTCTCCACCCGGAGAGAAGGGCCGCCGCGGTCAGCGCCAGCGAGAGCCAGGCAACGAGGTCTCCAATCCGGCTGTAGATCGTGCGATCGGTGATGAACCGGACGTCGCGCACGACCGTCGCCTGTTCGAAGAGCGGCGTCTTCGCAATGACCCGGCCGTAAGGATCCACAAAACCGCTGATCCCGGTATTCGCCGCGCGGGCGAGGTACCTTCCCTCTTCAATCGCGCGCATCGACGCCTGATCCCAGTGCTGGTATGCGGCGGACGAACGGCCGTACCACGCATCGTTCGTGATCGTCGTGAGCAGCTCGCTGCCGTCGCGGACAAAGCGGCGGATCAGATCGGGGTAGATCACTTCATAGCAGATCGCGGTGCTGGCGACATGATCGCCGACGGGCAGGAGCACCGGGGTTTGTCCAGGCGTAAACGACGGGAAGTCAGCGACCGCGCCGATAATCGGCCCAACGAAGTACAGAACCGACTGAAGCGGCACGTATTCGCCGAAAGGCACGAGGTGCATCTTGCGGTAGACTGCGCCGACGGTGCCATCGGCCTTCACGAGAAAAGCGGCATTGTAGGCACGCTCCTGCGACTTTTCGCCTGGCGCTGGCGCCTTGATCGCTTCAGCCTGATCGCTACCGATGAGGAGCGTGGCTTTCGATTCGATTGCCAGACGTCGGATCGCCGAACCTCCGAGGATGTCCTGCTCGAACGGCAGCGGCGTCGCCGACTCAGGCCACAGGATGAAGGTCGCACCCTGCGCCAGAGCCTGGCGCGTCATTGACAGGTAGCGGCTGGTGATCGCCTGGCGATTGGCCGGATTCCACTTCTCATCCTGCGCGATGTTGCCTTGCAGTACGCCAACCCTGACCGGCGTGCCGCGGGTGAGCAGAGTCGAAGACCGCAGCCTCATCTCGCCCCAGATCCCGACGACCGCAATGATGCAGACCATCGACACGACCACCCGCCTGCGCATCGGACTGCGATCGATCAGAACAAACGCTCCAGCCGTCGAGACCAGGGCAAGGAGAGCCGAGAGGCCATACACGCCGACGATCGACGCGAATTGCGCAATCGGCAGGGTGGTAACCTGACTGTACCCAAGCAACGTCCAGGGAAAGCCGTCCCACACGTACTGACGACCCAGCTCCGTCGACACCCAGATCGACGGCGTCAGCAAGAGCGCAGGCGGCCCGAATCGGACATGCAGCCGATTGAGGATCAGCGCGAAGGCCGCGGGGAAGAGCGAGAGATACGCGACCAGCAAGCCGGCGGCAAAGACGGCACCCGCCGTGGGTAGGCCGCCAAACGTGGTCATCGTCTCGACCAGCCAGTAGAGCGTGCCGGCGAAATAGACCGCACCGCCCGAGAGGCCAAGCAGGAACGCGCGCCGGGCGCCGGGCGCGGGTGCGCGGACCACGGCGATGATGAGCGGGGTCAGCGCGAACCAGGCGCAGACTGGAAGCCCAAACTTCGGAAAGCTGAGCGCGAGGAGCGCGCCGGAGAGAAGAGCTAGCGCGTAATCCAGGACTGGAACTGTTCTTCTTTCTTGATCCGCGTCGAGATCTTTTCAGCCTCGCCCCGATCCGCGTAGCGACCGACGTGAACCTTGAAGTACGCCGGTGACGCGCCCGGCGGAGGGTTGACGACAAATGCCGGATACCCCTTCCCGATAAGTCTCTTCAGCACCGAGCTCGCCACGTCGTGATCGCGCGTCGCGATGACCTGGACCGCCCACGTACCGGGCTTGCCGGCAGTCGGAAGCGTGTCAGCCGTCGGCGGAGGCGCCGTCGTTCGGGTCGCCGGGGCGAGCGCCGCCGACCGCGGTGGCGCCGCTGCTGCCAGTGCTGGTGCTGGCTGCGGTCTGGGCTCCTCTACCTTCTTCGCTTGGTCTTTCTTCGCCTCTTCCGGCTTCTTCAAGGTGTCCGAAGCCTTGTCCTCCCCCGATAAACGCTGCGGGTATGACAGCTGCTCGGGCGTCTCAGCGGCAGGTGAAGGCGGCTCGGCCGAAGCTGGCCCGCTGGTGGATGTCGGCTGCGGCACCGGCGAGGTCGGCGACGCCGTCGCGATCTGATCGGGCTCGTCGAGCTGCGCATCGCGCGCGCCTCGTCCAACCCTCACGCCACAAAGGAACACGACTACAATGACGGTCGTGACGACCAGAAACAGCGCGACGAGCTGTTTCCCGCTCAGCTGAATCTCGTGGAAGCCGTCTTCCGCTGTGTCGTGCATCAGATTGGTCACACTTACACCTTGTTCCGCCCGGTGATGAGGTTCATGAGCTCAATCGGCAACGGGAAGATGATGGTGGAGTTCTTTTCCGAGGCGATCTCGGTCAACGTCTGGAGGTAGCGCAGCGTGATGGTCATCGGCTCGACCGACATGACGGTCGCTGCTGACGCGAGCTTTTCAGACGCTTCCAGTTCGCCCGCTGCGTGAATGATCTTAGCACGCTTCTCGCGCTCGGCCTCGGCCTGCTTCGCCATCGCGCGCTGCATGTCAGGAGGCAGATCGACGTGCTTCACTTCGACCGACGACACCTTCACGCCCCACGGATCGGTGTGCTGATCGAGAATCTGCTGCAGCTGCTGATTGAGCCGTTCGCGCTCCGACAGGAGGTCGTCGAGCTCAACCTGCCCCAGCACGCTTCGTAGCGTGGTCTGCGCGAGCTGCGACGTCGCATAGTGATAGCTTTCCACTTCGACAATCGCCCGTCGCGGATCCATCACCCGGAAATAGACGACCGCGTTCACCTTGACCGACACGTTGTCGCGAGTGATGACGTCCTGAGGGGGGACGTCCATGACGATGGTGCGCAGACTGACGCGAACCATGCGATCGATGGGCCAGAACACGAGGATGACGCCAGGGCCCTTCGGCGCTCCCAGCAGCTTTCCTAACCGGAAAATGACTCCGCGCTCGTATTCGTTCAGGACCTTGATGGAATTCAGGAGCCAGAACGCTACGATGACGGCGACTATCAGTAAGGGCGGAAATAACACAGCTAGCCTCCGGCCCGCATCATACGATCTTTCGCCACTTAGGCCCCTCGCCTTTAGACGGCGGCCAACCTCTTGTAGCTTCCGTCTTTAGGCCGGGGGGCTTCGCCCCTCGGACTCCCCTACAACGCGCTCTCGCGCGCCGCTTCGTCGGCCCGCTCCGATCGCGTGGCTCGCTCGCCATACTCGCTCGCATCTTGGCAACGAAAGTCAGGTTTATGCCTCTAGGCCGACGGAAGACCCGCCGACGCACTGGGGGCGCCCCCGGCGGAGGCCACGCGCAGCCGCAGCCCTTCGACCGCCGTCACTCGGACCGGCCCTCCTGCCTCGATACGGTCGTCCGCAGTCGCCGTCCAAATCTCCCCGTGGGCACGGACGGGGCCGGTGGCGCCGGCATCGATGGCTGTCATCGCGTAGCCGATCTCGTCCAGCATTCCCGACGCGCCGGTCACCGGCGCGGTCCGCTGCGCGTTGACGGCCAAGGTCACCAGGAAGACCAGGATGGAAGCAATCGCGAGCGTCACCGGAACGATCAGGCGAAGACCGATCTGCAATTCCGGCAGCGGAGAATCGATGAGCATGATCGAACCAAGAAGTAGCGACATGACGCCGCCAACCCCGAGCAGTCCATAGCTGGTGACCTTCACCTCGAGCACGAGAAGGAACAGCCCGAACAGGATCAAGAGCACGCCGGTGTAGCTGACGGGCAGCACCTGGAATGCGAAGAACGCAAGCAGCAGGCAAATGCCTCCGGCAATTCCCGGCAGGATGGCGCCGGGACTCCACAGTTCGATGGTGAGCCCCAAGGTGCCCAGCGTCAGCAGAAGATAGGCAATCTGCGGATGCGCAATGGCGCTGAGTACACGCTGCTGCCAACTCATGTTGACGGCCACCACCGTCGAAGCGGACGTATGAAGGGTCTGGGTCTGACCGTCGAAGCGGCGGATGGTCCGGCCATCGAGCTTGTGGAGGAGGTCGGGCACATCGTTCGCGACGAGATCGATGAGCGGCGGCGACGCGGACAGCGCTTCCTGTTCAGTGAACGACCGGCTTTCCTGAACTGCCTGCTCGACGAGCGAGACGTTGCGTTTCCGCTGGGTCGCCAGCGTCCGCGCGTAGGCGGCAACGTCGGACGCCATTTTCTTGGCCATCGTGTCGTCGATCTTTTCGCCGTTCCCGGCGACAGGGTGCGCCGCGCCGATATGCGTCGCCGGCGCCATCGCGGCGATATCGGCGGCGATGGTAATCAGGAATCCGGCTGACGCCGCTCGATTCCCTGAAGGACCCACGAAGACCGCAACCGGCGTCTTCGCGTGAATGATCGAGTTGTTGATGTCGCGGGTCGACTCGACGAGGCCACCGGGCGTTCGCAGCGTGATGACAACGAGTGCCGCCTTATCGGCGTCCGCCTTCGCAATCACTCCGGCGACGTATTCGGCTGCGACCGGGTGGATGATGCCGTCGACTTCAGCCGTGTAGACACGGGGTGCCTGCTCAGGCTGTGCCTGTGGGCTGGCGCCGGCGAGGAGCGCCACGCCCGCTGCAATCAGAACGCTCCATGCGCGCATAGTCAGTCTCCAGTTTCCAGTTTCCAGGTGCCAGTTTCCAGCCCCGCCGGACCGCGAACCGCGAACGGCTTACTTCATCTCCGCCAGCATCCGCTTCGCATCCGACGAATTCGGATCCAACGTAAGTGCCCGTTCGAGCTCGGTGCGCGCGGCGGCGACATTCTGCAACTTCAAGTATGCCTCGGCAAGCACCACCCGCGCTGGTGCCGTGTCCTGGCTCCAGATTGAAATCTTGAGTGCATTGACGGCCTCCAGCGGTCGCCCGGCCCGTAAATGAATACGGCCGACGAGCAGGTGGGCCTGCGCTTCATAGGGCGACAGGTAGATGGCGCGCCGCAACTCAGCCATGGCCTCCCCGTCTGCCTCACGATCGTAAAGACGCCGCGCGCGGTCCAGGTGAAAAGTCACCAGCTCGCGCTGATCGCGTTGCGCTGAGGTAACCACGGCGGGGTCGGCGCGGAAGCCGCCCGGCGTCGCCGGCTCGTCGCGCAGCCGTTCCAGCCCCCTGGGCACCGGCAGCTTGTCGTTGGCCGCTCGACGTTCCAGCTCTCCATATCGCGAGGACAATCGCTGTGCGAGTTCCTTCTCACGATCGGCCTCAACGCTGCTTCCCGATCCCTGGAGCGCAGCCGCGAGCACAAAATGTGCGTCCGGATCCGCGGGGTCGCGGCGAACCACTTCCCGCAGCCAGTAGATCGCCGCCTGATTGTTGCGATCGAGCATGTAGGCGTAGCCAAGATTGAACAGAAAGTCCACGTCGGCGGGATCCGCGTCGGCCGCTTTCGTCAAGTAAAACGTCGCCACCCCCGTCTCCGGCGTCGACCCGCGTCGAATCTGGATGACACCAAGGTTGTTCAGCGCGGCGCCCACGCCTCCCGTCTTCTCCGCTCCCGGCGGCCCTTCATCGACCCACGCTTTGAAAACGGCGAACGCCTCGTCGTAGCGCTTCAACGCGGTCAGGGACACCGCCGCCAGAAACTTCGCGCGCCACGAGAGCGGCGATGACGCGGGAACCGCTCGGGCGGCCGCGAGAGCGGAGACGTGATCGGCCACGCCCGTACGCACGCTCCAGAGCGCCAGCTCGGCGCGGTCGTATCCCGGAAACGCTTTGATCGCTGCCTCGAGAAAGGCCGCCTGGGCCGCCGGGTTTTCAGCAACGAGCCCCTTGATGTAGCTCTCGAACGCTGGCAGCGGCGGCGCCGATCGTGCCGGCGCACTCGGAGCGGCGGCATCAGGCGCGAGCTTGCCGGCCAGGCGCCCAAAGCTGGCAAAGAGGTCAGTCACGGGTGCCTTGTCCGAGACGTCAGGCTCGACGCGTCCGACGTCTATCCGGATGCGGTGCGCGTCAACTCTCAGCGTGCTGCCCTCGAGCGCAAAGCCGCCGACGATGACCTCGGTGGCACCGACAAGATGCCCGACCTTGATCACGGTTGCATGGCTGAGTGAGGCGGTCAGCGGAAGGTGCAGCTCTTCGAAGGCGCGGACCCGTTCGTCGCGTGGGATCGCGCCGACCCGGCGCGCGCGCAGATGATCTTCGAGCAGCACCGCGGAGGCTTCGCCGAGCCACTGCAAGCGCGTCTCGTGTCGCGTGTTCTCGAACGGCACGACGAGAACCCGGTCGGTCAGCGGTCGCTGCGCGGCGACCGGATCCACCGCGAAAATCGCCGCGATCGCCGCGGCAACCCCGAAAAGGTGGCTGGCACCTTTCCCGGAAAAGTGCCAGCCACCTTTTGTTCGCTTTTTGTTCGTCACGCGGCAGCGACCGGCTCGTCGGCGGTGACGCTGCTCACCACGACCGACAACAAGCACCCCTTGCGTCCCCCCGCGGCGCGGCACTCGGTGACTCGGGCGTCGGCACGCAATGCGAACTGCTGCAGCACGCGCGCGATCGCGGACGCGTAGAACCCACATAGAGGAAGAATAGATGTTTCGCGAACCTCACAAAACAGGGACCCCCGAAGATCGATGGAGGCGGTGCCGCCCTTCAGTCGGATGATCGCGCGGGAACCCGGGTAGGTCTCACGGACGAGGGCACGCGCCGTGCGCAGCGCCGCGCGGGTCCGCAAACGCGCGGGGAGCGCACGAATGAATCGGCGCTCGAGTGACGCGAGGTTGTTGACGGTCCACTCTGCGGCGTATTCGCCGGCACGGGCGGTGATGTGCTCGTAGGCCGTCCCTTCGGTCCGCAAGAAGCTCAGCACGGCAAACAGCGGCGCGAGGCCAATCGTCCCCTCGCGAAGCCCGGAGACGCTCAACCAGTTTTCATAGAACTCCAGACGATTCGGGAGCACATCGGCGATTGCCTGATGAAGGCTCGCCACCAGAACACGTCCGATCCGAGGTTCACTCATCGACACGACACCACGGCACTCAGCACCGAGTCTCCACGAACGGCCGCAGCCGCACTAGGTTTGATATTCTTGACGATCTGGACATGACGGAAAAACGCGGACTGGCGGCCGCCATACTGGCCGGCGGACGCGCGACGCGCTTTGCCGGCGTGAACAAGGGGACGCTGGTTGTCGGATCGACGGCCATCGTGGATCGTCTGCTCGCCGCGTTGCACGGCGTCACGCACGACATCTTCATCGTCGGTCGCGACGATCCGGCGTGGACGTCCAGAGGGTTGACGGTGATCGCCGACGAGATGCCGGGGGCCGGCCCTCTCGGCGGCATTTATACGGCCCTGGTGCATTCTCCTTCCGAGCGGACGCTGGTCGTCGCCTGTGACATGCCGTTCGTGTCCGCCGACCTCTTGAAGCGGCTCGCCGCGGTCGAGGACGCTGATGTCGTGATTCCACGGCACGCGCGCGGTTATGAGCCGCTGTGCGCGATCTATTCCCGGGTCTGCAGGGACGACATGCGTGAACGGCTGGCCCGGGGGATCAATGAAGCGTCGAGGCTGCCGGCCGATGTGCGAGTGACGGAACTCGACGTGAATGATGACGTGATGTTCGTGAACGTGAACACGCCGCATGATTACGAGCGCGCCAGGGAATTGAGTAATCGGATGCCGCAACCGCGGCAAAATCGTATCACGACTGGACGAACCTACCGCAGGACGGACGCTGATTCATGATTCTGCCAGCCCACGCACTGGTCCGCGCTCGAATCGCCGAGACCGTGACCCGGCTTTACAACCTGCCGCCTGACGATCCGGCTCTGGCGGCCATCCCGGTGGAACCGGCGCCGCGCCGTGCGCTTGGCGATCTTGCCGTGCCGCTCGCCTTCGAGCTGGCGCGCCGCCTGCGGAAGGCGCCGCGCGTCATCGCGCAGGAGATTGTCGGCGCCCTCGGCAAGGTCGACGGCTTTGCGAAAATCGAGGCCGCGCCCAACGGATACGTCAATTTCTTCCTCGATCGGCCGACCTGGTTGCGACAATGGCTTGGTGCCGGCACCACGGCGGCGGCGTCCGCCGGCAAGGCCATCGTCGAGCACACCGCGATCAATCCGAACAAGGCGGCGCATATCGGTCACCTGAGGAACGCCGCCCTTGGCGACGCCTTCGGCCGCCTGCTCCGCTTCCTCGGGCGTCAGGTCGAAATCCAGAATTACATTGACGACACGGGGGTTCAGGTCGCCGACGTCACGGTGGGATTCCGGGAGCTCGAGCACAAAACGCTCGACGAAGTTCGAACCATCGCCGACGCAGGCAAGTTTGACTATTACTGCTGGGATCTCTACGCACGCGTGACCGAGTGGTACGCTGGAGATCAGGAACGGCTCAAGGTCCGCACACAAGCCCTCCACGACATTGAGCGCGGCGACAACGAGACGGCGGCCCTCGCTGGGTTCATCGCCGACCGCATTGTTCGCACGCATCTCAAGACCATGCGCCGCATGAACGTCGACTACGACCTCCTGACATGGGAGGGAGATATCCTTCGCCTGCACTTCTGGACGCACGCCTTCGACTTTCTCAAGAAGACGGGCGCCGTGTTCCTTCAGACCGAAGGCAAGCTCAAGGGCTGCTGGGTCATGCGCATCGATGAAACCATCGGTGAAGCGACACCAGCCAAGGAAGACGAGGCGTCGACGCCCGTCGCCGGCGAAGGGGATGAGGAGCCGCGGGAGAAAGTCATTGTCCGATCCGACGGAACCGTGACCTACGTCGGCAAGGACATGGCGTATCAACTGTGGAAATTCGGGCTGCTCGGGAAGGACTTTCATTACCGGGTATTCGAGGACGGCGTTGCGCCGCTCTGGTCAACGGCGTCGACTCCGCAACAGCACCAGGCTTCGCCACCACAGTTCGGTCGAGCGTCGTGGGTCTGCAACGTCATCGACACACGGCAGTCGTATCTGCAAAAACTGTTGAAGCAGGCATTGGCCGTTTTGGGCTATCAGGAGCAGGCGGCGCATTCGATCCACTATTCGTACGAAATGGTGGCGCTGTCGCACGCCACGGCTCGCGAGCTCGGATACGACACGAGCGAGGACGCCGACCGGCCGTTCGTTGAAGTCTCAGGACGGAAGGGACTTGGAGTGAAGGCCGACGATCTTCTCGATCGTCTCACTGACAAGGCGGCCGAAGAGGTGGCCAAACGCAACACCGATCTGCCAGCCGATCAGGTCAAGCAGATCGCGGCGGCGATCGCGACCGCGGCCGTTCGCTACTTCATGGTGAAGTTCTCCCGCGGCAAGGTGATTGTGTTCGACATCGACGAGGCGTTGAGTTTCGAGGGAGAGAGCGGTCCGTACCTGCAGTATGCCGTCGTACGCGCGAACAACATCTTCAACAAGATGAAGGAACGCCACGGCTTCGCCGCGTCCGATGTCGTGGCGGCGATGGCGACGCTGCCGACGGACGTGCTGACGAGCGACAACGAAGAAGCGCACGAATTGTGGGGGCTGGTGTTCGAAGCCGCTCGCCTCGACGAGATCGTCGAACAGGCGGTACGAACCCTGGAGCTTTCCGTGGTCGCGAAGTACGCGTTCGGCCTCGCGCAGGCGTTCAACGGCTTCTATCACAAGTATTCCATCCTCAATGAGGAGCGCGAGGATGCTCGCGGGTGGCGCGCGGCAGCCGTGGCGTTCTACAGCACCCAGCTCGCGCGAGCATTGGATTTGCTGGGATGCGGCGTGCCTGCCAAGATGTAGCTATGGACAACGCTCCCGTGATCGGTGTCACCCGCTGCAGCCGGCTCGACGACTACGTCGCATCAATTGAGCGCTCCGGCGCGCAGCCGCGCGTGCTCGACGTCAGCGAAAGCCCGCGAGCGGTGCTGCAAGCCATCGACGGCGTCTTGTTGACCGGCGGCGGCGACGTCGATCCGGCCCTGTACGGTGAGGCCCGCCACGAAACCGTCGAAGACGCCGAACCCGGCCGGGACGAATTTGAAATCGACCTCGCGCGACGCGCGATGGAACGCGACCTGCCCGTCCTCGCGATCTGCCGCGGGGCTCAGGTGTTGAACGTGGCAGCCGGCGGCACGCTCGTGCAGGACATCCCAAGCGCGGTGACGTCGGAGCTCGCGCACAGCGTCAAGGAACCGAAGGACTCCATCGCGCACGACATTCGGATCGCGAGCGACTCACGTCTCTACGCGGCGCTTGGCTCGGCCGTCGACAGTGCGTGCGCGTGCCGCGTCAATAGCCGGCACCACCAGTCGGTCGGCATGCTTGGTCGGGACATGGTCGCGTCAGCCACGGCCGCTGACGGCGTCATCGAGGCGATTGAGGTGCCCTACCGCAGCTTCTGTGTCGGCGTTCAATGGCACCCGGAGAATTTCTGGCGCACGGGCGAGTTCAAGCCGCTCTTTGATGCGTTCGTGGCCGCGGCTCGCGAACGGATGGAGGAGAGAATCTGACGGAGGTTTCGAAGATGCTCATCTTTTCTTCTTCGTTCGTCTCCGTTACCTTCGTTTCTTCGTTGTGAATCTTCTCCGCTATCTCCGCAACCTCCAATACCTCAGCGATCGAACACCCCGATCGTCTCCACGTGCGGCGTGTTAGGGAACAGATCAAACCCTGTCAACGAGACCATCCGGTACCCGGCGTCCAGCAGGCGGCGCGCGTCACGCGCCATCGTCGGCGGGTCGCAGGAGACGTAGATGACGCGTTCCGCGCCGAGCCCTGCAATCGACTCCATCGCCTCGCGCGAGATACCGGTGCGTGGCGGATCGACAACGATGATCTGCGTGCGCCCGCGGTGTTTGTGCACGTAGTCCTCCACCCGGCCGATGAACACTCGCAGTCCATCCGGATAGCCGGCGGCGTTCTCACGCAGGTCGCCGCCGCTATACCGATCGCCTTCAACGGCGATGATCCGCT
>Ga0310810_10007168_pt1 | contig 12691 bp, 14 predicted proteins | sample NCmetagenome_FD_207641 | JGI IMG/M metagenome (GOLD analysis project Ga0310810, IMG submission 207641) | Soil microbial communities from experimental microcosm in Duke University, North Carolina, United States - NC | ecosystem: Engineered > Artificial ecosystem > Soil microcosm > Unclassified ... | reverse complement strand
GCGTCATGGGCGACGGCCGCACGTACGAGCACGCGGTGGCGTTGCGCGCCGTGCAGACGACCGACTTCATGACCGCGCATTGGGCGCCGCTGCCGCACGACCTGCTCGCGAAGATCAGCAGCCGGATCACGAACGAAGTGCGTGGGATCAACCGCGTCGTGTACGACGTGTCGAGCAAGCCGCCGGCGACGATCGAGTGGGAGTAGCTCCGTCGCCGTCGCGGCGCGTCCACGCGCTGGCGCCGCGCCACGTCTTCTATTCGCGCGTACGCCGTGCGGGATCGTATGCGCTCGGCCTCGTCGCGGTGACCCTCGCCGTCGGCATGGTCGGCTATCACGTGCTCGAGCGCATGTCGTGGCTCGACGCGTTTCACCAGGCCGCGCTGCTGCTGTCGGGCGTGGGCTCCGCCACGGAGATCACGAGTCCCGGCGGCAAGCTCTTCGATGGCATATACGCGCTATTCTGCGGCGTGATCTTGCTCGCCGCCACCGGCCTCATGTTCGCGCCGGTGCTGCACCGGTTGCTGCATCGCTTTCACATCGAGGACGCGGGTGACCGATGACGACTGGATGGCGGAGGCGCTCGCGCTTGCTCGCGCGGCGGGCGCGCGCGGCGAGGTTCCGGTCGGTGCGATCGTCGTCGTCGGCGGCGCGATCGTCGGCCGCGGCGGCAACGCGCCGATCGCCGGCAACGATCCCACGGCGCACGCCGAGATCGCGGCGCTGCGCGAGGCGGGTATGACGCTCGGCAATTACCGGCTGCCGGGCTCGACGCTCTACGCGACGCTCGAGCCGTGTGCGATGTGCGCGGGAGCGATCCTGCACGCGCGCGTCGCGCGCCTCGTGTTCGGCGCGCGCGATCCAAAATCCGGCGCCTGCGGCTCGGTGATCGACCTGTTCGCGGAGCCGCGGCTCAATCACCACACCGCCGTCGCGGGCGGCGTCGGCGCCGAAGCCTGTGGCGCGCTGCTGTCGCAATTCTTCGCCGCGCGCCGCCGCGGCGCCGCTGCATGACGCCGCTTTCGTTCACGATCCTCGCGCCGGCGGGCTTCGCGACGGATCCCCTGGCCATCGATCGCGCGATCGCGTGCCTCGAAAGCTTCGGTCACCGTGTCCGCTGCGACGCCGGCGCGCGGGGGCGCTTCCAGCGGTTCTCGGCGTCCGACGACGAGCGGCTCGCGGCGATCGCGCGCGTCGCCGCCGACCCGCAGGCCGACGTCGCGCTCGTGCTGCGTGGCGGCTACGGCTTCACGCGCCTGCTCGATCGGCTCGATTTCGCGGCGCTCGCGGGCGCGGGCAAGCGCTTCCTCGGCCATTCAGATTTCACGGCATTTGCACTGGCCGCGCTCGCGAAGTCGGGCATGGTGACGTTCTCGGGGCCGATGGCCTCGTACGACTTTGGCGCGCAGCAGCCATCCGCATTCACGCTCGCGCAATGCTTCGGCGTGCTGTCCAACGACGCGTGGGAAGTGGAAACTGCGCTCGACGGGCCGGATGCGCAGGCGTTGTCCGGCACGCTGTGGGGCGGCAACCTCGCGATGGTCGCGCACCTCGCCGGAACCCCGTTCATGCCCGACGTCAGGGGCGGCATCCTGTTCCTCGAAGACGTCGCGGAGCATCCGTACCGTATCGAGCGGATGCTCTACCAATTGCTCCACGCCGGCATCCTCGCGCGCCAGCGCGCGCTCCTGCTCGGCGCGTTCACCGAATACCAGCTGAACGCCAACGACGCCGGCTACGATCTCGCGGCCGCGATCGCGCACGTGCGCGACCGCCTTGCAATTCCGGTGTATACCGGCCTGCCGTTCGGTCACGTGCCGGACAAGCTGACGCTGCCTGTCGGCGGCGATTGCATGCTGCGCGTGCGCGACGGCCGGGCGACGCTGCGTTTCACGCACTATGCCGCGGCGCCGCGCAAGACGAGGACGCGCGCGAAGGCACGAGCATGAACATGAGTGCGCAGGGCCGCCCCAAGCGCGAATTGCCCCGAAGCGCGAGAGCGCGCAGGGTAATCCAGTGAACCGGGCTTTCGACGTGCAGCTTTGTGCGTGGAACGACGCCGCCCAGGCCTTGCGCGACGTGCGCCACGCGGTGTTCGTCGTCGAGCAGGGCGTGCCGGAGGCGCTCGAGTTCGACGCGGCGGACCTGGCGTCCATTCACGCGCTCGCGCAGGACGTCGCGGGCGCGCCGATCGGCTGCGCACGACTCCTCGCCGACGGCCACATCGGCCGCGTGGCGGTTCTCGCGCAGTGGCGCGGCCACGGCGTCGGCCGGGCGCTGATGCAAATGCTGATCGCGCGCGCCGCGGCGCGCGGCGATGCCGCGGTGATCGTCAACGCGCAGGTGCAGGCGATGCCGTTCTACGCGCGCGACGGATTCGTCGCGACCGGCGACGCGTTCCTGGAGGCGGGCATTGCGCATCGCGTGATGACCCGCGCGCTGCGCCAGGATCCCATCTCGTAACCGGCCTGCAGGCCTTTGCGCTCGGTGTCCGTCGCCCGAGGATTCCAGTCCTACGCGGTGGAGACGAGCCGCTGCTGCGTCGTGAACCGGATTTCGACGTCGCCTTCGCTTTCGCCGGCGGCGTCGAACGCACGCTCGATGAACTGCACCGCGCCGTCGCGCGTGATTGCGAGCACGGTGGACGAGCGCGTGCCGTAGTCGGCGCTGAGAATGAACGGCGCCGACACCAGCCGCTCGCGCTCGAGCGACAGTCCGGTTTGCGGCAGGTCGGCGTCGCGCGCGACTGCGCGGTCGGCGAGCACGTCGAACAGCGGCCGAATGTCGTCCGACGACGATGCGATCCACGCCGCCATGCCCGCCTTGGCGCGCGCGAGCTTCGGCCACGGCGTATCGAGCCGTGCGTTCGACACGCCGTGAATCCCCGCGGCGAGCGCTTCGACGCCGGCCGTGCGGTTGGAGCCGAAGGCGGCGGCGCCGGGTTCGCCCGCAACCAGGTTGAAGCCGTTGTACGCGTGCGCCTCGTCCACGACGGCCGCGACGGTCGTGCGCACGTCGCGCGCATCGCGCAGCACCGCCGGCACCAATGCGCCGCGCGATGGAGCGCGAGGATCGTGGCGCGACGGCTCGCGGACGTTGGTCACGAACGCGAAGCGTCCCGAGCGGGCGACACCGAGCCACGTTCCGTGGTGCTCGAGGTCACGCCCCGCGAGCAGCGACCGGCCGTGCGCGTCGTTCCACCAGTGCGCGCGCGCGGTCGGCCGCGCGTGGAATTCGTCGCGATTGGCGGCGACGACGATCGCGTAGCGCGGGTGCGCGTCGAGCGCGACGACGGCGAGACACATCGGAGGGGCGGCCTCGCGTTTCCGCTACAGCTTCCGCGGTACGCGCGGCTCGGCGGCGGCGGGCACGTCGTAAGGCAGCCGCTGCGGCAACAGCGGCAGTCCGTCGAGCGCATCGAGCCGAACGTCGCCCGCATCGGCGGCCTCGCGCTGCGCCACCGCGAGCAGCGCGCTTCCGCCGGCAGGATCCGGTGCCGCATTGACGACAGTGCCGCACGCCTGGTCGCCGAACGCGGCGGAGTACAGCCGGCCGGCCGGCTGCACGTCGTCGGCCTGCGTGCGGAACGCGTAGAGCCGTTCCTTGAGGCGGCCCAGGTATTGCATCCGGGCGACGATCTCCTGGCCGGTGTAGCAGCCTTTCTGGAAGCTCACGCCGCCCAGCAGATCCCAGTTGAGCGCCTGAGGCACGAACATGTCGGATGTCGCGGCGGTCACCTTGGGCACGCCGGCGGCGATGCCGAACCAGCGCCACATCGACGCGTCGGCCATCGCGGCATGGCGTGCGAGAGCGGCGTGCACGAGCGGCGCACCCGCGGCGGGGCTTGCGATCACGACGCGGCCGTCCGGCAGCGCGACGGCCGTGGCATCGCTTCGGAACGGCACGGCGGTCAGCGTCGCCACCGTGATACCGAGCGCATTGCGCGCGGCATCGCCGCCGCCCGCGCCGGCGAGCCCGAGGAGCGTGTACCGGTCACGCACGTCGCGCACCGTCGCTTTTGCGCGCAGAACGTACGTCGCAAGTCGGCGGGCGATGGTTTCCGCGAGGTCGGCCGCGAGCAGGACGAGCACGCGCGGCGGACCCGCTGTCGTGTCGGCGCGCCAAAGGACGCCGTTCGCGAGCGTGCGGCCTTTCGGCGAGTTGTAGCTCCAGAACTGCGCCTGGCCCGCGGCCAGCGCTGCCACGTCGCTCGAAAGCTGGCCCTGCAGGAACGCGACGGCGTCGTCGCCGGTCACTTCGAGCAGCGCCGATGCGACGTGCGCACATACGACGGGCTCGGAGACAGGAACCGACGGTGCGGCAGGTGCTTGGAGCAGGTCGGGCATGTTTCTTCGATGCGGCGAGAGGAGGCTCCCGGGATACCGCGGAAGACGTGTCGCGTGCTAGAATAACGGGTTACCGCGCTCGTTGGTTTACGAAGCCGATGTTCGGGCGCGGCGTTTGTCCCTCGCGCCCCCGGCGGCAATCGTGCACGACGGCGCACGAGAGACACCGGGGACGAGCCCGGAATCGCGGCCGCAAACGCGGTGCGGGGCCGGGCGTCCACTTCGCACACCGGCGTTTCAGGGTGTCCGGCTCGAAAGCCGGAAACGCAAGCCGCCGGTGGAGGCACAACCCTGATTGGAGTGAAGCATGTCCGTAACCATGCGTCAAATGCTGGAGGCCGGCGTTCATTTCGGCCACCAGACGCGGTACTGGAATCCGAAGATGGCGGACTACATCTTCGGCCAGCGAAACAAGATTCACATCGTCAACCTCGAGAAGACGCTGGCGATGTACAACGACGCGATGAAGTACGTGCGTCAGCTCGCGCAGAATCGCGGCACCATCCTGTTCGTCGGCACCAAGCGCCAGGCGCGCGAGATCGTCGCCGAGGAGGCGCAACGCGCCGGCATGCCGTACGTCGACCACCGCTGGCTCGGCGGCATGCTGTCCAACTTCAAGACCGTCAAGCAATCGATCAAGCGTCTCAAGGATCTCGAGACGATGCAGCAGGACGGCACGTTCGACCGCATGTCGAAGCGCGAGGCGCTGTCGCACAAGCGCGAGCTCGACAAGCTCGAGAAGAGCCTCGGCGGCATCAAGGACATGGGCTCGCTGCCCGACGCGATCTTCGTGATCGACGTCGGCTATCACAAGATAGCCGTCACCGAAGCGAAGAAGCTCGGCATTCCGATCGTTGCCGTCGTCGACACGAACCACAATCCCGACCCCGTGGCCTACGTGATCCCGGGCAACGACGATTCGAGCCGCGCGATCCGCCTGTATGCCCGCGGCGTCGCCGACGCCGTGCTCGAGGGCAAAAGCGACTCGGTGCAGGAAGTCGTCGCGTCCGGCGACGAGTTCGTGGAAGTGGCCGACGAAGCGTCGGCCTGATCGCACCCGCCGGAGCCCGCCGCGAACCGCGGCCTTCCCGAGGTCGGCGCACGGCGAGCGCACGCACGCGAGGCGATTCAACACTGGAGAATGATCAGATGGCGGAGATTTCCGCGAGCACGGTGATGGAGCTGCGCCAGCGCACCGGGCTCGGCATGATGGAGTGCAAGAAGGCGCTGACCGAGGCCGAGGGCGACATCGCCAGGGCCGAGGAGCTGCTGCGCATCAAAAGCGGCAGCAAGGCGAGCAAGGCGGCGAGCCGGGTTGCCGCCGAAGGCGTGATCGGTCTGTTCGTCGCCGGCGACGCGAAAACCGCGGCGATGGTCGAAGTGAACTGCGAAACCGATTTCGTCGCCCGCAACGACGATTTCCGCGCGTTCGCCAATGAAGTGGCGGAGGTCATCGCGCGCGACCGGCCGGCCGACGTCGCGGCGCTCGCTGCGCGCAAGCTGCCGTCGGGCGACACGATCGAGGCGCGGCGCGTCGCGCTCGTGCAGAAGATCGGCGAGAACATCTCGCTTCGCCGCTTCGTTCGCGAAGAGGCGAAAGGCCGGATCGCGTCGTACGTCCATGGGGCGCGCATCGGCGTGCTGGTCGATTACGAAGGCGGCGACGACACGCTCGGCAAGGATCTCGCGATGCACATCGCGGCGACCAAGCCGATTGCGGTTTCGCGCGACCAGGTCGCGGCGGACTTGATCGAGAAGGAGCGCAGCATTGCGGCCGCGCGGGCCGCTGAATCGGGCAAGCCCGCCAACATCGTCGACAAGATGGTGGAAGGCGCGGTGGCCAAGTTCCTCGCCGAGGTGACGCTTCTGCCGCAGCCGTTCGTCAAGAACGACAAGCAGACGGTCGCCAACCTCGTGAAGGCGCGCGGCGCGAAGGTGCACGGCTTCGTCCTGTACGTCGTCGGCGAAGGCATCGAGAAGCGCAAGGACGACTTCGCCGCCGAGGTCGCTGCCATGACGCGCGGCTGACCGGACGCACCATTTCGACGGGCGCGAAAAGCGCGATAGCGGAGGGAAATGAGATGAGCCCACCCGACAGCGCCGCCACCGCGGCGATCGCACCGCTTCCCGGCGTCGCCCAGACGCCCGCGCGCGCGCCGGCGTACCGGCGGGTCCTGCTCAAGCTGTCCGGCGAGGCGCTGATGGGAAGCGACAGCTACGGCATCGAGCGCGCGACCATCGACCGCATCGTCGCCGAGGTGGGCGAGGTGGTCCGGCTCGGCGTGCAGATCGCGATCGTCATCGGCGGCGGCAACATCTTCCGCGGCGTCGCGCCGGGTGCCGCGGGAATGGATCGTGCAACCGCCGACTACATGGGCATGCTGGCCACGCTGATGAACGCGCTCGCGCTGCAGGACGCGCTGCGCCGCGCCGGCGTCGAGTCGCGCGTGCAGTCGGCGCTGCGCATCGACCAGGTGGCCGAGCCGTACATTCGCGGCCGCGCGCTGCGGCACCTCGAAGAGCATCGCGTCGTCATCTTCGCCGCGGGCACCGGGAACCCGTTCTTCACGACCGACACCGCGGCCGCGCTGCGCGGCCGCGAGATGGGCGTCGACATCGTGCTGAAAGCCACCAAGGTCGACGGCGTCTACACGTCGGACCCGCTGAAGGACAAGGCGGCGCGCCGCTATGCGACGCTCACGTTCGACGAGGCCATCATGCGCAACCTAAAGGTGATGGACGCGACGGCGCTCGCGCTGTGCCGGGACCAGAACATGCAGCTCAAGGTGTTCTCGATCTTTGTGCCGGGGGCGCTTTCCCGCGTCGTCATGGGCGAGGACGAGGGCACGCTCGTCCACTGCTGAAAACACGGGAAGACACGATGATCAGCGACGTGAAGAAGACGGCCGACCAGAAGATGCACAAGTCGATCGAGACGCTGCGGGCGGATCTCGCCAAGATCCGCACCGGCCGGGCGCACACCGGGCTCCTCGACCACATCCACGTCGATTACTACGGCACGTCGATGCCGCTGCCGCAGGTGGCAAACGTCACGCTGGCCGACCCGCGCACGATCGGCGTGCAGCCGTGGGAGAAGAAGATGATCCCGGTCGTCGAGAAGGCGATCCGCGATTCCGACCTCGGCCTCAACCCGGCGACGTCCGGCGATATGATCCGTGTCCCGATGCCCGCGCTGACCGAGGAGCGCCGCCGCGACCTGATCAAGGTGGTGCACAAGGAAGCCGAAGGCGCGCGCATCGCGGTGCGCAACGTCCGCCGCGACGCCAACGAGCAGCTCAAGAAGCTGCTGAAGGACAAGCAGTGCTCCGAGGACGAGGAGCGCCGCGCGCACGACGAGCTGCAGAAGCTGACCGACCGCTTCGTCGCCGAGATCGACCAGCTCATGCAGGTCAAGGAAACCGACCTGATGGCGATCTGACGCGAAGGCACCGATCGATGTTCACCAGCACAACGCGCGTCATTCCGGAGCCGCGATCGGTGCCGCGGCACGTCGCGATCATCATGGACGGCAACGGCCGCTGGGCCAACAGGCGTCTGTTGCCGCGCGTCGCCGGGCACCGCAAGGGAGTGGAGGCGCTGCGCGCGGCGGTGCGCGCGTCGATCGAGCAGGGCGTCGAATACCTGACGGTGTTCGCCTTCTCGAGCGAGAACTGGCGTCGGCCGGAGGACGAAGTATCGATTCTGATGGACCTCTTCGCCCGCGCGCTCGAAGTCGAGGTGGCCAAGCTGCACGCGAACCGCATCCGGCTCAAGGTCGTCGGCGACACGTCGCGCTTCGATCGGCGCATCCGCGACCTGATCGTCGCCGGTGAGGCGCTCACGGCGGAAAACGATCGGCTGACGCTCACCGTGGCGGCGAACTACGGCGGTCGCTGGGACGTGGCCCAGGCTGCACGCCGCTATTTCGCCGCGAATCCCGACGCGCTGGTCGCGAACCGGCCGCTCGTTCCCGAAGCCTTCGAGCCCTATCTCGCGATGGCGTACGCGCCCGAGCCCGATCTGTTCATCCGCACGGGAGGCGAGAAGCGAATCTCCAACTTTCTCCTCTGGCAGCTCGCTTACACCGAGCTGTATTTCACCGACACGCTGTGGCCGGACTTCGATGCCGCGACGCTGCGGACGGCGATCGAATCCTTCGGCACCCGCGAGCGCCGCTTCGGCCGCACCAGCGAACAGGTGCAGGCGGCGAACGCCGAGGCGCAGGTCACCGGCTAGCGCCGACGCGCAATGCAGTGCATCCGCGAACGCCGTTTGCACGGGCCCTGAACCGGCGGGCTCGCGCACCGAGGCCAGGCCCGCATGTCCGCGCTTGCCACCCGCGTCGTCACGGCCGCGATCCTGCTGGTCGCGGTGTCGGCTGCGTTGTTTCTCCTCCCGCCCGCGGGGTTCGGTGTCGCGGTGCTCGTGACCGTCACCGTCGGCGCGCGCGAATGGGCGAGACTCCTCGGGCTGGCGACGGGAGGCCAGGTCGCGTTCGCAGCCGTGCTCGCGTTGACGGGCAGCGTGCTGCTGCTTCTCGCCACGCCGGTCGCGGGCGACGGCTGGTCGCCGCCCACCGTCGCCATCGCGTGCGGCGCCGCGACCCTCTTCTGGCTGGCGATGGGGATTCCGTCGGTGCTCTGCGACTGGCAGCCGGCGGCGCGCTGGGTGCGCATGCTTGCGGGCTTCGTCGCACTGTGCGGCGCGTTCGTGGCCGTCGTCGAATTGCAGGCGCGCTCGCCGTGGCTCGTGCTGGCGGCGATGGCGATCGTGTGGATCGCCGACACGGCCGCGTTCTTCGCGGGCCGCCGGTTCGGACGGCGCAAGCTCGCGCCGCGCATCAGTCCAGGCAAGTCTTGGGAAGGCGCGGCCGGCGGCATCGCCGCGGTGGCGCTCTACGCGTTGCTGCTCGTGCCGCTCGCGGCGCCCGGCGCCGCGGCGATCGCGCTGTGGATCGCGTTCGCCGTCGGGGTCGCCGCGCTGTCGATCATCGGCGACCTGCACGAATCGTTGCTGAAGCGGCGCGCGGGCGTGAAGGACAGCGGTACGCTGCTGCCGGGGCATGGCGGCGTGCTCGATCGCACCGATGCGCTGCTCGCGGCGATGCCGCCTGTCGCGCTCGCGACCGTCGCGTATCTGGGACGAACCTGATGCGGCGGGCTGTCACGCTGCTCGGCGCGACCGGATCGATCGGCGCTTCCGCGCTCGACGTCATCGCCCGGCACCCCGACCGGTTCACCGTCGCCGCGCTGGCCGCGCATCGCAACGGTGATCGGCTCGCGGAGCTTTGCCGGCGCTTCCGGCCCGCGCTCGCGGCAATCGGCGATGCGCAGGCGGCGCGCGCGCTTGCACGCACACTGGCGGCCGAAGCCGTGCCGACGCGCGTCGTCGCCGGCGCAGACGGCCTGATCGAAGCGGCGACGCTGCCGGGCGCCGACACGGTGCTCGCCGCGATCGTCGGCGCCGCCGGCCTGCCGGCGACACTCGCGGCCGCGCAGGCCGGCAAGCGCATCCTGCTCGCGAACAAGGAGGCTCTGGTCATCGGCGGCGCGCTGTTCATGGCCGCGGTCGCCGCGGGCGGTGCGACCCTGCTCCCGATCGACAGCGAGCACAACGCGGTCGGGCAATGCCTGCCGCCGCAGCCGCGCGGCGACGCCGCGCCGCCGGCGGGCGTGCGGCGCATCATGCTGACGGCGTCGGGCGGACCGTTTCATCCGCGGCCAGACGTCGACTTCGACAGCGTGACGCCGGTGCAGGCCTGCGCGCACCCGACGTGGACGATGGGGCGAAAGATCTCGGTCGATTCGGCGACGATGATGAACAAGGGTCTCGAAGTGATCGAGGCGCACTGGCTGTTCGGCCTGCCGGCAGCCGCGATCGATGTCGTCGTGCACCGGCAGAGCATTGTGCATTCGCTCGTCGAGTACGTCGACGGCTCGGTGCTCGCGCAGCTTTCGCATCCGGACATGCGCACGCCGATCGCCCAGGCGCTCGCCGCACCCGAGCGGATCGAAAGCGGCGTCGCCGCTCTCGACGTCGCCCGGCTTTCCGCGCTCACGTTCGAGGCACCCGACCGGCGCCGCTTTCCCTGCATCGATCTCGCATACGCAGCGCTCGCCGCGGATGCGGCTGCGCCGATCGCGCTCAACGCGGCGAACGAGGTCGCGGTCGCAGCGTTCCTGAATGGCGACGCCCGCTTCAGCGACATCCCGCGTATCTGCGAGCGCGTGCTCGAGCGGCGCGACACGCGGCCGGTCGCGGCGCTCGCAGATGCGCTCGCGATCGACGCGCACGCGCGCTCGCTGGCGCAGGCGCTGCTCGCTACATCCGATTCGCCGAAGACGTTCATCGCGGCGCGCGCCGCGCCACCGGACACGCTGGCGCCATTGTCACCTGACCTCTGATTCCTGATTCCTGGCAGTGATCGATACCCTCTACAAAGTCGTCGCCTTCGCGATCACCCTCGGCGTGCTCGTCGTGTTTCACGAGCTCGGCCACTACGTCGTCGCGCGTCTTGCAGGCGTCAAGGTGCTCCGTTTCTCGGTCGGCTTCGGCCGGATGATCTGGTCGCGCCGCTACGGCCGCGACGGCACCGAATGGGCGCTGTCGGCGATACCGCTCGGCGGCTACGTGAAGATGGCGGACGAACGCGAGGGGGAAGTCGATTTCGCCGATTTGCCGCGCGCGTTCAACCGCCAATCGGTATGGCGGCGCATCGCCATCGTCGCTGCCGGCCCGCTCGCAAACCTGCTGCTGGCCGTGCTGCTGTTCGCCGGCACCTACGTCGCCGGCGTTCCCGGCCAGCACGCCGTGCTGGCGGAGCCATCGCCTGCGACGCCGGCCGCCGCGGCCGACGTACGCGCCGGCGACCGTGTGGTGGCCGTCGACGGCGAGCCGGTCGGCAGCTGGCAGGAGCTGCGCTGGCGCGTCGTGCGCGCGCAGGGGCACGACCACGTCACGCTGTCGCTCGTTCGCGACGACCTGGAGCACGAGCCGATCGACCGCACGCTCACGCTCGACGGTTTGGCGACAGCCGACTGGGAGGGCAATCCGCTCGCCGCGCTCGGCCTGCGCGCCGATCTCGGCGCGCCGATCGTGGACCAGGTCGTGCCCGGCAAGCCCGCCGAGCAGGCGGGTATCGCGAGCGGCGATCGCATCGTCGCTGTCGACGGGCGCTCGATGCACTCGCCGAGCGACGTGGCGTCCGCCACCAACGCACGCCCCGGCGCGACGCTCGTATACCGCGTCGAGCGCGCGGGCAGGCAGCTCGACATCCCGGTCACCGCGGAGGCGGTCGAGCAGGGAGGGCGGCGCGTCGGCCTCGCCGGCGTGCGCCTGCGCGTCGATCCGACGATGCTCGAGCGCGCAGCGGTCGTGGTTCGCTACGGTCCCGGCGAGTCGCTGCTGCAGGGCGCGCGCAAGACGTGGGAGCTGTCGACGTTCACGCTGCGCATGCTCGGCCGCATCGTCGTCGGCGACGCATCGCTCAAGAACATCAGCGGTCCGCTCACGATGGCGGACATCGCGGGCCAATCGGCGCAAGCGGGCGCGCTCGTTTTCGTGAGCTACCTCGCGCTCATCAGCATCAGTCTCGGCGTGTTGAACCTGTTGCCCGTCCCGCTACTGGATGGGGGGCATTTACTGTATTATCTCGCCGAAATTATCAAAGGCAGTCCCGTTTCCGACCGAGCACTCGAGGTCGGTCAGCGCATCGGCATGGCGATGCTCGCCGTGCTGATGGCCTTGGCGCTTTTCAATGACGTTTCCCGCCTGTTCTGACCGCGCCGCCCGGCGCATCCGCGCGCGCGTGCAGTTTTCCGCGCTGCTCGCGGGCGTCGCCGCATCGGCGTTCGCGCTCTGCGCGCTCGCGATCGAGCCGTTCGTCGTGCGCGACATCCGCGTCGAGGGCGTGCAGCGGACCGAGGCGGGCACGATCTTCAACTACCTGCCGATCAAGGTCGGCGAGCGCGTCACCGACGAGCGCATCTCGGACGCGGTGAAGGCGCTCTACGCCACGGGCTTCTTTCGCGACGTGCGCCTGGAGGCGCAGGGCGACGTGCTGGTCGTCGCCGTGCAGGAGCGCCCGACAATCAGCTCGCTCACGTTCGTCGGCAACAAGGAGTTCGACACCGACACGATCCGCAAGGCGCTGAAGGACATCGGCATCTCGGAGGCGCGGATCTTCGACCGCTCGTCGCTCGAGCGCGCCGAGCAGGAGTTGAAGCGCCAGTACATCACACGGGGCCTCTACGCGGCGAACGTGCAGACGACCGTCACGCCGCAGGAACGCAACCGCGTCGCGATCAACTTCACGATCGAGGAGGGCGACTCGGCGAAGATCGCGCG
>Ga0310810_10007167_pt1 | contig 12691 bp, 24 predicted proteins | sample NCmetagenome_FD_207641 | JGI IMG/M metagenome (GOLD analysis project Ga0310810, IMG submission 207641) | Soil microbial communities from experimental microcosm in Duke University, North Carolina, United States - NC | ecosystem: Engineered > Artificial ecosystem > Soil microcosm > Unclassified ... | reverse complement strand
CGCCGTGGGGCATGCCGACCAAGGGCTACAAGACGCGGAACAGCAAGACCACCGATCGGTACATCGTTCAGCGGAGACAGAAGTAAATGGGCCGCTCATTGAAGAAGGGTCCGTTCGTCGATACGCACCTGCTCGAGAAGATCGAGGTGATGAATCGCGCGGCGGACAAGAAGGTCATCAAGACGTGGTCGCGCCGGTCGACCGTGATCCCCGAGATGGTGGGGCACACGCTCGCCGTGCACAACGGGCGCAAGTTCATCCCGGTGTATGTGACCGAGAACATGGTCGGTCACAAGCTGGGCGAGTTCGCGCCGACGCGGCTGTTCAAGGGACACACGACCAAGGTGGCCGAGAAGGCCGCGGCGGTCGCGCCCGGCGCCGGCGCTCCGGCCCCCGGCGGCGGCGGCAAGAGCTAGGTAGGGCATCATGATTCAGGCAGAGGCCACAGCGCGCTACGTCCGGACGTCGGCTCAGAAGGCGGGGCTGGTGCTCGCGCTGATCCGCGGCAAGGACGTCAACCAGGCGCTCGCGACGCTCAAATTCACGCGCAAGGCGATCGCCGAGGACATCTCGAAGGTGCTCCGCTCGGCGATTGCCAACGCGACGAACAAGGAAGGGTTCAGCGGCGACGTCGATCGATTGTTCGTGTCGGCGTGCTACGCGAACCAGGGGCCGTCGCAGAAGCGCGTCCGCCCGGCGCCGATGGGCCGTGCGTTCCGCGTGCTGAAGCGGACCGCGCATATCAGCGTGCATGTCTCCGAGCGTCCGGAAAAGATCGTCGCAGTCGGAACGCCCGGTGCCGCGGCGCCGCGTCCCAAGCGCGCGCGCGCGCAGAAGTCGGCGACGACGCCGTCGAAAAAAGCTTTACAGAAGGCGAAGGAGTAACCGTGGGGCAGAAAGTTCACCCGGTCGGATTCCGGCTCGGGTTCAACAAGACGTGGCGGTCGCGCTGGTACTCCGACCGCGACTACGCGAAGCTGCTGCACGAGGATCTGGCGCTGCGCTCGACCCTCAAGAAGCGGTTCGCGCACGCCGGTGTCTCGAAGATCGAGACCGAGCGCGCGGTCAACCGGTTGAAGATCGACATCTACACCTCGCGCCCGGGCATCATCATCGGCCGCAAGGGCACGGAAGTCGACAAGCTGAAGCAGGAGATCCAGAAGAAGACCAGCCGCGAGGTCTTCATCAACATCCAGGAGATCCAGAAGCCGGAGCTCGACGCTCAGCTGATCTCCGAGTCGGTGGCGATGCAGCTCGAAAAGCGCGTCGCGTTCCGCCGGGCGATGCGCAAGGCGGTCGAGTCGGCCCTGCGCTTCGGCGCGCGCGGCATCAAGGTCCGCGTCTCCGGGCGCCTGAACGGCGCCGAGATTGCGCGCTCCGAGTGGTACCTGCACGGCCAGCTGCCGCTGCAGACGCTGCGCGCCGACATCGACTACGGTTTCGCGGAAGCCAGCACGACCTACGGCCAGATCGGCATCAAGGTCTGGTTGTACAAGGGCGAGCGGCTCGTGCCACAGCGCGGCCGCGAAGAAGAGTACAGAGAGCGCGCGCCGCGACGGCCGCAAGCTCGCGCGTAAGGATTAATCGTCATGTTGATGCCGAAGAAAGTTAAGTACCGCAAGCAACAGCGCGGGCGGATGGCCGGCAAGGCCTGGCGCGGGTCCGACGTGTCGTTCGGCGACTACGGGCTCAAGGCGCTCGAGCCCTGCTGGCTGACCGACCGCCAGATCGAGGCGGCGCGCGTGGCGATGACGCGCTTCATCGCCCGCGGCGGCAAGATCTGGACGCGCGTGTTCCCGGACAAGCCGATCACCAAGAAGCCGCAGGAAACGCGCATGGGCAAGGGCAAGGGCGCGCCCGAGCAGTGGGTGTGCGTCGTGCGGCCGGGCCGCGTGCTGTTCGAGATGGAAGGCGTGACCGAGAAGGATGCGCGCGAAGCCATGCGGCTGGCGGCGGCGAAGCTGCCGATCATGACGAAATTCGCGACCCGCTTCGCGCTGGAGAAGATGCTATGAAGGCCGCCGAACTGCGCGACCTCGGAACCGACGAGCTCGGCGCCAAGGAACGCGACCTCACCGATCAGTTGTTCCGGATGCGCATCCAGAAGTCGATGGGACAGCTCGAAGCGCCGGACAAGATGCGTACGGTACGCCGCGATCTCGCGCGCGTGAAGACCGTGCAACGACAGAAGCGGAACGCATAGCCATGGCTCAGAAATCTGAAAAAGTCGGCGTCGTCGTCAGCAACAAGATGCAGAAAAGCATCGTGGTTGCGGTCGAGTGGCAGGTCCGCGACGGTCTGTACGGCAAGACCCAGCGGCGCACCTCGAAGTTCATGGTCCACGACGAGGAGAACGCCGCGAAAATCGGCGACACCGTCGCCATCACCGAGACGCGGCCGATGAGCCGCCGGAAGCGCTGGGCCCTCGCCCGCGTCGTCCGCACGTCGGCGCAGGTATAGACACGGGTTCAAGGTTCATGGTTCCAGGTTCAAGGTTCAGAACGCAGAACCTCGGAACTCGGAACCAGGCACCTGAGAAACTGCGGAGCATAAGCCATGATTCAAATGCGATCGATTCTCGATGTCGCCGACAATTCCGGCGCGCGCAAGATCGCGGTCATCAATCCGCTGGGCGGATCGACCGGGCGCTACGCGCGCCTGGGCGACATCGTCACGGCCTCGGTCAAGGAAGCCACGCCGGAAGGCACGGTGAAGAAGGGTCAGGTCGTCAAGGCGGTCATCGTCCGGACGGTGAAAGAAGAGCGCCGGCGCGACGGGAGCTACATCCGCTTCGATCGCAACGCCGCGGTCCTGATCAACGACAACAACGAGCCGATCGGCACGCGTGTCTTCGGCCCGGTGGCGCGCGAGCTGCGAGAGCGCCGCTTCATGAAGATCATCTCGCTGGCGCCCGAGGTTCTATAGAGGGAACGCCAAGGCCGCCAAGGCCGCAAAGAAGACATCCATTCTTTGCGTGCTTTGCGCGCTTCGCGTTCTGAGTTTTTCTTATGTCTACTTTAGGTACACCGCTCCGCAAGAACGACAGCGTGCTGGTCATCACCGGCAAGGATCGCGGCAAGAAGGGCCGCATCCTCAAGGTGGTGCCGTCGAAGAACGGCAAGGTTCGCCTGATCGTCGAAGGCGTGAACCTGATCAAGCGCCACACGAAGCCGAACCCCGGCAAGAACATCAAGGGGGGCATCGTCGAGCGCGAGGCGTCGCTGCACGTGTCCAACGTGCAACTGGTCTGTCCCGAGTGCGGCGCGCAGACGCGCGTCGGCCACAAGATTCTCGGCGACGGCCGCAAGGTCCGCGTCTGCCGCAAGTGCGAGGGAGTGGTCGACAAATGACCAGGCTGAAAGAGAAATACACGAAGGAAGTCGTGCCCGCGCTCACCAAGGAGTTCGGCTACAAGAACATCATGGCCGTGCCCAAGATCGCGAAGATCGTGGTGAACATGGGTCTGGGCGAGGCGACCGCCAACGCCAAGATCATCGAGACCGGCGCCGACGAGCTCGCGCGCATCACGGGCCAGAAGCCGGTGACCCGCCGCTCGAAGAAATCGATCGCGCAGTTCAAGGTCCGCAAAGGCCAGCCGGTGGGGACGATGGTGACGCTGCGCGGCGACCGGATGTGGGAGTTCCTCGACCGCCTGGTGAGTGTCGCGCTGCCGCGCGTGCGCGACTTCAAGGGCGTGTCGCCCAAGGGGTTCGACGGCCGCGGCAACTACACGCTCGGCCTGAGGGATCAGCTGCTGTTTCCGGAAATCGACTACATGAAGGTCGACAAGGCGCGCGGCATGAACGTGTCGGTCGTGACCACCGCCAGGACCGACGAAGAGGCGCGGAAGCTGCTGCAGTTCATGGGCATGCCGTTCCGTCAAAATTAAGGGCTTGGGGCTAAGGGCTAATGGCAACAACAGCAAAGATCGCAAAAGAAGCAAAGACGCCGAAGTTCAAGGTCCGGCTGCGCAACCGCTGCCGACTGTGCGGACGGCCGCGTGCCTACATGCGGAAGTTCGCCCTGTGCCGTCTCTGCTTCCGCAAGCTCGCGCTTGACGGAGACGTGACGGGCGTGACGAAGAGCAGCTGGTAGAACGGAGCTATCAGCTTTCAGCGGTCAGCGATCGGCTGGCCCGCGCGAAAGCTGGCAGCCGATAGTGAAAGCTGAGAGCAGAGAGAGATATGACTGACCCTATCGCCGATATGCTGTCGCGCATCCGCAACGCGGTGACCGCCAAGGGCACGCGTGTGGACATGCCCGCCTCGCGCCTGAAGGCCGAGATCGCCCGCATCCTCCAGGACGAGGGTTACATCCAGGGCTTCAAGCTGCTGGACGACGCGGCCGAGAAGACCACCGCGCAGACCAAGACGCTGCGCCTGTTCCTGAAATACGGACCGCACGGCGAGCGTCTAATTACCGGGGTGCAGCGCATCAGCCGCCCCGGCCGCCGCGTCTATTTCGGGAAGGAGGACGTGCCGGAGGTACTGGCCGGCCTGGGCACGAGCATCCTGACGACGTCGCGCGGCGTCATGACCGGTCGGGCCGCCGTGAAGGCCGGCGTCGGCGGGGAAGTTCTCTGTAACATCTGGTAACTCTCAACTCTCAACTTTCAACTCTCAGTTCTGAGAGTTGAGACGTGAGACTTGAGACTTGATAGCTGGCGAGTAGATATGTCTCGAATCGGTAAGAAAATCATCCCCGTGCCCAAGGGCGTCACCGCGAAAGTGGTCGACGGCGCCGTGGAGCTCCAGGGCCCGAAGGGCAAGCTGCGCCAGGCGCATCCGGCCGGCATCGTCTTCGCGCTCGAGGACGGCCACCTCGTCGCCAAGCTGGAAACCGACGACCCGCAGCTGGGCAAATTCCACGGCCTGGCGCGCAGCCTCGTGGCCAATGCGGTCACCGGCGTGACCGACGGCTTCAAGCGCGAGCTCGACATCGTCGGCGTCGGCTACCGCGCGGAGCTGAAGGGCAAGCAGGTCATCTTCGCGCTCGGCTATTCGCACGCCGTGGTGTTCGACATCCCAGCCGGCATCGATGTGGCGATCGAGAAGCAGACGCACATCACGGTGACCGGTGTGGACCGGCAGCTGGTTGGACAGGTCGCGGCCAACATCCGGCGGCTGCGCAAGCCCGACCCGTACAAGCAGAAGGGCGTTCGTTACACCGGTGAGGTCTTGAAGAAGAAAGCCGGCAAGACGGGGGCGAAGTAATGAGAATCAAAACCAAGGACGATCGGCGCGTCCGGATCCAGCTGCGGCAGCGCAAGCGGATCTCGGGGACGAAAGAACGGCCGCGTCTGAGCGTGTTCCGCAGCGTGACCCACATCTACGCACAGGTCATCGACGACCTGACCGGCGAGACGCTGGTGTCGGCGTCGACGGTCGAGCCGTCGGTCAAGGGATCGCTCGACAAGGCCGCGCGCGGCGGCAATCTCGCGGGCGCCGAGGCGATCGGCAAGGTGATCGCCGAGCGCTCGATCGAAAAAGGCATCAAGCGCGTGGTCTTCGACCGCAGCGGGTTCCTCTACCACGGGCGCATCCGCGCCGTGGCGGACGCTGCGCGCAAAGCCGGACTGGAATTCTAGGAGCACTATGCGAACTCGCGAGCGAATCGACCCGAGTCAGCTCGACCTCAAGGACAACGTGGTGCAGATCAGCCGCGTGACCAAGGTGGTCAAGGGCGGCAAGAACCTGAGCTTCAGCGCGCTGGTTGTCGTCGGCGACGGCCACGGCGTAGTGGGCTTCGGCATCGGCAAGGCGAAGGAAGTGCCGTCGGCCATCAAGAAGGGCATCGAAGCGGCCAAGAAGAACCTGATCCGCGTGTCGCAGGCGGGCAACACGATCCCGCACCGGATCGTCGGCAAGTTCGGCGCGGGGAGCGTGCTGTTGAAGCCGGCGCCGGACGGCACCGGCATCATCGCCGGCGGGGCCGTGCGCGCGGTGGTCGAGGCGGCGGGCATCGGCAACATCGTGACCAAGTCGCTCGGATCGGCCAACGCGCACAACGTGGTGCGCGCGACGTGTCAGGGGCTCGACTCGCTCAAGGATCCGGCGACCATCGCCCGGATGCGCGGCAAGGAGCTCGAGGACCTGACGAGCATGAGAGCGTAAGGATCATGGCGAATCATCGAACCGACACGAAAGGCACCACCGTCAAGGTGACGCTGTTGAAGAGCCCGACCGGGTTCAACGGCACGCAGAAGACCGTGGTGCGGAGCATGGGCCTCCTGCGGATCCGCCACTCGGTGGAGCTGAAGGACACGCCGGAAACGCGCGGCATGATTCACAAGGTGCGTCACCTCGTGGAGGTGGAATAACCATGGCGATGAACAACCTGCGCCCGCCCAAGGGCATGAAGCACGCGAAAAAGCGGATCGGCCGCGGCCAGGGATCGGGCAACGGCAAGACCGCGGGACGCGGGCACAAGGGGGCCAAGTCGCGATCGGGGTTCACGTTCAAGCGCGGGTTCGAAGGCGGCCAGATGCCGCTGCACCGGCGCGTGCCCAAGCGCGGGTTCCACAATCCGTTTCGCGTCGAGTACGAAGTGGTGAACCTCGACACGCTCGGTGAACGGTTCGAGGCCGGCACCGTCGTGACCCTGGAACTGCTCGCCGAGCATCGCCTGATCAGCGGCACGAAGAAGCGGCTGAAGGTGCTGGGCCGCGGCGAGGTCGGGAAGGCGCTGACCGTGCACGCGCACAAGTTCAGCGGCAAGGCCGCGGAGAAGATCGCGGCGGCGGGCGGGGCGACGGAGCAACTCTAGTGAACGACAGCCTGAAGAACCTCTTCACCGTCACCGACCTGCGGAACCGCATCCTGTTCACGCTGGGCATGCTTGCGGTCTACCGCGTCGGGCACCACATCACGGTGCCGGGCGTGAACCTGGCCGCGCTCGACGAGCTCGCGCGGCAGATGCAGAACAACATGTTCGGGCTGTACGACATGTTCTCGGGCGGCAACCTGTCGCGGGTGACCATTTTCGCGCTGGGCATCATGCCCTACATCAGCGCGTCGATCATCCTGCAGCTGCTGACGGTCGTGTGGCCGTACCTCGAGAAGCTGTCGAAGGAAGGCGAGCTGGGGCGGCGCAAGATCACCCAGTACACGCGCTACGGGACGATCGTGCTCAGCGTCGTGCAGGCGCTCGGCATCGCGATCTTCCTCGAACGCCAGACCAAGATCGCCGGCGGGCTGCCGCTGGTCTACAACCCGGGGATCGCGTTCCGGATGATGGCGGTGCTGACGCTGACGACCGGCACCTGTTTCATCATGTGGCTCGGCGAGCAGATCACCGAGCGCGGGATCGGCAACGGGATGTCGCTGATCATCTACTCCGGCATCGTCGTCGGGCTGCCGCGCGCGGTGCTGCAGACGTTCGAGCAGATGCGCACCGGGCAGCTCGGGCTGCTGCGCGTGCTGTTCCTGATCGTCTTCATGGCGCTGGTGATCGCGGCGATCGTCTTCGTCGAGCGCGCGCACCGGAGGGTCACCGTCCAGTACGCCAAGCGCGTCGTGGGGCGACGCATGTACGGCGGGTCGAGCACGCACATCCCGCTGAAGGTGAATACCGGGGGCGTCATCCCGGTGATCTTCGCCTCGTCGATTCTGGCGTTCCCCGCCACCATCGCGCAGGCGTTCCCTGGCAAATACGCCGACGCGGTATCACAGCAGCTCGGCCTCGGCATGCCGCTCTACAACCTGCTCTATGTGGCCGGCATCATCTTCTTCGCGTACTTCTACACGGCCATCATCTTCAACCCCGACGATGTCGCCGAGAACATGCGGAAGTACGGCGGGTTCGTGCCCGGCATCCGGCCGGGCAAGCGGACGGCCGAGTACATCGACACGATCCTGGCGCGGATCACGCTGGCGGGCGCGATTTACCTGGCGCTCATCGCGATTCTGCCCAACTTCCTCATCAGCGGCTTCCGCGTCGCGCCGATTCCGTTCATCGGCGAGTGGCTCGATGCGGCGCTGCCGAAGTTCATCACGGAAGGGCTGAACGTGCAGTTCTTCTTCGGCGGCACGTCGCTGCTGATCGTGGTCGGTGTGGCGATGGACACGGTCCAGCAGGTCGAGTCGCAGCTGATCATGCGGCACTACGACGGCTTCATGAAGAAGTCGCGGATTCGCGGACGGCGGGCGTAGTAGTCGTTAGTCATTAGTCGTTAGTCATTCGTCGGCGAGCGAGACCGAAGAGCGAAAGACCAAGGACCAAGGACCAAGGACTAACGACTACATGGCTTTGAATCTGTTGATGCTGGGGCCGCCGGGCGCGGGTAAGGGGACGCAGGCCGAACGCTTTGCGAAGGAGCGGGGGATCCCGAAGATTTCGACCGGCGACATCCTGCGTGAAGCGGTGGCGACCAAGACCGAGATCGGACTGCGGGCCAAGGCGATCATGGACCGCGGCGAGCTGGTCAGCGACGAGGTGATGATCGGGATCGTGGGCGAACGGCTCGAGCGCCCCGACGCGCTGAACGGGTTCGTCCTCGACGGTTTTCCGCGGACGGTCGCGCAGGCCGCGGCGCTCGACGGGATCATGGCCGACCGCGATCCGCTGATCGTCGTCGACATCGTGGTGCCGGAAGCCGAGCTCGTGCGGCGCCTCGGGACGCGGTCGATCTGCCGGTTGTGCGGCACCGGCGCATCGGTCGGCAGCACGGTCGGCGCCGCCTGTGCGAAGTGCGGAGGACGGCTGGTGCAGCGGACCGACGACAATCAGGCGGTCGTGCTCGAGCGGTTGAAGGTGTATCACCGTCAGTCCGAGCCGCTGGTCGAGTACTACCGCGTGCGGCCGACGTTTCGATCGATCGACGGCGCGCAGGCGCCGGATCGCGTCGCGGCGGATCTGGCGGCGGCTATCGCGGCGGCCGGCAACGGCGGCGCCGCCGGAGTGCAAGGGTGATCGTGTGCCGCTCGGCGGAGGAGCTCAAGCGGATGCGTGAAGCCGGCCGGCTGGTCGGTGAAGTGCTGACCGAGCTCGCCGCCCACGTCGCGCCGGGCGTGACGACGGCGGATCTCGACGAGCTGGCGGAGAAGCGGATTCGGAAGGCGGGAGCGACGCCGGCGTTCAAGGGCTATCACGGGTATCCGGCGACGATTTGCGCGTCGATCAACGACGAGGTGATCCACGGGATCCCGTCGGGCCGCCGGTTGCTCAACGAGGGGGATGTCATCTCGATCGACGTCGGCGCCTCCCTCGACGGGTACTTCGGCGACAGCGCGATCACCCTGGCGGTCGGTCAGGTGTCGGAGGAGGCGGCGACACTGCTGCGCGTCACCGACGAGTCGCTCTACAAGGCGATCGACGCGGTGAAGCTGGGCGGTCGGGTATCGGACATCGGCCACGCGGTGCAGAAGCACGTCGAGGCCTACGGGTTTTCGATCGTGCGCGAGTTCGTCGGGCACGGCATCGGCCAGAAGATGCACGAAGAACCGCAGGTGCCCAACTACGGCGAGCCGGGACGCGGGCCGCGGCTGACCGAGGGCATGGTGCTCGCGATCGAGCCGATGGTGAACGCGGGCAAGGCGGCGGTGAAGGTGCTGGCGGATGGCTGGACCGCGGTGACGCGCGACGGCAGCTTGTCGGCGCACTTCGAGCACACGGTGGCGGTGACGGCGGACGGGCCATGGATTCTGACGGCGAGGGAAGTACCGGTCGGTCCGCGGGTGGCCGCGCACAAGTAAGCGGGGTGGTCATGGAGACCCTGCCGAGCGCCCTCTACAAGGTGCGGCTCGACGAAGGGTCTCTCGTGGTGGCGCACATCGCGGATCGGATGGATCGCAACTTCGTGCGGCTGCTGGTCGGCGATCGGGTGCGGTTGGAGCTCTCGCCGACCGATGTCGGGCGGGGACGGATCGTGGGGAAAGTTTGACGTTCTGCGTTGAACGTGGACAGGAACAGAGATGAAGGTCAGAGCATCGGTGAAGCGTATTTGCGACAAATGCAAGATCGTCCGGCGCCGCGGCGTCGTGCGCGTGATTTGCTCGAACCAGAAACACAAGCAGCGGCAGGGATAAGACTATGGCGCGAATTGCAGGCGTTGACCTCCCGAGGACCAAGCGTATCGAGATTGGTCTCACCTATATCTACGGCATCGGGCGCTTCCGCTCGAACACGATCCTGAAGGCAGCGGGCGTCAGCCCCGACATCCGCATCAAGGACCTGTCCGAAGACGACGTCCGCAGCATCAGCAAGGTGATCGAGGACCAGGGCGGCGTGGAGGGCGATCTCCGCAAGGAGATTTCCATGAACATCAAGCGGCTGATGGAAATCGGCTGCTTCCGCGGCCTGCGGCACCGCCGCAACCTGCCGGTGCGCGGCCAGCGGACCAAGACCAATGCGCGGACGCGCAAGGGCCCGCGCAAGGGCGCGATTGCGAAGAAGAAGGTTATCTAATGGCGAAGAGTGAAGTCGTCGACGCGAGCGCCGGTCTTCCGGAGAAAGAGAAAAAGGAAGGCGCCGGGAAGCGCAAGAAGACGTTCAAGAAGCGCGGCGAGAAGCGCGTCGTGCACCACGGCCTGGCGCACATCCACGCCTCGTTCAACAACACCACGGTGACGATCACCGACACGGAAGGCAACGTGGTGGCGTGGTCGAGCGCCGGCGGCATCGGCTTCAAGGGCTCGCGCAAGGGGACGCCGTTTGCGGCGACCCAGGCCGCGCTCGCGGCCGGCAACGTCGCCAAGGGCGTCGGCATGCGGTCGCTCGACGTGCGCGTCAAAGGCCCCGGATCGGGCCGCGAGTCGGCGATCCGCGCGCTCCAGACGGTGGGTATCGAAGTGAAATCGATCCGCGACGTGACGCCCATCCCGCACAACGGATGCCGTCCGCCGAAACGGCGAAGGGTCTAGAACGCGAAGGCGTTCCACTACGTGGTTCGTGAGTTAGCACACTAGAGGGTTTTGAATGGCTCGATACATTGGTCCGGTCTGCCGGCTCTGCCGCCGCGAGGCGATGAAGCTGTTCCTCAAGGGAGAGCGCTGCTACACCGAGAAGTGCGCGATCGAAAAGCGCAACTTCCCGCCCGGCCAGCACGGCAAGACGCGGAAGGCGAAGCTCGCCGGCTACGGCCTGCAGCTGCGCGAGAAGCAGAAGGTCAAGCGCATCTACGGCGTGCTCGAGGATCAGTTCCGCGGCTACTTCGAGGCGGCCGAGCGCGCGCGCGGCATCACCGGCGTGACGCTGCTGCAGCTGCTCGAGCGGCGCATGGACAACGTCGTCTACCGGCTCGGGCTCGCGACGTCGCGGCCGCAGGCGCGGCAGCTGGTCCGGCACGGCCACTTCCTCGTCAACGGCAAGAAGGTCGACATTCCGTCGTTCCAGGTCAAGGAGGGCGACGTGATCACCGTCCTCGGCCGCACGCAGAAGAACCCGACGATCGAGCACGCGATGGAAGAAGTGAAGGGCCGCGGCATTCCCGAGTGGCTCTCGTTCGATCAGAACACGATCACCGGGCGCGTGAACGCGATGCCGACGCGCGAACAAATCAACCTGCCCGTGCAGGAACAACTGATAGTGGAGTTGTACTCGAAGTAGATAAGTACGAAGTACGAAGTACGAGGTACGACCGTGCCGGCTTCGTACTTCAGACGTCGTACTTCGAACTTTCATCGTCACCCGCTGACCCGCAGCCTTTTCAGACCTGCGGCGGGAGGTCGGCGGTCAATTGCAGGTCTGGAGGCCCGTCTGCGGGCCCGACGCGAAAGGATACAGAATGCTCTGGAAAGGTTTTCAGCGGCCCAAGCGGCTCGAGTTCGAACGCGAAACGCTCACGGATCGGTTCGGCCGGTTCTACGCACAGCCGTTCGAGCGCGGCTTCGGCACCACCATCGGCAACGCCCTGCGGCGCGTGCTGCTCTCCTCGATTGAAGGGGCGGCCATCACCGCCGTGAAGATCGACGGCGTGCTCCACGAGTTCTCGCCGATCCCCGGCGTGGTCGAGGACGCGACCGACATCATCCTGAACCTGAAGCAGATTCCTCTGAAGCTGCACACGGATCAGGTGAAGACGCTCACCCTCAAGATCGACAAGGCGGGCGAAGTCCGCGGGCGCGACATCCAGGCCGACGGCGACGTCGAGATCCTCGAGCCCGACGCGCACATCGCGACCGTCTCCGAGCACGGCAAGCTCCACATGGAGATGCGCATGAAGCGCGGCCGCGGCTATGTCTCGGCCGACAAGAACTTCGACGAGGACCTCGGCATCGGCTGGATCCCGATCGACTCGGTTCACTCGCCGGTGAAAAAGGTCAACTACCTGGTCGAGGCGGCGCGTCTCGGACAGACGACCGACTACGACAAGCTGACGGTCGACGTCTGGACCAACGGCTCGATCAACCCGCGCGACGCCGTGTCGCTGGCGTCGAAGCTGGTCCGCGATCACCTGAACATCTTCATCAACCTCGAAGAGGGAGCGGAGACGCAGGCGGAAACGGCTGCCGACGCGCCGCGCTCCGGCGCGAGCAACGAGAACCTCGACAAGTCGGTCGAGGAGCTCGAGCTCTCCGTCCGCTCGTACAACTGCCTGAAGAACGCGAACATCCGGACGATCCGCGAGCTGGTCAACAAGACGGAAGCCGAGATGCTCAAGACCAAGAACTTCGGGCGCAAGAGCCTCAACGAGATCAAGGAAATCCTGCAGACGATGGGCCTGGGCCTCGGCATGCGTGTCGACCAGCCCGCT
>Ga0310810_10007166_pt1 | contig 12691 bp, 10 predicted proteins | sample NCmetagenome_FD_207641 | JGI IMG/M metagenome (GOLD analysis project Ga0310810, IMG submission 207641) | Soil microbial communities from experimental microcosm in Duke University, North Carolina, United States - NC | ecosystem: Engineered > Artificial ecosystem > Soil microcosm > Unclassified ... | reverse complement strand
CTGAAGGCCGCGTGCTGGGACCTGATCGGTGCGAACGGGCTGCCGGAGTGCTACGTGCGGCCGATCGCGTTCTTCGGCTACGGGGAGCTCGGCGTGTCGTCGCGGGGGAGCCCGGTCGACGTGGCGATCATGTCGTGGCCCTGGGGCTCGTACCTCGGCGAGGAGGGGCTGCGCAACGGCATCCGCGCGAAGGTCTCCACGTGGACCCGCATCGGCCCGAACGTGATCCCGCACGTCGCGAAGGCGACCGGCGTTTACCTCAACTCGATGCTCGCGGTGCTCGAGGCGAACCGCTCGGGCTACGAGGAGGCGATCCTCCTCACGCACGACGGCTACATCGCCGACGGCTCGGGCGAGAACATCTTCATCGTCAAGGACGGGGTCATCTACACGCCCGATCTCTCGGCGTCGATCCTGCCGGGGATCACGCGCGACACCGTCATCCAGATCGCGCAGGATCTCGGGCACAGCGTCGTCGAGAAGAGCCTGATCCGCACGGATCTCTACCTCGCCGACGAGGTGTTCATGTGCGGGACGGCCGCCGAGGTGACGCCGATCCGCGAGGTCGACGACCAGCTGGTCGGGCCGCCCGGCCCGGTGACGCTCGAGATCCAGGCGGCGTATCTCGACACGGTGCACGGCCGCAGCGAGCGGTGGACGCAGTGGCTCGAGTACGCGCCGGCGGCGAAGACGCAGGCGTGAAGCAGGAGACGCGGCCGGTCCCGCTCTCGGGGCCGTACCTCGACGAGCGCGAGGAGGCGCTCGTGCTCGAGGTGCTGCGCTCCGGGCGGCTCTCGCTCGGCCCGACGGTCGACCGCTTCGAGGAGGCGTTCGCGGCGAGGACGGGCGCGCCGTACGCAGCCGCGGTCTCGTCCGGCACCGCAGGGCTCCACCTGCTCTGCATCTCCGCGGGCATCGGGCCGGGGGACGAGGTGATCACCACTCCGTACTCGTTCGCCGCGAGCGCGAACTGCTTCGTGTACGAGGGCGGCGTGCCGGTGTTCGCGGACGTCGACGCGAGCACGCTGAACGTCGATCCCCGCGCTGTCGAGGCGGCGGTGACGACGCGCACGAAGGCGATCGTCGCCGTCGACATCTACGGCTACCCGTGCGAGCTCGACGAGCTCCGCGCGATCGCCGATCGCCACGGGCTGGCGCTGATCCAGGACTCGTGCGAGGCGCTCGGCGCGGAGTACAAAGGCGCTGCGGTCGGGTCGCACGGCCCGAGCGCGGTGTTCGCGTTCTATCCGAACAAGCAGATCACGACGGGCGAGGGCGGCATGGTGACGACGCACTCCGAGGAGGAGTGGCGACTGCTGCGCTCGCTGCGTAACCAGGGCCGAGCCGACTCCGGCGGGTGGCTCGACCACGTGCGCCTCGGCTACAACTATCGCCTCGACGACATCAGCGCCGCGGTCGGGATCGGGCAGCTCGACAAGCTCGACGAGATCCTCAAGCTCCGCTCCGCAGTCGCCGGCGCCTACGGCGAGCTGCTGGCGGACATCGACGGAGTCGTGCTTCCGTGCGCGGACGACGACGACCACAAGCGCTCGTGGTTCGTGTACGTCGTCGCGCTCCCGGACAACGCGGCGCGCGAGCGCGCGATCGCGCGGTTCGAGCGGGAGGGGATCGGCTACAACCGATACCTGCCGTCGATCCACCTGCAGCGCTACATGCGCGAGCGCTACGGCTTCCGCGAGGGCATGTGCCCGGTTTCGGAGGACACGAGCTCGCGCACCCTGGCGCTGCCGTTCTTCACCGGCCTCGAGCGAAGCGCGCAGGAGCGCGTCGCCGAGGCCCTCGCCGCCGCTCTCTGAGCCGGCGGTCCCGCCGGCTCCCGGCTCCGCAGCGGCGCCACGCCGGCGAGCCGACGTGTCCCGACCAGCTCCGTTACGACTTCTGCGCGACTTTGCAACGACTTCTGCGCGACTTTGCAACGGTGTCTGACACCAGGACACGGACGCTGCAGGCATGTCCGAGCGCGAACTGCAGGGGTTTTCCGGTTCGTGTCTGACACCGGGAGATGTCCGGACCGGACGGTCGCGGTCCCGCGATAATCCGGCGATGGACGTCCAGTCGGTGAACCGGGCGGCGTCGTTCACGACGAAGGACGGCTCGACGATCCGCGAGCTGCACCACACGGAGCACCAGAGCCTCGCGGAGGCGACGCTCGAGCCGAGCGAGGCGACCGAGCGCCACTACCACCGCGCGAGCGAGGAGATCTACTTCGTCCTGAAGGGATCCGGCACGCTCGAGGTCGACGGCGAGCAGGTGCGTGTGCGGCCCGGCGATGCCGCCCTGATCCCACCCGGCGCCTGGCACACGCTCGAGAACGACGGCTCGAGCGAGCTCCGGATCCTCTGCTGCTGCGCGCCTCCCTACTCGCACGACGACACGTTCTTCGAGTAGCGTCACCGACAATGGCGGTCACCTCGCCGCGGATGATCTTCCTCGGCTTCGGCAAGTGGGCGCGGGCCGACCGCATCTACGCGCTCGAGCCGCTCGAGGGCCCGGACCGGGGCCACGGCCGGCGAACCCGCGTCTGGGTCGAAGGCCTCACCGAGCCGATCGTCGCCTCGCGGACCGAGCGCACGATCCTCTCCGAGATGGGCCAGGACGCGTCGCTCGTCAACCCTGTGCTGGACGACGCGCTCGATCTCGCAGAACGGCTCGCCGCCGCCGTCGAGGAGGGTCGCGTCGACCTCGGCGACCTGGGACGCCGCGCGCGGCGTGTGCTCGAGAAGACAGCGAGGCCGGTAGAGCCCGAACAGCTGTTTTGAGCGAGCCGACAGGGCCGTTTCCGCCCGACGCCGGCCGGCCGGGTGTCGGCGAGCTCGTCGGCCGGCTCCGCCTCGACCTCTCGCCCGCCCGGGATTCGCCCGACTTCCGGCGCCTCTGGCTCGCGCAGACGTTCTCGTTCGTGGGGAGCGAGGCGGGCTATGTCGCGCTCTCGTACCAGCTCTACGCCCTGACGAACTCGACGCTCGCGGTCGGCCTGCTCGCGCTGGCCGAGCTCGTGCCGCTGCTGACCATGACGCTCGTCGGGGGAGCGCTCGCCGACGCATTCGACCGGCGGCGCCTGATGCTCGTGCAGCAGGTCGGGATGATCGGGGGCGCTGCGATCGCGCTCGTGAATGCGCTGCTCCCGCACCCGCACGTCTGGCCGCTCTACGCGTCCGCGTTCGTCGTCGTCTCCTCGTTCGCCTTCGGCGCGGGAGCTCAGCACTCGATGACGCCGCGGCTCGTCGGCGAGGGCAAGCTGGTCGCCGCGAACAACCTGACGAGCCTCAGCTCGAGCCTCGCCTCCGTGCTCGGCCCCGCGATCGCCGGCGTCTTCATCGGCACGGTCGGCGTCACCGGCGCATATGCCCTCGACGGCGCGACCTTCCTCGGCACGCTCGCCGCCGTGTGGCGCCTGCCGGCGCTGCCGCCGCAGGGGGAAACCGCTTCGCCCGGACTGCGGTCGATCCTCGAGGGCTTCCGCTTCATCCGCACCAGCCGCCCGATCCTCGCCTTCATGCTGATCGACACGAACGCGATGATCTTCGGCATGCCGACGGCACTCTTCCCGGCGCTCGCCACGCACCGCTTCCACGATCCGAGCCTCGTCGGCTATCTCTACTCGGCGACCTACGCCGGCGCCCTCGTTGCCTCGGCGCTCGGCGGCTGGGTCAACCACGTGCGCCGGCAGGGGCTCGTGATCGTGATCGCGGCCGCCGTCTGGGGAGCGGCGATCGCCGCGTTCGGCTTCGCGACCGAGCTCTGGCTCGCGTTGCTCCTGCTCGCGCTCGCCGGCGGCGCGGATCTCGTCAGCGCGGTGCTGCGCGGCACGATGCTGCTCGAGCTGACGCCCGACTCGCTGCGCGGCCGGCTCGTCGGGATCGAGTTCGCGCAGGTGGCAAGCGCGCCGGCACTCGGCAATCTCGAAGCGGGGACGGTCGCGTCGCTGACGAGCATCCGCGCCTCGATCGTCTCGGGCGGCATCGCCTGCGTGGCCGGCTGCGCGTTACTCGCGCTCGCGTTCCCCGCGCTGCTCCGCTACGACGCGAGGAATCGTGAACCGGCTCGGGCGTGACTTCTTCGACCGCGCCGTGCACGAGGTCGCACCCGACCTGATCGGCGTCACCCTGCTCGTCGACGGCGTCGGCGGCCGCATCGTCGAGGTCGAGGCATACGACCAGGAGGATCCGGCGAGCCACGGCTTCCGCGGCCGCACCGAGCGGAACGCCGCGATGTTCGGCCCGCCCGGCCATGCGTACGTCTACCGGTCCTACGGAGTCCACTGGTGCCTGAACCTCGTCTGCGAGCCTCCGGGGCGGGCGGACGCGGTGCTCCTGCGCGCCCTCGAGCCGAGCCACGGGCTCGAGGCGATGCGGGCCCGGCGCGGGTCGGACTCGCTGCGCGCGCTCTGCTCGGGCCCGGGCAAGCTCTGCCAGGCACTCGCCGTGACCCGCGCCCACGACGGCCTGCCTCTCGACCGGCCGCCGTTCGAGCTTCTGCCCCGCGAGGGGACGCCGGAGATCGCGACCGGCCCGCGGATCGGGATCACGCGGGCCGCCGAGCTCCCGTGGCGCTACGGCCTCCGCGGCTCGCCCTACCTCAGCCGGCCGCTCCGACCGTGATCCGCACTTTCATGCCCGGCGCGGCGGCGACGCCGGCGCGCGGCTGCTGCGCGAGCACGCGACCCGGCTTGCCGGCTCCGAAGCCAAGTGCCGGGCGGAGCTTCAACCTCCGGAGGCGGGCGCGCGCCTGCCCGACCTTCAGCCCGACGACGCGCGGCACGGTTCCGTGCAGCGGTCGTGCGAGGACGAGCGTCACCTTGTCGAAGGACGAGAGACGGCCGGTCCGCGGGAACTGGCGGAGCACCACGCCGATGCGCTGACCGGGCGCGGCCGGCTTGTACACGAGCTGCGGGGTCAACGGCTGTCCGTGAAGCCGGTCGCGCGCGGCGCCGAGCCGCCAGCCGACGACGTCCGGTACCTCGACCTCGTTCACCCTGCAGTTCGCGGTGTGGGCGGGGCCGCGGCCGCTGAAGTAGACGAGGAGCGAGACGTCGTGGCACCGCCCGTTGTCGAGCTCCGTCCGGCCGTCGCGGTAGGTCACCCGGCGGGGGGCAACCGAGAGGTACGGCGGCGACGGGAACGAGCCCGGCCGGGCGCCGATCAGCTTCAGAGCCGACTCCATGAACGACTTCCAGATCAGCGCGGGGTAGGTGCCGCCCACGACCGGCCGTCCGTGGAACTCGGTCAGCATCGGTCGAAGCGCCTTCGGGTAGCCGACCCACACGGCCGCGACGAGCTGCGGCGTGTAGCCGACGAACCACGCGTCGCCGTAGTTCTCCGTCGTGCCCGTCTTGCCCGCGACGGGCTCGTCCGGCAGCGCCGCCGCCGTCCCCGTGCCGCTGCGGACCACTCCCTGGAGAAGCTGCGTCAGGAGGTACGCATCGGTGGGCGAGAGCACCGCCGTGCGCTTCGGTGCGTTCGCGTACACGACGTCGCCCTTGACGTCCTTGATCTTCGTGATCGCCCGCGGCCTGTTGCCGAACACCTTGCCGTCGATCCGGTAGCCCCCGTTCTGGAACGACGCGTACGCGCGCGCCATCTCCAGCGGGTTGACGGCCTGCGTGCCGAGCCCGATCGAGAACACGCCTTCGAGCGGGCTCGTGATCCCGAGCGCGTGCGCGGTGCGAGCGACATTCGCAGGCCCGACGACCTTCGTCAGCTGTGCGAAGACCGAGTTGTCGGAGACCGCGATCGCCTTGACGAGATCGATCGGGCCGAGGTACTCGCCCTCGTAGTTCGACGGCGTCCAGTACTTGTTCCCGAGGAAGATCGAGATGGGCTTGGACGTGAACGTGCTGAGCGGCGAGATGCCTTCCTTGAGCGCGGTGGCGAGCACGAAGGGCTTGAAGGCGGAGCCCGGCTGGCGCTCGCCCTGAACCGCGAGGTTGAACTGGCTCTCGTGGAAGCTCCGTCCGCCGAACATGGTCAGCACGGCGCCGTTCGACGGGTTGATCGCGACGAGCGCCGCCTGCGGGCCGTCGGGGCTCGGGAGCCACTTGTCGATCGCGGCGCGCGCGAGCTTCTGAAGCCGGAGGTCGATCGTGGTGTCGACGCGGAAGCCGCCGCCGAAGACTCGCTTCGCCCCGAACTGGTCGATCAGCTGCTGCTTGACGTACTCGCCGAAGTACGGCGCCTGGCCCCGGACGCCGGAGAGGTGGATGTTCTGGGGCTTCGGGAGCGGCGCGTGCACGGCACGCCGGAAGAGCGCCGGCTGGATGATCCCCTGCTCCAGCATCAGGCGGAGCACGACCGCCCGCCGGGCGACGGCGGCGCGGGGATGCGTCACCGGGTCGTAGCGGCTCGGATCCTCGGGGATGCCGGCGAGCAGCGCCGCTTCCGGCAGCGTCAGCTTCAGCGCGTCGTGGCCGAAGTACGTGCGGGCGGCGCGCTCGACTCCGTAGGCGCCGTTTCCGAAGTAGATGGTGTTGAGGTACGCGGTGAGGATCCGGTCTTTCGTCCATACCTGCTCGAGGCGCCATGCGAGCGCCGCCTCCTTGAGCTTGCGCGTCACGGATCGCTGCGCGCCGGTCAGCTCGTTCTTCACGAACTGCTGCGTGATCGTCGAGCCTCCCTGCAACGCGGACTTGTGACGGACGTCCGCCCAGAGGGCGCGTGCCATCCCGCGGACGTCGATGCCGCGATGCTCGTAGAAGCGGCGATCCTCCGTCGCCACGATCGCCTGCTTGATCCACGGGGAGATCTGGTCGCTCTGTACGAGCACGCGGCTCTGGCTCCCACGTAGCACCGCGAGGATCGTGTGACCGTCGCCGGCGTAGACGTAGCCGTCGACCTGCTGCTTCCCCGCCTGCGCGAAGGGGTCGAGCCCGCTCAGCTGCTCTCCCACCGCGAGGACGAGGCCGTAGGAGAACGCGGTGAGCGCGAGGACTCCGAGAACGCCGATCAGGGCGAGGAGGCGAAGCTTGCGGATCCGGCGCCTGCGCCGGCGGGGAGCCGCCGACTCGGTGCGTTTTCGACGGAGCGGCACGGAAGCCGCGGATTTTAGCGCCGTCCGGGCGCTGGACAGTTGCCTCGGCGCCCGGTAAGAAGCCAGCGTGGGAACGAAGCCGTACGGAACGTGGCCCTCGCCGCTCGGCGCCGACCTCGTCGCCGCAGCCTCGAGCCCCCGCTACGGCCACGTCGACGTCGAGGCGGCCCGTGTCCGGTTCACCGAGGCGCGCGCCGGCGAGGGCGGCCGAACGGTCGTCGCCGAGGCCCGCTCCGGCGGCGAGGTCGTCGACCTCACGCCGCCCGGCGCGAACGCGCGCACCCGCGCCCACGAGTACGGCGGCGGTGCCGTCTGGTACCACGGCGACACGGTCTTCTACTCCGATTTCTCGGACGGCCGCCTGTACCGGCTGGACGGCGACGGTGCGGCACCGCGTCCGGTCACGCCGGAGCCGGCCGCGCCGCACGCGCTTCGCTACGCCGACGGCGTCGTGACGCCGGACGGGGAGACGGTGATCTGCGTCCGCGAGCGCCACGCGGACGGCGGCGTCGCGAACGAGCTCGTCTCGCTGCCGGCGGACGGCTCGGCCGAGCCGCAGGTGCTCGTCTCGGGGAGCGACTTCTTCATGGCGCCGCGGCTCGACCCCGCCGGGCGGCGGCTCGCCTGGCTCAGCTGGGACCACCCGCGCATGCCCTGGGACGGCACGGAGCTCTGGCTGGCCGAGCTCGGCTCGCTCGGCGAGGCGCGGCTCGTCGCGGGCGGCGAGCAGGAGTCCGTGATCGACCCGCAGTGGTCGCCGGGCGGCGTCCTCCACTACTGCTCGGACCGCACGGGCTGGTGGAGACTCTACGGCGACGGCGTGGCGCCGCTTCGGCTCGACAGGGGCGAGCTCGGCTTCCCCGCCTGGGTGTTCGGGCTCGCGAGCTACGCGTTCCTGGACGACGGGCGCATCGCATGCGTCGTGACGCGCGACGCCGTCTCGTCGCTCGAGCTGCTCGATCCCTCGCGCGGCACGCTCGAGTCGGCCGGCCTCGACTGGACGGCCTTCTCGGTGACGGCATTCGCGTCGGGCGAGGGGCGCGTCGTCTTCGGCGCCGCCTCGCCGACGACCCCGGCGAGCCTCGTCGCCTTCGACCCCGCCACGGGAGAGGAGGAGACCCTACGCTGCTCGCTCGACGTCGAGCTCGAGCCCGCGTCGATCTCGAAGCCGCGACCGATCGAGTTCCCGACCGGCGACGGCGGCGTCGCACACGCCTTCTACTACCCGCCGAGGAACGTCGACTGGGACGGGCCCGAGGACGAGCTCCCGCCGCTCCGCGTGATCTGCCACGGCGGGCCGACCGCGCACAGCTCGCCGGAGCTCGAGCTCGACACGCAGTTCTTCACGCAGCGCGGCATCGGCGTCGTCGACGTCAACTACCGCGGCAGCACGGGCTTCGGGCGCGAGTATCGCCGCCTCCTCAACGGCCGCTGGGGCGAGATCGACTGGCAGGACTGCGTCGCGGCGGCGCGGTACCTCGCCGCCGAGGGGGAGGCCGACCCGCAGCGGACGTGGGTCGAAGGAGGAAGCGCGGGCGGCTACGTCGTGCTCTGCTCGCTCGTCTTCGACCCTGCGGCGTTCGCCGCGGGCGTCAGCTACTTCGGCGTCTCCGACGCGGAGGCGCTCGCCCTCGACACCCACAAGTTCGAGTCGCGGTACCTCGACACGATGATCGGGCCGTATCCGGAGCAGCAGGACGTCTACCGCGCTCGCTCGCCCGTGCACTTCTCCGATCGGCTCGAGCGGCCGCTCCTGCTGCTGCAGGGGCTCGACGACGAGGTCGTGCTGCCGAGCCAGGCGGAGGCGATGGTCGAGGTGCTCGAGCGCAAGGGCATCCCGCACGCGTACCTCGCGTTCGAGGGAGAGGGCCACGGCTTTCGCAAGCAGGCGAACGTCCGCCGCTCGCTCGAGGCGACGCTCGCGTTCATCGGTCAGGTGTTCGGCTTCGTCCCGGCCGGCGAGCTCGAGCCGCTCGAGCTCACGCCTGCGCGCTGAAGATCGGCGTCTCGGTGGGCCGGTCGACGCCGCCCTGCCGCTCCATCGTCGCGGCGACGACGGCGCCCGGCGGGACCATCGCGTCGAGCGTCAGCATCGTCGGGGACTCGCCGCCGCGGAAGAGGCCGGCCCGCTTCGGTTGGCCGCCGGGCGGGATCACCCAGGCCTCGTAGGTCTTTCCCGACGGCGCGCGCGGGAGCTGCCGCACGACGAGGACCCCGTGACCGCGTGCGTCGACTGCCACCATGCCGCTGCCGCCGCGGAGCTCCACCTTGCGGGAGGCCGGGTCGGCGAGGATCTCCGTGACCCGGGCCGCCGAGGCGTGCGCCGACCGCTCGTTGCGCAGCGAGTGCGAGAGCGAGCTCGCCCAGATGCCCAGCACGACCGCGGCGCATGCTGCCGCGGCGGACGTCGCCACGGCGGCGCGGAAGACCCACTGTCGGCGCACCGGGAACGGCACGACGTTCTGCCGCTCGGCGGTCGCGGCGGCGAGGATGCGTTCGCGCAGCCGCTGCGGCGGCGCAGGCGAGACGGTCGCCCAGGCGAGTGCCGTCGCGGCCTCGCCGAGCGTCGCGAGCTCGGCCCGGCACTGCTCGCACCGGCCGAGGTGAGCCTCGTAGGCTTCGCGGTCGGCCGCGTCGAGCGCGTCGAGCGCGTAGGCGGCCGTCAGGTCGTGGGCATCCATGACGTCTCCAGTCCGGGCTCGCCGAGCAGCTCGCGCAGCCGCGCGAGACCCATGAACATCCGACTCTTGATCGTACCGAGGGGCTGGCCGAGCCTCTCAGCGAGCTCGGCCTGCGTGAAGCCGCCGTAGTACGCGAGCTCGATCGCCTCGCGCTGCTGGTCCGGCAGCCGGCGCAGCGCATCCTGGACGCGCTCGCGCTGGAGGCGAAGCCAGGCCTCCTCGTCGACGGCGCCGCCGCTCGGCTCGGGTGCGTTCTCGAGCGTGTCGGCCCGCCGGCGCTCCTCGCGGCGCACGAGGTCGACGGCGCGGCGGTGGACGAGCGTCAGGATCCAGGTGCTGGCCTTGCCGCGCTCCGGCACGAAGCGTGAGGCCGTCCGCCAGATCGCGAGGAACGCGTCCTGCACGGCGTCCTCGGCGAGCGCCTCGTCGCGCAGGATGCGAAGCGCCAGGCCGTAGGCCGGGCGCCCGTACCGGTCGTAGAGCTCGGCGAGCGCCCCCTGCTGCGAGCGCGCCGCGAGCAGGACGAGCGCCTCGTCGGAAAGGTGCGCGAGCTCGCGGGTCACACCGCTCATTCGTCCACCGGATCATTCCGGTTCGCGGCATAGACTCGCGCGCGTGGAAGCGTTCCCCCCGACCCGGCTCGCCGTGCACGTCCTGCCGGAGGGAGAGCTCGAGCGGAAGCGGAAGCTCGGCCGGCCGCTCCGCGTGAAGCTCGGCGTCGATCCGACCTCGCCCGACGTCCATCTCGGCTTCGCGGTCGTGCTCGACCGGCTGCGCGAATGGCAGGAGGAGGGGCACACCGTCGTGCTGATCGTCGGCGACTACACGGCCCGGATCGGCGATCCCTCGGGTCGCTCGTCGGAGCGGCCCGTGCTGCCGGACGAGGAGCTCGACGCGAACGCCGAGCGGTTCGCCGACCAGGCGTTCCGCATCCTCGACCGCGACCGGACGGAGGTTCGCTTCAACGGCGAGTGGCTCGCGAAGCTGAGCTTCGCGGAGGTGGTGCGGCTGACGCGTATCCTCACTGTCGCCCGGCTGCTCGAGCGCGACGACTTCGCGAAGCGCTTCGCCGCGCAGGAGCCGATCTCGCTCTCGGAGCTCCTGTACCCGCCGATGCAGGCCTACGACTCCGTGGCGATCGACGCGGACGTCGAGATCGGCGGCACCGACCAGCTCTACAACCTGCTGACGGGGCGGGACGTGATGGAGCGCTACGGCAAGGATCCGCAGCTCGTCGTCACCTATCCGCTGCTCGTCGGGGTCGACGGCGTCGAGAAGATGTCGAAGTCGCGCGGCAACTACGTCGGGATCCTCGAGCCGCCCGAGGAGATGTTCGGAAAGACGATGTCGATTCCCGACGAGGCGCTGTCGCAGTGGTGGGAGCTCGTGGCCGGCGGCGGCGCCCATCCGGAGGAGCCGCTCGAGTGGAAGCTCGAGCTCGCGCGGCGCGTCGTCGGGCGCTGGCACGGCGAGGCGGGGGCACGGTCGGGCGAGGAGCACTTCACGCGGGTCGTGCGCCGCCACGAAGCGCCGGTCGAGGTCCCGGAGGCGACGTTCGCCGCGACCGGCGGCCCCGTCTACCTGCCGGCGCTCCTCCAGGCGGAGCTCGGCCGGTCGGGAAGCCACTGGCGCCGCCAGATCGACCAGGGGGCGGTGAGGCTCGACGGCGAGCCGGTCGGCGCCTACGAGGTGGACGGGGCGGCGCTCGACGGAGCGGTCGTCCAGGCGGGCAAGCGGCTCTTCGTCCGCTTCCGCTCCGTTTGACAGCCGAGGCGAAGGTGCTACTATCTCCCGGCTGCCCAAGCCGGCGGCGTTGGAAAGTCCCTGTAAACGACCACAACGGAGCGCCTCGGAAAGCAACCGGAACCCATTTGTTCCACGGTTTCGAGGCCTCGGGCGTGAGTCGGGGCCTTTTTTAACGTCCGAAGGCGACGGCTCGGTCTTTGAAAACTCAACAGCGTGCGTTTACGTCGAGACCTCGACCGCGCCGCGGCTTGCCCGAATCCGGGCCGGCCGGGAAACGGAAGAGGGATAGACCCTGTCTCGTCCCTTCGGGGACGGACTTTGAGCGAGAGCTCGAAGTGAAAAGACCGCCGGCCCAGCTTGCTGGTGCCCGGCATTCATCTTCACGGAGAGTTTGATCCTGGCTCAGGACGAACGCTGGCGGCGCGCTTAACACATGCAAGTCGAGCGAGAACCAGTCCTTCGGGGCTGGGGACAGCGGCGAACGGGTGAGTAACACGTGAGTAATCAACCCTCGGTACCGGGATAGCCCGGGGAAACTCGGATTAATACCGGATGGCCCATCCGCTTTTCGGGGCGGTTGGAAAAGGTAGCTTCGGCCTCCGACCGGGGACGAGCTCGCGGCGGATTAGCTTGTTGGCGGGGTAAAGGCCCACCAAGGCGACGATCCGTAGCTGGTCTGAGAGGACGATCAGCCACACTGGGACTGAGACACGGCCCAGACTCCTACGGGAGGCAGCAGTGGGGAATCTTGCGCAATGGGCGAAAGCCTGACGCAGCGACGCCGCGTGAGGGAAGAAGGCCTTCGGGTTGTAAACCTCTTTCAGGAGGGACGAAGCCACTCGGGTGAATAGCCCAGAGGGTGACGGTACCTCCAGAAGAAGCCCCGGCTAACTACGTGCCAGCAGCCGCGGTAATACGTAGGGGGCAAGCGTTGTCCGGATTTATTGGGCGTAAAGAGCGTGTAGGCGGCCACACAGGTCTGCTGTGAAAACTCGAGGCTCAACCTCGAGCTGTCGGTGGAAACCGTGTGGCTAGAGTCCGGAAGAGGAGAGTGGAATTCCCGGTGTAGCGGTGAAATGCGCAGATATCGGGAAGAACACCCGTGGCGAAGGCGGCTCTCTGGGACGGTACTGACGCTGAGACGCGAAAGCGTGGGGAGCGAACAGGATTAGATACCCTGGTAGTCCACGCCGTAAACGATGGGTGCTAGGTGTGGG
>Ga0310810_10007165_pt1 | contig 12691 bp, 10 predicted proteins | sample NCmetagenome_FD_207641 | JGI IMG/M metagenome (GOLD analysis project Ga0310810, IMG submission 207641) | Soil microbial communities from experimental microcosm in Duke University, North Carolina, United States - NC | ecosystem: Engineered > Artificial ecosystem > Soil microcosm > Unclassified ... | reverse complement strand
GGCGAATGGACCGGCGACCAGGCGCTCGGGTACGTCGAAGAGACGGGGCGCATCCGCGCCAAGCTCAAGGACGAGTTCGGCATGACCGAGCTCCAGATCGAACAAGCCCTTTGGGAACGAACGCACAACTGAAAACGACCCGCTTGGGTCGTTTTTTTGTTGCCATATATCACCGGCGCGGGTCCTGTCGCCCCGCGCACCCCGCAGGTGCTCGGGCGCGGCCCTGCGCGCCAGCGGGGTCCCCGCGCAGGGCGCCACCCGCGCTGGCGTGGACCGGACGTTCGGAATGCTATGAGGGGGAAAAGAAATCCGGCCACGTGTTGCGCCGGTTTCCATGGCACGACGGGCCGGATTTCCTTTCGGTCCCCACTTCCTGAGAGCGACGGTCCACGGACCGCGGGTGGCACGGTCCGGGGGTCCCCCAATGGGCGCGCAGGGCCGGGTCCCGAGCACCCATTGAGGGTGGACCGTGACAGGACCCGCGGCGTCCATGGAACTTCACGGTCTACGCGGTCATTGCAACCGCCCCTTCTTCTTCGGCACCACGCTCCGCCCGGCCTTCTTCGCGTCTTCTTTCTTCAGCATCCGGATCTCGTCGCGGAGCAGCGCGGCGAGCTCGAACTCCAGGTCCTTGGCGGCCTGGCGCATCTCCTTTTCCTTCTCGGCGATGACCTCCCCGATGTCCTTGGTCTCGGCCTTGAGCTCGAGCGCGAGCAACCCGCGCGCCTTCTTTTCGTCGCCCTTGAGGATGCCCTCCATGATGTCCTTGATGGCCTTCTCGATGGTCTTCGGCGTGATGCCGTGCTTTTCGTTGTAAGCGATCTGCTTCGCGCGGCGGCGCTCCGTCTCGGCCATCGCGCGCCGCATCGAGCCGGTGATCTCGTCGGCGTAGAGGACCACTTCGCCGCGGACGTTGCGGGCCGCGCGGCCGATGGTCTGTATCAAGGAAGTCTCGGACCGCAGGAACCCTTCCTTGTCCGCGTCGAGGATGGCAACGAGCGTGACCTCCGGCAGGTCGAGGCCTTCGCGCAGCAGGTTCACGCCGACGAGCACGTCGTGCGTCCCCTTGCGGAAGGCGGTCAGGGTCCGCACGCGGTCGATGGTCTCGATGTCGCTGTGCATGTACTCCACCTTGAACTTCCGTTCCTTGAGGTACTCGGTGAGGTCCTCGGCCATCTTCTTGGTGAGCGTGGTCACGAGCACGCGCTCGCCAAGTTTCACGCGGCCTTCGATGCGGCCGATGAGGTCGTCGATCTGGCCGGGATGGCCGTCCTTCTCCGTGACCGGCGCGACGGTGATGATCGGGTCGACCAGGCCCGTCGGGCGGATGACCTGCTCGACGACCTGCTGCGATTCGCGGATCTCGAACGGCGCCGGCGTGGCGGAAACGAAGATCGCCTGCGGCACGCGCTTGTCGAACTCGCCGAACGTGAGCGGCCGGTTGTCCGCGGCCGACGGGAGGCGGAAGCCGTACTCGATGAGCGTGCGCTTGCGCGCCGCGTCGCCGTTGTACATCCCGCCGATCTGCGGGACGGTGACGTGCGATTCGTCGATGAACAGGAGGAAGTCCTTCGGGAAATACGACAGCAGCGTGTCCGGCGGTTCGCCGGGGGCGCGGCCGGAAAGATGCCGCGAGTAGTTCTCGATGCCGTTGCAGTAGCCGACCTCGCGCAGCATCGCCATGTCGAAGTTCGTCTTGCGCTCGAGCCGCTCGGCCTCGAGCAGCTTCCCGGCCTTCGTGAACTTGTCGAGCTGCTCCTTCAACTCGGCCCTGATGGCCGCGATGGCGCGCGCCCGCTCAGGCCCAGGCGTGATGAAGTGCTTGGCCGGAAAGACCCAGATCTCCTTGCGCTTCTCGCGGACCTTGCGCGTGACCGGATCGATGACCGTGATGGCGTCGACGACGCCGCCGGGAAGGTCGAGGCGCACGACGGCCTCCTCGTTCGCGGGCATGATCTCGAGCACGTCGCCGCGCGAACGGAACGAGCCGCGCACGAGGTCGGAGGTCGTCCGCTCGAACTGCATGGCGATGAGGTTGCGGATGACCTCGTTCTTGGCGAGCGGCTTGCCCTGCTCGAGGTGGAGGTGCGACTTCTCGTACGCTTCCGGCGCGCCGAGGCCGTAGATGCAGGACACGGACGAGACGATGACGACGTCGCGCCGCGTGAGCAGCGCCTGGGTGGCGCTGTGGCGCAGCCGGTCGATCTCCTGGTTGATCATTGCCTCCTTCTCGATGTAGGTGTCCGAGGTCGGCAGGTACGCCTCCGGCTGGTAGTAGTCGTAATAGGAAACGAAATACTCCACGGCGTTCTTCGGGAAGAACTCGCGGAACTCGTTGCAGAGCTGGGCGGCGAGGGTCTTGTTATGCGCGAGCACGAGCGCCGGGCGCTTCGCGTTCGCGATGACGTTCGCCATGGTGAAGGTCTTGCCCGAGCCCGTGACGCCGAGGAGCGTCTGGTAGCGCATGCCTTTGGCGACGCCGGCCGAGAGCTTCTCGATGGCCTCGGGCTGGTCGCCCTTCGGTTCGAATTTGGAGGAGAGTTTGAAATCCATATACAAAACCCCCGCGGCGCTCCCTGGGAGGAGGTACGGGGCGTTCAGTTGTCTCCGCTACACTACCGCGGCCTCGGCCGGCCGGTCAACGGCCCTTCGCGTCGAGCCGCGCGGCCGCCGCCATGACCTCGTCCTCGTTGCGCTCGCTGTCCTGGAAGATGATGGCGCTGTAGAGCATGGCGATGTCGCCGTAGAACCCCGGCGCGAGCGAGGCCGCGTCCTTGCCCCGGGCCGCCACGAGCCTGCCGGACAGCGTGTCGATCTGCTGGCGGAGGTCCGGCGACTGCGCGATGAGCGCCGCGTCGTCGCGCTCGAGCTCGGCGAGCTCCGCGTGGATCTCATCCGCGAGCGCGTCGAAATCGGCCATCGCCCGTTCGAAGAAACGGCCGTCGCCCTTGAGGTCGCCGATGCGGCGCGCCACGTCCTTCTCGAACAGCCGGGTGAGCAGGTCGTTCTGCCGTTCCTGCCGCGACGCGTACGCGCGCACGACGGCGGCGTCGGGATCGTCCGCCGCCAGGCCATTGTCGCGCACCGTGCCCTGCACGCGATCGACGAGGAACCCGCAGTCCTCCGCGCGCTGCACCGAGCACTGGATGGCGTGGCCGCTTGAACTGCGCCGGTACAGCTTGTCGAGCACCGCGGCGGCCGGCATGCCGGGCGGGAAATCCTCCCGGTTCGCCTCGCCGCGCCGCGTCACCATGCCGCGGACGTCGGCGTCGATGAGGTCGCCGATGTTGTCCGGCGTGACCTTGTCCAGCACTCCTTCCGCGTACGGCATGACGCGGTCGCGCACGTGCACCACCGAATACATCTCCTTCCTGGAGAACCCGGGCACGGGTTCCTTTTCGGGCGGCGCCGCCGGGCAATCCGGCGCATGCTCGCCGGCGTGGCCGCAGATCTTGCAAGCTTCCATGGTCGCGCGATCAGGGGTGCGTGAAGCCGTCGCCGGGCGCGGGGATGGCGACGTCGACAGCGAACTCGTCGCGGATCTTCTGCGCCAGCGCCTCGGAGGCGTGCGGCTCGCCGTGGTTGAGGTAGACCTTCTTGGGCATCTTGCGGCCGCTCGAGACCCACTTCAGCAGCTTCACCTGGTCCGCGTGCGCCGAGTACGAGCCGATGATGTCGATCTTGGCGCGCACCTCGACATCGGTATGCTCGATGCGCACCATCTTCTGCCCTTCGGCGATGGCGCGGCCGACCGTGCCGGCGGACTGGTACCCGACGACGAGCACCGTCGTGTTCGGGTCGGACAGGTAATCGACGAGGTGATGCATGATGCGCCCGCCGTGCATCATGCCGCTGCCCGCGATGACGATCTTCGGCGAGGGCACGCCGATGATGCGGCGCGATTCCTCCGGCTTCTTCGTGACCTCGAGGCCGGGGAACTTGAAGAAGTCGTCGCCTGAAGCCTTCAGTTCCTTCGCCTCCTGGTCGTAGTACTCGGGGAACTGGTGGTAGATCGGCAGCGCCTTTATGGCCAGCGGGCTGTCGAGGAAGGTCGGCAGCGCCGGCACCTGCTTCGACTCGACCAGGTTGTTGAGCTCGTAGAGGATCTCCTGCGCCCGCTCGAGCGAGAACGCGGGGATGAGCAGCGTCCCCTTCCGCTTGGCGCTGTCGAGCACCGCGGCCTTGAGCCGCTCGGCGCGGACCTTGGGGTTCTCGTGGATGCGGTCGCCGTAGGTCGATTCCATCACGACCACGTCGCCGTTCACGATGCGCGCGGTCGGCCGGAGGATGGGGACGTAGTCGTTGCCGAGGTCGCCGGAGCAGACCAGGCGCGTCCCGTAGACGTCGGCCTCGACGAAGCCCGACCCGAAGATGTGGCCGGCCTCGCGGAAGCAGAACGAGAAGTCGTTCGAGATGCGCACGGTGGTGTCATAGGGCACGCCGTGGAGGAGGTCGAACGCGGGGCCGACGTCCTTCGGCATGTACACCGGCGCGCGCTTATGGTGCCGCGCCTCGTCCTTCATGACGTGCGACGCGTCCTGCCACATGAGCCGGGCGAGCAGGCGCGTCGGGTGGGTCGCGAAAATGCGGCCGGAGAAGCCCGCTTTCACCAGCTTCGGGATGCGCCCGATGTGGTCGATGTGCGCGTGCGTCAGGATGACCGCGTCGACCGAGGAAGGCTCGAACGGGAACGGCGCCATGTTGCGCTCGTAGGCCATGCCGTTGCCTTGGAAAAGGCCGCAGTCGACGAGCACGCGGGTGGTCGGGGTCTCGACGAGCTCGCAGGAGCCGGTGACCTCGCGTGCCGCGCCGTGGAACGTGATCTTCATAACGCGGACAGCATACCAAGAGGGCGGCCAACGCGCATCCACAGACGGGCCGTTCTTCTTTGACACTGCGTCCCCATGTGGCAGGCTGAAGCCAAGCCCTTTCGAAACTTCGTGTCGATGGAAGAGAGGTGCAACGTGCCCGACGCCCCGAATTCACGGTGGCGGGCGCCGCGCGTCCGTCTCATCGTGCTGCTCTACGCGCTGCTCGTCGTCTTCAACGCGTTCGACGCCCGTTCGACGCTCGATGCCGTCGCTCGCGGCGCCGTGGAGATCAATCCCGTCATGGCCGCGCTGCTGGCGCATGGCCCCTGGGCATTCCTCCTGGCCAAAATGGGCCTGGCCTGCGGCTTCGGCCTGGTGCTCGCGTTCTGGTCCCGGCGGCACCGGCTCGCCTGGTACGGCCTCCTGGCGGTCACCGCCATCTACGGCAGCGTGTTCATCTGGCAGGTCGCGCTCGTCTTCTTCGGCGAGCAACTGTCGATCGTGCTCCCCTCCTGAACCGAGGGGATTTTTTTACGCGGAGCTTCGAGCTCCGAGCCCCGAGCTTCAAGCCCGGCGCTCGGCGCTTGGAGCTCGGCGCTTGAAGCTCCTCCTCGTGTTGCCACTCCCCCCGCACCATGGTACGAAGATACGTCCCGGCGCGGTGCCGGGCCCGACCACGAAAGGTTCCTTTCAAAGGAAAAACCCGAAAGACAGGCAGGAGTACGGACAATGGAAGAAACGGCGAAGGCCTTGCGAAACGGTTCCCATGCGCCTTCCGGACCGAAGGGGTCCTTCATCCTGGGGAACCTCCCCGAGATGCGGCGCGATCCCATGGGCCTCCTTCTCCGCGCGGCCCGCGACCACGGCGACGTGTCGCGGCTGACGCTGGTGGAGAAGTTCACGCTGCTCAATCATCCGGACGACGTGCGCCACGTGCTGCTCACGCGGTACGAGGCGTTCGCCAAGACGCGGCTCACGGTCCGCATCAAGCCGATCGTCGGCGAAGGACTGCTCACGAGCGACGGGGACTTCTGGCGGCGGCAGCGCAAACTGGCGCAGCCGGCGTTCCATCGCACGCGGCTGGCGTCGTTCGCGGACACCATGGCCGCGCTCACGGGCGAGGCGCTGGCGGGCTGGCGCGACGGCGACGTCATCGACGTCTCCGACGCGATGAGCCGGCTGACGCTGCGCGTGATCGGCCGGACGATGATGGGCGCGGAGCTCTCCGACGCGGCCTCGAAGGTGGGGCGGGCGCTGACCACGGCGCTCGCGGTCACCAACGACCGCTTCCGGAGGCTGTCGTTCTTCCCCTGGCTGCCGACGCCTTCGAACATCCGGTTCGACCGCGCCATGAAGGTCCTCGACGGGCTCGTCGCCTCCATCATCGCGGAGCGGCGCGCCGGAGGGCCCGGCCGCGACGATCTGCTCTCCATGTTCATGGAGGCGCAGGACGCCGACACCGGCGAACGGATGACCGACAAGCAGCTGCGCGACGAGGCCATGACAATGCTCCTCGCGGGGCACGAGACGACCTCCAACGCGCTGTCCTGGGCCTTCCACCTGCTGGCACTGCACCCGGAGGCGGAGGAGCGCGTCCGGGCCGAGGCGGCCGCCGCGTTCGGCGACGGCGTCCCGACGTTCGAGACGCTGCGCAAGCTGCCCTACAGCCGCTGGACGATCATGGAGGCGATGCGCCTCTACCCGCCGGTCTGGCTGTTCGCGCGGACCGCGACCGCGGACGTGGACCTCCCCCGGGGCCACCGCGTACGCGCCGGCGAGAACGTCTTCATCTGCCCCTACGCGCTCCACCGCGACCCCGTGCTCTGGCCGGACCCCGAACGGTTCGACCCGGAACGGTTCTCGGAAGCGAACGCCGCCGGCAGGCACCGCTGCGCGTACGTCCCCTTCTCGCAGGGACCGCGCCAGTGCATCGGCAACGAGTTCGCGCTCATGGAAGCGGCGATCATCCTGTCGATGACCTGCCGCGACTGGCATCTGTTCCACGCGCGGGCGCGGCCGCCCGAACCGGAACCGTCGATCACGCTCCGTCCCAAGGACGGCATGCCGATGACGCTGACCCGACGGTGAAGAGAGCAAAGGACAGAGAGCAGAGGTTAGAGGAAAAGAACTTTCTAAAACCGCGTCGCAATGCGACGCGGTTTTTTCAATGCCCATACCTCTAAACTCTGTGCTCTGTCCTTTGTCCTCTCAATAACCTCTCAAACTTCCTGCTTCTGCCATCGTCCCAGTTTCGGGATCGTGGCGGCGGCGAGCTCCTTGGCCTTCTCGGGCGGAAGATGCAGCACGCGCGTCATGTGGCTGACCGATTTCGCGACCATGTCCTGCATGGTGAGCGCCGGCTCGGTGAAGGCGCCGTTCTGGTAGCAGAACTTGCAGTAGTCCTGCACGGGCGAGCCGTCCGCGGCGGTGCCGAGGAAAACGGCGTCCATCGGGATGCCCGTCTTGAGCGGCATGCCGCAGCTCTGGCAGCGGTCCTTGAGTTCGGTGATCGGAGCTTCCATATGAGGAGAAGATAACAGATAAAAGAAAAAAGACAAAAGACGGGCAAAAAAAGACCCCGAGCGGGGTCTTGTGCTTAAAGGTCGCCGGAGCGCTCGGCGGCAAGGCGCAGCGCGTCCTTGCGCACCGCACGCGCGACGCCGGGCTCGTCGCCCGTCTCCATGAAGAGACGGACGAGCGACTGCTCCTTCTCCTTGAGCGCGCGGATGACGGACGACGCCTCCAGCCAGGAAAGCTCCTTGCGGCGGCGCGCGTACTTGCCGTCGCCGTCGAGCTCGAGGAGGAGCGCGCCGCGCTCGAGGTCCTTCATGGCCTTGAGCGGCTGGCGGTCGACGAGGAAGTTCCTGCCGGGACGCCGTTCGCGCATCGCCGCGGCGAACGCATCGATGGCCTCGGGTTCCGCGCCCTCGAACTCGTAGACGCGCTTCCACAGCTTGCGGCGCAGGATGGCGCCGGCGACCGCGGCGATGCGGACGTTGCCGTGGCCGCGCAGTCCGCGGAGGAACGACTCGTCGCTGAGATCGCCGTAGTCCGCGAGGAACTCGTCGAGCGAGCCGGCGCGGACGAGCGTGATGCCGTGCGCGGCCGCTTCGTTCCGCATGGCGTGGAGCATGAGCTCGATGGCGCGCAGCGTCTTGTGATGGTAGATCTGCACGTACATCTGGAACCGCGCGGTCGCGAAGTTCTCGATGGCGCGCAGGCCGCTCTTCCGCCATCCGAGGCGGTAGGACGCGGCGTCCTTGCCGTCGCGCACGCAGAGGATCGACTTGAGCACGCGGTGCGGCTCGTACAGCCCGTACGACACGCCGGTCGCCCGGCTGTCGCGCAGGAGGTAGTCCATCCGGTCCGCGTCGACGGGCGCCGAGGAGATCATGTCGCGCAGGAGCGGCATGAACGGCCTGAGCCGGTCGAAGTCGCCGGGACGCTCGGCCGGGGCCGCGTCGGTGCCGAGGAGCACCGTCGCGACCGCTTCGGGGACCCACGGCTCGCCGCCGAGCTCGTGCCAGATCGCCGCGAACATGATGCAGGAGACCGCTTCATGTTCGATGCGTCCGGTCTTGGTCTTGCGCAGCGCGGCCTTCGCCGACCTGAGCGGCCAGAGCCGCGGGTCGTCGAGGAACATCGCGACGTCGGCGGCCGCGGGCGCGAACGCCTCGAAGGCGTGCGACAGCGGGCCGTGGCCGAGGTCGTGGACGAGCGCGCACAAGCGCAGCACCCGCTGGAAGTCGCGGCGGGTCGGCGCGTCCATCTCGTGGATGCGGACGGCCTGGCCGGGCGAGGCCTCGGCGAGGCCGTAGAGCTTGGTGTCGACCACGTGCGACTCGCGGAAGAGCGCGTCGCACATCTGCTGCGCCATGTGGACGGCGCCGAGGCTGTGTTCGAAGCGCGAATGGGTCGCGGTCGGGCAGATGAGCTTCAGGAGGCCGGTCTGGGCGATCCAGCGCAGCCGCTGGAAGAGCGGGTGGTCGATGATCGCCACTTCCTCCTTCGTCAGGCGGATGAGGCCGTGGATGCCGTCGTGCACGTTGCGGCACATCTCGAGCGCGTTCATGGGTCACCTCTCACGCGTCTTTTGCAAAGAGCGGTGGAAACTTCGCAGAACGGCCGAGGTGCGTCAACTTTCGTCGCTCGGACGAAAGCCAGCCTGCGTGGGACATCCCATGAAGAGCCGGCCGTCCGGTCAGGCCTACGCTCTCGGCAAAATGCGCCGCAGCTTTTAAAAGGTCCCGTCCAAAAACCGGCCCTCAGGCCGGTTTTTCCGCTTTCCACTTTAAACTCTCCACTTTCCACTCTCGCTCACCACCTGACGCCATGCCCCATGAACCTGAGCAACGAGTGCGGCACGCCGTTCGCCTTGCAGATGTCGGCGTAGACGTAGGCGCTGCGGCGCGGGGTGCGCTTCATCGTCACGTAGTCGATGGCCACGAGGCCGAATCGGCCCGAGAAGCCCTTTTCCCACTCGAAGTTGTCCATCAGCGACCAATGGAAGTACCCGCGGATGTCCACGCCGGACTGGATGGCGTGGTAGATCTCCTTGAGCGCCGCCACGATGATGCGCGGCCGTTTGCCGTCGTCCGCGTTGGCTACCCCGTGCTCGGTGATGATGATCGGCTTGCCGTAGCGGCTCATCGAGATGATCGCGTCGAAGATGCCCTGCGTGTTGATCTCCCAGCCGAGGTCGCTCACCTCGCGGTTCTCTGTGTGCACTTCGTAGAACAGCTGCTCGATCTTCGTCGGCACGTACTTGATGCGGTAGTGGAAGTAGTAGTTGATGCCGATGAAGTCGTGCGTCCCCTTCGTCCAGATGAAGAACTGGCGGTTGAACGCCTTGTCCGCGAACCAGACGAACACGCCGTCGCGGATCGACTGCTTCCGGTACGGCTCGAAGGTGATGATGTTCTGCGCGATGCCGACCATCGCCTTGGCGTTGACGCCGGGCCGGGAATCGAGGATGCGGTGCAGCGAGCGGTACGCGGCCTTGTGCGCCAGGCACATCTTGCCGAAGACGTGGACGTTGCGGAGCGGATTGGTCGCGCCCGGCGGCCAGATGCCCGCGCCATAGGACTGCACCAGGTAGACCATCGGCTCGTTCATCGTCACCCAGATGTCGACGAGGTCGCCGTACTCGGCCGCGAGGAACGAGACGTAGCGGTCGAACAGACGGAGCGCTTCGCCGGATTCCCAGCCGCCCTTGGCCGCGAACCACTTCGGCAGCGTGAAATGCCAGCAGGTCAGCATCACCTTCATGCCGCGCGCCTTCAGCGCCTCGAGCACGCGCCGGTAATGGATGACCGCGTCCATGTCCCACTTCCCTTCTTCGGGTTCGATGCGGCTCCATTCGACGGACAGCCGGTGCGCGTTCTGATGGAGCGACTTGGCGATGTCGAAATCCTCCTCGTAGCGGGTGTAGTGCTCGCAGGCCCTGCCGGAGACCGTGCCGTCGAGGATGTGGCCCGGGATCTTCTCCCAGTCCCACCATTCGTTGTTGTTGTTGCCTCCCTCGACCTGGTGGGACGACGTCGCCGAACCCCACAAGAACCCGTCGGGGAACTTGCGGGTCTCGTGGATGTGCGGCCGCGCCTGCGGCAGCTCGCTCAAATAATCGAGGCCGGCGTGCGCCGCATGGCCGTGATCGTCCGCCATAGGAGGTAAGGATACCATTTTAAAGCCTTTTCCTCAAATCGCCCGCAAAGTGGAAAAATGCCGTTTCTTGGCTCCATAGACAGCAAAAAACGGCCTTCGGGAGGCCGCTGGGATTCGTCAAGCACGCAGAGTGACGTTAGCACATCGCGAGGCTTTTGTCAAGGGTGCCTGACAGACCCCGCTCAGTCCTGCCGATACAGGTAAATTCCCTCGCGCTTGTCGTCATGCTGCCAGCGCGGGAAATCGAACGCGTACGACACGACGCGGCTGCCGGGCCGCAGTTCCTCGCGCAGCTTCTTCTCCATCCGGCCCATCTGCATGGTGATGAGGAAGAGCGTCACGACGTCGGCGTCATTGAACTTCTCGCCCCAGTAGGTGCCCAGGCGGACGCGGGCGCGGTCCTGCAGGCCGAGGCGGCGGATCTTCAGCCAGGAGATGAGCCAGAGGTACGGGCTGATCTCCCAGCCTTCCGCGTACGCGCCCTGCCGCGCCGCGGCGATGACGATGCGGCCGTCGCCGGACCCGAGGTCATAGAGGCGCTCCCCCGGCTTGAGGTCCGCGAGCCGCAGCATCGAGGCCACGCGTTCCTCGTCGGTCGGCACGTACGGCGCGCCGAAGAGCACCGAGTACGCCGTCGTGGCGAAGAACGTGCCGAGCAGCAGCGAGAACAGCGCCACGAAAATGGCGATGAACGCGGAGCCCCACAGTACCGTCATGGCGACGAGCGTGAGCTGAAGCCACAGGAGGACCAGCAGAAGGAGGGCGGCGGAACGGGCGCGCATGGGTGAAGGGGTAAAGGTGTAGAGGGGTAAAGCTTGGAGAAGGTCTTTGCTGCCTTACCCCTTTACCCCTCGTTCATCACAGTATCGGTTCGTCCTCCTCGATGTGAGGATCGAGCGGTTCCTCGCCGGGTTCGTGGCCCGTGATGCCGGCCTCTTCCGGCGTCTGCTCGAGCAGATCGGGCTCGATCTCGAGCGGCGCGATCTCGCACCACTGGTCGAAGCCGCCGGCCAGGAACTCGATGTTCTTGTAGCCGAGCGTCTTCAGTTCCTCGCCGATGGCGGCGAGATCGGGCTCCTGCGTGGGGCCGACGATGACGATGACGCGCTTCTCCTTGTCGGGCAGCAGGTTCCCGATGTTCGTCGCGAGCTCGCGCTTCGGGATGTTGAGCGAGTCCTTGATGTGGCCGGACTCGAACTCGAGCGCGTCGCGGAGATCGAGGACGACGTGCTCCCTCTTGTCGCTGCCATGCAGCTTGAGGAGGTGTTCGCAGGTGATGTGCGGGAGGCCCTGGTGGGACATAACCGGTCGCGTTATGGATACGGGTCGAAGCATAGCAAAGATGGCGGCAACAAAAAATCCCCCCGGAACGGAGGGATACGGCTAAGGTCCGGCGAGGACCTCGGCGACGAAGGAGCCTTCGGCGTCCGGCAGCACGGCGGCGGGATCGAGGCCGAGGAGGCGCACGGCGGTCGGCGCCGTGTCCATCAGCCTGACCGGGGCGGCGAGCCGGTGATCGGTCCTGACGCCGGGGCCGAGCACCATCCACGGCACATGATGATCGGTGTCCGCGGCCGTGCCGTGGGTCCTGCCATGGCCGCCGTGGTCGGCGGTGACGATGAGGAAGATCGGCGGTCCGCCGCGTTCTTCGCTCTCGTGCATGCAGTTGGCCAGCTCGGCAAGCTCGCGGTCGATCTTTGCGGCGGCCTGGCGCTGGCGTTCCGACATCCAGCCGTAGGCGTGGCCGGCGGCGTCGATGTCCGTCAGATGGATGAACAGGAACCGGACGTCGGGCATGTCCCTGATGGTGTTGCAGGACCAGTCGACGAGGCCGTCCTCCGCGGTGGCGAAGAACCCGGTGACCGTGGTCGCACCCTTGGGCACGAGGCCGTCGAACTTCCGTTTCTGGAAGATCGCGCCGGTCCTTACGCCACGGGCTTCGAGCGCCTGGAAGACGGTCGGGACCCTGAGCGGCCGCCAGGCAACGAGCTTGTCGGCCGAGGGCTCGAACGTCGTGACCCCGTTCCGGGACGGCGCGGCGCCGGTGAACATGGCCGCGTGCGAGACGACGGTGATCGCCGGCAGCGGCGTCTCGGCTTCGAGCGTCCAGGAGCCGGCGCGCATGAGCGCCTGCGCGACCGGCATGCCGGCGACGAGATCGGTCCTCCAGCCGTCGACCGAGATGAGCACGACGCGCGGGGGCGCCAGCGGCGCGG
>Ga0310810_10007164_pt1 | contig 12693 bp, 11 predicted proteins | sample NCmetagenome_FD_207641 | JGI IMG/M metagenome (GOLD analysis project Ga0310810, IMG submission 207641) | Soil microbial communities from experimental microcosm in Duke University, North Carolina, United States - NC | ecosystem: Engineered > Artificial ecosystem > Soil microcosm > Unclassified ... | reverse complement strand
GGCGGCATCGGCCGCGGGCGCCTCGGCGGCCGGCTTGGCGGCCTTCGCCTTCGGTGCGTCGGCCTTCGGCGCTTCAGCCTTCGGCGCTTCAGCCTTGGCTGCGTCCGCCTTCGGCGCGTCGGCGGGAACCTCAGCGACCTTCGGGTTCTTGGCGGCTGCGGCGGCCTTGCGGGCTGCGCGCTTGTCGTCTTCCGCCTTCACCGTGATGGCGCGGGCCTTCGCCTCCTCGGCGCGCAGCACCTTGGTGCGCAGCACGGCCTCGGACAGCTTCAGCTGACGGTCGAGCTCGATCGTGGCCGCCGAGTTCGCCGTGAAGTTGACGACGGCGTAGATGCCCTCGGACTTCTTCTGGATCTCGTAGGCCAGACGACGGCGTCCCCAGATATCGACGTTGTCGATCGTGCCTCCGTCGTTGCGGATCACGTTGAGGAACTTGTCCAGGCTCGGGGCGACGGTGCGCTCATCGATCTCGGGATCGAGGATCACCATCAATTCGTACTGGTGCGTCATAAACCCACCTCCTCTGGTCTAGAACGGCTGCCGGACCTGTTCCGGCAGCAGGAGGGTAGTGACGTGCCCTTGCGGGCAACCTGTCGAGTATAGGTGATGTGCGCTGCGGCCCGCGACTAGCCGCGATCCGCCCACCACGCCAGCAGCCGGTCGCGCGCGATGTCGTAGCCGAGCTCCCCCTCGTCGAGCCGCAGCTCCATGAGGAACCGGTACGCCTCGCCCACCTCCGGGCCGGGCTTCACCCCCAGCACCGCCATGATCTGCTCGCCGTCGAGGTCGGGGCGCAGGGCCGCCAGCTCCTCCTCCTCGGCGAGGATCGCGATGCGCTCCTCCAGGTCGTCGTAGGCCGCCGCGAGCGCCGCCGCCTTGCGCTGGTTGCGGGTGGTGACATCCGCCCGCGACAGGATGTGGAGCCACTCGAGCAGGCCGCCCGCGTCGCGCACGTAGCGGCGCACCGCCGCGTCGGTCCACCGACCCTCGGAATACCCGAAGAAGCGCAGGTGCAACCGGATCAGCTCGGCGACCGCCTTGACCGTGTCGTTGTCGAACCGCAGCTCGCGCAGACGCTTCGCCGCCAGCTTGCCGCCCAGCACGTCGTGGTGGTGGAAGGTCACCGCGCCACCGGGCTCGATGCGGCGGGTGGCGGGCTTGCCGATGTCGTGCAGCAGCACCGCGAGGCGCAGCACCAGGGTCGGCGGATGTCCGCGCTCCGCCTCGAGGGCGATGGCGCGGTCGAGCGCGGTGAGGCTGTGCTCGTAGACGTCCTTGTGGCGGGCGTGCTCATCGATCTCGAGCCGCAACGCCGGGATCTCGGGCAGCACCTGCTCAGCGATGCCGCTGTCGACCAGCACCCGGATCCCCGCGGACGCCCCCGGCGCGAGCACCAGCTTCGCGAGCTCCTCACCGACCCGCTCGCGCGAGACGATGCCGATCGTCGGCGCCAGGCGCACCGCCGCCGCCAACGCGTCATCGTCGAGCCGGAAGCCGAGCTGCGCGGTGAACCGGGCTGCGCGCATCATGCGCAGCGGGTCGTCGCCGAACGACACCTCCGGGGCGCCGGGGGTGCGCAGCCGACGCGCGAGCAGGTCCTCGACGCCGCCGGTCGGATCGACGAGCACCCGCTCGGGCAGGCGCAGCGCCATCGCATTGACGGTGAAGTCGCGACGCGTGAGGTCATCCTCGAGGCGGGTGCCGAAGGCGACGACCGGTTTGCGGGTCGCTCCGTCGTAGGCGTCGCTGCGGTACGTGGTGATCTCGACCGTCTCGGCGCCGACCCTGGCGCCGATGGTGCCGAACTCGCGCCCGATGTCCCAGTGCGCGTCGGCCACCGAGGCGACGATCTCGAGGATGCGGTCGGGGGTGGCGTCGGTGGTGAGGTCGAGATCGGTGACCGGACGGCCGAGGAAGGCGTCGCGCACCGGGCCACCCACCAGGGCCAGCTCGTGGCCGGCCTCCGCGAAGCGGGCGGCGAGCGCCGCGACCGCCGGCTGTTCGGCCAGCTGCTGCAGGCGATCCAGTGCCGCCGCGACGCTCTCCATGGAACCACCCTGTCATGCACGCGGTCTAAACTCGGGTTCCATGTCGGCGGCATGGAACTCGGGCGTGCGCCCGTGCCGATGACGCGATCCCGGTACGCAGTTGCGGCCGTCCTGCTGGCGGGCGCGCTCGCGGTGGCGACCCCGGCATCCGCCATCGCCTCGACGGCCGCTGAAGCCGCCGGCAGCGGACCGGTCTCGGTCGCCGTCGTCGTGCCGTTGACCGTTCCGCCGACCACCTCGGGCCTGCTGGACGCCGAGACCCTGGCGACGTACACCCGCGACGGCGGCCTGCTCGACCGGCAGCTGGATGCCGTGGCCGGCACGCGCGCTGCGATCGGGCTGGATCCGATGATCCCCGCGTCGATCCGCGTGCTGGGGTCGGGCGCACCCGACTCCGCGCTCAGCTTCCTCGCGCGGCTGCGCATGGTGTCGAACGAGATCTTCCTGCTGGGGTACGCCGACGCCGACCCCGCGCTGGCGGCCGCCGCCGGAATCGGCGACGACTTCACGCCGCTCGGCTTCGGGTTCACCCTCGACCCCGACGCCTTCGGGCCGGCCGCGACCCCCGCCCCCACCTCGAGCGCCACCCCGTCGACCCCCGAGCCTGTGCCGACCGATGTCCCCGGCGAGAAGCCACCGCTGCCCGACACCGCCGCCCTGCTGGCCTGGCCGACAACCCTGCCGGCGATCGCCTGGCCCGCCGAGGGGTCGGTGACGAAGGACGGCCTCGCGGGCCTGCCCGCTCTCGGTTACGAGGACGTGCTGCTGTCGGAGGGGAACACCTCGACGGTTTCGACAGCGCACGTCGACCTGGGCGACATCGACGGGCTGGTCGTCGACGACGAGGTCAGCTCCGCGGTGCGCGACGCCGTGTACGCACAGACCGACGCCGGATACGCATCGGCGGCCGGCGCGCTCGAGGCCGAACTCCGCGAAGCCCAACGCACTGCGCCCGGCCGCACCCTGATCGCCACCCTCGATCGCCGCTGGCCGTTCGGCACCACGCGGTTGAACTCCGTGCTGGGCACCATCGCCGCGCAGAGCGCCTCGACACTGGTGTCGCTGAGCGATGTGCTCGCGACGACGGCGGCCTCCGCGAAACTCGCGCCCGCCGACGACGACGCCGACGCCAAGCGCACCGCGACCCTCACGCAGCTGGCGAGCGCGGCATCCGATGAGGCGCGGTATCTGCGCATCGCCGAGGACGCCGGTGTCATCACCCAGCCGCGACGCCTGGCGCTTCTCGGCCTCTCCGCCGTGGGCTGGCGGGTGGACGCCGCCGGGTGGGCCACCGCCACCGCGTCTGAGATCGCGGCGGCGCGCAAGACCCTCGACGCGGTGCAGCTCGCCGAGAGCAGTGATCAGCTGGTGCTGTCGGACGTGTCGAGCCTGCGCCTGCGGCTGAGCAACGCGCTGCCCGTCGCGGTGACGGTCTACGTGGACGTGCGGCCGCTGCGGCCGCTGCTGCACGTCGACGACCGACGCGTCGAAGTCACCATCGAACCGGATTCGACGGCGAACGCCACGATCCCGGTGACCTCGATCACCAACGGCGAAGTCACCGTGCGCGCGCGCCTGCTGTCCTCCACAGGTGACACGCTCGGCGCGCCCCGGTTCCTCAACGTGATCCTGCAGGCCGGATGGGAGACCGCGGGCACCCTGATCGTCGGCGCCCTCGTGGTGCTGGTGTTCGGCGCCGGAATCGTGCGGGCGTTCCTCCGCCGCCGACGCGAGCGGGCCGGAGCCGGCGGGTGACGCAGGCGGCCCCCGCCGAGGGCTCGCTGACCCGCGCCAGTGCCACCCTGGCCGCCGGGACGCTCGTGTCGCGCGTCCTGGGCTTCGTCAGCGCCGCCGTGCTGGCCTGGGCGATCGGCCCCCAGAACCCCGGAGCCAACGCGTTCGCACTGGCCAACCAGCTGCCCAACAACATCTACGCGATCGTCGCCGCCGGCGTCCTCAGCGCGGTGCTGGTTCCGCAGATCGTGCGCGCCGGCCTGCACGCCGACGGCGGCCAGGCGTTCGTCAACCGGATCGTCACCCTCGGCGTCGTCGTGTTCTTCGTCGCGACCGGGATCGCGACGCTCTGCGCGCCGCTGCTGGTCGACCTGTACACGCTCGACGCGTCGTCCCCCGACAGCGCACTCGGCGGCGGCCGGGCGCTGGCGATCGCGTTCGCGTACTGGTGCCTGCCGCAGATCTTCTTCTACGCGATCTACTCGCTGCTGGGCGAGGTGCTGAACGCCCGCGGCGTCTTCGGCCCCTTCACCTGGGCGCCGGCGCTCAACAACGTGGTGCGCATCATCACGCTGCTGATCTTCGCGGCGCTGTTCCAGGTCGACCCGGCCCACCAGGATCCGGCGAGCTGGACGCCGCCGCAGGTTGCGCTGCTGGCCGGTGGAACCACGCTCGGCATCGTCGCGCAGGCGCTCATCCTGCTGGTGTTCTGGCGCCGCACCGGGCTGGGGTTCCGGCCCGACTTCCGCTGGCGAGGGGTGGGGCTCGGCGACACCGTCACGGCGGCCGGGTGGACCTTCGCGATGATCGTCGTGGTGCAGCTGGCCGGCATCGTGCAGAGCAAGGTGGCCTTCACCGCCGGCGCCGAGGACGCCTCGGTGGCCGTGCTGACCATCGCGTGGCTGATCTTCATGCTGCCGCACTCGATCATCGCGGTCTCCATCGCGACGCCCTACTTCACGCGGATGAGCGGGCATGCCCGCGACGGCGACCTCGCGGCCGTACGCGCCGACCTCTCCGCATCGATGCGCACGATCGGGATGCTGGTCACCGGGTCGGCGGCCGCGCTCGCCGCCGCGGCGCTCCCCTTCGCCGCCGTCTTCTCCAACGCACCGCGCGAGGTCGTCGGCATCGGACTCGTACTGCTCTCCTTCCTGGTGGGGCTCGTTCCGTTCAGCATGGTGTTCCTGATGCAGCGCGCCTACTACGCGCTGGGCGACACCCGCACACCGTTCCTGTTCCAGCTCGTGCAGTCGGTGCTGTTCGTGGCCGGTGCGCTCACCGTTGCGGTGCTGGCTCCCGGTCCGTACGTCGCCGCGGGGATCGCGCTCGTCACCTCGCTGGCCGGCACCGCCCAGGCCGTCGTCGCGGCGGTGCTGCTGCGGCGCCGCCTCGGCGGCGTCGGGGGCCGCACGGTGGCCACGAGATTCGGGGCCTATCTGCTCGCGACCGTGCCCGCAGCGGCGGCCGGCGTCGGCATCCTGTACCTGCTGGGCGGCCTGCCCGGCGATGGCGGCGGCTTCGCCGTGTCGGACACGGTGTCGGGCGCTATCTCGGTGATCCTGATCGGGGCGGTGACCGTCGCGGTGTATCTCGGAGCCCTCGCTCTGGCCCGCGTCTCCGAAGTACGTGAGATCGGCGCGCTCGTGCGTCGGCTGACAGGCCGGGGTGCGGGAACAACCGACGCCTAGCATGTGTTGATGTAGATGTGACAACAGAAGGAGTCGGCATGCGACAGGTGATCATCGTCGGGTCGGGGCCGGCGGGCTATACCGCCGCGATCTACGCCGCCCGTGCCAACCTGCAGCCGCTGCTCATCGCCAGTTCGGTCGAATTCGGCGGCGAGCTCATGAAGACGACCGAGGTCGAGAACTTCCCCGGGTTCCCCGAGGGCATCATGGGGCCCGACCTGATGATGAAGATGCAGGAGCAGGCCGAGCGGTTCGGCACCGAGATCGTCTACGACGACGTGACCAAGCTCGAGCTCGACGGCGACGTGAAACGCGTCACCCTGGGCAGCGGTGAGGTGCACGAGGCGCTGACCGTCATCTACGCGACCGGTTCGGCCTACCGCAAGCTCGGACTCGAGGACGAAACGCGCCTCTCGGGCTACGGGGTGTCGTGGTGCGCCACCTGCGACGGTGCGTTCTTCAAGCAGAAGAAGGTCGCCGTCGTCGGCGGCGGCGACTCGGCCGTCGAGGAAGCGACCTTCCTCACCCGGTTCGCCGACAAGGTGTACCTCGTGCACCGCCGCGACAGCCTGCGCGCCTCCGCGGCGATGCAGGATCGCGCGAAGGCCGACCCCAAGATCGAGTTCGTCTGGAACAGCGAAGTCGCGCACATCTACGGCGACGAGAAGGTCACCGGCATCGGACTGGTCTCCACCGTCGACGGCAGCGAGACCACGCTCGATGTGTCGGGCATGTTCGTGGCGATCGGATCCGACCCGCGCACGCACCTGGTGCACGGCCAGCTCGACCTGACGCCGGAGGGCACCATCGCCGTGCAGGGCCGGTCCTCCCAGACCAGCCTTCCCGGTGTCTTCGCCGCGGGCGATGTCATCGACCCCACCTACAAGCAGGCGGCCACGGCCGCCGGGTCGGGCGTCGTCGCCGCGCTCGACGCCGAGCACTACCTCGCCGCCTACGCCCAGGCGCACACGACGTCCGCTTCCGTGGCCGAGCCGGCCACCGCATCCGCCTAGATCCCCGAAAGAAGGAACGCAATGTCCGCAAAGTCCGTCACCGACGCTGACTTCCAGACCGAGGTGCTCGAGCACGACAAGCCGATCATGGTCGACTTCTGGGCCGAGTGGTGCGGCCCGTGTCGCGCCGTCTCGCCGATCCTCGACGCCATCGCCGCCGAGAACAGCGACAAGCTCTCGATCGTCAAGCTGAACGTCGACGACAACCCCGCGACCGCCGAGAAGTACGGCATCACCTCGATCCCGGCGATGTTCGTGTTCGAGAAGGGCCAGGTCGTCAAGCGCGTCATCGGCGCCAAGCCCAAGCCCGCACTCGAGGCGGATCTGGCCGAGTTCCTGGCCTGAGCCACCGCGGCATCCGTGGCCCCCTTCCCCGTCCGGGGCGGGGGGCTTCGTCGTTTTCCCCGTTACCCTGGTGCGATGACCGAGCCGCAGGGCACCAACCTCGACCCGTGGTATTCGCATTACGCCCAGCGCACCGCCGGGCTCAGCGCCTCCGAGGTGCGCGCCCTGTTCGCCGTCGCCAGTCGCCCCGAGGTCGTCTCGCTCGCCGGGGGCATGCCGTACGTGTCGGCGCTTCCGCAGGAGCTGGTGCTCGGGGCCGTGGACCGCACGGTGCGCGATCACGGCGCCGTCGCGCTGCAGTACGGCTCGGGGCAGGGGATGCCGCGGTTGCGCGAGCAGATCCTCGATGTGATGGCGCTGGAGGGCATCCGGGCATCGGTCGACGACGTGGTCGTCACGACCGGATCGCAGCACGCTCTCGAACTGATGGCGAAGCTGTTCCTCGACCCCGGTGACGTGGTGCTGGCCGAGGGCCCGTCGTATGTGACCGCGTTGACGGTCTTCCGGTCGTTCCAGGCGGAGGTCGTGCACACCGCCATGGATGCGGATGGCATGGTGCCGCAGGCGTTGCGCGAGACGATCGCACGGGTGCGCGCCGAGGGCCGCACCATCAAGCTGCTGTACACCGTGCCGTCGTTCCAGAACCCGATGGGGGTCACGCTGTCGTGGCAGCGCCGGATGGAGGTGCTCGAGATCGCCCGGGAGAACGACATCCTGGTGCTCGAGGACAACCCGTACGGGCTTCTGTACTTCGATCAGGCTCCGCCACAGGCGATGCGCTCGGTCGACGAGGACGGGGTGGTGTACCTCGGGACGTTCTCGAAGACGCTCGCGCCCGGGCTGCGGGTCGGGTGGGCGGTTGCGCCGCACGCTGTGCGAGAAAAACTCGTCTTGGCGAATGAGGCTGCGGTGCTGTCGCCGTCGTCGTTCTCGCAGACCGTCATCTCGGAATACCTGTCGGCCACCGACTGGCGTGGGCAGATCGACGTGTTCCGGGGCGTGTATCGCGAGCGCCGCGACGCGATGCTCGCGGCACTCGCCGAACACCTGCCGTCGCTGAGCTGGACGGTTCCGTCGGGCGGTTTCTACGTGTGGCTGACCCTGCCGACCCACCTCGACGCGAAAGCGATGCTGCCGCGCGCCGTGAAAGAGCTCGTCGCCTACACCCCCGGCACCGCCTTCTTCGCCGACGGCGGCGGGCGCAACGCCATCCGGCTGTCGTTCTGCTACCCCACGCCCGACTTCATCCGCGAAGGGATCCGCCGGCTCGCGACCGTCATCAACGGCGAGCTCACCCTGCTGAACGAATTCGCGCAGACCGGACCGCTCACCGTGCAGCCGCAGCCCGAGGCCGTGCTCCCTCCGAACGTCGGCTGACCCCATGGTGACCTCCGCACTCACCCACGTCGTCGTCCTCGCCGGCGGCATCTCGCACGAGCGCGACGTCTCGCTGCGCTCCGGGCGCCGCGTCGCGGATGCCCTCGGCGAGCACGGGATCGATGTCGAACTGCGCGACCCCGACGCGTCGCTGCTCGGATTCCTGCGCGACACCCGACCCGACGTGGTGTGGCCCGCCCTGCACGGCGCAAGCGGTGAAGACGGTGCCCTGCGCGGGCTGCTCGAGTTTCTCGGCGTCGCGTTCGTCGGCTCCCGATCGGACGCCGCCCGCCTGGCCTGGGACAAGCCGACGGCCAAGACACTGGTGGCCCGGGCCGGGGTCGCCACGCCGCGGTCCATCACCCTGCCGCGGGACGCGTTCCGCGAGCTCGGCGCCGACGCCGTCTTCGACGCCATCCACGAAGAGCTGCCCCTGCCCCTCGTGGTGAAGCCGGCGCAGGGCGGGTCGGCGCAGGGCGTGACGATCGTGGCGGATGCTGCGGCGCTTCCGCGGGCGATGGTCGACGCGTACACCTACAGCGACGTTGCGCTCATCGAGCAGCAGATCCGCGGAACCGAGATCGCCGTGGGCGTCATCGACACCGGCGAGGGCCCGGTCGCCCTTCCGGCCGTGGAGATCGAGCCGCTGTCGGGCGTATACAGCTTCGAGGCGCGCTACAACGCCGGCGAGACCCGGTTCTACACCCCTGCGCGAATCACGGATGAGGTGGCGGCTCGCGCTGCGGAGGCGGCGCTCACGGCGCACACGGCGCTGGGGCTGCGCCACATCTCACGGGTCGACCTGATCGTCGACGGTGCGGGGACGCCGTGGTTCCTCGAGGCGAACGTGCTTCCTGGGCTCACCGAGACCTCGCTGGTGCCACAGGCGCTGGAGGCCGCCGGACACGACCTCGGCTGGGTGTACGCGAAGCTCGCGGAGGCCGCCCTCGCGGATCGGTGATCGGCGTCGGTGATCGAGTAGCGCCGCAGGCGAACCCCGCCGATCGACTAGCGCCGCAGGCGAACCCCGCCGATCGACTAGCGCCGCAGGCCAACCCCGCCGATCGAGTAGCGCCGCAGGCGCGTATCGAGATCCCGGAGCGCGCCGGGGGGTTTCGACACGGCGCTGCCGCGCCTACTCAACCAGCAGGGGTGCGCTGGCGCGCCTACTCAACCAGCAGCGGGCGCAGCCTCAGCCGAAGGACTTCTCGCCCAGCAGACCCAGGATGCGGTTCAGGTCGGCGACGTTGGCAAACTCGATCGTGACGGTGCCCTTGCTGGCACCCAGAGCGATCTTGACCCGGGTGTCGAGCCGGTCGCCCAGTCGCTCGGCGATCTCGTCGAGCTGCCCCTGACGCTTGCCCGCCCGGGGCTTCGACGCCGGACGTGCCGGAGCAACCTGCCCCGCCGCGGCCTCGGCCGCGCGCACCGACAGGTCCTCGTTCACGATCTTCGCCGCGAGACGCTCCATGGCATCCGGCGTCCCGGTCGACAGGATCGCCCGCGCGTGCCCGGCGCTCAGGACGCCCGCTGCCACGCGGCGCTGCACCGACTCCGGCAGGCGCAGCAGGCGGATCGTGTTGGTGATCTGCGGCCGCGACCGGCCGATGCGGTCGGCCAGTTGCTCTTGCGTGATGCCGAAGTCCGACAGCAGCTGCTGGTACGCCGACGCCTCTTCCAAGGGGTTCAGGTTCGCGCGGTGCAGGTTCTCGAGCAGCGCGTCGCGCAGCATCTCTTCGTCGGCGGTGTTCTTGACGACCGCCGGGATGCTGTCACGGCCGGCGAGCTTCGTGGCGCGCAGGCGCCGCTCGCCCATGATCAGCTCGTAGCGCGGTTCCCCCGGAGCCGCTCCGGCGCGGGGACGCACCACGATCGGCTGCAGCACCCCGAACTCGCGCACCGAGACCACGAGTTCCTTGAGCTCGTCTTCGCGGAACTCGGTGCGGGGCTGCACCGGGTTGGGCACGATGTCATCGGGGGAGAGGTCGATCAGGCGTGCTCCGGGAACCGCCACGAGGGTCTCGTCGCCGCTCTCCGCGCCGAAGAACACATCGACCGGGCGCTCTGCGCCGTCGTCGGTGGGGATGAGGGCGCCGATGCCGCGGCCCAGTCCTGTGCGCTTCGTGGCCATCAGCGGGCTCCTCGCAGGGCGATCTCCGACGCAGCCTCGCGGTAGGACAGCGAGCCGGGGGAGTTGTTGTCGTAACTGATCACGCTCTGCCCGTAGCTCGGCGCCTCGGAGATGCGCACGGACCGGGGGATGAGCGTGCGCAGCACCTGCTTCGGGAAGTGCTCGCGCACCTCGTCGACGACCTGGTTGGCCAGGTTGGTGCGGCCGTCGTACATGGTGAGCAGGATCGTGGACAGCTCGAGCTCGGGGTTGAGGTGGCGCTCGATGAGCTTGATGTTGCTGAGCAGCTGGCTGAGGCCCTCGAGCGCGTAGTACTCGCACTGGATGGGGATCAGCACCTCGCGTGCCGCGACGAATGCGTTGATCGTGAGCAGCCCGAGCGACGGCGGACAGTCGATGAAGACGTAGTGGAAGGTCTGCGACGCGAGGTAGGTGTCGAGGGCGGTACGTAGGCGCTGCTCACGGGCGACGAGCGACACGAGCTCGATCTCGGCACCGGCGAGATGAATCGTGGCCGGCACACACCACAGACCCTCGAACTCGGGGCTCTTCTGCACGACCTCGGCCATCGGGGCGTCGTTGATGATCACGTCGTAGACACTGCGCGTCTCGGATCGGTGCTCCACGCCGAGGGCCGTCGAGGCATTGCCCTGCGGGTCGAGATCGATCACCAGAACCTGCGCCCCGGTCTGCGCCAGCGCTGCCGCGAGATTGACTGTTGTCGTGGTCTTTCCCACACCGCCCTTCTGGTTCGCCACCGTGAAGACGCGGGTCTCCTTGGGCAGCGGAAGGGTCTGCTCCGCGAGCGCGATGCGACGCCGAGTGATATCGGCGACCTCCTGCGCAAGCGGGGTCTCGTCGTAGTTGCTCACCTGATTGGGGATTCCCTCTTCGGATGTTTCACGTGAAACATGCATCCGCACCGGGCGGAAGTCAAAGTCCCACTGTAGCCCGAAAGACGCGGGTGACCTCGGGCACGATGCCCTCGCCCAGCACGAGGATCTCCACGTCGCTCAGGCGGGCCTTCCGCACCGCTTTTGCAGCGTCGCGCAGCTCTTCCTCCACACGCGCACCCTTCATGAAGACCAGCTCGCCGCCCGCTCGAACCAGGGGTGCCGTCAGCGGAATCAGCTTGCTCAGCGCCGACACCGCACGGGCCGTGACCTGATCGAGCGGCGCCGGGAGCGCCGCCTCCTCCGCTCGTGCTCGCACCACGGAGACGTTGCCCAACTCCAGCCGCTGCGCCTCCGTCCGGAGCCAATCGACCCGCCGCTCCATCGGTTCGATGAGCACCAGCTCCACGTCCGGACGCGCGATCGCCAGCACCAGGCCCGGCAGCCCGGCCCCGCTTCCGACGTCGCCCACCCGACCCGGGCGGAGCAGCGGCGCCAGCAGCGCGCAGTTCAGCAGATGCCGCGTCCACAATCGCGCCGGCTCGAGCGGGCCGATCAGTCCGAGTTCCTCGCCCCGCGCGCCCAACTCAGCAGCGTACGAACGCGCGACCTCGATGCGGTCGCCGAAGAGTTCCGCTGCGACCGCGGGTTCCTGCTCGATGCCGGCACTCAATGTTTCACGTGAAACATCGCGGTCAGCCGCGGGTGATCACCGTGTGGCGGTCACGCCCCTCGCCCTCGGACTGCGAGGTGAAGCCGCGCTCGGCCACGAGATCGTGCACGATCTTCCGCTCGTAGCTCGACATCGGAGGAAGAGACGCCGTGGCGGCGCCGCCCTCGATGCGTGCGACCGCGTGGTCGACGAGGGACGCGAGCTCGGCAGCGCGAGCATCGCGCGATCCGCCGACGTCGAGGATCAGCCGCGAGAACCGGCCGGTGCTGTTCTGAACGGCCAGACGGGTCAACTCCTGCAGAGCGGCGACCGTGTCGGGCTTGGACAACTGACGCAGGTTGGCGTCACCGCTCGCGGTCACCGAGATGTAGGCCCGCCCGGCACGCGCATCGATGTCGATATCGCCGTCGAGATCCGCGATGTCGAGGAGTTCCTCGATGTAGTCCGCGGCGAGGTCGCCTTCGACGACAAGCTCCTGCTCGGTCGGCTCCGGGTCCGCCGACACCAGGTCCGCGCCCAGGTTCGGAGACCGCTCGCCCGCAGACCCCAGCGCGCCGGACTCCAGCGCGCCGGACTCCAGCTCCGTCACCTCGGTCGGCTCGGCCTGAACGCTCTCGAGCTCGGTTCCCTCGGTCATCGCTTGTTGCTCCCGCTCTTCTTCGCCCGGTTCTTCCCGACCGGCTGCTGGCGCTGCGTCGTCACCGGCTTGGCCGGCTCGGGCTCGGCGGCCTCTGCGAGCGCCGCCGCGTCATCTGCCATGCGCGACCGGTTGCGCTTGGCAAGGCGTG
>Ga0310810_10007163_pt1 | contig 12693 bp, 12 predicted proteins | sample NCmetagenome_FD_207641 | JGI IMG/M metagenome (GOLD analysis project Ga0310810, IMG submission 207641) | Soil microbial communities from experimental microcosm in Duke University, North Carolina, United States - NC | ecosystem: Engineered > Artificial ecosystem > Soil microcosm > Unclassified ... | reverse complement strand
CCGGTGGCCACGAAGCGCACCGTGACGTTCACCCGATCCATCTCTTCCAGTGCGCGGTAAATGCGGTCGAGGTAATTTACGGAAATATGCCGAGCCTCGGCCGACGTTGTCACCCAGATGGTAAGCTGATCGCCCGAGTCGCTTGCCTGCGACGACGCGGAGAACCATCGGCGATACTCATCCGGGTCGATGGTCCTTCGCAGCCTTACGAGAATTTGTCCCCATGCAGTGCTGGACACGTCGACGATTCTAGCGTGGCACTGAATTTGGAACGAGTTGGGAAATGGTAGTGACGGCCGCCTGCGCACTGTTCATCGCCTGCGGATCGTTGCCGGTCCCTGTCGATTCAGGGAGGGCAGCCCAGTCGGATGTGCCGGCAGTAGTGGTCGTTGCTGACGCCGCGGCATTGCAGGATCCCGCCCCGGCGCAGCAGCCGGCCCCCGTGCAACAACCGCCGCCGCCGGCCCCTGAGCCGAAGGAACCGGCAGCGCAGATCGCCGACGAGAAAAAGCCGCCGACTCCACCGCACACCGGCGTCCACGCGCTCACCTCCGGTCTCGTCGAGGACGTGAAGCACCTGCCATCGATGCCGAATGCCTATCTCGCCATGATCGGCGGCGGCCTGGCCGCCGGCCTTCATCCGCTCGATGACGACGTCAACAATCGCTTGAAGGGATCCGAGAATGTCTGGCGCCCCGGAAAATATGTCGGCCTGACTCCAGTGCAGATGGGGACAGCGGCCGTTATCTATGCGTGGGGACGACTGGAGGATCAACCCAAGGTGTCGCATCTGGGGATGGACCTGCTGCGCGCGCAGATCCTCGCCTCGGGACTGACGGTGGGCCTCAAATACGCCACGCAGCGCGAGCGGCCGGACGGCAGCAGCCCGCACTCGTTTCCATCCGGGCACGCGTCAATCACGTTCGCGACGGCGACGGTCATCGAACGCCACCTGGGTTGGCGCTACTCGGTGCTTGGATACACGATCGCGTCGTACGTCGCCGCATCCCGCTTGCACGACAACCGCCACTGGTTGAGCGACGTCGTCTTTGGATCAGCGGTGGGAGCGATTGGCGGCCGGACGGTGACGCAGCACGGCCGAAACGTGTGGACGATGACGCCGGTTCCCGTGCCCGGAGGTGTGGCGCTCCTGGCAATGAGAACCGGCAACAACTAGACGCTATTCGTCGGTATCGTCTGCCGAATCCTCGGGCTTGCTCGTGGCGAAATCGTCGATGTCCGGCAGCGCCTCTTCCGGGCTGTCGTCGTCGAGCGAAAACGATCGACCCGTGAATTTCGTCGGGATTGGTCCGCGCGGACGTTCGGCGTCCTTCTTCTTCGCCTTCGCGCCGGGGCCCTTCTGCGGCTTCGCATCCGGACCGAAGTTACGGTTGCGCGGCGGTGCAGGTGCGCCCGGGTCGAACTGACGCGGCGCGCCGAAGCCTCCTCCGCCCGGACGCGGACCGCTGAAGCCGCCAGGGCCGCCGGGCCCACCCGGTCGTGGGGCGCCGAAGCCGCCTCCCGTGGGACGCGGGCCGCTGAAACCGCCACCTGGGCGCGGACCGCTGAAGCCGCTGCCTCCGCCGGGTCCTCGATCCTCGCGCGCGCGCGCTTCGCTCACCGCAAGCGGGCGACCGTTGAACATCTGGCCATTGAAACGCTGAATCGCCGTCTCGGCGTGGGAGCGATCGATGAATTCGACGAACGCGAATCCCCGCGGGCGACCTGTTTCCCGGTCTACAGGGAGCACGACCTGCGAGGGCGGGGCGACGGCACCGAAATAGGTGCGGAGGTCCGCTTCAGTCGTGCTGTACGACAGGTTACCGACGAACAACCGGACAGCCAATCAGTTTTCTCCTTGCTCTGTGAGAGGAACCGCGGGAACCGCGAGGGAATGCAGGCGAAAAGACACGGTGGGCAAGCGGAAGCTTAGGTCGAGAACCTTACCTGAGTTTTGCGAACAAGGCAAGCGGCTATAGTAGGAACGAGGCCGTAGATGTTTGGGCGACGGGCAGTTCTGTCAGTGGCGTTCACCGCCATCGTGTGCGCCGGAGTGGCGTCCGCCGCCGGCGGTCGCAGTTCCATCACCTCAGGCGACCTTCGTCAATGGCTGACCTACATCGCGTCCGACGATCTGGAAGGGCGCGCCGTCTACACCGAAGGGTTTGGCCTGGCCGCCGGCTATGTCCAGACACATTTGCAGGAATGGGGCGTCGAGCCGCGAGGCGACGGCCCGAGCTACCGGCAGACCGTCAAGGTGGAAGGCGTCAAGAGCACGAACCACTCGACGCTCACGGTGCAGGTCGGCAAGGAAGTCCGCATCTTCAAGGACGGTGACGGGATCACCTTTCCGAAGTTCGTCGGCTCGAAGCGCACGTTCACGACCGACCGCGTCGAGTTCGCCGCGTATGGCCTCGACGCACCGGGCGCACACTACTCGGACCTCGAAGGTCACGACTTCCGCGGTGCCGCGGTGGTGTATCTCGGCGCCGCACCACCCGCGTCGATTGATGCCAGCATCGGCCGCCGCCTCCTGTACGGCCGCCCGCGCTGGCTGACAGGTCAGATGCAGGCCGTCGCGGCTATCGGCCCGACATCCTCCGCCCGTCCATCAACGCCTCGCGAAAACGACAACAGGCGCCAGCCGCGGCCGGACTTCACGACAAGCGAGCGGCTCGATCGGGCGGAAGCGCCATCGTTGACCGCCAGCGATCAGTTCCTGCAGTTCCTGTTCAGCCGCGCTCCGGTCAAGTACGACGAGCTCAAGAAGAAGGCTGAAACTGGCGCCCCGCTGACCGGCTTCCGTCTCGATGGCGTGAAGCTGACGTTCGCACTCGACGCCGACTACGAAGTCATCCGCACGCAGCTGACCCAGAACATCGTCGCGGTTGTCGAGGGCTCCGATCCGCAACTGAAGTCGACCTATGTTGCCCTGGGTGCGCATTACGACCATGTCGGGTACGCGGAGTCGGAGCTTGCCGAAGGCAAACGTGCTTCCGCACCCGGACGGATCACGCCCGGTGCGGAGAACGATCGCATCTGGAACGGCGCGGACGACGACGGATCGGGAACCGTCGCGCTGATGGGAATCGCTCGCGCGTTCGCGCAGGGGCCACGTCCGAAGCGTTCGATCCTGCTCGTCTGGCACGCGGGAGAGGAGCGGGGGCTCCTCGGCTCGCTCTATTACGTCGATCATCCGACCGTTCCGCTCGATAAGGTCGTGGCGCAGCTGAACATCGACATGATCGGCCGCAACCGCGACGACATGAAGAGCGAGAGCAACACCGTCTACCTTGTCGGGTCCGATCGGATCAGCACCGAGCTGCACGAGGTGAACCGCGCGGCGAACAGCGCCATCGATCACCCGCTGTCGCTCGACTACTCGATGAACGATCCAGCAGATCCGGAGCAGCTCTATTTCCGCAGCGATCATTACAGCTACGCCGCCAAGGGCATCCCGGTGATCTTCTTCACCACCGGCCTGCACCCGGACTATCACGCGAACACCGATGAAGTGTCGAAGATCGAATTTCCGAAGATGACGCGCGTCGCACAGATGATCTACGAGACCGCCTGGCGGCTCGGAAACCTTGATCATCCGCCGGTGCGCGACTTCAAAGGACCACGAGCGGGGAAGGGAACCCACGAGTGACTCGTCCGCTGCTCGTCATCTTCCTCACGATCTTCGTGAACCTGGTCGGCTTCGGCATCATCATCCCGCTGCTGCCGTTCTACGCGGAGACGTTCGGCGCCTCTCCGCTCACCATCGGCCTGCTGTTCGCGGTGTTCTCCGCCTGTCAGCTGGTGGCGGCACCGGCCCTCGGCGACCTGTCAGACCGGTACGGCAGGCGGCCGGTCCTGATCTTCAGCCTCGCGGGCACGGTCGTCAGCTTCGTGATGATGGCGCTCGCGCACTCAGTCACGATGCTGTTCATCGCCCGCATCGTCGACGGATTGTCGGGAGGCAACATCTCCACGGCTCGCGCCTACGTGGCTGACGTGACCGAGCCCAAGGATCGCGCGAAGGCCTATGGCCTCATCGGTGCGGCATTCGGGCTTGGCTTCATCATGGGGCCGGCGCTGAGTGGCGTGCTTGCGCGCTACAGCTATACAGCGCCTGTGTGGGCCGCCGCCGGGGTGACGCTCATCGCGACGCTGATGGCGTGGTTCTGGCTCCCTGAAACGGTCCACCGTGCCGCAGCAGGTACGGGGATGCCGTTCCGCAACCTCGCGGAGATGATGCGACGCCCCGGGCTGCGCCGCATGCTCTGGATCGATTTCATTTACTGGTTCGCGTTTGCAATCTTCCAGACCACCTTCGCGCTGTTTGTCGCGCACCGCTTTGGTTTCAACGTCTCGCAGACCGGCTATTTCTTCGCGGCGTTCGGCGTCCTCGGCGCGGTGGTGCAGGGCGGCTTCATCCGTCCGACGGTGCATCGGCTGGGCGACAAGCCGACGTTCATCCTGGGGCTGGTGTGCGCGGCCGTGGGACTAGTCGGCGCGACGCTGGCTCACACAGTCACGCTGTTCACCCTGGCCCTGGTGCCTCTCGCGCTGGGGATCGGATTCGGCCACCCAACCGTCTCCTCGCTGGTGAGCCGCGCCGGCCGCCACGACGAGCAGGGACGCGTGCAAGGCGCCGCCGGCGCGATGGAAAGCCTTGGTCGCGCGATGGGACCCGTCTGGGGGAATGCGGCGCTGGCCCGTTTCGGTGACGGGATCCCCTACCTGTCAGCCGCCGTCTGCCTGGGACTCACGCTGCTGCTCAGCGTCACCTACACGGTGACCGACTCGGAATCGGCCCTCGTCGGCTGAACGCCTCGAGCGGTTTTCCTCACGCGGCCGACTTCGACCCACTCCCGAATCGCGGCATCCTGAGCCGGACCGAGAGGACACGCTCGCGGCGTTGTTCAGCCTCGAGAATGCGTCCTCGCGCCGTCAGCAGATCGCGAAGCGCGACCATCCCGACGAACGTCCCGTCACGCCGTTCCACGACAGGCATGCGCGTGACACCCGATTCGGCCATGCGAAACGCGATCGTGCTCAACGTTTCGTCAGCGTACGCGCTGACGGGTCGAGGCAACGCGAGGCTGGCCAGCGTCGCGCCGGACGGCGTTGACGGCGAGTCGAGCCATTCGCGGAGCTGCCGGCGTGCAACGACGCCAACCAGGCGTCGCCCCTCGTCGACGACGGGAAAGAGCCGCTGCTCATGACGAACGGTGCTGTCGGGCCGCAGCGCAGCGGCCACCGACGGCCGTGTGGCTTCAGACGGGAGAACTGCCACGGCGGCCCGCGCCACTTCGCGAGCGAAGATGATTTCGAGCGGATCGACCGCATACTCGCGACTCAGGTGGAACCCCCGACGGCTCACCTTCTCGGTCAGGATCGAGCGTCGAAGCGTCAGCACCGTGAAGGCGTGCGCCGTCGTGCCGGCGAGCAGCAGCGGCAGCAGCATGTTGACGTCGTGGGTCAGTTCCAGCGCGAAGATCACACCGGTGAGCGGCGCGCGCATGGTGCCGCCGAGAATCGCGGCCATGCTGACGAGCGGCCAGAAGCCGACTCCCTCAGCAGGGAAGATACGCGTCTCGAGACCGCCGAGAGCCGCGCCCATCATCAACAGCGGAGCGAGCACACCGCCTGACGTGCCCGACCCGAGCGAGAACGCCCAGATGGACGACTTGACGAAGAGCACTCCGGCAACGAGCGGCAAAGACAGATCTCCGTGCAGGAGATCGCCAATGACGTCGTAGCCGACTCCCAGCGCCTGCGGGAAGAACCAGCCGCCGATGCCAATGGCGAGCCCGCCGATGGCCGGCCACCACATCCAGTGCAACGGCACGCGGGCGAAGAGATCTTCGGACGCGTACACCGCCTGCGTGAGAAGCGCGGAGAGCCCGCCGGCGAGAATGCCCGCGGCGACACAGGCGACGAGCCCGTCCATGCCGATGAACGTTGGATGTGTCGCGACCGGGAAGATCGGACCAAGGCCGAGCAAATGACGCCGGGCTGCCGCAGCCGCGACGCTCGCCAGCGCCACAGGCACGATGCTGCGGGGCTTCCACTCGAACAGAAGCAGTTCGACGGCCAGCATCACCGAGGCGACAGGAGCGGCAAAGGTCGCCGACATGCCCGCGGCGGCACCAGCCACCAGCAGTGTCTTGCGCTCGGCGCTGGTCAGGTGGAAGAACTGCGCGATCAGTGAACCGATTGCGCCGCCGGTCATGATGATCGGCCCTTCCGCGCCGAACGGGCCACCCGACCCGATCGAGATCGCCGACGACAACGGCTTCAGGAGGGCGACTTTTGGCTCGACGCGCGATCCGTTGATGAGGATCGCCTCGATGGCTTCCGGAATTCCATGGCCTCGAATGCGCTCCGACCCGTATCGAGCCATGGCACCGATGATCAGCGCGCCAACGACAGGAACCAGGATGACGAACGGTCCGAGGTGGTGGCCTTCCGGTGATACCAGGTCGGTCGAGAATCGCTGGAAGAAGAACAAGTTGGTACACAAACCGATCAATTTCAGCAGCCACGTCGCCACGACAGCGGCGCAGAGGCCGATGCCGACAGCGAGGGCCGAAATCGAAATCAGTCGGGGTGTTGCCGTGAAATCGCCAAGATGGTGGAGAGAGTCGGGAACTGATGATCGTGATTCAGGCATTGATGCGGGTAGCGAACAGCCGGAGTTGAGGGGCGGTGGCGCCCTTCCCAGAATGCCGCTCACCTCGGTGAAGATGCAAGAGGGAAACCGTCGCGGGAGCGAAATGTTGCGAATCAAACGAATTCGGGGTGGGAAGAACGGGAAGGCCTTGAAGGAACGACCGAATCGAGCCGGGAAGACGGCCGGAAACGGGCCCGTTAACGGAACGGCGTCGCGAGACGACGAGCCACGCGAGCCCGAAGGTCGGCCTCGGAGGTGACGGAATCGATGTCGATGCCGCTCTCAATCAGCGCATCGATGAGTGCCCGGATGATTTCTGCCCGGTTGAGCGAGCGGCCGACTGATTTTGCCCTGATGTTTCCGTCCAGGTGGGCGATTTGCCGATCGAACAGCACGACGGAGACCTTCGACCATGACTCCTGATGCACGGGAGGGCGGCCTCTGGTCCCTTTGATGGGTGTGCTGGATGTTCTCCGGCTCTTCATCGCGTCGATGGCGCGGGATTGTACCAACGTATTCTTGCTAGCACAAACACAGCCATAGCGTTCACGCGAGCCACGCCTCTCGCCCTGGGCACACAGCAGAGGTTTGACTCCGTCAAACAAGTGTTTTATACATTTGTTTCACCCCTGACACTATGAAGAGAATCCTTCCGCTCCTCGTGCTGGCGGCGCTCGGCGCCGGCCTCTACCTCTATCTGAGTCGGCAGCCGGACTCCCTCACCCTCACCGGCGTGGTCACCACCAACGACCTCGTCGTCGGTCCGCAGATCGGCGGCCGCATCGACGACCTTCGCGTACAGGAGGGCGATGAGGTGAAGCGCGGCCAGATCCTGGCTGTCATTTCGCCTGACGAACTCCGGGCCGAAAGCGCATATGCGGTGCACAACGCCGAGGGGATCGCCTCGCAGATCGTGCAGTCGCAGGCTGCGCTGCGCTACGAGCAGCAGCAACTCGATGAACAGGTCCACCAGGCCGAGTCCAACCTCGCCGCGACCGAGGCGCAGCAGGCGGCAGCCATGGCGGACCTCGAGGCCGCACGGATCAACCTGGAACGCACGCGGCAACTCGCCGCCGAAGGCGTCGCACCCGCCCAGCAACTCGACACGGCGCGCACCTCCTACGATGGCGCGGTCGCACGGGTCGACGCGCTGAAACGGCAGGCAGATGCCCACCGCGCCGCGATCGCCCTGGCGAAGACCAACGTCGAGCAGGTTGCCGTGAAACGCGGCCAGGTGGAAACCAACCAGCATCTGAAGGAGGCTGCCGCCGCGCAGCAGACCAAGGCTGACGTGCGCCTCGGGTACGCAGAGGTGAAGGCGCCGATCGACGGCATCGTCGATGTCCGTGCCGCCCGCGTCGGCGAAGTGGTGACGTCGGGGCAGGCGGTCGTGACCCTGATCAATCCCGACGATCTCTGGGTGCGCGCCGACGTCGAGGAGACCTATATCGATCGCGTGAAGATCGGCGATCACATGAGTGTCCGCCTGCCGTCCGATGCCGTCATGGACTGCCCGGTCTTCTATCGCGGCGTGGATGCGGGCTTCGCGACTCAACGGGACGTCAGCCGCACGAAGCGCGACATCAAGACGTTCGAAATCCGCCTGCGCTGCGACAACGCGGACCGCCGGCTCGCCGTCGGGATGACCGCCTACGTGTTGCTTCCGCTCAAGTAAGCCAAACCAGGCACTCCGTCATGCTTGCCATCGACGTTCGGAACATCGTCAAGAAGTTCGGCGACTTCACCGCCGTGAAGGGCATCTCGTTCGAGGTCGGCTCGGGCGAGATCTTCGGGCTCCTGGGCCCCAACGGCGCCGGCAAGTCGACGCTGATCCGCATGCTGACCACGCTGCTGCCTCCAAGCGAGGGCACGGCGCTGATCAACGGGTTCGATGTCGCGAAGCAGGCCGACGAGGTGAGGAAGGTGATCGGGGTCATTCCGCAGGCGATGACCAGCGATCTCGAGCTGAGCGTCGAGGAGAACCTGCTGATTTTCGCGAAGCTGTACGGTGTCGCGCGCGAGCGGCGCAAGCGGCTGATCGACGAGCTCCTCGAGGCGGTCGAGCTCACACAGTGGCGCGACAAGCAGGTGCGTAACCTCTCCGGAGGCATGCGGCGCCGCGTGGAGATTGCGCGCGGCCTGGTTCACGAACCGAAGATCTTCTTCCTCGACGAGCCGACGACCGGACTCGACCCGGTGTCCCGTGTGCACGTGTGGGAGATGCTGCAGCGCATAAAGGCCCAGCGCGACCTGACCGTGCTCATCACCACCCACTACATGGACGAGGCCGACAAGCTGTGCGATCGCATCGCCATCGTCGATCACGGCCAGCTGATGGCGCTCGATTCGCCGATGAAGCTGAAGGCGTCAGTGCCCGGCAGGAATGTGCTCGAGGCCAGCTTCTCGGGTATCACCGGTGACTGGCCCGACGTTCTCAAGCAGCTGCCCGAGGTCGAGGACGTCACCGGCCACGACAACGTCTTCAGGGTCGCCACGAGCAACGGGCCGGTGACGACGATGGCGATGCTGCAGACCGCAGCGCGCATGAGCGTATCGGTCGACTCTCTCGCCGTTCAGAGCACGACGCTCGATGATGTGTTCGTCCACTACACCGGCCGGGCGCTTCGCGACACGCTGCAGGCGCCGGCGGCGCAAGACAACCCCTTCATGATCCGGCGGCAATAACCATGCACAGAACTCTCGCCATCATCGAGCGCGAAATGCGGCGTTTCCGGCGCAGCCCGATGCTCATCGTCATGTCGATGATGATGCCGATCGTGCAGTTGGTCGTCCTCGGCTACGCGTTCGGCGGCAACGTGAAGCATTTGAAGGTGGCCGTCGTCGATCAGGACCACGGCGTACCTGCGGTGCGGATCCGCGAGCTCGCTGGAGCCGTGGCGTCCGGCAACCACACTTTCGACATCGTCGATTACGCCGACCCGGGGGACGCGCTCCGCGATCTGAGGAACGGCGTCGTGAACGGTGTGCTGACGATCCCGCCGGACTACTCGCGCCGGGTAATTGGCCGGGAGGAGCCGAAGGTCGCGCTCATCTCGGACAACACCGACAGCTTCGTGTCGGCCACGCTATCGGCCACGATGGGCCAGGTCGTCGGATCGCTGCACGAGCCGGTGAAAACCAGCGCGCGCATGTCGTCGGAGCCACGGCTGGACGTCGTGGAGGTCTATCCCTACGTCCCGTACATCCAGTACCTGCTTCCAGGTTCGATCACCATGTCGATTTTCATGATGGTGATGATCGGAGGCGGCATCATCTTCATCGACGACAAGGCTCGCGGCCTGCACGAGGGCTACCTCGTCACGCCCATCACGAAGTTCGAGCTGATTGCTGGATTCAATATCTCGGGGACCATCCGAGCCGTTATCGCCGGCGCCTTTCTCATGGTGATCGGTTCGATCATCGCCGGCGTGCCGAATCCGCTGGACCCGATGCGGCTGCTCCGGCTCCTGTCGGTCATCACCATCACGTCGTTTGCGCTCATCAGCATGATGTTCCTGATCATGGTGCGCATCACCGATCCGCTGCTGCCCAGGGCGGTGTTTGGCGTGCTGAACACCGTGCTGTATTTCCCGAGCGGTGCCGTGTATCCACAGCAGGGGTTCCCGGCATGGATGCAGGCGATTGCGGCGGTCGATCCCTTCACCTATGCGGTCCACGCGTTCAAGAGCCTGCTCCTGAAGAACACTGGGTTCGATGCCATCGCGTTCGACCTTGGTTTCCTGGCGATCTTCTCGGTTGTGTCGCTCGGGGCGGCCACGATGCTGTTCAGAAGGACGCTGTAAGTGCGCCACGTCGCCTCAGCGCGCACGGTTCGCCTCGCCACGCGCCGCCGGACCACGGACCCTCACGTCGTGCCCGATCGCGAAACGCGCGCACGTCTGCTCGAGGAAGGCCGCCGGCTTTTCGCGGCCAAAGGCTTCCGGCGGGTGACTGTCCGGGAAATCTGCACGGCCGCCGGCGCCAACGTCGCAGCGATCAACTACTACTTCGGAGACAAGCTCGGTCTGTACCGGGAAGTGCTCGACGGCGCCATCGCGGTGATGCAGCAGACGACCGACCGCGCACGTAAGGCTGGCGAGGGGGGCAATTCCGAGCAGAAGCTGCGCGCGTTCATCCGCACGTTCCTGCAGCAGCTCGGTCAGGTGAAGCATCCGTGGATTCACGACATGATGACCCACGAGATGGCAGAGCCCTCCGACGCGCTCGACGAAGTGGTGCACCGGGTGATCGTGCCGCGGATCGATTACATGCGTGATCTCGTCGCCGACATCCTCGACCTCGAGGCCAGCGACGACCGCGTCCTGCGGTGTGTGCTCAGCGTCCAGTCGCAGCTCCACGCCGCAATGGCGAACCCCGTTTCGAAGCGGCTGGTGCCAGGCTTTACCGCCGACGCGGAGGCGGTCGATCGGCTTGCCCAGCACATTGCCGACTTTTCGATCGGCGGCATCCGTTCCCTGCGGAAGCGCTGAACTCCTCTAAACGGCGACGAGCCCCTGCCTGATGGCTCGCCGGACTGCGTCGGTCCGGTTGGCGGCGCCTAATTTGCCGCAGATCGCCGCCACGTGAAACTTCACCGTCTGATCGCTGATGCCGAGCCTGGCGGCAATCGCCTTGTTGGAGAGGCCTTCGACCAGCAGCTCGATGACCTGGATCTCACGCGGCGTGAGCGGTTCGGGACCCGCGTTGCCCGACACGCGTGTGGCGGCGATCAGGATGCCGTCGGCGTCGAGGCCCGACTCGCGCGCCGCCGCGATGGTCGCGAACTCGCCGGCAACGTCGATGCGATCGGCCACCAGCTGAGGCCGCAGCCGATCGCGTTCCGACGGGATGCCGACGAGCAGGACGCGCACGTCAGCCTTCTGAACGCTCGCCCGGCGTGACGGTGAGCGTCACGGCAGACGCGCCCCGCAGGACGCGCACCGGCACGGCCCGCCCGACCCGTTCGCCCATGAGGAGATCGAGGAGATCCTCGGGTGACATGACCGGCTCGCCGTCGAAGTCGAGCAGCAGGTCGCCGACCAGCACGCCAGCCTGATCGGCGGGACTGCCTCCGGTGACCCCAACTACCAGCAGAGCCTCGGAGCGGCTCTCGCCGCGTTGCTGTGTGTCAGGCAAGCTTGCCGGCTGACCCGCGATGCCGAGATATCCACGCTTGGCCTTGCCATGCTCGAGAACCCAGGCGGCTGTCTTCCAGGCGATGGACGCAGGGATCACCACACCAAGCCCGCGAATCGAGGTCGATGTCGCTATGCCGATCAGCTCGCCGTCCGTGTTGACGAAGGCGCCGCCGGCGAATCCTTCGTGCATTCGCGCGGTTGTGCGGATGACCTGCTCGATCTCCCGGCGACGTCCGGTGGCGAGTGGCCCGCCGATGATTGCCACGTTGCCGACGCTTGCGGTTACGCCGTTGCTCCACGAACGTGCGATGGCCACGGCAAGATGACCGACGCGCGCGGCGGATCCAGCCGGCTTCAACGGCGTCGCTTTCAGGCCCGGCACCCTCAGAACAGCCAGGCTCGTCGCCGGATCCCAGCCGGCGAGCTCCGCGTCAAGTGTTCCGCCATCCGGCTGGGTGACGTGCAGACCATCCTCGCGTCCAAGCGAACGCGCCATCGTGACAACCACTTCACCGGAGTACACCACACCGCTGGCGGCCCGTCGATGCCCATGAACCTGGACAACCGACCCGGCCGCGCCGTCCACGGCGTCGGCGAGTGCATTCGAGATCGACGTCAGCGCTGAACTTCCTGCCATTCACAACCTCCGCCGGCATCGTGGCAGAACGCCGAACATTCGACATCACCCATCCGGGCAGCGCCGTGTCGGAGGCCTCGCGGTGCGTTGAAGTCCGGGATCGGCGCGACTTGGTTAGGATCGAGAGTGTGGCCGACAAGTGGGTCGTGGAGGCAGCCGACTCCGGAGCTCGCCTCGACAAGTTCCTCGCCGCTGAAGGGCGGCTCGGATCGCGCGGTCGCGCCAGCGAGGCGCTGGAGCGCGGAAAGATCTTC
>Ga0310810_10007162_pt1 | contig 12694 bp, 7 predicted proteins | sample NCmetagenome_FD_207641 | JGI IMG/M metagenome (GOLD analysis project Ga0310810, IMG submission 207641) | Soil microbial communities from experimental microcosm in Duke University, North Carolina, United States - NC | ecosystem: Engineered > Artificial ecosystem > Soil microcosm > Unclassified ... | reverse complement strand
CACCGATCGCGAGCGCCGACGTTCACGCCGGCGATCGTCAAAAGAGCAGCTTGATCGCCAGCTGCAGCTGCCGCGCGTCGAATGCCCGCGCGACCGTTCCGGCGGCGGCGCTCGTCAGGTCGCCAACCGGGAGCAGAAAGTTATCTGTATTCAACAGGTTGAACACCTCGACCCGCGCCTGGAGAGCGGTTGAGCCGCCCAGCGCGAACCGGCGGCTAACCGCCAGATCCACCGCCCCGAAACTGTCGCCGCGCAGCGTATTCCGCCCGACCGTGCCGAAGGCGAAGCGCGGCGGTGCGAACGCCGAGGGATCGAACCAACGCGTGGGCGACGGCGACGCGACCACCGGATCGCCGATCTGATTGGGACGGTCCAGGCCCGATCCGCCGTTCGCACCGTTCGTCGTCCCGCTGTAATTCGCGCTGGGACCGTAGAAGACGGTGAACGGCCGCCCGCTCTGATACGTGACGATGGCCGCCACCTGCCACAGCCCGAGCGGACCTGCCGGCACGTCCCAGACCGAACTGATCGCGATGCGATGCGGCGTGTCGAAATCGCTCGGCCCGCGCTCGCCTTCGAAGTTGCGGCTGTTCTGCGGGAAGCCGTTGCTCGAATGGCTGCCGAAGACTGCCGATCCGAGATCCTCGCTGCGCGACCAGGTATACGACGCGAGAATCGATCCGCCCTTCGTCAGGCGCCGCTCGAGGCGCGTTTGCAGCGAGTCGTAGCGGCTCGTGCCCACCGACGCGACGCTCTCCGCCGGACCGAACGCGAGATTGCGCACCGGCGGACCACTGGGCACGCCCTGATTCGGATCGAAACTGAGCGGCAGACTGCTCCCCCGCGATCCGACATAGGTGACGCCGGCCACGATCGAACGCGGCAACTCGTGCTCGACGCCGGCGCTCCATTGCTGATACACGCCGTCGTGATAGTCGGGCGACAGCGTTTCGGCAATCGGCACCGAATCGGTGCGCCCATCGAACGCATGCGTCAGCCCGGTTGGCAGCATCACGACATCGATGCGGAAGTACGGCTCGTTCAGCCGCAGCCGCAGGTTCGAGTTCAGGATGCCGACGTCGTAGAACACGCCGTAGCCGCCGCGCACGACCGTGCTGTTGGTCCCGAACGGCGTCCACGCGACGCCGATCCGCGGCGCGATGTTGTTGCGATCCGGCGCGAAGCCGGCGCGCGGCACGCCGTGCGTCCCCACCTGGATGAAGCCCCCGCCGTGGCTATTGTCGAGATCCGGGACGCTCATCCGATTGTCGACCTCGTACGCCGGCTGGTTGTAGTCGTAGCGAACGCCGACGTTCAGCGTCAGCCGCGGCGCCACCCGCCAGTCGTCCTGCAGGTAGGCGTTCGATGCCGTCGTCCGGAACGTGCCGTCGTTGCGCGTGCCCGGGTTCTGACGCAGCGCCAGCACCGGCGTCCCCAGCAGCACGTCGGCGATCGGATTCCCGCTCATCCCGGCGAAGATGAATTGGCCGCGCGCGACGATATCGACGTACGAGTCGAGCTGCACACGCCGGATGTCGCCGCCGGCCTTCAGGCTGTGTCGTCCGGCGAGCCACGAAAACGCTTCGACGATCTGGAACGTCGTGTCGCGCCGATCCTGTGGCGTGTTCGGCGGCTCGCTCAACGCATCCGTGATGCCGACGACGATGCCGGGCCGGCCGACCGCAGTGGAATCGGTCAACAGTCCCGCGATGCCCAGCCGCCGCGACACGTCGTCGCCCATGTGCTCCTGGAAGATGCCGGCGTGCAGGCGATTGAAGCCGAATCGCAGATCGTTCAACGCGCGCGCGCCGATCGTCTTCGACCAACCGACGGCGAAATGCTGGCCGTGGTTTGCCGTGCTGGTGCCGAACCCAGGCACGTTGGTTGGATCGACGAGCGGGTCGAACGGGTTGAAGCGATCCTCGTCCGAAAGGCTGTAGCGGTACATGAACCGTCCCGCCGCGCCGGCGTTCTGATCGGCGCGAACGGTGAACTGGTTGATCGCCGTCGTTCCGGTCGGCGACACCGTGGCGCCGCTCGGAGCGAGCGCGCCCGAATCGTCGGGCCGTGGGTAGAAGCCCAGAATTGCCGCGCCGGCGGCATCGCGCAGTGCTGGCGAGATGACGTTTCCTGGAATCGGCCGGCCGGTGCGCGGATCGATCAGCTGACCGCGGTCGAGACCGGTGTCGGGATCGGTGACGCCGGTCAGCAGGCTCGAGAAGTCGCCGTTGGTCCACGCGAGCGGCGGCACGGTGGCCACGCGCGTGAACGCCTGGCGGTTGCGCGTCCCCTCGTAGTTGCCGAAGACGAAGGCGCGATTGGTTTCGAGCGGGCCGCCGAACGTCGCGCCGAACGTGTTGCGGCGAAACCCCGGGATGTCGTGCGTCGGATCGTCGAAATAGTTCTTCGCGTCGAGTCGTGCGTCGCGCAGGAACTCGTACGACGATCCGCGCCACACGTTGGTGCCGCTCTTGGTGACGTAGTTGAACTGACCGCCGCCGCTGCGCCCGTACTCGGCGCTGTAGGTGCTCGACTGCACTTTGTACTGCTCGATCGCGTCGATCGACGGCGGCACGACGATCTGGTTGATCGCGAGGTCGTTGTTGTCCACGCCGTCGAGCAGGAAGTTGTTCGACTGTTCGCGCGCGCCGTTGACACTCACGGCGCCGCCCTGCGTCGCGTTCTGCGATCCTTCCGCGTGCGGCACCGCGCCGGGCGCCAGCGTCGACAGCTGGAAGAAATCGCGGCCGTAGAGCGGCAGCTCGACGATCTTCCGGTTGTCGATCACCGTCCCGATCGCGCCGGTCAAGGCGTCGACCAGCGGAGTTGCGGCGGTCACGATGACGACTTCGCTGACGCCGCCGGCCTCCAGCACGAGATCAACGGCGAGGCGCTCGTCGACATCGAGCCGCACACCCGATTGCACGACCTTCTTGAATCCGTCGGCGTCCGCTTCGATGCGGTACGTCGCGGGTGTCAGCAGCCGGACTTCGTAGACGCCCGCGCCATTCGTCTTGACCGTGCGGACCGGACCGGTGGTCTCGCTGACGACGGTGACGACGACGCCGGTCATGACACCGCCAGAGATATCTCTCACGACGCCGGTAACGGTGCCGGTCGGCGTTTGGGCGAACGCGGCCAGCGGAGACCACACCAGCGCCACAGACAGCAACAGTGCGCGAGGACCCATCGGAACCCCCCTCCCGGAAGCGACCGCAGAGCACGCAGCGCACGCACAGAAAGAGTGGCGTTGATCTCTGCCTCAGCGGTTGCTTTGGTCCGGCTCTCGATCAATACAAACGACGGTCAGAGGGGTTTCGAACAGCGGCGCGGCGTCGCCCCGTGACGACAGCGGACAGGACGAGGTAGAGCAGCGGGAAACCGAGGGAAATCGTGGTCAGAAGCGTTTCGGCGGCCGGCTGCGCCCACAGGATCCACACGATCAGGGCGGTCCAGACGGCCGAGCCGATGTTGATGGTTTTGGCGAACGGCCCGCCTTGCGTGGCGTAGATGTAGGGGGTCCGCACGAAGGTGAGGATGCTGAGCGCGACAATCAGCGCCACGGCAATCCAGATGTTGGAATGCAGCAGATACAGGTAGAAGGCGACGATGTTCCAGTACGACGGAAAGCCGAGGAAAAACCCGTCGTCGGTCTTCGCGTCGACCTGCGAGAAGCCGTAGGCGCTGGCGAGGAGAGGCAGAAGGAGCAACCAGGCGAGCGAGCCGGGAAGAATGCCGGCACGCCAGATGAGCAGGAGCGGCAGCGAGGTGTAGGTGTGGAAGTCGATCAAGTCGTCGAGCGACCGGCCGCTGAACTGCGGGGTGAGTTCTTTCACGCGCGCGCGCCGCGCCAGCCAGCCGTCGGTGGCGTCGACGCCGGTGGCGGCAATCATCAGCAGGAAGGCGAGGCGGAACGACGCATCGTCGCCGCGCACGATCAGCACCGCGATCCCGGCGGCGAACACGAAGCCGGTGGCCGTGTAGAGATGCGCGAGCCAGGCCAGAGTGTGGCGCAGGACGTCAGTCCTGCGTGATGTCATCATGTGGCGCAGGGCTTCAGCGCAGCATCAGGATCCTTCAGCCCTGCCTCAGGATTCTCGAGCGGCCGCGACTCGCTCCAGCGCGCGGTCGCGCGCGACACGAGCGGCAGCAGCACGAGCCCCGCGGCCGCCGCGAGTGCGCGGAACGGCACGGTCGGCCCGTAGGCGATGAGCGCCGGGATGCCGAGCAGCGGCTCGCCGCCGCCGACGCGGAGCACGAGCGACACGGCGAAGGCAGCGATCGAGCCTGCGAGATTCGCTTTGCGATCGAACAGCGCGTAGAGCAGCTGCGGAAACAGGAGCACGAAGACCAGGTCGCTGGTGAAGAACCACAGCGCCTGCACGCTCTGCACCTTCAGCGCGAGCGCGGTCGCCAGCGCCCCGAAGACGACGACCGATCCGCGGATCAGGCGCGCCATTTGCGCGACCGACAGCGACGGCCACACCAGGCGCTTCAAACAATTCCAACTGAGCATCGAGCCGGCCGAAAGGATCGACGAGCTGAAGCTCGACGTCACCGCGCCGATGATCGCCGCGAGGCCCAAGACGCCGACGAGCGGCGGCACCGCGGTCGCAAACAACAGCGGCATCGCATCGGCGGGCGTGTGCGCCAGTCGAGCAACGCTCTCCGCGGACCACGGGTACGCGAATGCCGCGACGCCCATGAGCAGCGGCGGCAGGGTGAAGGCAATCGTCAACACGCCGGCGAGCAGCGACTGCCCACGCGCATCGCGCGGCGTGCGGCACGACAGCACGCGCTGAAAGTAGCAGTTCCAGGGGATGCCGCCGAACACGAGCATCGCCGACACGTCCCACCAGCCCGACACGGCTGCCGGCGTCCAGGTCGGGCTGCCGGCGGTCAACGGCGGCACGATGCCGGCCGCCTCGGGCCGCGCCGCAACGTAGGTCGACCACGCGTGCTGCAGCCCTCCGGCCCCATGCAGGACGTACGGCAGCGCCGCCGCAAGGCCGACGGCGACGAGCAGCAGTTGAAAGATGTCGGTATACGCGACCGACCACATGCCGCCGAGCGCCGTGTACGCCGTCGTCACCACCGCGGACAGCAGAATCGCGGAAGTGAGCGGCATGCCAAGGAGGACGCCGAACGTCGAGCCGATTGCGACGAGCAACTCCGCGCTCCAGAACAGCTCGCCGGCCAGCGCCGGCAGGAACAGCACGGCGGCCCACCGCTTGCCGAACCGCGCCTCGAACGGATCGATCAGCGTCGTGAATCCGTGACGCCGCATGACACCCGCGAACAGCATGCCGCCGACGATGAGGCTGATGCCGAAGCAGAGCCCTCCCTGCAGCCCGAGCTGAATCGACGATTTGTAGACGCCCTCGGTGGTACCGAGAAGATAGCCGCCGTCCACCCACGTCGCGGTCATCGTCAGCCCCGCGATCCACAGCGGCATGTCGCGTCCGGCGACGATCAAGTCCGACGCCGCGCTGGTGCCGCCCCGCACTCGTCTCGAGGCGATCCAGCCCACCACCATGAAGGCGGCGTACATCGCGACGACGGCAGCGACGGCGGGCGTCAACGGATCAGAATCCGCGCGGGCGAACCCAGAAGCTTTCTTCCCACGACGCGCCGGACGGCACGCTCTGGAGATCGCGGTAGAGGCCTTTGTGCGCGAGGTTGAGGGCGTCGGCGATTGCGGCCATCGGCTCGAAGCAGATGAAGCTGCCGCGATCGACGGGATTGGGGGCGCCCGACAGCCGCTGACTGCCGCGTCCGGTGTCGGCCGGATTCGGCGACCAGACGACGACGGCGCGATAGTTCGGTCCGAGCTCCACGTCGATTTGCTGCGACGTCCCGGTCACCGTCATCGTCGCGCGGCCGCGCGCATCGCGCACGAGATCGCTGAAGACGTCATCGAGGTTGTACTCGCGAAGCGGCGCGGCCGGTTTGTCGAACAACCGATCGAGCGGTTCGGTCTCACCCGTCGGGATCTTGTTCGGCGCGAGGAGCCAGCGCGTGCGCGCGCCGACCGAGACGGTCCAGTCGCCGCGCGTCGAGTCGGTCAGCTGGAAGTAGGGATGGAATCCGATTGAGACGGGCATCGGCTCGCTGGCCAGGTTCTGGATCTTCGTGTGCACTTCGAGGACGCCCGCTTCGAGCCGATGCGTGATCTCGATCGCGTGCGCGAACGGCCACTGCTTCATCCACAGCGGATTGCGGAAGAACTCGAGGCGGCTCGTCGCCCACGCCGCGTGCGCGTCGGCCTTGACCTCGACCACCTGCCAGGCCTCGGTTGTCGTCAGGAAGCCGTGGATGGGAATTGCGCCGCGCACGTTGCCGAGCGTCATGTCGAACGGGTACTTCCTGCCGTTCGCGTAGAACGCCTGCTCGTCGAGACGGCCGGCCCATGGCCCGATGAACGGGATTCCGCTCAGCGTCGGCTTCGCCGTGAACTCCTCGACCGAGGCGAACGGCCAGCGGAGCACCTTCTGCCCTTTCACGGTCATGTCGAACGCGATGTTGCCGACCGCCGGCAGGATCGACACCGAGGTCTGCGTCGCGGTGTCTTCGAGCCGCACGACGTCGCCGGTGCGCCGCGCAAGATATTCAGCGCGCGCGGGGCGCGCGACGAGCGCGATGCCAATCGCCAGCGCCACGACGCTCGCGCGCGCGTTCATCGGCACGGACCAGGTCGGTTTCGCGTTTTCGTGATGTCGTGGCTGATCATGCCGTCACGATTCGTGAGCGCTTTACTGGTCGGCAAGCGCGAAGGCGTACACCGTGTTGCCCGCCGCGATCGCGACGTACTGACGGCCGGCGACCGCGTAGCTCATGGGCGACGCCGCAAGGTTCGCATTCGTCTGGAAGTGCCAGAGATGCGCGCCCGATTTGGCGTCCAGCGCGGCGAGATTGCCGTCGCGCATCGCGGCGAAGAGCACATTGCCCGCCGTCGCGAGGACGCCATTGGCCAGCGAACCCTGGAAGATCTTGAAGTCCCACATCGTCTTGCCGGTTTCGGGATCGAGCGCCTTGATCCCGGCTGAGGGTCCAGGCTCGCCTGGCTTGGCAGTGGTCCCCGGCGTACCCGGGTCACGGCCGATATACTGCCGGCCCGGTTCGAACGTTGCCGGCGCGCTCACATACGTCTGTCCGTTTTCGTTGTAGGCCAGATAGAACCAGCCGGTCTGCGCGCTGTAGGACGGCGCCTGGAAATTCGTGGCGCCGCCAATCGTCGGATAGACGAAGAAGCTGCCCTGCGGACTCGAGTTCGAGCCCGGCACTTGCCGCGGCCGGCCGGTCGCGTCGAACCCGGTGTTCCAGTTCTGATAGACGAACGGCGTCGCGCCGAGAAACGTTCCGGTCGCGCGATCGAGCACGTAGAACATGCCGTTGCGATCGGCGTGCAGCAGCAGCCTGCGCGGCTGGCCGTGCCACGTGCGATCGACGAGCACGACCGCCTGGCACGAATCCCAGTCGTGACCGTCGTTCGGCGTGAACTGGTAGTGCCACTTGCGCCGGCCGCTGTCGGGATCGATGGCGACAACCGAGTCGCTGAACAGATTGTCGAGATCGCCGCGCGCCGATCGATCGATCTGGGGTCCGGGGTTGCCGACCGTCCAGTAAACGAGGTTGAGCGCCGGATCGTACGAGCCGGTCAGCCACATCGGACCGCCGCCCTGCTTCCAGCTGTCGCCCGGCCAGGTGTCGTTGCCGAACTCGCCCGGTCCCGGCACCGCGTACCAGCGCCACAACCGCGTGCCGGTCGCGACGTCGTACGCGTCGAGAAATCCGCGCGCGCCGAATTCGCCGCCGGTGATGCCGACGATCACCTTGTCGTTCACGACCAGCGGCGGGCTCGTGATGCTGTAGCCGAGCATGGTGTCGGCCACCTGCACTTCCCAGAGGAGCCGCCCGGTGCGCGCGTCGAGCGCGAGAAACGCCGCGTCGAGCGTGCCGACGAACAGCCGATTGCCGAGCACGGCGACGCCGCGATTGAACGGATTGATCTCGTACGGGTTCTTGGTTTTCTGCGTGCGTGTGTATCGCCAGATCTGCCGGCCGGTGCGCGCGTCGAGGGCGACGACCACGCCAGGCTGCGTCGTATACATGACGCCGTCGACGACAAGCGGTGTCGCTTCCAGCACCGCTTCGCCGGGCATGGGGAACGTCCAGGCGGTCTGCAGACGCTTGACGGTGTCGCTGCTGATCTGCGACAGCGCGGAATAGTGCGTCGATTGATAGTCGCCCCAGTACATCAGCCAGTTGTGCGGCTCGGCGCTCGCGCGCACGAGCCGATCGGCGCCGATGCCGCCGGACGGCAGCGCCGGCGGACCGCTGACCGATCGGGTCTTCAACGTGCCAAGGTACGCGACGAGACTGTCGATCTCCGCCGCCGACAGGTGCGACGCGTAGTCCCCTGGCATGAGGGAGGCGTTCTCGACGCGATACGCGGCGAGCGTCGCCTTGTCGAGCAGATGCAAGGTGCCGGACGCGTCGACGATCTGCGCGGTGAACGTGTCTTCGTTGCGGCGCACGCCGCGGAGCTCGCGCCCGTCCTGCGTTTGCGCGGTGATGACCTGGGGCCGGGGTCCCGCGCCGCGGCCGGTGGCAATCGGCGTCACCGGATCGAGGATTTTCGCGCGCAGCTGACCGGCGGCGAATCGCGCCGCCGTCGACAGGTCGGGGCCGACGATGCCGCCGCGGCCGTTGACCTCATGGCACGAGGCGCACTGCGCCTTGCCGAAGAACAGAGCCTGCCCCGCTGCCGCATCGGACGGGTTGCTCGTTGCTGCCGCCGCGGCCGGCCGCGAGAGACTGCGGATGTACCAGACGATCTGCCACGTCTGCACATCCGTCAGACGCGCAAACGCCGGCATCTCCGTGCCGGCGACGCCTCCTCGAATCGTGCGGAACAGATCGCCATCGTCGCCGCCGTGGACGAAGTCGGTGCGGTTCAGCGCGGGGCCGCGATCGCCCTGGCCGCCCGGACCGTGACACGACTGGCAGGCCTGGTCGTACACGCGCCGCCCGGCGGCGACGGTATCGGGAGTGTCGGCGATCGGATTTCTGCCGGCGCCTGGTTGCTGTGCGAGGAGCGCCGCTGCGCTCAACGCACACATCGCGAGGCCGAGACCGGTCCGCCGCATGAGGCGGATACTACCCGATGCGCGTCAGCGCTGCCACGAGTCCGGCGACGCACAGCCAAGCGAACAGGTCGCCGGTGCGGGCGTAGAGCGTGCGGAAGCCGCCGATCGGCACCTGGGCCGTGAGCGTGCGATCGCCGGGCGAGAAGAAATCGGACACGCCGAGCACGCGTCCCCACGGATCGATCGCGCTCGAGATGCCGGAGGCGGCCGGCCGCACGATCGGCACGCCGTTCTCGATGGCGCGGAACGCCGCCATCTGCTGGTGCAGGTATTTGATCGTGCGCCACTCGTTGGCTGGCAGGATCAGCAGATCCGCGAACCGCTGCCCGGCCTGGCGGATGAACTCCGGAAAATCGGCGTCGAAACAGATCGCGGTGGCAAGGCGTCCGGCATCGGTGGCCACGACCGGCAGGCGTCCGTCGCCGCGCCGCATGATGCCTGCCTCCCAGCCGCTGACTGGATGTGTCTTCAGGTAGTTGACCAGCACGGCGCCGTTTGGATCGATCACGACCGCCTTGTTTTCGAACGGCAGCGGCGTGCCGACATGAATGGTCGCCAGTCCAATCGCCAGGTAGATGTGTTCGTCGGCCGCCACCCGCCGCGCCCGCTCGAGAAAGGCGGCCTCGTCGTCGGCAAAGACGATCAGGTTGGCTTCGGGCCAGGCGACGAGCCGTGCGCCCGCGCGGGCCTCGCGGCGCGATCCGTCGAGGAACCAGTCGTGCAAACGCGAGATCTTTTCGGCGACCCGCGGCCGCTCGTCCGGCGACACGCGGCCCTCCGTAATCCGGGTCATCTCGCCAGGCACGAACAGATCCACCGGACGATTCAGCGTCGCCACACGAAGCGACGGCTGCTCGGTCGACGCGAACAGAAGCCGCGCGCTTCCGCCGAACACGATGACGCCGACAACCGCCGCGCAGGCGAGCACCGGCGTGCGGACCACGGCCCACGCGAAGTCGTAACGCCATGCCCATTCGAACGTCGACGCCGACCAGGCGACCACGAACGTAATGCCCCAGATGCCGACGAGCGACGCGATCTGCATCAGCGGCAGGAATCCGTACTGCGAATAGGCGATCGACAGCCACGTCGCCGCCGGCGTGAACCGCGATCGCAGGAACTCGCTCGCGACGAGGGCGAGCGGAAACACCAGCGTCGCGCCGAGCGGTCCGAGCCGGTGCGCGACCAGCCGATCGATCGCGAACGGCAGCGCGAAGGTGACCGTGATGGCCGCCGCCAGCGCGAAATAGCCGGGGGCAGGAAGCGGCAGGATGCCGCGGCTGCCGATCGCGATTGAGACGTACGACACGGCGAACACGATCGCGATGCCGGTCGCTCCGTCGAGTCCGCGCGATCCGTGCAGCATCAAGGTCAGTGCCACCCAGGCGGCCGGCGGAACGGCCGACGCCGACACGGCGCTCAAGAGACCCGCGCCGGCAGCCAGCCAGATGATCGATGTGGTCGATGCCATGATTCCTCCCGCCATTTGACGACGCCTCGATGGCACAATCATCAGACGGGAGGTGGCGCGCCGCCGATGACCACTCGCGCCAATCCATTGACCGAAGGCGTCAACGCGCAGGCGATCGACAGCCGTCAACGGTGGACGATGTCCGGGACCGACGTCCGCGCATTCGCGGATGCCCTGACCCGGCTCGGGTACGACACCGGCGCGCTCCTGGCGGCTGCCGATGTCGACCCGCGCCAGCTCGGTGATCCGGACACCCGCATCTCGTGCGAGGCGCTCGGCGTCATGGTCATGCACGCCCAGCAGACGCGGTTTACGCCCAACCTCGGCGTCGAGATCGCCCGCGTCACGCCGATCGGCTCCTACGCGCTGCTCGACTACCTGGTCCTCACCGCCGACACCGTCGGCGCGGGAGCGCACCAGCTCGCCCGCTATCTTCGCCTCGTCGGCAATCCCGTCGTGGTCGTGATCGAGGACGACGATCGCGAACGGGTGATCGTTCGGATGCCGAGCGGGCCGGCGCCGTTCAGTCTCGAGTACTCGGCCGCGTTGATGGCGCTGCATTTTCGCACCGAGACCGATGGGCGTTTCGCCGCCGCGCGGGTTGATTTCGAACACACGCCGGACGACGCGGCGGCGATGGCGCGCGTGCTGGCGTGTCCGGTGCACGGCGGATCGTCATGGACCGGCCTGACGATTGCGCGCGACGCCTGGCAGCTGCCGCTGCGGCGCCGCGATCCGGTGCTGCGCCACGTGCTCGAAGCGCACGCCGATGACGTGATCGCGCGCCTGCCGGCGCGCGTCGGCCTCGCACACGACGTGCAGCGCGCACTCGCCGCGCGCGTCCCGAACGGCGACACGCGCATCGGCGCGCTCGCGCGCGAGCTCGCGATGTCGGGCCGGACGCTGCAGCGGCGGCTGGCCGACGAAGGCGTGTCGTATCAGCAGCTGCTCGACGAAGCGCGGAAGGAAGCCGCGGGCCGATATCTCAGCGAACCGACGCTCGCGATCGCGGAGGTCGCGTACCTGGTCGGCTACTCGGAGCCGGCGCCGTTCCATCGGGCGTTCAAGCGGTGGTACGGCGTCACGCCGGAGCTTTACCGTCAGCGGAGTCGCCGCGCCGCCGCGAAATCGGCGTAGAGCCGCGCTGAGACGCGAGCGTGGGCTGTGTTCGATCCCACGACGGGTGTCACCCCATTTGTTCTCGGTCTCCGTTAACGGACGAGCTTCTTGCCGATTTTGCGGGCCGGGCGCAGCGGTTTCTTCCCCGTTTCGAGCGGCGGGAGCGGTACACGGCTTGCGCTACGGAGAGAATGCTCCGGCGCCTGCAGTACACCTCGACCTCCAAACGCGACCTGCGCATCGACTTTCTGCGCGGCCTCGCGATGACCTGCGTCATCGTCAATCACTCGAAGCTCCCGTCGGTTCTCAGCTGGGTGACCTACGAGCGGTTCTGGGTCGTCACCGCGGCCGAAGTCTTCGTCGCGCTGTCGGGAATCGTGCTCGGCGGCGTATATGGACGACGCCTGGTCCGCGACGGCTGGCGCGCCGTGGCGCAGGGGCTCGGCCGTCGCGCGCTGCTGCTGTACGGCGCGTTCATCGGCGTCACCCTCTCCGTGCTCGCGCTGTCGCACGCCGGTATCGACGTCCGTCCGATCGTCATCGCCAACGACCACGGCGGCGACGCGCGCGCGTGGCTGTTGGCGTCGCAGCCGCTGACGCTCGACGGCTTGCGCGACATCCTGCTGATGCGATGGGGGCCGTGGGTATTCCAGATCGTCGGTTTGTACGTCTGGCTGGTCGCCGCGGCGGCGCCCTGCCTGTTGGTCCTGCATTTCGCCGGCTGGCGCCCGCTGCTGGCCGCGAGCTGGATCGTGTATCTCTGGTACCGCGGCGCACCGCACCCGCTGACGGCGGCAGGATTCGAAACGACGTTCCCGCTGCTGGCGTGGCAGCTGGTCTTCGTGCACGGCATCGCGATCGGCTACCACCGCGACAGGCTCGCCGCCTTCGTCGCCGAGCGGCGCGCGATGGTGCCGGTATTGGTCGGCGCCGCGGCGGTGTTCGCGCTGTTCGC
>Ga0310810_10007161_pt1 | contig 12694 bp, 10 predicted proteins | sample NCmetagenome_FD_207641 | JGI IMG/M metagenome (GOLD analysis project Ga0310810, IMG submission 207641) | Soil microbial communities from experimental microcosm in Duke University, North Carolina, United States - NC | ecosystem: Engineered > Artificial ecosystem > Soil microcosm > Unclassified ... | reverse complement strand
CAAGTGTTCACGAACGAACCCCTCGGCAGCGACAAGGGCGCGCCGTACCTGGCGGATCGCGACGCCGAATACCTGCCCTACGCGGGCTCGGTGCCGCAGGGGTCGACGTTCCTGCATCACGCGCACATCGGCGCGAAGTACCAGAAGCTGTGGACGTTCGGCCTGCACTACCTCTACACGTGGACGCCGGACGACAACTGGCACCCGGTCAACTCGACGCTGGAGAACGTCAGCGACGCGGTGCCGCGCGCGCGCGGTCCGGTCCAGGGCAGCATGGCGGTCGTCGGCGCCGAGGCGCGCTTGAACGGCGGCGTCTTCGGCGACGGCTACATCGCGTACTCGCACATCGACGCGCGCAACATCAACGCGCTCGCCGACTCGCTGGAGATCGTCCACTCGCGCAGCGGCTACAACTTCAAGCAGAACTTCTTCGGCCAGACCTACGATCCGCACACGGGCGTCTACCAGGGCCCGCAGAACGAGACCGGGACCGTCGACAACGTCGGCCTGCAGTACTCGTTCAGCTTCGGCGCGCTGTCGCGCTATCCCGAGGATTGGTGGGGCGACGGCCCCGACATCGTGCTGACCGCGTTCGGCATCCTGTCGGTCGTCGACAGCAAGGCGCCGCCCATCGCCATCAACGGCGACCCGGACCACGGGATCGCGGGGAACACGGACCGGGCAACGACCTGGGACATGAGCACGAAGAAGCTGAAGATCGGCCTCGACGCCGTCTACACCCCGCTCTACTGGCTGGGGATCAACGGCCGCTTCGACTGGGTCCAGCCCGACCTGGACGCGGCCTACTCGCGCACGCCGGGCGTCGCGGGCGGCAGCGACCTGTCGTTCGCGGTGGTCACGGCGCGGCTCTTGTTCCGCACGCAGTTCGTCACGCACGAAGCGGTTCAGCTTCAGTACGCGCACTACTTCCTGGGCGACGCTTCGTACCCCTCCTATCCTTATGCGTGGGTCGCGAAGGCTGACGCCAACATGCTGGGGCTCTTCGCCTCGATGTGGTGGTAACGAAAGGCTCTCCTATGAACAAGCTGATTCTCTCAACTGGCTTGCTCGTCGCCGCGATCGGCTGCTTCGGCTCCGATCCGAACGAGAACTCGCAGATCTACAGCACGACGCCGCCGATGCCGTCGGGCACAGGCGGCACCGGCTCGGGCACGGGCATGGGCGGCATGCTGGGCACCATCGTCGGTAACCCGCTGGCGACGTTCGATACCGCCGTGCAGTCGTTCATCCTCGACGACTACATGGACTCGGACCCGACGATGTACACGAACATCGCCAACAAGGGCGAGTGGGAGAGCAAGGGCAAGACGCCGCCGACGCTCAGCTTCAACATGACTGAGGGCAGCCCGAACCCGGGCGCGCTGCAGGTCGTCGCGCCGTTCGACGGAAAGAACCAGCACTTCGACATCCAGTCGCCCAGCCTGACGCCGCTGCAGAACTGGACCGGCGGCACGCTGCACGTGCGGATCAAGATCCTGTCGGGGATGTTGAGCCCGGGCGCCGGCGCCCAGCTCTTCATCAAGACGACGTCGAAGTACGTCTACGGTGGGTCGTACGTCAACTACCCGATGACGGGTCAGATGAGCTGGAAGGACTTCACGATCGCCCTCGACAACCCGATGACCAAGAACGACGGCTACGACCCCGCCCAGGCCATCTCCTACGGCGTCCAGATCAACACGGGCAGCTCGGTGGCCAGCCAGGGCCCCGTGACCTTCGTGATCGACAGCTTCGCCGTCTCCGGGATCGCGAGCGGCGCGGCCGGCACGACCGGCGGCGGCGGCACGACCGGCGCGGCCGGCACCACGGGCGCGGGCGGCACGACGGGCGCGGCCGGCAACGGCGACGCATCCGTCGGCGGCTAGATCAGTCCCACCAGAAGTACCAGATGGGCGCGTCGAGGAGCACCGCGGCGAGCGCCTCGACGGATTGCGTGCCCTGGTCGACGATGTCGTTGCAGTAGGCGTACTGCACCACCGCGAGGCGCGTCGCTTCGGCGCGTGTGGTCGGCGGGCGCGCGACAGCCATCTCGACGACGTCGCCCGAGATGCCGACGACCTCGGCGCCGTACTGGCGCTCCCACGCACGCATCAGGCCCGCGTGATCCTCGGCCCCGGGGCACGCGTTCCACGCGCCGAATCTGAGGTACGCCGGCGCGTGCCATGAAACGGCTGTCGGCAGCAGCAGCAGATTGACCCGCGCGAGCGGCTCGCGCGTGGAGATGTTGGTGGGGATAGTGAAAGCGTCCGTCGGCTCGACGTCGTCGGGCCACGCCGCTGGCTCCTCCTCGAGCAACTCGAGGCAATGCTGGTACGCGTCCTCGTCGCCCGTATCCTCCGCCTGCTCGCTGAGTCGCTCGCGGGCCCAGGCGATCGGATCGAGCGACGCTTCGACGATCTCGATGATCGAAGCCGTGGACGCGGGGTCGCTCTCGATCGCTTCGTTGTGCCGAGACAGATCCTCGTCGTTCCCGACGAGGATCGGGTAATGGCCTGTGCCTGCGGTGAGGGCTCGGAGAATGCGCCACTGCACCGCGGCGTCCGAGCCGCCGACTTTCAGGCGGGCGATCGGATCGGGCGTGGAGCGAAACCAGGAGAAGTGCGAGACGTCGATGCCGGCGCGTGCGAGTGTATCTTTTAGATCAGCCATTGCGGACCTCACCCTACCCTCTCCGCGAGGGACCTGATCCTACTTACTTCTTCTTGCCGCCCTTGGCGGGCGCCTTGGGCGCTTCCTTCTCGTCGAGGTAGGCGGCGACCCAGAACAGCGGCGCGTTCCAGTTGATGGTCACCTCGTTGGCTGACCAGGCCTCGCCGTTGTCGAGGAAGCACTTCTGCGGCGCGCAGCCGTTCAACCCGGCCGACGCCATGTACGGATCTTCGAAGCCCGAGTTCGGGCCGCCCGACAGGATCCCGGGCGGCGGCGGCGGGTACTTCGGGTTCGCCTGGTGGCACCAGAAGCGGTGGTACGGGTTCTCGAGCGGACGATCGCCCCACCCCGTCACCATGCTCTGGTCGATCGCGTTGCGCCCCAGCACGTAGTCCATACCCATCGCGACGCCGTTCAGGTACTTGCTGTCCTTGCTGAAGTCGTACGCGAGACCGAGCATCATCGCGTTCGTCAGCACGAAAGAATTCGATCCCCACGGGTAACCCTTGTTGGGCACGCCGAACGGCAGCCGATAACCCTGCTTGTTGACCAGGTCCATATACTTGTCGGCGACGACGACGACGTTCTTCTTGATCGCCTCGGCGACGTCCTTGCCGAGCCCGTTCGGCACGATCGCGAGCGAGATCGATCCCAGCGCCTGCGTGTCGCCCCAGGTCATCGACGTGAACATGCCGATGGGCTTGCCGTCCTCTTTCCAGTCGGCGTCGACGCTCTTGAAGAACTCCGACTTCATGAGGGCATCCTTGTACGCGGGCTTCTCGGTCGTGATGTAGAGCTCCGCCGCCGCCCAGTAGAACTCGTCGTCCAGGTGATCGTCGTCGTAGGGACCGCCGCCATCGCCGGTCTTCGCCGCGTAGATCCGCGGGTTCGAGTTCGCTGCCGTCCAGGCGCGCTCGCCCGCCTTCAGGCACTTCTCCGAGAACGCCTTGTCGATCTTCTTCCAGATGCGCGCGCACTGCGCGGCGTTCGCCGCCAGGTTCAACGTCGCCGCCGTGCTGGCGGGCTGCAGGAAGCGCGGCATCGGATCCTCGTGCGGTCCCAGCGACAGCTGCGTCCACTTGGCGTCGTGGATCTTGTGGTGCACCATCCCGGCCAGCTTCTCGCCCTCCGGCACCTGCATCTTCAGCTCGAACTCCAGCTCCCAGCGCGCCTCGTCCAGGAGGTCGGGGACCTTGTTCTTGTTCTCGGGGATGTTCATCTTCCCGTCGGCGAAGTCGGCGGTGCCGCCGTACACGAGGCCGCGCTCCCACCAGTTCAGCAGCGTCCACACCGAGATGCCGGCGTTGACGACGTACTTGCCCTGATCGCCGGCGTCGTACCAACCGCCGCTGACGTCCAGCTTGTACGTGCAGCCCGCGCCGGGCGCGCACGGCACGGACGTGTCACCGATGTTCGGCTTGACGTCGATGTGGCCCGCAGGACGCACCCACTGCTGGTGGCCCGCGTACGGCATCTCGATCGGGATGCCGCTGCGCTGCTGGTAGAAGAACGCCAGCGCGTCGTACTTCAGCTTCGAGTAGATGTCCTCGCGGATGTCGAACGGGTGGCTGGCGTCGCCCGCGACCTTCAGCACGTAACCGTTGCCCTTGCCCGCGAAGGACGTGAAGTCTGCGACGGAGACGTTGTCGCCCGACGCCTTGTCGGGGCCGAACGGGATCGTCGTGCCCTTGTGGACGACCTGGCCGCCCGCGTCCAGCAGCTCCCACGCCACCGCGTTCGGGTTCTTCACGGTCGCGATCTTGGCGAGCCCCGGGAAGTAGCCGACCTGGTTGACCAGCACGTTCGGGATCGGCGGCGGCACCGGCTCGGGCACCTCGACGTACTGCGGATCGTCGACGCGGATGTCGTCCAGGCAGACAGTGAACGGCATTTGCGTCAGGCGCGCGAGCTGGCCACCGATGTGGAACGCCATCTCGACGCCCGGATCGTCGGGCGCCTCCATTTTGAATGTCCCCGAGTACGTCTGCTGCTTCGCCTCGGCGGGGAACAGCAGCTTCCAGTACTCGCGGAACGGCGGCCCCGCCTGCCCCAGCTTCAGGTAGACGCGCGTGTTCTGCGTCGAGCGGACCTTGAACTGGATCGTGTAGGTGTGGCCCTGCTGCAGCTTGATGTGCTGGTGGCGAAGCTGCGCGTCCCAGCGGTTGAGGCCGCGGTTCGTGACGTCGAGGCACAGCTCGCCCTTGTCGACGAACGTGCGGCCCGCGGCCGGCTTCGACAGCTCGCCGTTCCACGGCAGGCTGCGCGGGCCCTTCGCGAAGTCGCCGTTGTAGACAAGGTTGTGGCCGACCTGGGGCGCGGGCGCGGGCCCGGAGGGCGGACCCGCGGCGATGCCGCCGCCTGCGGCCTTGGGCGGTGCCGCCATCTTGCAACCGGCGAGCGACACCAGACCAACGAGGACGAGCTTACTGGGGGCCTTCATGCGTCCGAGAAAACCACACCCGCCGCCGGCCAGACAAGCCGCGACGGCCGACCTCTCATTTATTGTCGGGGAGATAAGAAAACGTGCGGACGAAAGTCCCTGGGTCTGAAGGGCAGTGACGTGCGGTGCCAGACGATCGGGATCCAGGCGGTCCGTTCCATAGTTGCCACGCCTGGTTACGGACGATACGCGCCGGCGTGCGTCGCGTCACCGACGAGACCGCAGACAACCAGGCCCGATCTTCGATACCATTGCAGCGAAAGGCAGGGCAGTCGCGATGGCGGGTCGGTTCAAGTTGCGCGTGCAGCAGCCGTGCTCCGAGCCGTGGGGAAGCATGGCGGGCGACGATCGCCGGCGCTTCTGCGGCCGCTGCTCGCTGCACGTTCACGATCTGTCGGTCATGAGCGAGGGGGCGGTGATGAAGCTGATCGCCGGCCCCGACCCGCACCTGTGCATCCGCTACAACGTGCGCGACGATGGCACCGCCGTCATCGGCGAGAGCCGCGTCGGCCGCTGGCTGCGCGTGGCCGGGTTGACCGCGCTGGGCGCATTCTTCTGGGCGACGGTCGTGCTGGTGCAACTGCCGTGGCTCGCGATCGCGCGCAAGCTGTCGCCGGCGCCGTCCGCGCCGAACGCGCAGGCGGAGGCGCGCGCGCGCGAGGAGCGCGCCCGCGAGCTGCGCGCCAAAGAGGACGCCGCCCGCGCGAAGCTCGAGACGCGGCTGGAGACGGTCCGGGCCGCGGCGAGCTACCGCGACGTCCAGGGCGGGATGTTCAAGCCCTCCCGCGAGCTGCTCCGAAATGGATTGCAGCACCGCAAGCACGCGAAGCGGAAATGATCGCGCGAGGCAAGACGGTGGATCGGTTCAAGCTGCGCGTTCAGGCCCCCTGCGATCAGCCCTGGGGCAGCATGGCCGGCGACGATCGCTCGCGGCATTGCACGCGCTGCCAGCTGCGCGTCCACAACCTGTCGGGGATGCGCAAGGACGACGCCTTCAAGCTGATCACGGGACCGGATGACCAGGTGTGCGTCCGTTTCAACGTTCGCGGCGACGGAACCGCCGTGATCGGCCGCGAGAGCTGGATGCGGCGCGCGCTGCGCACGGCCGGCCTCGTCGCGGCGACGATCGGCTTCTGGGCGGCGGTCGTGCTGGTGCAGCTTCCCTGGCTGGCGCTGGCGCGCAAGCTGTCGCCGCTTCCCGCCGCGGCCCCGCCGAGCGCCGGCGACACCCGCGCACGCGAGGCACGTGACCGGGAGGCACGGGCGCGCGCGGAGCTCGAACGCAAGCTGCGGGTCATTCAGTCACAGATGAACGAGCGAATCCGCATGGGCGCGCCCAACGAACCGGAGCGCGAGAGGATCCGCGAGCACTATCGGCGGCAGCACTCGACGAACAAGCGCGCTCCGTGACACACGTCGCGTGACGTCATCCGGTCGCGCGTGGTACTCCCGCGGCATGAAAAGCTGGGCACATGGGATGGCGCTGTTTCTTCTGGGGATCGCAGTCGGGTGCAGCAGCAACGGAACGACGACCGACGCCGCGACGAACGACACAGGGTCGAACGACACCGGGACGAACGACAGCGCGGGCGGCCTGCCCGGATTCGGTCAGGCGTGCGCGCCGATCGCGCAGCAGGGCGATCCGCAGTGCGCGACCGGCCTGGTCTGCATCAGCGTCGGCGCCGAGCAGGGACGAAACCTTTGCACCAAGACGTGCACGACCGCCGCCGCGCCCTGCACCGGTGGCCCGGCTGGAACCACGCCGACCTGCGGCCGCGAGTACCAGGTCTCGCCCGCGAACTCCCGCGTGTGCGAGTTCTTCTGCGATCCCGCCGCGCCGAACTGCCCGCCCGGAACGACGTGCCTTGCCGATTTCGACGGGATGATGACCTGCCAGCCGCCCATCCAGTAGCGCCGCCGCGCGCGCACGAGGCCGCGCGCCGCGCGCGCGAAACGTGGTATGCCGCTGCTGCTTAACGAATGCTCCGCCGTCGCTTGTTCGCGCTCGCGCCCGTGCTCATCGGCGCCGTCGCCGTCGTTGCCGCCTGTGCGGCATCGAAGCGCGATCCCCGCTTCCCGAAACGGGGGCCCGGCTGTTCGCTGTCCATCTATCACAACCTGCCCGAGGTGAAGGAGTGGGACGACATCGGGCTTGTCCAGGTCGACTGCTACCTCGACGAGAGCGAGGTCATCTGCCTGAGCCGGCTGCGCGCCGAGGCGTGCCGGATGGGCGGCGACATCATCTACAACGTTCCCACGAAGGCGCTGCGCCCCGTCGAGCGCGGCATGATCTACCGCGGCAACGTCGCGCACACGCGCATCGCGAAGAAGCAGGACGACACGCCCGCCGCGACCGACGCGGGCAGCAGCAGCGGGCCGATCGAGCCGCTCGCTCCTGCGGCCGGCGCAGTCGTCCCGATCGCGCCCATCACTGACGGCGGCGGGCAATAGATGATCCGGATCGTCATGGTGCAGCTCGCGGTGTTGCTCGTGCTGTGCGCCTGCGCGCACGGCCAGCAGCCGACGGCGGCGCAGCTGACGCGCGCGCGGGAGGCGCTGGACTACTGGCGGAAAGGAAGGCAACGCGTGTACACCGACGACTTCGGGGAGCTGAAACGGTACCGGGCCGCCAACGCCAGCCTGAAGGCGCCCGCCGCGGGCGAAAAGCGCGTTGTGTTCCTCGGTGACTCGATCACGGACATGTGGCCGCTGGCGACGGCGTTTCCGGGCAAGCCGTACGTCAACCGCGGCATCAGCGGCCAGACGACGTCGCAGATGCTGGTGCGCTTCCGCGCGGACGTGATCGCGCTGGCGCCGACGGCGGTCGTCATCCTCGCGGGCACCAACGACATCGCCGGGAACACCGGCCCGATCACGGTGGAAGGGATCGAGGCCAACTTCGCGACCATGGTCGAGCTGGCGCGCGCGCACGGCATCCGCGTTGTGCTGTCATCGGTGCTGCCCGTGCACAACTACACGGCGATGTCCGAGATGACCTTCCCGCTGCGTCCGCCCGACCAGATCGCCGCGCTCAACAAGTGGTTGAAGGAGTACGCGGCCGCGAGCGGCTGCGTCTACCTGGACTACGCGTCGGCGATGTCCGACGCGAAGGGCCTGCTGAAGAAGGAGCTGGCCGAGGATGGGCTGCACCCGAATCGCGCGGGGTACGGGATCATGGCGGCGGTGGCGGAGAAGGCGATCGCCAAGGTGCTGGCGGGCGGCCCCGGCCCCTCACCCTAGCCCTCTCCCACGTTGCCGCTTCGCGGGGCGAGGGGATCGGAACGTCGGGTTCGAGGGGGATCGGCTATAGTCGCCGCATGCGTAAGCTTTGTTTACTTTCACTCGCGCTGCTTTTTGCCGCGTGTGGCGGGGGCGGTAAGGGTGGCGGCACAGGTGGTAAGGGCGGCGGTGGCGGAGGACCGCCGGCGGAGACGGACGACGATTTCCCGTTGCCGCTGGTCGCCGGGATGGCGCCGCTGCCGCCGATGGGCTGGAACAGCTGGAACAAGTTTCAGTGCAACATCAACGAGGACTTCATCAAGCGCACCGCCGACGCGATGGTGTCGACCGGCATGCGCGACGCCGGCTACCAGTTCATCAACATCGACGACTGCTGGTCGATCGAGAGCGCCGCGCGTGACGCGAGCGGCGCGCTGCAACCCGACCCCAACCGGTTCCCGAACGGCATCAAGCCGATCGCCGACTACGTCCACAGCCTCGGCCTGAAGATGGGGATCTACGGCGACCGCGGCTCGGAGACGTGCGGCCACCGCGCCGGCTCCGGCGGCCACGAGGTGACCGACGCGACGACGTTCGCCGCCTGGGGCATCGACTACCTGAAGTACGACAACTGCCCCGACCCGGGCCCGGACCCGGGACCGACGATCCTGCCGGAGTACCAGGCGATGCGCGACGCGCTCGACGGCGTCGATCGGCCGATCGTCTACAGCATCTGCGCCTGGTCGTTCTACGAATGGGCGAACCGCATCGGCAACCTGCAGCGGACGACCAGCGACATCAAGAACGAATGGACGTCGATCGTCGCCAACGCAAAGACCAACCTGGCGGTCGCCGCCTACGCCGGCCCCAACCACTGGAACGATCCCGACATGCTCGAAGTCGGCAACAGCGACAACGGCGCCGGCTCGGTCACCGACGTCGAGAACCAGAGTCACTTCAGCCTGTGGGCGATCGCCAGCGCCCCGCTGATCGCGGGCAACAACCTGTTCGACGCCAACATGAGCGCAGCCACCAAGGCGATCCTGACCAACAAGGAGATCATCGCGATCGACCAGGACGCGATGGCGTTGCAGGGCGTGCGCGTCTGGGTGAACGGAATGCAGTCGCTGTGGGCCAAGCCGCTGAACGCGAACGGGACGCGCGCCGCCGTCCTCTTAAACGAAGACAGCGCCGCGGCCGACATGACCGTGAAGTTCACCGACCTCGGGCTGGCGCCGGGCAGCGCCACCGTGCGCGATCTGCAGGGGCACACCGATCTCGGGCCGTTCACGGATTCGTACACGGTCAACGTCGCCGCGCACGCGACCGCCACGTTGAAGATCGTCGGCAACGAGCCGCCGCGTCCGAAGGGGACGGCGTACCTCAGCGACCAGACGCCGATCTACGCCGCGAACGGCCTCGGCCCGATCGAGCACGACACCAACAACGGCGCCACCGCCGCGGGCGACGGCACGGCGATCAAGATCCGCGCCCAGAGCTTCGCCAAAGGCCTGGGGATGGCGGCGCCCGGCGCCGTGATCTACCGCCTGGGCGCCAAGTGCAGCCGCTTCACGGCGCAGGTCGGCGTCGACGACGCGACCAACGGCACGGGTTCGGCCCGCTTCCAGGTGCTCGCCGACGGTGAGATGCTGTTCGACAGCATGAACCTGACCGGAACGTCCCCCGCGATGAGCATCGACGTCAGCCTGGTGGGTAAGCGCCGCCTCAAGCTGCTGGTCACCAACGCCGACGACGGCAGCGCGCAGGACCGCGCCGACTGGGGTGACGCCAAGGTCGAGTGCGATCCATAGACCTGATCGCGGCCGGCTTGCTCGCGCTGTGGGGCGCGCCGGCCGTCCCGCCCGTGACGACGTCCTCCGATGCGCCGTCGGCTCCCGCGCCCGCGCCGCCGCCCGCCGCACACCCCGCCCCGCTCCCCGGCCTGCACCTGAAGTCGCCGTCCGGCCACATCGAGGTCTTCGTGCGCGCGACGCCCGATCTCGCGTACGACGTGCTCTACGACGGGAAGGTGCTGCTGGCGGACGCGCGCCTGTCGCTCGACGTCGAGCACAGCCGGCTGGGCATCGGCGCGCACATCACCGGAACGAAGGTGCACGGCGTCGACGGCACGATCAAGCCTGCCGTGCGGCTGAAGGCGCGGGCGGCTACGCGGTCACGTTCCGCGCCTATGACGAGGGGGTCGCCTACCGGTTCGAGACTGCGCTGGCGAACCCGCAGGTCAAGGTGTTCGGCGAGGAGGCGCTGTTCAAGTTCGGCGCCGACGCGCCCGTCTTCTACCCCGACGAGGGGAAAACGTTCTTCTCGCACAACGAGCAGCTCTACAAGCCGGTCAACCTGACGCAGCTGCCGGCGGGCAACCTCGCGACGCTGCCCGCCGTCGTCGCGACCGCCGCCGGTCCCCGGGTCGCCATCGCCGAGGCCGACGTGGAGAGCTATCCCGGCCTCTGGCTGCGCGCGACCGGCGGGCTCGCGCTGGCCGCGGCGTTCCCGCCCTACCCGCTCGAGGAGAAGGCGGTGCGCGATCGCGACGTGCAGGTGACGCGCGCCGCCGACTACATCGCGGTGACGACCGGGACGCGCGCCTACCCATGGCGGATCATCGGCGTCGCGGCGACCGACGCCGAGCTGATCACGAACTCGCTCGTCTATCTGTTGCAGCGCCCGTCCGAGCTGACCGACACGTCGTGGATCAAGCCCGGCAAGGTCGCGTGGGATTGGTGGAACGATCGCAACCTGGCGGGCGTCTCGTTCAAACCCGGCGTCAACACGGAGACGTACAAGTTCTTCGTCGACTTCGCGGCCCGCACCGGCCTCGAGTACATCATCCTCGACGAGGGCTGGTACAAGACCGGCAACCTGTTGCAAGTCACGCCCGGCCTCGACATGCCCGCGCTGCTCGCCTACGCGCGCGAGAAAAAGGTCGGCGTGATCCTGTGGGCGGTGTGGAAGACGCTGGCCAACCAGCTGGAGCCGGCGCTCGCGCAGTTCCAGGCGTGGGGCATCAAGGGTGTGAAGGTCGACTTCATGCAGCGCGACGACCAGCCCGTGATCGACTTCTATCACCGCGTCGCGCGCGAGCTGGCGAAGCGCAAGATGCTGGTCGACTTCCACGGCGGGCAGCGACCGGCGCTGATGACGCGCACCTGGCCGAACATCATCTCGACCGAAGGCGTGAAAGGGATGGAGCACCTCAAGTGGAGCAACGTCTCCGATCCCGAGCACAACGTCACGCTGCCGTTCACGCGCATGTTCCTGGGGCCGATGGACTACACGCCGGGCGCGATGCTGAACGCGACGCGCGCGCAGTTCAAGCCGGTGTTCAAGCAGCCCATGAGCCTGGGCACGCGCGCGCATCAGGTCGCGATGTACGTCGTCTTCGAGAGCCCGCTGCAGATGCTGGCGGATTCGCCCACCAACTACATGCGCGAGGCGGAGACGACGGACTTCCTGCGTCGGATCCCGACGGTGTGGGACGAGACGCGCGTGCTCGACGGACGCATCGGCGACTACGTCGTGGTCGCACGCCGCAGCGGCGGGGACTGGTTCGTCGGCGCGATGACCGACTGGACGCCGCGCGAGCTGGAGATCGATCTCGCGTCGATCCTGCCGCCGCCGAACCCGCGCGTGACCTGGCAAATGGCGTCGTTCGCCGACGGCGCAGACGCGGACCGTGTCCCCACCAGCTACCAGCGCGCGAGCGCCGCCGTCACCCCCGGCGCGCGCATCAAGGTGAAGCTGGCGGCGGGCGGCGGCTGGGCGGCGCGAATCAGCCCCGCCTGGAAGATCCAGCGCGACGGCGCCGTCGGCGGAAAGCCAGTAGCGCCGTGACGGCGCCGGCAGCGGCCACGGCCCACGCGCTCGTCGGCGCGCTGCCGATCTGACACCCGCCACCACCTGAGTGCTTGCCCCCGTCGGGGCCCCCGTCGGTGCCGGGGTTCGCGCCCGTCGAGCCGGCCGCCCCGGTCGTTCCGCCCTGGCCACCACCGCCGCCTCCTTGCCCGCCGCTGCCCGTCGCCGCGCAGGTCGGAATCGGTCCGGGCGGGCCGCCGGTTCCGCCGCCCGCCGCCAGCAGCGTCCCGATCCGGCTGGCGATCATCTGCAGGGCCGGTCCGTAATCCGTGTCGCAGATCGAGAACTGCAGGCCGTTCGCGCCGAAGCCGGCAACCCACTGGTTGATGCGCACGCTGGGGTCAGCGAAGCTGCCGTCGGTCGCCGTGCACGAATGGGCGATCACCGGCCAGGGACAGGTCTCCGCCCCGCACGAAGTGTCCGCGACGCTGGGCGCTTTCCACGTCACCGTGTACGGCGTCGACGGACCCGAGAGCGCGGCCACCAGGACCTCGC
>Ga0310810_10007159_pt1 | contig 12696 bp, 9 predicted proteins | sample NCmetagenome_FD_207641 | JGI IMG/M metagenome (GOLD analysis project Ga0310810, IMG submission 207641) | Soil microbial communities from experimental microcosm in Duke University, North Carolina, United States - NC | ecosystem: Engineered > Artificial ecosystem > Soil microcosm > Unclassified ... | reverse complement strand
CGAACGAGGTGTTGGCCAGCACCAGCGCGGTCCACGTGTCGCGCAGGTCGAGGGCTCGCAGCAGCAGGTAGAGCGGACTCACCGTCGCGATCTGCGGGAACGCGGTGCTGGCGACGATGGCCAGCAGCAGCACCCCCTTGCCGGGAACCGGCAGCCGCGCGAACCCGTAGGCGGCCGGCACCCCGAGGGCCAGCGCCACCAGGGTCGTGATGGTCGCGACGGCCAGGCTGTTGCCGAGCGCGCGCGGCATGACGCTGCGCTCGACCACGGCCTGGTAGTGCGCCAAGGTGGGCCGGGCCGGCAGCGGGCTCGTCGTGCGCAGCAACTCGCTGTCCGGCGTGAACGACGTCCGCACCTGCCAGAAGAACGGCGTCGCCCACACCGCTAATAGGATCAGGATGGCCAGGTCCCCGCGGCGGGCGCGCGTCGTCACGCCGTCAGCCCCTCGCGGCGGAGCGCGCGCAGGTACCCGGCGGCGATCGCCATGACGACGACGAAGATGGCCACGCTGATGGCCGAGCCGAAGCCGAGCTGCAGGGTCTGGAAGAGGCTGCGATAGGCGAAGACCGTCAAGGTCTCGGTGGTGCCGGCCGGCCCGCCGCCGGTGAGGACGTACATGAGATCGAACGCCCGCAGCGCGTCCAGCGTGCGGAAGAGCAGCGCCACGAGCAGGATGGCGCGGAGCAGCGGCAGTGTGATGGACGTCAACATCGCGACCCGGGTGGCGCCGTCGACGCGCGCGGCCTCGTAGATCTCGGGCGGGATCGTGAGCAGGCGTGCGTAGCAGAGCAGCGCGACGAACGGCATCGTGCGCCAGACGTCGGCGAGGATCAGCGCGGGCAGCGCCAGCGCGGGATCGCCGAGCCAGTTGAAGGCCCGCCCGCCCAGCAGCAGGTTCACCAGCCCCGCCGAGGGGTGATAGAGCCACTCGAAGAGCTTCGCGGTGACCACCGAGGGCAGCGCCCACGCCAGCAGCAGCAGCGACAGCGCGACGCGGCGGCCGGCTCGCTGCCGCCACAGCGCGAGCGCGACGATCAGCCCAAGCGCCAGCTCCAGCGCCACCGACGCGACGGTGAACGCGACAGTCACGCGCGCCGCGTTCCAGAAGCGCGGATCGCTCACCAGGAACGCGAAGTGCTCGAGGCCGACGAAGCGCGAGATGCCGAAGATGGGGATCCGCTGCTGCAGTGACAGCCACAGCACCCAGAGTCCCGGGTACAGCGCCAGCGCTGCCAGGGCGACCACCGCCGGCGCCACGAAGGCGATACCGGCCCGACGATCGGCGCGCTGGCGCCCCGTCATCTGAGGTGACTCACCATGTACTCCAGGCGGCGGCGGGCATCGGCCAGCGCGCGCTCCGGCGTCTTCACGCCGACCAGCGCCGCCGAGAACTCCGGCTGCACGGTCGTGGACAGCATCAGGTAGTAGGGCGTCACCGGGCGGGGACGACCGCGCAGCGCCAGATCGTGGAATGCCGGCATGAACGGATGCGCCCGCACCGCCGCGGGCTCCTGGTAGAGCGCCACCCGTGTGGGGTAGAGCGCCACGGCGGGCGCCGTGAGCGCGCGCTCGCCCTCGTCGCTGGCCAGGAAGCGGATGAGCGCCACGGCCGCCTCCGCATGGCGCGTGCGGCGGTTCACCGCGAGGTGGAAGCCACCGGTGGCGCCGACGCCCTCGGCGCCGTCGCGATGGCCCGGCAGCGGCGCGATGCCGACTCGCCCGCGCACGGGCGAGTCGGGCGCTTCGAAGAGGTCCATCGCGTACGGCCACGAGCGGAGGAACACCGCGTGGCCGTCGCCGAACGCGCGGCGAGTGAGCTCCTCGTCGCCCGCGGTGACCCACGACGGGCTCACGCCGCGATCGAGCAGCTCGCGCATGAAGGTCAGGGCGCGAGCGGCCCGGACGGGATCGGGCAGGACGCGATCGCGCTCGTCGATCAGCGAGGTGCCGCTGGCCCACAGATGCTCGAGCGTGTTGACCACGAGGCCCTCGTACTGCTTGCCCTGCCACAGCACGCCGTCGAGCTTGGAGTCGCGCTCGCCGGCCCGGATCTGCATGGCCTGGGCGACCAGCGCCTCCCACGTGCGCGGCGGCGTGAGGCCGTACTTCGCCAGCAGATCGGTGCGGTAGTAGAGGACGCCGACGTTCATGTTCCAGGGCAGCCCCCACACGCGCCCGCGCCAGCTCGCCGCCGCGGCGGCGGCCGGGAAGTGCGGCGCCAGCTCGGCGGTCGTGACCCACGGCGAGAGATCCAGCAGCCAGCCGGCCTGCGCGAACTCCGGCACCCAGATGAGGTCGAGCATCAGCACGTCGAAGGTCGGCGTCGCCCCCTCGAGGTTGATGACGTAGAACTGGTGCTGCTCGTCGCTGGTCCAGGTCAGCGGCTCGCTCTTCACGGTGACGCCGGGGTGGCGCCGCTCGAACTCGCGGAGCAGGCCGGGAATGGGATCGCTGGGGCCGAAGATCTTGGCGTGCTTGAAGACGAGCGTCACCGCGCCGGGCGCGGCCGGGCGCTCGGCGCAGCCGCCGAGGGCGAGCAGGCCGGCCAGCAGCGCGATCGCGAGTCGAGCGATCACGGCGCCCGCAGCAGCCGCGGGAGCAGCTCGCCAAAGATCGTCGCGCCGAGGCGAAAGGCGTCGGGCAATGTCGCGGCCGCGCCGGGCGCCCGGCTCTCCCTCCACCACTGCGCCACGTGCTCTTCCGACCGGAAGAAGTTGAGCGTGTGTCAGAGCGCGGTGCACGCCTTGCCCCGCAGGTCGCCGCGATCGCCGATCCAGGCCATCACGCCCTCACCGTTCCGCGGACCGGTCGGCGTCATCGCCAGATCGATCGGCTCCGCGCAGTGGTGACAGGCCGCGCGCACGGTCACCGGCTGGCCGAGCAGCGCCGGGATGCCGAGCGCGTCGATGGCGCAGCACGCCCAGCGCTGGCGACCGTCGGCCAGCACCGTGACGAACGCGGTCGGCGTGGCCGACCAGGGATAGGCGAGCACGACGCGCCCGTCGCTCAGGTAGACGAGATCGCGCGCGTCCAGCTCCTCGACGGCGGCGCGCGGGTGATCGAGCGAGGCGACGTCGATCGGCGCGCCGTCGGCCACCAGCCGCGCCAGGATGTCGTGCAAGGCGGCCCGGGCGGCGGCACCCAGCGTGGCGCGATCCGCCCACTTGGCGACGAACGTCACGTCCATCAGCTCGGCGGCGGTGCGGCGGGGGAACGCCGGCGCCGCGACGGCTCGCCCTCTCGTCTCGTCGCGCGTCATCGGCTCCTGGATATCACGAGACTGTCCCGTCATCGCACTCGATCGAGCCGGGTCAGGGCGGCGGCGATGTCGATGCCGGCCCCGAGCACCGGGGCCATCGGATCGCCGTGCGCCTCGAGCCGCGGCGGCACCGTGCGGATGGTGAGCTTCGTCGGATCGAGCCGCTCGGTCACCTCGTCCCAGCGCAGCGGGCACGACACCGGAGCGCCGGGCAGCGGCCGAACCGACAGCGGTGCCACCACCGTCTGGCCCGGGCCGTTCTGGCCGAAATCGACGTAGACCTTGCCGCCGCGCGTGCGGATGATGCGCGCGATCGTCGAGATCGCCGGCACCGCCTCGACGGTGAGCGTGGCCAGCAGCCGGGCGAACGTGCGCGTCTCGTCGTAGGTGTAGCGCGCGCCGAGGGGCAGCAGGATGTGCAGGCCGGTGGCCCCCGAGGTCTTGGGGTAGCTCGGCAGCTCCAGCGCCGTCAAGATTTCGCGCAGCGCCAGGGCCACCTTCACGACGTCGGTGAACGGTGCGCCCTTGGGGTCGAGGTCGATCACGACCCAGTCCGGCCGCTCCAGCGCGGCGACGCGCGAGGCCCATGGGTGCAGCGGGATCGTGCCGGTGTTGGCGACGTAGCGCAGGGTCTCGACGTCGTCCACGACGAAGTAGTCGATGTCACGCTCGACGCCCGCGGCATGGATGCGCGCGGTGTGCACCCAGCCCGGCGTCCACTCCGGCGCATCCTTCTGGAAGAAGGACTTGCCGGTGATCCCGTCGGGATAGCGGGTGAGCACCACCGCCCGATCGCGCAGGTAGGGTAGCAGCCACGGCGCCACGCGCTCGTAGTACGCGATGAGGTCCGACTTCGTGTACCCCTCGGCGGGCCAGAAGACCTTCGTCGGGTTCGTGATGGTGACGTGGCGGTCGGCGGGCGGCGGAGCGGGCGCCGGTGTCCCGCCGTTGCCGGCGTTCCGGCGTCGCGACACGACACGCCGGGCGGCCCGTCGGTGGCCCGGCGCGGGCGGGACGTCGGACGTCTCGCGAGCGGCCGGCGCCTGGCGCGGCGGTAGCTCGCGGCGCACGGTGCGCGCGTCCTTGTCGTCGCGCAGGCCCAGGAAGCTCGGGTGGCGGATGCCGCCCTCCTCGGTCCACTCGCCGAAGCGGACCTCGGCGACGAGCGTCGGCTCCACCCAGTGATGACCGCGGCCAGCCGGCATGCCAACGTCGAACGGCGAGCGCTCACGGGTTAGCGGCTTCAGCCGATCCCACACGAGACGGAACGCCGTCTCGTCGAAGCCGGTACCGACCTTGGCGACGTAGACCAGCCGGCCCGCCTCGTCGTACACGCCGAGGTGCAGCGCGCCGAACCAGCCCCGCGAGCCCTGGGGGTCCGTCCAGCCGCCGATCACGAACTCCTGGCGGAGGTGACACTTGATCTTGACCCAGTCGCGCGTGCGCCCGCCGACGTAGCGGCTATCGGCGCGCTTGGCGATGATGCCCTCCAGCCGCTGCTCCGCGGCCGCCTCGTAGAAGGCCTCGCCCTGCTCGACGACGTGGGCGCCGTGGCTGATCACGCCGCGCGCGGGCAGTGCCAGGGCCAGGCCGGCCTTGCGCTGCGAAAGCGGCAGGTGGCGGAGATCGTGCCCGTCGAGCGCCAGCGCGTCGAAGAACACCGCGGTCACCGGGTAGGTGGAGCGCGCGCGCTCGACGTCGGCCGCGCTCGTCAGGTGCATGCGGTTCTGCAGCCGCTGGAACGACGGGCGGCCGCTCTCGTCGAGCGCCACCACCTCGCCGTCGAGGACGAAGCGCGTCAGCGGCAGCGCCCGGAGCGCCGTCACCACCTCCGGGTATCGCGACGTGAAGTCCTGGCCGGCCCGGCCGTGCAGGGTCACGCGCGCCCCGTCGCGAGCGGCCAGGACGCGCACGCCGTCGTACTTGATCTCGAAGAGCCATCCGGCGCCGGAGAACGGCGCGTCGGCCGACGAGGCCAGCATCACGGGCTGCGTCGCGGGATCGACGTCGCCAGCCGGCGCCTTGGCCAGCTGCGCGCGCAGCGCCTCCACGCGCGCCGAGCCGTCGCGGATCTCCTCGACGGTCAAGCCCGAGAGCACCGATTCGGGGAAGCGCTCGGTGGCCTCCTCGGCGCCAGCGTAGGCGTCGGCCTTCTTGAGCATCAGCCAGTCCTTGACGTTGTCCTTGCCGCCCATGCGCGCGAGGGTCCAGCGGCCGCGCAGCTTGATGCCGAAGAAGTCGACGTCGAGGCGGCCGCTCGCGAGCTGCTCGAGCGGCGCGCCCTCCTTGACCAGCCGATACCAGCCGCGGTCCCACACGATGACCGCGCCGGCTCCATAGTTCCCGGCGGGGATGATGCCCTCGAAGTCCGCGTACTCGACGGGATGGTCCTCGACGTGGACGGCCAGCCGCTTCTCCTCGGCCTTGAACGAGGGCCCCTTGGGAACAGCCCAGCTCTTCAAGACACCGTCCATCTCCAGGCGCACGTCGTAGTGCAGGCGACGGGCGGCGTGCTTCTGGACGACGAACATCCGGCCCTCGCCGCCGCGGGGCGCACCGAAGGGCTCGGGCGTGCGCGACGGGTCACGCTTCTTTCGGTAGTCGTCGAGAGGTACGGGCACCGCTATCCCTTGGATATTCCGGCGTTTGCCTGATGATAGGCGCCTGCGTGCTATCGTGCAAAACCTCGGCATAATGAAGCTCACAGGAGGGGCGCGATGCCGCCGCACTCGCTAGGCTCGGGAACGATCTCCTTCGGACTCGTCTCCATTCCCGTCCGCCTCTATACCGCCGCGTCCTCCGGCAACGTCTCGTTCAATCAGCTGCACAACGTGTGCGGCTCGCGCATTCGCCAGCAGACTTTCTGCCCCAAGTGCAACCGCACGGTGGAGCGCGCCGAGCTGGTGCGCGGCTACGAGTTCGCCAAGGACCAGTACGTGCAGGTGAAGGACGACGAGCTGAAGGCGCTGGAGGGCGAGGCCTCGAAGATCATCGACATCAACGAGTTCGTCCCGCTCGCCGAGGTCGATCCGATCTACTTCGAGAAGACGTACTACCTGGGCCCCGACAAGGGCGGCGAGAAGGCCTATCGGCTACTGACCGACGCGATGGAGAAGGCCGGCCAGGTGGCGCTGGCCAAGTACGTCATGCGCGGCAAGGAGAACCTGGTCCTCATCCGCGCCGCCCAGAACGGCCTCATGCTGCACACGATGTACTTCGCCGACGAGGTGAGGAACTTCGACGAGGTCGACAAGGGCCAGTCCGCGAAGATCAAGGAGGGCGAGCTCGACCTCGCCCTGCAGCTCATCAACGGCCTCTCGAGCGAGACCTTCTCGCCCGAGCGCTACACCGACGAGTACCGCCATCGCGTCCTGGAGATGGTGAACAAGAAGGCCGAGGGCCAGGAGATCACCATCGCCGAGGCGCCGGCCCCGCGCGCCCAGGTGATCGACCTCATGGACGCGCTGAAGGAGAGCCTCGCCAAGCGCGGCGTGTCGCCGGAGGACGCAACCGCGAAGAAGCCGCCGGCCAAGGCGGGCAGCGCGCCGGCCGCCGCGAAGAAGGCTGCCGAGGCGGCGCCCAGGAAGCGCGCGCAGGCCGGGCGGAAGTAGTACACCAACCTCTACGGTGTCTGAGCGCTAACCGCCCTTCAGCCGCGGATCGAGCAGGTCGCGCAGGCCGTCGCCCAGCATGTTGAAGCCGAAGACGGCGAGCGAGAGCGCGACGGCCGGCCAGATGGCCAGCCACGGTGCCGTGTACATGTGGTCGAGGCCGGCCAGCGAGAGCATCCCGCCCCAGGTCGGATAGGGCGGCGGCACGCCCAGCCCCAGGAACGAGAGGCTCGCCTCCGTCAGGATCACCGTCGAGAGCCCGGTCGTGGCCACGACGATGATCGTCGGCAGGGTGTTGGGCAGGATGTGGCGCATCGCGATGGCCAGATGGCCGGAGCCCATGGCCCGCGCGCTCTCGATGTAGGTGTACTCCTTGATGCCGAGCGCGACGCCGCGCACCACCCGTGAGTTCTGGATGCCGAAGGCGACGCCCAGCACGATCGTGATGTTCCACACGCTCGGCCCCACCAGCGACATGATCGACATGAGCAGCAGCAGCGGCGGGAACGCCATCCAGGCATCGACGCCGCGCTGCACGAGCATGTCCACCCGCCCGCCGAAGTACGCCGACAGGATGCCGACGGCGGTGGCGAGCACGCAGCCGATGACGATGGCGCCGAAGCCGACGTAGAGCGAGATGCGCGCGCCGTACATCAGACGCGTCAGCAGGTCGCGCCCGAGCTGGTCGGTGCCGAGCCAGTGGGCACCGCTCATGACGATGAAGCGCTCGCGCAGGCTCGTCTGGGCGAAGCCGTAGGGCGAGAGCCACTCCGCGCCGACGGCCGCGGCGAGCATGACCAGGACGATGGCACCGCCGATGGTGCCGAGCGGCTTGCGCCGGATCATCTGGATCCACACGTCGAGGTACCAGGGCCGCGCGCGAGCCGGCGTGGCGCGCTGGGGCAGCGTGGCGTCGAGCGGTGGCGTGGCGATGCTCATCGGTACCGGATGCGGGGATCGAGGAAGGCGTACGAGAGATCGATGGCCAGGTTCAGCGCCACCACCATCGCGGCGATGATCAGGTTGACCGACTGCACGACCGGGTAGTCGAGCTTGCCGAGCGCCTCGAAGAAGAAGAGGCCCACGCCGGGCAGCCGGAAGATCGACTCGATGATGACCGAGCCGCCGATGTAGAGCGGCATCTGCAGCCCGATCAGGCTGATGACCGGGATCATCGCGTTCTTCAGCGCGTGCCGCAGCACGATGGTCCGCTCGCTCAGTCCCTTCGACCACGCCGTGCGGATGTACTCCTGGCGGAGCACGTCGAGCAGCGCCGAGCGCATGATGCGCATGATCGGTCCGGCCCGGGTGACGCCGAAGACCAGCGCCGGCACCAGCATGATCGTGAGGTTCTGCAGCGGGTTCACGGTGAAGCCCACGTACGTGTAGACCGGCGTCCACTTGAAGTAGATCGACGGTACGACGACCACGACGACCGCCAGGCCGAAGTACGGGATCGACAGCGCCAGGATGGCCAGGATGCGCCCCACGTAGTCGGTCATGGTGTCCTGGCGCACCGCCGAGAGGATGCCGACGACGACGCCGATGACGACCGAGACCAGGATGGTCAGCAGCGCCAGCTCCAGCGTCACCGGGAAGCGGCGCACGAACTCGTCGAGGATGGGCTGGCGGGTCCAGTAGGAGTGGCCGAAGTCGCCGCGCAGCACGATCCCGCCGATCCAGTCCAGGTACTGCACGTACACCGGCCGGTCGAGGCCCAGATCGTGGCGGAGGGCGTCGAGCGTGGCGGCGTAGCCATGGCCCTCGACCATGCGCGTGACGACGTCGCCCGGCATGAGCCGCATGAGCGCGAAGACGATCACGCTCACCAGGAACAGCGTGGGAATCGCCAGCGCCAGACGCCGGAGGACGTACGGCTTCACGCGACGCTCATCCTCGCGCGACGCCCCTCATCACGCGAAGCCCGGCGGCGGCCTGAAGCCGCCCAGCACATCGGCCAGACGCCCGGCGACGTCGATCGACGTGGCGTCCTCGAGGTAGGGACCGACGACCTGGATGCCCACCGGCAGCTTGTCGCGCGTGAGCCCGACGGGCGCGGTCGTGGCCGGCAGGCCGGTCAGCGTCGCGAACGAGATCCAGAACGACAGGTCCATGTAGTCGCGCGAGCCTTCCGGCGTGGCCAGGCGCCGGGCGAACGTATCGGGCGTCGTGTCGTGCGGGAACGCGGCAACGAACGTCGTCGGCAGCAGGAACGCGTCGTGCGTGCGGAAGTACGCCTGCCAGCGGGCGCGCGCCGCCATGCGCCGGCTGCTGGCGATCGCGTAGTGGCGGTGGGGGGCAGTGAAGGCCAGGGCCAGGCGGGCCAGGTGCGAGCCGTCCTGGTTCTCCGCACGCTTGCGCAGCGCCTCGAGCTGCTGATCGTTCGCGCCGACGGCGTACACCGAGTACAGCAGCGTCAGGTAAGCCTCGTACTGCTCGGCCGGCTTCACGTCCGCCGGCCAGCCCTCCTCCAGCGTGACGCCGGCCTTGCGCAGGCCGTCGACCACGCGCGCCAGGACCTCACGCACGTCGGAGGAGACGGGGCACGCCGGATCGTCGAGGACGAAGCCGATGCGATAGTCGGTCAATCGTGTACGTCGTGCCGGCGGCATCGTCCATCGGTACGCGCGCGCCTCGTCCTCGTCGGGTCCGCCCATCACCTCCATCGCGGTCAGCAGGTCGCCCGCGCTGCGCGCCAGCGGCCCGACGACCGGCAGGACGGGCGGCGGCCCCTGGACGCCCGGCGGCGGCGGGATGTGGCCGCGCTGGGGGATCACGCCGATGGTCGGCTTGTGGCCGTAGACTCCGCAGAAGTGCGCGGGGACGCGGATGGACCCGCCGATGTCGCTCCCCGGCTCGAGGAAGCTGAGCCCCGCGGCCAGCGCCGCCGCGCCGCCGCCCGTCGAGCCGCCCGGCGTGCGCTTCACGTCCCAGGGATTGTTGGTGGTGCCGAAGATCGCGTTGGTGCTCTGCCAGTCGGCGGCCAGCGGCGGCACGTTCGTCTTGCCGAGGAACACCGCGCCGGCCGCGCGCAGGCGCTCGACGATCACCGCGTCGCGCGCCGGGCGGTGGTTCGAGTACTGCGGCGAGCCCGCAGTGGTCCGCACGCCGGCGACCTCCAGCGTGTCCTTCACCGTGCACGGCACGCCGTGGAACGGCCCCCACCACTGGCCGCGGGCGCGGGCCTCGTCGGCGGCCTTGGCGCGGGCCAGCGCCTCGTCGGCCGTGAGCGTGACGATCGCGTTCAGCTTGCTGTTGTGGCGCGCGATCCGATCGAGCACGCGCGTGGTCAGCTCGACGGAGGAGACCTCGCCGCGGCGGATGGCGCCGGCCGCGGCAATGGCCGAGGCGAAGTCGAGATCGGCGACGGCGCCGCTCGCCGCGCCGGAGCCGAGCAGGCTCGCGCCCGTCAGCGCCGCGCCGCCGGCAAGAAAGGCCCGCCGGCTCAGGCCGAGCCCGCCCGCCATCACCGATCCAGCCACGTGTAGACCAGCCGCATGCCCACGCCGTAGCCGTCGTGGTGCTTGAACCCCTTCACCGCGGGCGGGTGGGCGATGTACTGCGGCCATTGCGGCACGTAGACGTAGTAGGCCTTGTCGGCGAGATAGCGCTGGATGTCGTCGACGATCTGCTTGCGCTTCCGGCCATCCATCTCCCGGCGCTGGGCGAGGAGCATCTTCGACAGCTCGGTGTCGGTCACCCGGCTCTGGTTGGTGGGCAGCTCGGGATAGAAGCGGCCGAAGAGGAAGTCGTCGACCTCGGTGAACGGCGTGGAGGGGCCCATCGCCATCTTCTCGTACTTGCCGAGCGCGGTGGTCGAGATGTACTTGCCGTACTCCTCGGGCTTCAGCTCCACGTTGATGCCGATCTTCCCGAGGTTCTCGGCGGCCAGGTCGTAGTAGCTGCGCCACGGGACGACGTAGCCGGGCCAGTGGAACATGGGCGTGGTGAAGCCCTTGGCCTGGCCGGCCTCGGCCAGCAGCTTCTTCGATTCCGCCGGATCGTAGCCGACGAGGTACTTCGCCTTCGCCGCGTCGATCTTGCTGGCGTCGAGCTTCCAGTCCTTGAGCGCGCAGGGCACCGGCCCGGCGTCGATGCAGCCCTCGCCGAACAGCAAGGCGTCGTTCCAGCCCTTGCGATCGATGGCCAGCGAGATGGCGCGGCGCACGCGCACGTCGTTGAAGGGTGGCTGGTCGGTGCGCATGTAGATGAAGCCCTGACCGATCACCTGGTGCGGCACGATGACCATCTCGGGATTGGTCTTCTGCAGCGCCTTGCCCTCTTCCGGGCTCACCCACCCCCAGACGTGCGGCAGGTCGGCCTTGCCGGCGCGCAGCACCGCCACCCGGGCGGCGGCATCGGGCGTGATGTCGATGGTGACGCCGTCGAGGTACGGCAGCCCCTTCATGAAGTAGTCGGGGTTGCGCTCGAAGACCATGCGCACGCCCTTGTCGTAGGACTTCAGCACGAACGGCCCGGTGCCGATGACGGCGTCCGGGTTGTTGAAGTCCTTGTACCGCTCCTCGGCCTCGCGGGGCAGGATGGCGCAGAACGACGGGGTGGCCAGGTGATTGAGGAACGGCGCGTACGGCTCCTTGAGCGTGATCTTCACCGTGTGACGATCGACCGCGTCGATGGCCTGCACCGGCTCGAAGCGCGTGTTGAAGCCGGACTTGGCCATGAAGCGCTCCAGCGAGTACTTCACGTCCTCCGCCGTCACCTCACGCCCGTTCACCGGCGGCTTGTTGTGGAAGCGCACGCCCTTGCGCAGGAAGAACGTGTAGACCTTGCCGTCCTTCGACACCGTCCACTTCTCGGCCAGGTCGGGCAGGATCGAGAAATCCGCCGGGTGCTTCTGCTCGGGTCCGTTCGGGAAGCGCACGAGCTGGCTGTAGCTGAGGCTCACGTAGGAGTGCGTGAGGAAGCTGATCGAGAGATGGGGATCGAGCCCGGGCGCCTCCCGCTCGGCGATACGGAGGACGCCGCCGCGCTTGGGCGTCTGCGCGTGGGCGGCGTGGGTCGCCAGGGCGAGCAGGAGGGGCAGGAGCAACGCGACGACCACGACACGACGGGCCATGAGTCCTCCTCGAGTCACAGCGGGTGGCCCATTATCTATGAGCAGGCGACGGGGGTTGTCAATTCACGTGGCGCGGTATACAGAAGCGGATATGCCAGCCGCGTACGACCGCGATCTGATCGGCTATGGCGCGAATCCGCCCGACCCGCGCTGGCCGGACGGCGCGCGCCTCGCCGTGAACTTCGTCATCAACTACGAGGAGGGCTCGGAGCCGTCGGTCCAGGACGGCGAGGGCTACTCCGAGGCCGGCCTCACCGAGGCCCAGGCCCGCAACCAGATCGCCAAGGGACGTGATCTGGCCGCCGAGGGGATGTTCGAGTACGGCAGCCGCGTGGGCTTCTGGCGCTTCCTGCGTCTCTTTCAGGAGCGGAAGCTGCCGTTGACGATCTTCGGCTGCGCGCTGGCGCTGGAGCGCAATCCGCTCGCTGCCCGGGCCATCCGCGACGCCGGCTACGACGTATGCAGCCATGGCTGGCGCTGGGTAAAGCACTACGAGCTGTCGCGCAAGGAGGAGCGCGAGCACATCAAGCGCGCCGTCGCCTCGTTCACGAAGACGCTCGGCGAGCGGCCGCTCGGCTGGTACTGCCGCTACGGCCCCAGCGTGAACACGCGCGAGCTCCTCGTCGAGGAGGGCGGCTTCCTCTACGACTCCGACACCTACAACGACGAGCTGCCGTACTGGAAGACCGTGAAGGGCCGCCCGCACCTGGTCGTCCCCTACTCGCTCACCAACAACGACGGCAAGTACG
>Ga0310810_10007158_pt1 | contig 12697 bp, 10 predicted proteins | sample NCmetagenome_FD_207641 | JGI IMG/M metagenome (GOLD analysis project Ga0310810, IMG submission 207641) | Soil microbial communities from experimental microcosm in Duke University, North Carolina, United States - NC | ecosystem: Engineered > Artificial ecosystem > Soil microcosm > Unclassified ... | reverse complement strand
TAGGCGACGCACCCCACCGCGTAGAGGTCGCTCCGGGCGTCCACCCGATCCTCGCCCAGCGCCTGCTCGGGCGCCATGAACGCCGGCGTACCACCCGCGAGCTGCCCGGCGGTCACCAGATCGGCGCCCGGCTCCGGGGCCTGGACGTGCTTCACCAGCCCGAAGTCGAGCACCTTCACGACGTCCACCTCTCGGCCGTAGCGGCAGGCGTAGATGTTGGCCGGCTTGATGTCGCGGTGGATCAGGCCGGCCTCGTGCGCCTCGCCCAGCGAATCGCAGACCTGTCGCAGCAGGTGCACCACGCGCTCCGCCGGCACCGGACCGAACCGCCCCACCAGCGCGTGGAGGTCGTACCCGCCGAGCAGCTCCATGACGTGATAGAAGGTGCCGTCGTCCGAGACCCCGAAGTCGTAGAGCTCGATCGTGTGCATGGAGCGCATCATGGCCGTGGCCTGGGCCTCGCGCTCGAACCGGCGCATCAGGAGCCGCCGCGCCTCGGGGTCGTTGGCGCCGAGCACTTCGGGCCGGATCAGCTTGATCGCGGCGGGCCGGGCCAGCAGCCGGTGCTCCGCGCGCCAGACTTCGCCCATGCCGCCCCGGCCGAGCCGCTCCACCAGCCGGTAGCTGCCGAGCTCCCGGGCCTGCCGCACCGCGGCGCCAAGGCGGGACACCACCCGGACTCCGCCATACGCCATGAGCAGGACCACGAGGTAGGGAAACACCAGGTTGACGAAGAACTGGTCGCCGCCGAGCGGGACGTTCATGCCGAGACGGGTATTCAGCGCGTAGCTGGCCGGCACCGTGGCGAGCGACAGGGCGGCGACGATCACCGCTACCCTCGTCGGCGCGGGCACCGCGACGCTGAACAGCATCACCCACACCGCGACCCAGGAGAGCCCGAAGCCTCCCGCACCGTATTGCCCGTATACGATCGGCGAGCTGATATGGTGATACTCCGCCGCCGCGATGCCGATGCTGCCCAGGACCTCGAAGACCAGGCCGGCCAGCGTCCGGGCGCGGGTGGAGACCGACGTGAGCCCGGTCATCACCGCCATGACGATGCCGGCGCCGATGGAGCCGGCCGCCGGCAGCCAGAGCTCGGGTAGGCTGAAGTAGATCGCCCGGGATCGCTCGCTGAGCAGCGACGTGAGCGGGCCGGCGAGGAAGTACGCGCCGGCGTAGAGCAGGGCCACGATCCGGAGCCGGCGGAGCGCCTCGACCTGGAGGTCCGCCGGCAGCGTCCACACGCTGGGCGCCGGCCCCGCGGCGGACGGAGCGCCGGGGCCGAAGAACGTCTCCTGCGAGGGCTGGGAGGTAGGCGGAGTCGCCAACGCCGGTCCCTACGCGGCGTCCGGCTCCGGTGACGGCTCCTCCAGCCCCAGCACCGTCACCGCCAGATCGGGCGCCAGCTCCTCGACGTGCCGCAGCCGCTGCTCCATCACGCGGGTGCGGCGGCCCGTGTCCTCGATGGTGTTGCTCGCGGTGGCGAGCTGGCGGCGGACCCGCTCGAGCACCTCGCCGAACTTTCCGAATTCGCTCTTCACCGCGCCGAGCACCCGCCAGACCTCGCTCGAGCGCCGCTCGATCGCGATGGTGCGGAACCCCATCCGGAGACTGCTGAGGATCGCGGCCAGCGTGGTCGGGCCCGCCACCACCACCCGGCATTCGGCCTGCAGCTCCTGCACCAGCCCCGGCTGCCGCAGCACCTCGGCGTAGAGACCCTCGGTCGGCAGGAACATGATGGCGAAGTCCGTGGTCGCCGGCGGCACCAGATACTTCTCGCCGATCTCACGCGCCGAGCTGCGGACCGCGCGCACCAGAGCCGCGGTAGCCGAGGAGAGCGCCTCGGGATCGGCCCGGTCCGCGGCGTCGAGCAGCCGCTGGTAGTCCTCCTGGGGGAACTTCGCGTCGATCGGGAGGTAGACCGGCTCGCCGTCGGGCTCCCGCCCGGGCAGACGGATCGCGAACTCCACCACCTCGCCCCGCTCGGCGTTGGGCCGATGATTGGCGCAGTACTGGTCCGGGGTGAGGATCTGCTCCAGGATGGCGCCGAGCTGGTATTCGCCCCAGACGCCGCGGGTCTTCACATTGGTCAGCACCCGCTTGAGGTCGCCCACGCCGGACGCGAGCGCCTGCATCTCGCCCAGCCCGCGCTGGACCGCCTCCAGCCGCTCGCTCACCAGCGCGAACGACTCGCCCAGCCGCCGCTCCAGCGTTCCGTGCAGGCGCTCGTCCACCGTCACCCGCATCTCCTCCAGCTTCCGCTCGTTCCCGTCCCTCAACCGGTGGAGCTCTTCCGCCAGCAGCCGCGACTGGCGATCCCCGGCCTCCTGCAGCGAGGCGGTCAGCGCACTCAGCCGGGTCCCGATGGCCTCGAGCTGACGCTGTTGCAGCGCGGTGAGCTGAGTCAGGGCGGCGAGCTGCTCCTGCCGGCCGGCCCGGAGCTCGGCCCGAAGGCCACGCTCCAACTCCGGCGCGGATCGCCCCCGAAACCGCAGGGCGAGGAGCAGGGTGAGGGCGACCAGAAGCAGCACGAGGCCGCCCAGGAGCAGCTCGGTCCCGCTCATCCGATCTTGATCCGCTTGCTCATCCCGTGGACGTAGTGCGCCTTGCCGTCCTTCATGTCGGGAACGAAGCAGAGGAGCGCGTAATCTCCGGCAGGGAGATCGACCGGGACGTAGGCCACCGTCCCCGGCATGATCGCCGCGATCCCGCCGTGCAACGTGCCGGGCGCGGGGCCGACCTGGTGCTCGCCCCAGCGGGCGAAGTCCATCGGCGTCTTGTTCGGCCCCAGCCGGACGAACACCAGCTCGTGCGGCTGCTTGGCGGCGTTGGTGACGCGAACCACATGACGGCCCGGGGTGAGCGGCGCCGAAAGCTTGAAGTCGTAATCCACCAGCGTCACCTCGACGTCGGCCGTGGTATCGGCGGTCGAGGCGGCCGCCGCGGTGGCCGGGGTGACCCGGAGCGGGCGCACCATCCCGCGAGCCATGTGCGGTACGCCCGCGGTATCCGGAATGAAGCACACCATCACGTACTCGCCGGCCTCGAGCGGCATCCGGACCTCGGAGGTGCCGCCGACCTCCGGCGGGTTTGGCCCACCGGCGGGCGTGACCCAGGTGGGCATGCCGCCCTTCTGCAGCGCGGCCTGGAAGTCCGCCACGGTCTTGCCCTCGCCCAGCCGGAGAAGCTGCACGTGGTGCGCCGACGGGCCGCGATTGACCAGCTGGACGGTGACCAGGCCGGCGGGGATCTGGTCGGCAGCGTCGAACTTGTAATCGGAGGCAGTGACGGTCAGGATCTCGGGGGTGGCGGCGGCGGGCGTGGCTGGGGGTGCGTCTCTGGGCGGCGCTTCCGCGCGCCGCTCCGAGCCGCATCCGCCCAGGACGAGCGCGGCCACGACGGCGGCGCCCGGACGGATCCGAGAAGGCATAAACGCTCCATTTGTCGGGGGTGCCCGTACCCTGCCCTGGCGACCCCCGTCCGTCAACCCCCTGGCGCGCTCAGCTTCCGGCGAGCGCCACCGGGCGGAGCGAGTCGATGGCCGCGGGCGGGAGCACCTGGGTCGCCAGCAGGATCTCGTGCCGCACCTGGCTGGCACGGGCGAGCACCTTGGCGGGATAGCGATGGCAGTCCGGCGTGTTGGTGCCCTTGACGCAGCCGTTGTACCTGAGGAGGGCTGCGGCCGGCGAGCTGGTGGCGCGCAGGTTCCGGGCGAGGATCAGCGTGCCATGGCAGATGTTGCTGTCCACGTCCACCAGGTCGGCCGAGTTGCAGAGCCGGGCGCCGGCGTGCATCGGCATCACCTGCATCAGACCCTGGGCCCCCACCGAGCTCTCGGCCGCCGGCGTGAGCGTGGTGTTCTCGGTGACCAGCACCGCCGCGATGAGCGAGGGCGGCACCTGCTGGCGCCGCGACTCCCGCAGAACGGCGCGGCTGATCCGCCGCACCAGCACCCGATCTGCGCTGTAGCGGCCAAGGTACTGCTCCAGCGGGCGGCGCACCTGCGCCGGCGTGAGCTGCGCCTCGGCCCGGAGACTGTCCCGCACGATGACCCGGCTAGGTGCCACCGGCTGGGCGGCCGAATCGATCACGACCGGACGCGGGCTTTCGACGGGCGCCGGGGTCTTCGGGCCCGAGACGATGATCGCGCCGGCCAGACCGGCAGCAGCGGAAGTCGCGAAAATGGCGTGCATTGATCTGCCCTCCATTAGCGTCACGATCTGCACGGGACCTCCGTGCCGGCCGGAGAGTAGGGCAGGTCCTGGACTCACCATGCCACGACGCCGAAACACGCTGCGGGGCACCAAGATGCCGGGCTGGGTGCAAGACGTTTCCGTTGGCACGGGTTGTGGCGGCGCCACAGCATTGGGACGCCTTGTGGCCCCCGGGGCGCGCCGAGACCTGCATCGGCAGCGCGCCGGAGCCTGCACGCTGTCTCAAGCTGCGGCACGGAGCGGCCGGGCCGAGGGCACCGCGGGGCGGTCCCGCCCGAGGAGCCGGTCCAGCGACCATGCGCCGCTGCCGCCCAGCACGACGATGCCGGCCAGGGCGATCACGAGCAGGTGGTACTCGAACCCCTCGCTCCCCGCGGGGAGGGCGCCGAACCAGTTCATGAAGAAGCCGTTCGCCAGATGGGTGCTGGCCGCTCCGAGCATGAGGCCGATCACCCCCAGGGCGGCGAGGCGACCGCCGAGGCCGAGTACGAGCGCGACCGGAGCGGTGATCTCGGTGACCAGGGCGAGCACGGCGAAGAATGCCGGAAAGCCGAGGGTGCCCGTCATCCAGCCGAGAGTGCCCTGGAACCCGTAGCCGCCGAACCAGCCCAGCACGTGCTGGGCGCCGTGGGGAAACAGGATCAGGCCGACGGCCAGCCGGGCCAGGGTGGGCAGCGGGGTCGGGCGGGTGCGGAAGGCGGCGAACATGGCGTGCTCCCGGATGAATAGTTGTTCCGCCAATGGTTGTCCTGCTAACTATGTCGCACGAACGGGCGCCGTTCAGGCCTCGGCCCGGACGGTGTGCCGCGGGGCGCCCCGCCCCGCGTTCGCCTGCCGGATGTCGTCCAGCATGTCGATGAAGGCGGTCAGCCGCGTCTCGGACAATTCCGCGGTGACTTCCTCGTCCAGCGCGTCCACCTTCGGGTCCAGCCCATCCAGCAATCGGCGCCCTTCCGGAGTGACGAAACAGAGCACCTGGCGCCGGTCGGGACGGCTGCGCTCCCGGCGGATCAGCCCGGCGGCCTCGAGCTTGTCCAGCAGCCGGGTGATGGTGGTCCCTTCGTCGATCATCCGCTCCCGGATGGTCAGGGTGGCGATGCCACCGCTTCCCGCCCCCCGGACGATCCGGAGGGCGTTGTACTGGGGCCAGCTCAGCTCCGAGGGCTCCACCAGCCGGGCGAAGGCCCGGGTCACCACCGAGGCCGTCCGGAGCAGCGCCACCGCGGCCTCCTGGCGTTTCGAGCGAAACGGCCGGCGCTGCCCCATTTCGGCCTGGAGGGAACCGCCGCGCCGTGATCGAGCAGGGGGCATGGAAATCCTCCTGAAACAAGGCTGTCGTAACAATCATTGCCATGATAACTAATTGCGCATGGGCACGCAAGACCCCGCCGCCGCCCTGAAACCGCCCCGACCCCCGGGCGTAGGTCTAAGAGAGCCCCAGTGCTTCCCACCGTCGACAACTGCAACGTGCCGGAGGATCCGATGTTCCGTCCGTGGACCCCGCCCCTGCTCGTCTGTGCCCTGACGCTGGTCGCCGGGTGCGATCGGCGCGAGGCCGGCAGCGAGACCGCCAGCGTCGTCACCACCGACACTGCCGCCGCCAGCGCGGCCGCAGCGGCCGGCGCCGTTCCCCTCAGCACCAACTCCGACGAGGCGCGGCGGCTCTACCTCGAGGCCCGGGCCGTCGCGGAGCAGCTCCGCGCCCACGAGGGGCGGAAGCTCTACGAGCAGGCCGCGGCCGCCGACCCCACCTTCGCCATGGCGCACTACCAGCTGGCACTCAACTCGGCGACCGCCAAGGATTTCCTGGCGCACATGAAGGAAGCGGTCGCGCTCAGCGATCGCGCCTCCGAGGGCGAGCGGCTCTTCATCCTCGCCGCGGACGCGGGCGGCAACGCCAACCCCGCCAAGGCGCTGGAGTATCAGGAGGAGCTGGTGAAGAAGTACCCGAGAGACGAGCGGGCCCACCAGCTGCTGGGCACCGCGTACTTCGGACGGCAGGAATACGACAAGGCGATCGAGCAGTATCGCGCCGCCACGGCGATCAATCCGTCGTTCAGCCCCGCCTACAACCTCCTCGGCTACGCCTACCGCAACCTCGAGAAGTACGACAGCGCCGAGGCCGCCTTCACGAAGTACATCGAGCTGATCCCGGGCGACCCGAATCCATACGACTCCTACGCCGAGCTGCTGCTCAAGATGGGCCGGTTCGACGAGTCCATCGCCCAGTACCACAAGGCGCTCGAGCACGACGCCAACTTCGTCGCCTCCAAGGTGGGCATCGCCACCAACCTCATGTACCAGGGCAAGCACCAGGCGGGTGCGGCCGAAATGGACCGGCTCTACCAGCACGCCCGCGACGACGGCGAGCGGCGGACGGCGCTCTTCGTCAAGGGCGTGATCCTGGTGGACGGCGGGAAGACCGACGCGGCGCTCAAGGAGATCCAGCGGGAATACGACCTCGACGTCAAGCTCGCCGACACGGCCAACATGAGCGGCGACGCCCTGCTGCTGGGGAACATTCTGCTCGACGCCGGCCGGTTGGACGCCGCCGAGCAGCAGTTCACGCGCTCGCTCGCGCTGGTGGAGAAGAGCAGCCTGTCGCAGGACGTGAAGGAGGACACCCGGCTCGCGGACCAGTACAACCGGGGGCGCGTGGCGCTGGCCCGAGGCGATTACGCGGCGGCCGGCACGGCGGCCGAGGCCTATGCCAAGGGCGCCGAGGCGCGGCACAACCTGTTCCGGGTCCGTCAGGCGCACGAGCTGACCGGACGCATCGCGCTGGCCCAGAAGCAATACGACCAGGCGATCGCACACCTGGGCCAGGCCAACCAGCAGGACCCGGCCGTGCTCTACTCGACCGCGCTGGCGCTCAAGGCGAAGGGCGACGCCGCCAAGGCGAAGGAGGTGGCGGCCGAAGCGGCCAACGCCAACATCCTGCCGCTCATCTCCTACGCCTTCGTGCGGGACGAAGCCCGGCGGATGTCGTAGCCCGGCGCGCGGGCCGCGGTCTCAGCCGCGGCCCGCGCCAGGTGGGCGTGCATGAACATCACCGCCATCGACCCCTCGCCGACGGCGGAGGCACAGCGCTTGACCGAGCCGCTCCGGACGTCGCCCGCGGCAAACCCTCGGACGCCGCGTACACCGAGGCCGCCAGGCCGGCCGGCCCCGCGCCCACCACGATCACGTCGTAGACGTGCTCCTCGCTCAACGACACCGTGAGGCCGGCGCAGCGGGCGAACTGCTCCAGCGGCGGCTTGCTGTAGAACTGCCCTTCCCGGCCCAGCACGATGGGCGTGGCCGACGCCGGCACCTTGAGCTGCCGCAGGATCGCCTCGGCCTGCGCGTCGGACTCCAGGTCGAGCCATTTGAAGGCCCCGCGCCGTCAGCTGCTCCAGCTGCCGCGGGGTGAGGATGGGGAAAGCGATGTCGCGCTCGGTGGCCATGTCGGCTGCTCGAAAGAGGGAGGTCGAAATGTAGCCGTGCGGTCGAGCGGCGAATCGCGACTATCTTATCCCGCCATGAGCGACAGCCTCGCCGATCCGCTCCTGGTAGCCGCGGCCGCGGCGCGCGAGGCCGGGGCACTCATCCGCGAGGAGTTCCACCGCCCCGGTGGCCCGCGGGGCCAGGGCAGCCACGCCGACATCGATGTCATCGCCGAAGCGGTGATCCGGCGAATCCTGCTCGAGGCCTACCCCGACTGGGCCTACCTCGGCGAAGAGACCGGCCCCGGCGGGTCGCGGGACGCCGAGCACCGGTGGGTCGTCGATCCCAACGACGGCACCGTCTCCTTCCTGCGCCGCCTCCGCGGCACCGCGGTCTCCATCGCCCTCCTTCGGCACGACGATCCGGTCCTCGGGGTGGTCTACGCTCCCCTGGCGCCCGACGATCGGGGCGATCTCATCGCCTGGGCGCGGGGACAGGCGCTGACCCGCAACGACCGGCCGGTCGAGCGACCTGCCCTGGCGCGCTCCCTGGGTCTGCGGGAGACGGTGCTGGTGAGCCAGGAGGCTGGACGGAGTCCGGCGGCCAACGCGGAGTGCACCGCGCCGGCGCGGTTCCGCGCTCTGCCCAGCATCGCCTACCGGCTCGCGCTGGTCGCCGTGGGCGAGTGCGACGCCGGCGTCTCGCTGCACGGGCCCCGGGATTGGGATTTCGCCGCCGGCCACGCGCTGCTTCGCGCGGTGGGCGGCGAGCTGGTGGACGAAGCGGGCCGGCCGATCCGCTACCGCCTGGGCCACGCCGAATCGGGATATGCCATCGGCGGCGCGCTCGACGTTGCGCGTGAGCTGGCCCAGCGACCCTGGGCCGCCGTGCACTACAACGAGGATCCCGGCCCGCTCACCCGAAGCTTCCGCTCCGCGCGCCCCATCTTCCGCATCGCCGACGCCCAGGTGCTGACCCGGGCCCAGGGCGCGCTGCTGGGCCAGCTCGCCGGCGACGCGCTCGGCGGCCAGGTCGAGTTCGGCTCGGCGCGGACCATCCGCGAGCGCCACCCCGGGGGACTCCGCACCCTGGAGGACGGCGGCTACTGGGGCACCATCGCGGGGCAGCCTACCGACGACTCCGAGCTGGCCCTGATGCTCGCGCGGACGGTGGTGCGCGACGGCGGCATGAGGCAGGAGCGGGTGCGGCGCTCGTACTGGGGGTGGCTCGAATCGGGGCCGTTCGACGTGGGCATCACCACCGAGGTCGGGCTCACCGAGCTGCCCAACGTCGAGAGTCAGGCCAACGGCGCCCTGATGCGGGTGAGCCCGCTGGGGATCTTCGGGTGGCGCCTGGCGGCCGCGGAGCTGGCCCAGCTCGCCCGGGAGGATGCGGATATCACCCATCCACATCCGGTCTGCCGCGACGCCAGCGCCGCCTTCTGTGTAGCGCTGGCGCACGCGATCCGCACCGGCGAGGGCGCCGAGGCGGCCCATGCGGCGGCGCTGGCGTGGGCGCGGGGTGCCAGGGCGGACGCGGCCGTGATCGCGACGCTGGAGGCGGGGGCGGCCCCGCCCAGCGACTTCGAGCGTCAGTCGGGGTGGGTCCGCACCGCGCTGCAGAACGCCTTCCACCGCGCGCTCAGGGCAGGATCGCTGGAACAGGGCGTGGTGGACACCGTGATGGCCGGCGGCGATACCGACACCAACAGCGCCATCGCCGGCGCCCTGCTCGGCGCGGTGCATGGGCGGGCCGCGGTGCCGGCCGGGTGGCGTCGCGCGGTGCTCACCGCGCGGGCGTTGCCCGGCACGCCGCGTCCCCGCCCCCAGTGCCTCTGGCCGGTGGACTGTGACGACCTGGCGGAACGCCTGCTCGGAGGTCCCGACCCCGCCTGAGCCTCAGGGTGTGCCGTGCAGGATGGTGCCGGCGTTGCCGGTGGCGAACGCTTCGCCGGCGTCGGGACCCCAGATGCCGAGCAGGGTCTGATCGGTGGGGTTGGTCGCCGTCCAGCTGGTGCCGTCGTAGTGCAGGATCACTCCCTCATCCCCGACCGCGAACACATCGGTGGACGAGCTTCCCCAGAGCTCGTTGAGCACGCCGGCCTCGGGGATCGTGACCGGCGCCCAGCCGGTGCCGTCGAAATGCCGGATGGCGCCGGCCACGATGAAGTTGCCGTCGTCCTCGGTGACGGTGAACCCGGCCGCGAACACGTCCGAGCCGGAGCTGCCCCACACCGTCGTCAGGTTGAGCCCGGGCTCGTGGTAGACCGGCGTCCAGGTGGCGCCGTCGTAGTGCAGCACCGTGCCCTCGCTGGGGTCCGCGCGCTGGTCGAGCCCGACGGCGAAGACGTCGGTCGGGGAGCTGCCCCATACGTCGGCGAGACTGGGAAGCACCTCGCCGGGGACCGTCACGCGCTGCCACCTCGCGCCGTCGAAGTGGAAGATCAGCGAGGTGCCGAAGTTGCCGTCGAAGGTCGAGCCCACCGCGAAGACGTCGTCGCTCGAGTTCCCCCATACCGAGAAGAGCCCGATCGACTCGTCCGGACCGGCTTCGAAGCCGTCCTGGCTGGCCCACTCGGTGCCGTCGTAGTGCAGCACCCGGGCGTCGTCGTCGAAGAAGTCGAAGCCGACCGCCCAGGCGTCATCGGGCGCGTCGGACCAGGCGCCGCGCAGGCTCACGTCGCGGATCCGCCGCTGGAGGCTCCAGCCGGTGCCGTCGTTATGCAGGATCACCGATGCGATCTGGAAGCCGTTCTCGTCGTCGGTGTCGATCTCACCGACCGTGAACACGTCGGTGGCCGAGGTGCCCCAGACGTCGGCGAGGTCGGCCTCGCTGCCGCTCGCCATCGGCGTCCACTGTTCCACGCCGGACTGGCAGAACACCCCGAATTCCACGTCCACCACGGTGCCGGCGGCGACCGTGACGGTCTGGACGTCGCTCCCGGTGACCGCGCAGACGTCGGCGACCTCCAGCAGCCGCACCTGATGGTCGCCGACCGTGAGCGCCGTGAGCTCGAGGGTGTCGTCGGCGGCCACGGGCCGGGGGGCCTCTTCGTCGAGCACCACGGTGTAGCCGTCGGGGTCGGTCACGTTGCCGGTGGTGGTGACGATCACCCGGATGCCGCCGGCGGTCGCGCTGCACTCGACCGCGAAGAGCACCGCCACCGTGCCCTCGGCCTCGACGTTCACCGTCCGGCTGGACCCGTCGCCCCCGACCCGGCAATTGCCGGCCAGACCCGCGAGCTCCAGGTCGTGGCGCCCGGCGTCGACCGTGAGTGTCCGGGTGGCGGCACGGCTGATTGCGACGCCCTGCCGGCCGTCCAGGCTCAGGGTGTAGCCGTCGGGGTCGGGCTCCGGCCCGTCGGTCGTGACGGTGACGGCGATCTCCCCGGTCCGCGGCGCGACCATGTCGTCCCCCCGGCACCCCTGGCCGAGCAGGAGGACCCCGGCGAGGCCGAGGGAGCGGGAGGCGAGCCACGTGACGGCACGACGAGATCGCGACATTGTCTCAAGGTGCCTGCAGCCCCGCGTGGTCGCTGTGATTTGAGCCCGAAGACGGCCCGGCCCGCCCAGGGCCCGGTGACCCCGGTCACGGGAGCCGTGCGTCCCCGGTGCTACGATGTACATTTCCGCGACCCACATTGCGAGGCACTCCTATGGTACAGCGAAACGGCGGTGCGCGGACGGCCAGCCGGCCCAGCGCCAAACCCAAGATCGGCCAGCGAGGGAAGGAGATTCAGGAGTTCGGCAGCATCGCGCGACTCCCGATCGGCCTCGACGAGTCGGTCTGCGAGAGCAGCGCGGAGGCGCTGAACCAGACCCTCGCTGACACTATGACCTTACGGGACATGTACAAGAAGCACCACTGGCAGGTCACCGGGCACACGTTCTATCAGCTCCACTTGCTCTTCGACAAGCACTACGGCGAGCAGTCCGAGCTGGTGGATGTGATCGCCGAACGGATCCAGGTCCTGGGCGGGATCAGTGTGGCCATGGCCGCCGACGTCGCGGAGGAAACCAGGGTGCCGCGGCCGCCACGCGGGCGCGAAGAGGTCCCCGTGCAGATCTCCCGGCTGCTCGAGGCGCACGAGCTGATCCTGACCCAGGCCCGCGCGGCGGCCAAGGAGGCCGATGAGGCGGGCGACGATGGGACCAACGACCTCCTCGTGAGCAACGTCGTCCGCACCAACGAGATGCAGGTCTGGTTCCTGGCGGAGCACCTGGTCGATACGCCGGCGGTGGACGCCGACTAGGCGGGGACACCGAAGGCCGGGCCGGATTGGCCCGGCCGGCCAAGCGAGACCGATCAGGACCGCTCACTTAGATTCCCGGTTCGTGCTCCCCCTTTCTCGACGGGACTGGCTCGCCGCCGCCGCCTCATCGCTGGCGGGTGCCCTGCTGCCCGGCACCGGCCGTGCCCTCACCCGGGACCCGGGGCGCCGCCGGCTGGAGCACTGGGTCTCCGCCCTCCGGGCGGAGCACCTCGCGGGTCCCAGCGCTCCATTGGGCACGGCCGCCGCCCGGGTGGGCCGCCTCGCCGCCGGCACGCCGTACCAACCCGGCACTCTGGACGTCTACCTGCGCGACGGCGGCAGCCCCCGGACGCGGGAGCCGCTGACTCTCGCCCTCAGCCATTTCGATTGCGTGACTCTGGTAGAATCGTGCCTGGCGGTGGCGCGCACCTCGCCCGGAGCTCGGTCACCGACCTGGGAGCGTTTCGGTCACGAGATCGAACGGATGCGCTACCGGGGTGGCGAGCGGGGAGCCTATGCCACCCGCCTGCACTACTTCTCGGAGTGGATCTCGGATGGGGCTTCGCGGGGGTTGGTGCGCGACCTGGGCGGCGAGCTCGGCGGGAGCGAGGACGCCCGGCCGCTGCGGTTCATGACCGAGCACCGGGCCAGCTATCCGGCGCTCGCCGATGACACGGTGGCCGCGGAGATTGCGGCCATCGAGCGGGGGCTCGACGGCCGGCCACGACGGGTGATTCCGACCGACCGGATCGCGAGCGTGGCGGGCCGGATCGAGACCGGCGACGTGCTCGCCTTCGCCACC
>Ga0310810_10007157_pt1 | contig 12698 bp, 12 predicted proteins | sample NCmetagenome_FD_207641 | JGI IMG/M metagenome (GOLD analysis project Ga0310810, IMG submission 207641) | Soil microbial communities from experimental microcosm in Duke University, North Carolina, United States - NC | ecosystem: Engineered > Artificial ecosystem > Soil microcosm > Unclassified ... | reverse complement strand
GAGACTTCCTCCGGCTTGAGCGACATCCGCACGCGCTCGTCGATGCCTTCGTAATGCCCGCACAGAATAATGAGCCGGCGCGAATCCGAGGCCAATTCCTGCGCATACGCCTGCGTGAACGGACGGCCCTGCGGCGAAGGAAACAGGACACGAAGGCGTTCCCCCCGTTGTTCATACGGTCGACGGATCTCATCCACCGCTCGCAGAATCGGCTCGGCCTTCATCACCATGCCGGCGCCTCCGCCATAAGGCACGTCATCGGCGACCTTGTGCTTGTCCTGAGTATAATCTCGCAGGTTGTGCACGGTGACTTCCAACAGACCTTTTTCGCGGGCTCGCTTGAGCATGCTGCTCTCCAGTACAGGCGTCACCATTTCCGGAAACAGCGTGATCACATCGCACCGCAGCATGTCAGGCCTCGATCAGTCCTTCAATACTCCGCACGGTCATTCGCCCTTGAGCGACATCAACAGAGCGAACAAACTCCTTGACCGCAGGAATCAGCACTTCTCGACCGTTCTGCTTCACGACGAACACAGGATGGGCGGGCAGTTCCAAAATTGTTTCGAGGCTCCCGAGTTCATGACCTGCTTCGTCCATCACTGCCATCCCGATGAGGTCGCATTCGTACCAGACGTTGAGCTCGAACTCGGGCGTCGACGGGGCAAGGCGCGGCACTTGCAGTAAGGCGCCGCGCAACATCGCGGCGTCTTCCGGCGTCGTGACCCCCTCGAACTCGACGATGTATGAAGGTCCGGCTCGTCGCACGTGCCTGACCGCTCGTTCAACCGCTTGCCCTCCCGGAGCCGCGACGCGGACCGCTGTCAACTGCTCGAAACGCCCAGGTCGGTCGGTCAGCGATCTAACTTTGACCGCCCCATGTACCCCGAACGGCCGGTCGATCCTCCCGATGGTCACCATTTCGGGAAACATCGTCATGAATCAGGCCTTCTTCTTGGCCGCCTTTTCCGTCTCAAACTGTTTCCATACTCCCGAACGTCGGAGCAGGGTTTTCACGGTCACCGTCGGTTGTGCCCCCTGATGGAGCCAGGTAAGCACCCGTTCCTGCTTGAGTTCAGGAAGTCCCGCATCTTTCAACGGGTCAAAAATCCCTAAAATTTCGAGGAAGCGGCCGTCGCGCGGCTTTCGTGAATCCGCCGCTACCACGCGGTAAATCGGTCGCTTATGTCGTCCGGTTCTCGTCAATCTCAAATGAACGGCCACTGTCTATCCTCCTTCATGAGCTGCCTCCAGCGGTCTGTTGTCGGCAGCGTGATTCACTGTTCGTTTGCCCTCGCCGCACACAATGCTGCCGGCGAGCCCGACATTACATTGAACGCAGCAGCTGCGCCAGCTGGTGGCGTCCGCCTGCGCCGGTCATGACCTTCGCAATTTTCCGAGCGGAGAGGAACTGCTTGATGAGCCTGTTGACCTCCATAACACTCGCTCCGCTTCCACGCGCGATGCGTTTTTTCCGGCTCCCGTTGATGACAGTATGGTCGCGACGCTCCCGCATGGTCATCGAGTCGATCATCGCCATGACTCGCTTCAGCTCGCGCTCAGGCACCTGCCCTTCCATGGCGCCTTTTAATTTCTGACCGCCGGGAAGCATGCTCAGGATTTGGTCCAAAGAGCCCAGTTTGTTGACTTGTCCGAGTTGTGCACGAAAATCTTCGAGCGTGAACGTATTCGTGCTGAGCCGCTTCTGTGCTTCTTCCGCCTGTTCGCGTGTGAACGTCTCCTGAGCCTTTTCGATCAGCGACAGCACATCACCCATCCCGAGGATGCGGGAAGCCATTCGGTCGGGATGAAACAATTCCAACGCGTCAAGTTTTTCACCGATCCCGAGAAACTTGACCGGTTTGCCCGTGACAGCCCTGATGGAAAGCAGCGCCCCGCCTCGTGCATCGCCTTCCACTTTCGTCAGAACGATGCCAGTGAGCCCGACACGCTGATCGAACTGAGCGGCCATCGTGACGGCATCTTGACCGGTCATGGCATCTGCGACGAGCAAGACCTCATTCGGCGTCACCGCTGACTTAACGGCAGCCAGTTCGTTCATGAGTTCGTCATCGACGTGCAGACGGCCGCCGGTATCGAGTACGACCACATCAAACCCCTGCGACCGACCGCGCTCGACACCGGCTTGGCAGACGCGGACCACGTCCTGTGCCGTCGTCCCCGGCTGCTCCTGCCGGTGAACATCGACATCCAAACTGCGTCCGATACTGGAAAGCTGGTCTGCAGCGGCGGGGCGGCGGGGGTCGGCGGCGACAAGCAGAACACGCTTCCCCTGCTGCTTGAAGAACCTGGCAAGTTTGCCACAAGAAGTTGTTTTTCCTGATCCTTGAAGGCCGACCATCATGAGAACAGTGGGAGGGACGGGGGCGAGGGAAAGCCCCGCTCGGTCCTGACCCATCATCGACCGCAGTTCGTCCCAGACCACCTTTACAACTTGGTGACCGGGTGTCAGGCTCTGCAGCACTTCTTGCCCTATCGCTTTTTCGCGGACACGCTCCACGAAGTCTTTGACAATCTTAAAGTTTACGTCTGCTTCTAAAAGCGCAAGACGGACCTCCTTTAACGCTTCGGCGATGTTTTCCTCAGTGAGGACACCGGTTCCGCGAAGTTTTTTCAGAATGTTTTCGAATTTCTCGCTGAGTGCTTCCAGCATGGCTGTTATGCAGAAAAAGGAATCGAATCCTTAGCTCGGGAGCCTGTTCGTATTGCCGTAAGGATTTATCAGAGCCGAGAACAATGCAGAGGCCTGTGCATCATTCGCCGCAGGCGAAGGGCAGTTTCGAACAGGCTCCTAACTTCGATCGCCTCGAAAAATCTAGCAAAAGAGCACCGGGCAGTCTAATGGAGCCTCCCAGAGATGTCAAGGCGCAGAAGCGCCATTCTGGTTGACAGGTGGCACCTCGTTCGATATCGTCGTCCTCGAAGAATCAGTGAGTCCGATCAACAGCTTAAGAGGCCGTCGACGTGAGAAAATCGCCATGGTTGCTGCTGGTGTTCCTGCTCATCGGCGGGTTACTTGGCGGTATCCTTGGTGAAATTCTAAGAGTGATGGCCCCGCAAGGCACGATTCAAAACGTCTTTGCTACGAATTTTACACCGGGAATCAGCCCTCCACTGACCATCGATCTCATTCTTCTCAAGCTCACGCTGGGATTCAGCTTCAAGATCAGCTTGTTGAGCATCCTCGGCATGCTTCTCGGTATCTATCTGTATAAAAACGTCTAGCGTCGTTAGCCGCCCGGTTTCAACTCAAGCTCCCGCAATCTTAACGCGCGGATCTTGTTGCGGATCGCCGCGGCCCGCTCGAACTCCAGTTCCTTTGCCGCAGCTTTCATCTCCAACTCGAGGCGTCGGATCTGTTGTTCGACGGCTTCATCGTCTTCCGAATACTGGGCGGGTGACTCTGCGGCCAGCATCAGCTGTTCTGGTTCGGCATAGGCTTCCGCATACTCGAGCTTCAAGACGGCTTTCTGAATGCTCATCGGTACAATGCCATGCGCCTCGTTGAACGCGGCCTGAATACCGCGTCGTCGCGCCGTCTCGCTCATGGCCCGTTGCATGGAGTCAGTGACGGCATCTCCGTAAAACAACACCCGGCCAAGGACGTTCCTGGCAGCGCGACCGGCCGTTTGAATGAGCGAGCGATGCGAGCGGAGGTACCCTTCCTTGTCCGCATCCAGAATGGCGACCAGCGTGACTTCCGGGAGATCGAGTCCCTCGCGGAGAAGATTGATGCCGATTAACACGTCGAATTGACCGAGCCGAAGGTCGCGGATGATCTCCGCCCGTTCCAGCGTCTTGATGTCGGCATGCAGATACCGCACTCTCACGCCCAACTCATGATAGTACTCGCACAAGTCCTCGGCCATGCGCTTGGTAAGCGTCGTCACCAATACCCGTCCGCCCCGCGCGATTTCTATCCGGATTTCGCCGAGCAGATGATCGACTTGCCCTTTGGCAGGCTGCACTTCGATCACCGGATCCAGGAGACCGGTCGGCCGGATAATTTGTTCAACCACTGTTCCGCCGGTGTGCTCCAATTCATAGGGACCCGGCGTGGCGGACACATAGATCACCTGGTTCGTACACCGTTCGAATTCGTGAAACTTGAGTGGACGATTATCGACCGCGGCCGGAAGGCGGAACCCGTAATCCACCAGTGTCCGTTTGCGGGAGTAATCGCCTTCGTACATTCCGCCCACTTGCGGAATGGTCGCGTGCGATTCGTCGACGATGAGAAGGTAATCCTTCGGAAAGTAATCGATGAGCGTCGGTGGCGGTTCGCCGGGGGCGCGCCCGCTGAGGTGTCGTGAGTAGTTTTCGATCCCGTGGCAATACCCCATTGCCCGGATCATCTCCAGATCGAACTTTGTGCGCTGGGCGAGGCGTTGAGCCTCCAACAGATGATTGTTCTTCTTGAAGAAGGCGATGCGCTCGTCCAATTCATCCTCGATCCCCGTGATCGCACGTTCATAACGGTCAGGCGCGATGAGATAGTGAGTATTCGGGTAGACGGCGATTTTGGGCAGTTTCCTGATCGGTTTTCCCGTCAAGGGATCGATTTCATGGATCGCGTCAACCATATCGCCGAACAGCTCGATGCGAACGGAGAGGGCCTCATTCGAGGCGGGAAAAATTTCGATGACATCACCCCGCGCGCGGAACGTCCCGCGATGGAAATCGATATCATTGCGCGCGTACTGGATGTCGACCAGCTTGGCAAGAATTTGCTCACGGCGGATCTCCATCCCTTCTTCGAGATACACCACCATGCCGTGATACACCTCGGGAGAGCCGAGACCGTAAATGCAGGACACCGATGACACGATCAGGACGTCATTGCGCTGAAGCAACGAGGTCGTCGCCGCGTGGCGCATCTGATCGATCGCGTCGTTGATCGACGAATCCTTTGCAATGTATGTGTCGGTCTGTGGGATGTACGCTTCCGGCTGGTAATAGTCGTAGTAGCTGATGAAATACTCCACCGCATTGTGCGGGAAGAACTGCTTGAACTCCTGGTAAAGCTGACCGGCGAGAGTCTTGTTGTGCACGAGGACCAGCGTGGGCTTCTGCACCCGCACGATCACGTTGGCCATCGTAAAGGTCTTGCCGGACCCGGTAACGCCGAGGAGCGCCTGATGTTTGCGACCTTCCTCGAGCCCAGCGACCAAGGCATCAATGGCCGGGCCTTGATCTCCGGTGGGCTTATATGGAGCTTCCAGTTGAAACGGTGGCATGAGGCATCCTATAGGCTGTTACTGTACCATGAGGGGAACGAATCTTGGAGAGTGCATCACGACCGACCGCTTGTCGATCGTGATGCCGGATGACCCGTGGTCTGGAGGTTTCAGCGCCCGAACCGTCGTGGCTTATCGGAACGAAATGCGGGCCGGTGGTCTCTTACGATCCCGTTGCGAGCCTCGTGGAGCACCGGAGACGCATGATGGTTGTGACGGCGCTGAGGGGGACGACGCGCAGGCCGCTCCTCCGCAATCGCAACTGCCGTGGGGAGTGTTGCCAAGACCGGAAGCGACAGCTTCGTCGTCTGGATCCTCAGCTGCCGAACCATCCGAAGATATTCCCGTTCTTCCGCCTGAGATAAAATCAGAAAGGTGGAGCCTTCCTTTTCGGCACGACCTGTCCGGCCAGCGCGATGAACGTATGAGTTCGGATTGACTGGCAACTCATAGTGAATGACCTGCGCGACATCCGGAATATCGAGCCCCCGGGCCGCCACGTCGGTGGCAACCAGGGACGTCAGTCGTCCCGCCCGAAATGCGCCAAGCGTCCGTTCCCGCTGGGCTTGGCTGTGATTGCCGGTGATCGCACCGACTGAGGCTGATTCTCCGCCGAGCTTGGAGGCCAATCGCCGGACTTTGTATTTCTGATCGCAGAAAATCATCGACCGCTCGCCAGCCTTCACGGCCTGCAACAGCGTGTGCACGAGCTGTGCGCGCGAGTGCTCAGCCGGCACTACATAGTAGGCATGGGTGATGGTCGTCGGACTGCTGATCCCCGGATCGACGGAAATCTTGGCCGGATTCCGCAGCATGGTCCCGGCGAGCTGCTGGATCTCAGCGGAGAAGGTGGCGGAGAACAGCAACGTCTGCCGCTCGGACGACAGCAGGCCAAGGATCCGCTGAATATCACGGAGAAATCCGCGATCCAACATCTGATCCGCCTCGTCCATCACCAGACACGTCACTGCGCCAAGATACAAGTGGCCGGAGCCTGCTAGGTCCAGCAGCCTACCCGGCGTCCCGACGACGACCTTAGGCGCATGCCGAAGTGCGCGGTAATGCCGCTCGATCGGCGTCCCGCCGTAGACGGCCAGTGATGTGACAGCCGGCGGCGCATATTTTCGTAGTTCCGTATCGATCTGAAGCGCCAACTCTCTCGTCGGAGCGAGAATCAAAAACTCGGGTCCTCGTTTTCCTGAACCGACTGATGTGAAAGGCGGCGTGCCTTCGCTTAAGACCTGGCGCAACGCTCGGTCGATCATCGGCAGCAGAAAGGCCAGGGTTTTTCCGCTCCCCGTTTTGGCCTGCGCCATGACGTCCCGCCCGGCAAGAGCAGGCGGAATAGCCGCCTCCTGAATCGGCGAAGGGGACGTAATCCCAGCTTGCAGCAATCGCTGGGCAAGAAACGGGGGCAAACTCATCTGAGCAAACATAGACATTAACACTCCTTGTGTGGATCAACTTCCTGGACTGCAAGACGGCCGTTCATCCGGCCGGAAACGCATCGGATAGATGGGCAATTCTAGGAAGGATATTAGCGGGGCTGCCCGTTTGGCAGCCCCGACGTGAAAAACAACGGCTCGTGCTTAGTGCCGGCCGCCACCGAACCCGCCGCGGCCTCCGCCGCCTGAGCGTGGTTCCTGCGGACGCGCTTCGTTGACAGTCAACGTGCGGCCGCCCAGTTGGGTACCGTTCAAGGCGGTAATCGCCGCCTGAGCCTCAGAATCCCCGGACATTTCCACGAAGCCGAAGCCTCGTGATTGACCGGTGAACTTATCAGTGATGATTCGGGCTGACGCCACCGACCCATGCGCAGCGAACAGATCGCTCAGTTGCTGCTCGGTTGTGGAATACGGCAAACCCCCAACATAAATCTTCGAACCCATTGGGTTCCTCCTTTGAGAAATTGGTGTTGTCTTGGACTCGAGAAGAGGTGAGGAAGGAATGGGCCGAAGACGCAAACACGATGGCGACTCAGGTCTGGCTTCCGATCAGATCCCCGGGCAGAACCAAAACAACATCAAGTAACAAGCCTTGTCACTTTCTACTGCACCACCACCAGGCCTTTCGCGGTGGTACACGGATGCACTGTAGCGCACGAACGCAACAAATGCAAGTCGGAACGAGAAAGAAGGATTCAGTACGCCGCTGGATTGGAGGTCGGCCGCTGAGAAAACAACGGCACGGCATGCAAGCTGTCGAAATGCAAAGGAGATTGTCCTCGAACGACCAGACCCACTTCACCCAATCCAAGCGTTTGATCCTGTACGGACAGCATGAGCCGGCCATCGAAAAATACCTCGATGACATCCTTGCTGATGATCGTATCGCGATTCATCCGTAGCGAATGCCACTCTACCGGGTTCGGCGTAACGGCCGTTTCGCCCAACACCGTCACTTGGTCATCGAGAACGCGTAAGACCTCCAGCTTCTTGGCTGCCAGATCGACGATCGCTGCATAAAAATGTCGTTCGTCCTTGAGGCCAATGACGATCCCACCCTGCCCGACGGCGCCCTCTTCGGGATAGCGGAGCCGAACTGATACATCCGGATATTCGTACTGAAGTTTTTCAGCGACCAGCAGTTGATAACAGGTGCTCGTTTGGCAGGTCGATTCGCCCTTGAGGACATTGGGCGGCGATGGGGCATCCTTCTCCGGCGCAACGGTCCACACAGGAGCACCGTCCCCGCCGACGACGAACTTCGAAAATCCTGACAGAGCGTCTTCGGCAGTCTGCTGATCGAACGTCCAGCGATGAAATAGTCCGCCGAGAGCCTGCTGTTTGAAATTGGCCTGTTTCTCGGCGGAGCTTTCCATTTGTATGGCCGACACAGACGCCGCCGGCAGGCCGCTCTGAGCGAGCAGAAGGGCGAGCAAGAACCACGTTCGGTCCATGCTCCTGCTCATTTCCGTCGTTCCTTCGGCCGCGCTGTCTTCAGATCGATGATCTCGTGCTGAAGGCGGTCCCGCTCGGTGAGGATTTTTTTTCGCCGGCGCCAGCGGTCCAACGTCCACCAGCGCAACTTATCTTGAAATGTCACGCGCGGCACGGGGGAGCTGCCTCCAGGCGCATGCTGGAAATCATACCCTTGATGCCGCTCGCGATTGGCGAAAAACCTGCGGTAGAGATGATCGTACATTCCGCGGAAGGCGTCGCCTGTCGCCATCGTGCTTCCTTACAGCATCTCCTCGAGCTGCAGCGGTTCCGTCGCGGGCGGCGAGCAGGTCTGTCGATGGCATACATAGGCGGTCGGATGGCCTCCGATCGTTCTTTTGCCTTGCATCAGCGGCAAATCGCCCAGGCCGGTAGAAGCGGCCTCCTCGACAGTCAGCACGACTCGATTGGGAACATAGCGTTGTTGCACCATCGTGAGCATCGCTTGCGTGACGGAATGTTCGCGCGGTCCTACAATGACGATTTCTTTCGACCCTGCCAGCCACCAATCCAACATACAGAGCAGCGCCGCAGAACTGTACGGATTCTGCTCCATCACCGTTTGAAAGACCTTGAGGATACGGCTGGCCCGCTCATAATACCGCTCCTCGCCTGTGAAAGAGAAGAGCCTCAACAGGACCGACGCCGACAAGGCATTGCCGGACGGAACCGCCCCGTCGGTACAGGTCTTCATTCGCTCGAGCAGCCGCTCATGATCATGGCTGGTGAAAAAGCAGCCGCCTCCGTTATCGTCCCAAAAGTGCGACAGCAGGCTCTCTGTCACCAGACAAGCCTGATCAAGATACCAACGATGCGCCGTCGCCTCAAACGCGTCGAGCAGCGCCGTCGCAAGCCAGGCTGCATCGTCCAAATACCCATTCAGGCGCCCTTGGCCCCCGGCCACAGTGCGGAAGACGCGCCCATGGGCGCACGCATAGTCCAAGAGAAACGTGAGCGCCTTCTCCGCAGCCGCGCGATAGGCGGAGACGCCGAAGGTGGCCGCAGCATCGAACAGCGCGGAGATCATCATCGCATTCCAGCATGTCAGAATGTTCTCGTCGCGCTGCGGCTTCATACGTTTATCGCGAACCGCCAGCAGCTTTCTTCGGGCGGCTTTCACGACGGATTCTTCGGGTCCCCCTTCTTCGGCCGGCTCACCTCCTCCGAGGCGGTGCAGGACGTTCTTCCCTTCAAAATTTCCCTCAGGAGTGACGCCATAGCGCCTGCAGAATTCGCCGCCGAGGTCTCGTCCAAGCACGGCCTCGATTTCGTCCGGCGTCCAGACAAAATACGCACCTTCCCTTCCCTCGCTCTCGCTGTCCTGCGCGGCAAAAAAAGCTCCGTCCGGATGCGTCATTTCCCGCCGTACATACTCGAGCGTCTCCTCCACGACCTCACGAAAGCAGTCTTCCTTCGTCAGACGCCATCCGTCGAGGTACAGACGCACCAACTGGGCGTTGTCATACAGCATCTTTTCGAAATGCGGGATCTGCCATTCGACATCGACGGCATACCGATGAAATCCCCCTCCCACGTGATCATAGATGCCGCCTCTTGCCATCGTCCGGAGCTGTTGTAAGACCTTTTCTCGAAGGGATGCATCGGGCTTTCTGACCGACTGCCGCAGCATCACATTCAGTGGAGGCACCGCGGGAAATTTCTGACTGTCGCCGAATCCGCCATGCACTGGATCAAACCACCGAGCCAACTCCGCAGCGGCCCGGTCCAGAAGCTGGTCGTTCAATGGCTCCCCCGAGCGCTTAGGCGTCGCGACTTTATGCAAGCCTGCCTTGACCCGCTCGACGTTCTTGCGCACCTCGTCCGGGTGATGACCATACGCTTCGATGACGCCTCGCAGGACGTCGGGAAAGGCTGGCAAGGAGTGGCGCGGCACAGGTGGGAAGTAGGTTCCTCCGTAGAATGGTTCCTGATTCGGCGTCAGGAACATGGTCAGCGGCCAGCCTCCGCTTCGTCCGGTGAACACCTGCGCTGACTTTTGATAGATATCGTCAAGATCAGGACGCTCTTCGCGATCAACCTTTATATTAATGAAGTGGCGGTTCATCAGCGCCGCAATCTCGGTGTTCTCAAAGGACTCGCGTGCCATTACATGACACCAGTGACAGGCCGAGTAACCGATAGACAACAAGATCGGCTTGTTTTCGGATTCGGCTCGCGATAAGGCTTGCGGACCCCATGGATACCACTCCACGGGATTCTCGGCATGCTGCTTGAGATAAGGGCTGGATTCAGCACCCAGACGGTTATGAACGCGGTCGGTCGATGAGCGATCCACAGAAGATCCTCCGGTCGGCGGGGCTCATCGTATCCTGCTGTCGACGGCCCTGCAACGAATCTCACAGTCCATGCTATAGTGCCGGCCGAATCGTATGACACGCTATGTACCAATTTGTTTGATGTGCTTGCCCTTCCTCTATCCGCCATCTGCTGTGCTCGCCGGTACTTCCGTGGAATCAAGCCTCTCCGGCACTGGCGGGCTTTCTGCAGCGCTGGAACAAATCTCGACCGAGCGGATGCTGGCCGATATCCGGACGTTGAGCGGACCGGTCTACGGGGGACGGCTCACCGGCAGCCGGCAAGACGAAGCCTCAGCGACCTTCATCGCCAACCGGTTCAGCGAACTACGGCTCCATCGCTCTCCCGCCCTTCCACCGGAGAACCGAACAAATCCATTGCCACAGCGAGAATGGAAGCAAACAGCGCCGATGCCCGCGCGAACCATCGACGGACAGCCTGTGGTGGAGCTTGTTACACCGCAGCAGCGCCATCCGCTTCAGAACGGCTCGCAGTTTCTGCCCCTCCTTGATTCCCCGTCCGCCGACATCCGAGGTCCCGTAGTGTTCGTCGGCTATGGCATCGTCGATCCGTCATCCGGGATCGACGACTATGCCGACATGGATGTACGCAACGCTGTCGTCCTCTTTCTCCGCGGAAAACCGGAGACCTATGCAAGATCCGTCACACATGCCGACAAGGAACGTCTCGCCAAGCAGCGGGGCGCTGTCGGCTACCTGACGGCCACAGGACCGATGTTAAGCGCGTATGAGCAACGCCGCGGCATCACGGGAAAGCCCAGCGCCTACTACTCTTCGACTGCAAACGATGACCAACTGCCTGGAGCATGGATCAGCACCGAAACCGCAGAGTGGATTCTGACGCAAGCCACGGCGGAAGGCGCCACCCTGCGTAGCATTCAAGAGATGCTGAACCGTCCAGGCCCCTCACGCTCGGTTCGGACCGACGTAGGCGCGGAAATGAAATGGAGCAGCCGGATCGAAACAGGAACGCTGTTCAACGTCATATCCGTGATCCGCGGCTACGCGCCGAACAACGATGAGGCAGTGCTCATCGGCGCTCATCGCGATCACTTTGGGCAACAGGCCGGCCTCTTGTTTGCTGGAGCTGACGACAACGCCTCGGGCACCGCCGTGCTCTTGGAAGTCGCCCGGGTCTTCGCGCTCGCTCCGGCAGCGCCGAAACGTTCAGTGCTCTTTCTCTCGTTTAGCGGGGAGGAGCAAGGATTGCTAGGATCAAAGCTCTATGTGTCGCAGCCGATCGTGGCGCTAGCCAAAACGATCGCGATGATCAACGTCGACCATGCCGGGGCGGGTAATGGACGGTTAACGGTAGGAGTGACAGGGTTGGAGAAGAGCAGCGTACAGCACAGCGGCGAACTGGCCGGTCTCCCAGACAAGCTCGACGTGTTCGGCTATTTTCCGGGCGGCGACCATGTCCCCTTCAAGGAAGCGGGAGTCCCGACGGTGGCCGTCGTGAGCGGGGGCATACATCCGCATTTTCATCAGCCGAGCGATACGGCCGAGACGATCGACCCGGACATTCTGCGGTCTGTGGCTCGCTACGTGCTGGCACTCACGTGGCAGCTGGCCAATGAAACACCCTGAATCGTTGTCGGCGACCTGTGTAACCGAGCAAGCGGATTTCGCGACTATGGAATGTCGTCGAGAAGCGTGGATTGGATATCCACTAGCGGAGGGGTCGCTCGCGGGGGACCGGGCAACACGGTTGCATTTCCCGGTTGATTGGCTCCTTGGATGAGTCCGATCGAAAGTTGCGGACCGAGCGTCGTAACGGCCCCGCTCCAGGCTTGCCCGGTGGTGGGGTTACGGAAGTTGTAGGATTCGAAGTTGAGCCCGGGCGTATACAGAAATCCCTGCGTCCCCTGCCTGTCCACATACAAACTGGCCGGCCCGGTCAGATTGAAAAGCGGAGCCACACTTCCGTCAAATGAGCGCACGCTTGAAATGGTCTGCTGCGCACTCGCTGATGCGTCGGGCCAGATCCACAAAGAGCAGAGAACCATCACGCCAATCAGGTGGCACCCGAGTCTCATCCCGGGAAGTTCATGACAGACTTGCATGAAGTCATTATAGTATGGGGGGATTCTCCTGTCGACCAGAAAGGGGGGATTATGGATCGAATCGCTGGACCGACCGTTTGCGCCCTACTTCTCGCTTTCGGC
>Ga0310810_10007156_pt1 | contig 12698 bp, 10 predicted proteins | sample NCmetagenome_FD_207641 | JGI IMG/M metagenome (GOLD analysis project Ga0310810, IMG submission 207641) | Soil microbial communities from experimental microcosm in Duke University, North Carolina, United States - NC | ecosystem: Engineered > Artificial ecosystem > Soil microcosm > Unclassified ... | reverse complement strand
GCCGGCGTCGTCCTCGATCGACGCCGACGACCGCACCGCGTAGCGCGCCCAGGGTTCGGGGACCAGCGTGTCGATCTCACGCGCGAGCGTCGACGCGAAACCCGCCGGCCACGGCGCCGCCGCCAGCGCGCGCGCCGCGCCCTCGACCGTCGTCAGCGCGCCCGGCGTGTTCAGCGTCGACGGAAGCTTGGGTCCGTCCGCGCGCAACGTCGCGAACAGATCGGTCGTCACGACGATCGCCTTGGGCACAGTCAGACCCGCGTCCGCGAGCCGCAGCAGCGACCTCGCTTTACCGCCGATCTTCTGCAGAGGCGCTCCAGGTGCCAGCCGAATGCAGAACGTCATTGATGTCGGCTCGCTCATGATAGGGTCGCGCCCCGAAGAAGGAAGATGGGCGTCAAGGGACCCTTGCTCTCGGGTGCGCTCGGCAGCGCGCCGACTCTCGCGGCTGTGTTGCGCTGGACGGAAGGACGCGCTCCCGTCGTGGTGATCGGCCCGCCGTGGCTGGGTGACGCGATCGCGACCACCGGCCGCGCGCTGGTGCTCGTCGAGCCCGAGCTGCGTCCGGTCGCGCTGCGCGCGCGCCGCCGCGCCCACAAGCAGAGCCGCGCGCTGGACGTCGCCCTCGCGGCCGCCGAGCTTCCGCTCGGCCGTTCGGTTCTGTCCGCGCTGGTGGTCGAGAACGTCGGCGGGCTGAAAGAGGACGAAGCGGTCCGCTGGCTGGCCGCGCTGGTGCCTTGCCTCCGTCCGGGCGGGCGGCTGATCGCGGCTGACGCCACCTCTAGCACCGCCGCCGCCGCGCGAGTCGCGGGCGCGTTCCTGTCCGCAGCGCTGACGGACATCGTGCAGGAGTGGCCGCGCGACGGGGCATTGCTGACCATTGGTGTCGCGCCGACGGCGTCCGTCATCGACGCGCGTTTCGCTGACGCGTTGTCGGCGGACGGATCCCGCGGGAACAGCGGGTAGATCGGCCGGCGACGCTGTCGGGGCCCGACGCGCATCAGCCGCAGCCTAACAGGAACCGGAGTTTTTCGGCGCTGTGTGGGTTTTTCTCCGACGCGTAGCAGGCCTCCGAATTCCGGTGGGCGAAGGAGAATGGGGTAGGCTCTTACAGACGACATGCTCTTGCGATGGAGCCTGGGTCTCGTCGTTTCGGTGCTGGCGCATCTTGGCGTCGTCGCCATCTGCTTGTTCCTGGGCGCGAGCAGCTTCAGCGGCCCGGTCGACGTCGAGATCGCGGGCGTAAACCTCGAAGAGATCAAGGATTTACCGCTGGGAGGCCCGCAGGCCGGCGAGGCCAGATCCGGCGCGTCGGCGCGCATGCGCAGCCGGGCGCCACAGGCCCCCGCCGAAGGGACGATGGCCGAAAGGCCGGGCAAGGACGAGAAGACCAGCGGCACCAAGCCCGGCGACGACGAGGCGGGGCCCGCGCCGACCAGCGACCTGGGGGCGTACGCGCCGCAGGGATCGCGGCTGACGGTGTTGATGCGTCGGCGATCTGCTGATGCGGCTCCCCGACGGGCAAGATTTCGTCAGGGGCACGGGACTCGACCTTTTCGGGGACCTCGACGCGTTGCTGGTCGCCACGCCCAATCCCCTCGACGCGTCGGTGACCTTCGTGGCGGTGCGGCACCGCCTGGACGACGCCAAGGTGCGCGCCGCCCTGACCGCGGGCGCGAAGGCGTCCGACTACACGCTGACCTGGCGGACGCAGGGCGGGCGGCCGATTGGCGAGCGGCACCCGCTGGAGGCGCGCCGGCGCTGGCGCGACGACCGGCTGATCGTCCTCGCGGCGCCCGGGCTGACGGTCGTGACGCCGCGTGCGTACCGCGCGCTGCTGCTCGCCCCCGCCGCATCGCCGGGCGAAAGCGGACCCACCGGCGGTGAAGGCGACGGGCCGGACGGCGGGGCGACCGCGCCGCCGGCGCTCAAGGGCGGCTGGGCCACGCTGCTCACCCGCATCGACGCCGAGGAGGGCTTGATGCCGGCCGACGGAGCGGTGATGGTGAACGCGGTCGACATCTTCAAATCGCGTGCGCCCTCGCCGGGCGAGCCGCCCGAGCTTTATGGCATGCCGATTCCGGCCGCGATCAACGGGGTCATCGGCATCGCAGACGCGCCCTACCTGGACGTGACCGCGGAGTTCAAGACCGAAGCGCCCGCGCAGCAATGGGAGACGCAGTGGCCGACGGTGCAGCGCAAACTGCGCACGCATCCGTTGCTGGTCCTGAGCGGTTTTTCCACGCTGGTGACGCGGGCGAAGCTGGAACGCGAAGGGCGGATCGTGCGCTTTCACCTGGCGGTATCGCACGACGAGACGCTGCGGCTGCTGACGATGGCGTCGCACTTCATGACCAGGCGCTACGGCGACAGCGACGGCCTCCCGCGGTAGCCGCGCGACGAAATCTGAAACCGCGCCGAGATCCATCGGCGCGGACGTGCGTCTGGGGCCGGGCACTCACGAGGAGGCCCGGTCATGGACGCGAACGCGAAGACGCCGAACACCCCGTCACCTTCACCTACACCCGCGACGAAGACGCCCCGGACGCCGCGCCGGATCGTCACCTACACCATCCTGGGCGGCGCCGTGCTGACGCTGATCGCGGTCCTGGGCGTGCAGCGTCAGAGTCGCGCGGTCGCGAGCCAACCCGGTCCGAAGCCGGTCGGTGTCATGCCGTTGCCGCGCGCCCCCGAGCCGCCGGACCCGCTGGCCCAGACGCCCGTCGCCGCGGCGCGGCCGCGGGTCGAGCTGGTGTTCGCGCTCGACACAACCGGGTCGATGAGCGGCCTGATCGAGGGCGCGAAGAAGAAGATCTGGAGCCTCGCTAGCTTCGTCGCGCAGGGGCAGCCGACGCCCGACCTGCGCGTCGGTTTGATCGCGTACCGCGACATCGGCGACGCGTACGTGACCAAGGTGTTCGACCTGGATCCAGATCTGGATCGCGTGTATCGCCGGCTGCGTAGCTTCCACGCCGAGGGCGGCGGTGACGGGCCCGAGCACGTCGCGCGCGCGCTTCACGAATCGGTTCACAAGATGTCGTGGAGCCAGGAGCAGTCGGTGGTGAAGGTCATCTACCTGGTGGGCGATGCGCCCCCGCACACCGACTACAACGACGGCTACGACTACCAGCGCGCGGCGCGCGCCGCCGCGGGCAACGGGATCCAGCTGCACACGATCCAGTGCGGCACCGACACGGCGGCCGAGAGCGCCTGGCGGAAGATCGCGTCGCTGGGTGGCGGTCAGTTCATGGCGATTCATCAGGACGGCGGCATGCTGGAAGAGCACACGCGCTACGACGACGAGCTGGCGCGCCTGCAGGACAAGCTGGGCGGGACGGCGATCGGGTACGGCGCGAAGGCGCCCGCGGTCGAGTCGGCGACGGCGGCGGCCGCGGCGGCGCCCGTGTGGGTCAAGGCGGCGCGCGCGGGCTACATGGCGAAGAACAAGAAGGCGGTCGGCGGCGAGGGCGACCTGGTCGAAGGCATCGCGAGCGGCGCGGTGAAGCTGGACGACGTGCAGGCGGATCTGCCCGCCGACATGAAGGCGATGGACAAGACGAAGCAGGCGGCCGTGATCGCGGAGAAGCAGAAGCAGCGCAACGAGATCAACAAGCGCATCGACGAGCTCAGCGTGCTGCGCAAGCGGGAGCTGGATGCGCGCGAGAAGGAAGCCGAGAAGAAGGGCGACGCAGCTGGCTTCGACGTCGCCGCCAAGCGGGCGCTGCGCAGCTCGGTGGCCGCGAAGCCCGCCGCCGGTCTGACCCTGGAGTAACGGTCATGAACACCAACTGGCGATTTCGAGACCATCGCGGGTTTCAGCACGACGCGATCGTCGTGATCGGAGCGGCGGCGGGCGTGGGCGCGCTGGCTTGGGCGCTGCCGCTGGCCGGTGCGGAGTGGTGGATGATGCTGGCGATCGGGCCGCTGCTGGCGCTGCTCGTGGCGCACGAGGGACGGCGGCGGCGGGCGACGCGCTGCTGGTGGGTCTGCTGGCGGGGCTCGCGGCGACATCGGCACTCGTGATCGCGCACGTCGAGCGCATCGCCGAGCCGCCGCTGGCGCGGGCGCTTGTCGAGGCGCGCGCGACGCTGGGCGGGACCGCGGTGGAGGAGCGCGCGCTGGCCGAGCGCGCGGCGATCGCGCACGACCGGATCGTCGACGGGCTGGGCGGCGACGCCGGTCCCGACGGCCGCCGGCTCGCGAAGCTGGCGGAGGACGTGACGCGCGAGGTGCTCGCGCTGGCGGTACGCTGCCGCAAGCTGCGCGCCGAGCTGGAGCGCATCGACGTCGGCGCCGTGCGCGAACGCGCCGGGCAGCTGACGGCGGCCGCGGCGGAGAGCGCCGACGAGGCCGCGCGCGCCGATTTGAGCCGCGCCGCACGCGCGGTGGTTGCCCTCGATGAGCGCGCGCAGGCGCTTTCGGGGGCGGCCACCCGCGTGCGGGCGCGGCTCGAGCTACAGGTGGCGATGCTGGAGGAGACCGCGCTGGCGGTCGCCGCGCGCCAGGCCAGTGAGGCGGTCGACCAGGCGGACGCGCTCGCGCCGCTCGCCGACCGCCTGCACGAGGCGGGTTGCGACCTGCACGACCAGGCGGAGGCGCTTGTCGAGGCCAGCATCCACTAGGTGCTGCGACGTTGGGCGGGGCACGCCGTCCGTTCGATCGGAGGTGACATTGGGTGCGTATCGAACGGACGGCGTGAAGGGGGGGCGGTCGACAGCGTACTTCCCGTTCGCCTTCGACGCGAGGTTGGTCGTCGGCGGTCGCTCCGAGCCGATCCGCTTCACCTGGCTGGAGGACGACCGGCCTGCCGCGGACTTTCCCGGTGGCCGCGTCGAAGCCGATGACTTCGAGGACCTGCTCGATCTACTGCCCGGCGGCGGCGTCCTGCACGTCGTGATCCCCGTTCGCGTCGGCGGCGCCGACGGAACGCTCGAGGATGCGCCGCTCGCGCTGACGATCGAGCGCGCGCCCGATCCGCGGGGCGGAAGGCTGACCCGCTACCGCGCGGAGCTGGTGTGGCGCCGCGAGCACCACGGCGCGGAAGCGACAGACGTTCTCGACGAGATCTTCGAGGAGCTCCGGCGCCAACTCTGGCCGCGCGGCTGGCTGCGCTGCTGCGCCGGTTGTCGCTGGTCCCGGTACATCGGCAGCGTGGGGTGGGGCGAGCTTTCGTGTCTCGTCAGCGGCGGATGGGAAGCGACCGACGAGCTCTATCACTGCGACGGGTACGCACCGCGCCTGCCTCGTTCGCCCGTCAGAACGCGTAGCCGACGGACGGCGTGAATCTCACTGGAACGGGTCGACCCAGACCTTCTTCGGGCCCGCCGGCGGCGGCGTGGGCGGCTTCTTCGCGCCCGGCGGCGCGTCGGCCGCGACCTCCTCCATCGTCGTGCGCAGCTTGCCGCCCGTGTCGTCGGCCTTCACGCCCGGCGGCCGCGCCCAGGGAATGTCCTGCAGCGACTGGCCCGCGGTCACCTCGGTCATGTAGCGCGCGAACATCGGCACGGTCAGCATGAACGCGGCGTCCTTCTGTCCCAGCGGGCGCTCGCGCAGGTCGTCGCCGATCCAGGTCGACGTCATCCAGCGCGACGTGTAGCCGATGAACCAGGTGTCCATGGTCGCGCTGGACGTCCCGGTCTTGCCTGCCGCCGGAAAGTTCGCGCTGCGGATCGACGGCGCGTGGCCGCGCGTGACCACGTGGCGCAGCAGGATCGACGTCAGGTGGGCGGTGCGCGGCGCGATGGCCGGCTGCACCGGCGCTTCCGCCGCGAGCGCGACAAGTCGATCCAGGCGCTCGGCGGGCGTTCCGAACGGATCGCCGGGCGCGCTGTGGTCCTCGATGGTGACGCCGTTGCGGTCGCGGATGCGCCGGATGTAGACCGGGTCGACGATGACGCCGTTCTTCGCGAACGCCGAGAACGCGCGCGTCAGCTCGTCGATGCGCGTGCACGACGCGCCCAGCGCCAGCGCCTGATCGGGGATGATCGGCGTCGTGATGCCGAGCCGCCGCGCCCACTTCTCGACCTCCTTGCCGCCCACCAGCTTGAACAGCTGCACCGAAGGGACGTTCTTCGACCAGATCAGCGCGTACTCCATCGTGACCTGGTACTCGACGGTGTTGTTGAGGTTGGTCGGCGTCCAGACCTCGCCGGTCACCGGGTCGACCTCGGCGCGCGGGACGTCGTTCAGCAGCGACGTGAAGCCGTACCCGCGATCCAGCGCCAGCGAGTAGTACATCGGCTTGTAGACCGATCCCGGCTGCCGGCAGGCCTGCGACACGCGGTTGAACTCCGATCGGTCGTAGTCGTCGCCACCGACCATCGCGACGACGTAGCCGGTGTCATGGTCGTAGCTGAAGATTGTCCCCTGTACGCGCGGTGTCTGCTCCAGCAGCAGCTCGACGGGTTTCGCAGCGGGGCGCTTCGGCGGCTGGCCACCCTTGCCGGGGCCGTTCTCGTCATAGGCCGGCAGCCACTGCACCTCGCTCTTCGCGTCGTAGGTCCAGTCGGCGTAGCGCCGCCGCTTCGACTGGTGCGCGTTCCTCACCCAGATGACGTCGCCGGGGTGCAGCACACCGACGGTCGACTCCAGCACGTTGCCGTTCCGCGCGTCCTTGGCGCTGTACGGCGTCGCCCACGTCAGCCCGGTCGACGGCAGCGTGTAGATTCCTTTGCCGACGCGCACGCGATACGAGCCGTTCGCCGCCGCGGCCTCGACGATGCCGAGGTACAGCCGCCCCTCGGCGGGCGGATCGCCGCCGTAGCGGGCGGCGATGCGCGCCCGGAACTCCTCGGCCGCCGGGCCCGCCAGGCGCGCCACCGGTCCGCGCCAGCCCTGCCGCTTGTCCAGCTTGCGCAGCGAGAAGTCGACGTTCTCCTGCGCGGACGCGTCGATCCACGGGACGACCGACGTCTCGATGTCCAGGCCGCCTTCGAGCAGCTTCTTCTCGCCGTAGCGGCGCGCGATGTCGCGCCGCACGTGCTCGGCGAAATAGGGCGACGTCGTGCGGAAGAAATCCGGCCGCTGGCGCACCACGACCGGGCGGGCGCGCCAGCGGTTCGCCTCGTCCTCGGTGAGGTAGCGGGCCGCGATCATCGTGCCCAGCACCTGATCGCGGCGCGCCCGCGCCGCCTCCAGGTTCGTGAGCGGCGAGAACCGCGACGGCGCCCGCGCCAGTCCCGCCAGCAGCGCCATCTCGCCCAGATCCAGATCGGCGACCGCCTTGTCGAAGTACCGCCGGGCCGCTGCCGCGACGCCGTACGAACCGTGACCCAGAAAGATCTGGTTGAGGTACAGCGTCAGGATGTCGCGCTTAGAGAAATGCCGTTCCAGGCGGCGCGCCAGGATCGCCTCGCGGATCTTTCGCTGCAGCGTGCGCTCGTTGGAGAGGAAGGACTTCGCCACCTGCTGCGTGATCGTCGAACCGCCTTGCGTGGTTCCGCCAGCGCGCAGGTTGGCGGTGAGCGCGCGGACGATGCCGCGGTAGTCGAGGCCCTGGTGCTCGTAGAAGCGGCGGTCCTCGGCGGCCAGGAACGCATGCACGAGGTCGGGTGGGAACTTTTCGAACGGGAGGATCTCGCGGCGCTCGGCGGCCAGCTCGGCCAGCGGCGTGCCGTCCCCCGCGCGCATCACGGTCGTGGTCGCCGCGACCTCGTGATAGGTCGCGATGTCGGGCAGCGTCGGCAGCGTCGCCGCGAAGTAGATGTAGGTGCCGATGCCCGCCAGCAGCAGGGCGCCCAGCGCGCACAGCACGCCGAAGGCGTAGAAGCGCAGCAGCCAGTAGAAGAAGCCGCCGTCCGAACGGTTCGTGACTTCGATGCCGTCCGGTTTTGGTCTTGGCACGACCTCGGTTTCGCGCCAGGAGGCGACCAGCTCGGGCGGGTGCGGATACTCTTCTTCAGGCGGGAGCGCAGGTGCCGACGGCGGCGGCAGGCGGGGCGGCACGGGCGGCGGGTGCGGCGCCCGCAACGCGCGCGGCGGGGGCAGCGCCGGCGCCGGGTTATCGGGGTCGGTGTCGGGGGCGTCGTCGTCCTCGGGCGCGCGCCCGCCCGTGGGCGCGTGCTGCCCCGTCGGGCGCCGTGCATCGGGCGGTAGAGGCGGCGGCTTCTTCGTCGCCATCGTTCGCGGACGCTAGCATACGCCGCGTCCGGAACGAATCATTGGACGCTGACCGGGCAATGATCGGAGACGCGGGCAAAATCGGGCGGCGCGTCGCGGACCGGGATCTCGCGGCAGGAGAGCTCGCGGCAGTACCCGTGCAGCGTGGCGCGGGCGGCCGGGAAGCCCGAGGTGACCGCGACATGGTCGAGCATGCTGGGCGTCAGCCGATCCTGCCGCGTGAAGTATTCCGAGCACGGCAGCTTTTCGGTGAGCAGCTTCATATCGGCGGCCGCCAGCTCGTCCTCGATGAAGCTGCGCTCGCCGTGCCGATCGTCGAGCCAGCCGGTCGAGTTGGTGTCGCCCAGGATCGCCGTCGGCACCGGGGTGGACTTCGCGATGGCGATGGCGCGGCGCCACTGGCTGCGGCGCTTCGACGCGAACTCCTCGTCGCCGAGCGCGGTCAGGTGCACGGCCAGCAGCGCGAAGCGGCGGCCGTCGGTGGCGGCGAAGCGCCCGAGCAGCCCGGGCCGGTCGCCGCGCGTGCACGCGCCTTCGCCGCGCGGATCCAGCTCGGCGTACTCCTGCAACGATTCGAGGCGCACGCGCTTCGCGTCGAACAGGAAGCCGACGCGCATGTTGCTGCCGCCGCCGCAGCGCGAGAGCGCCACCGTGTAGCGGCCGAGGCGTGACGCCAGCCGTTCGAGGACCGCGGGGTCTTCGATCTCCTGCACGGCGATCACGTCGGCGTCGAGCGCGCTCACCAGCTCGAGCAGGCGGTCGGTGTCCGTGTCCTTCTCTGCCGAGCCGAAGTTCTCGATGTTGAATGTTGCGATGTGCAGCGGTTCGTGGCTGCACGCGCAGGAGCGAATCGACAAGAATGCGCCCACGACGGCCGCGGCAACGATGATGTGGTTACGTCGCACGGCCCGAGGATACCTCCAGGCGCGCGTACAGCGCGACGAGCGGCGTGGCGGCGCGACCGATCCGCGCGACGACGTGGCGCTCGCGCGGGATCTGGATGCCGTGCGCGCTGGTGAAGTCGCGCCACAGGTGCGCGCCGCGGGCCATCCAGCCGACGATGTCCGCGACGTAATCGTGGCGGCGCAGCAGGCCGGTGTCGTCGAAGTAGAACGACTGGCGCCGGCTGTGTGTGTGCAGCGCCGCGGGTAGCTCGACGTCGACGCCCGTGAGCTCCTTCCCGTCGCAGCGCACGCGGCACATCCGCAAGGGCCGGCCTTCGCGGAGCGTGAACGGCAGGCTGTGATAGTGCGTCACCGCGTAGCCGAAGAAGTAGAGCGCGTCGGCCGGCGACCAGCGCCGCCACTTGCGCAGGCCGCGGAAGCTTCGCCGGTGATCGGCGTTCGCGGCGACGGCCGCGCCGTTCCCGTCGAGAAGCTGCACCGCCCCGGCGTCGAACACCCCGCGCTGGCCGATCGCCGGGTAGTCGTGGAACACAGCTCGGAATGCGCGCGGGTAGACGTCGATGCGGGAAGGTCGCGGGAACGTCCGGCCGACGCCCTTCATCGCAGGCACCAGGCCGGAGAGCGCGCGCATCTCCAGCGTCACGCGGTCCAGCGCCTCCCACGCGGCCCAGCCCCCGTGGCGCGCGACCGCGCGTTCGAGCAGCGCGCCGGCCTCGCCCGTCCAGGCGTCCGTCATCGGCGTGACGGGGTCAGCCGCCGGCGCTGCCATCGACTTGGACCCAGCCGCCGTCACCGCAGATCCAACCGGGCGGCGGGTTGCCGGTACAACCGCCACAACTTCGCGTGTCGGTTGCGCCTTGCGGACAGCCCCACGTTCCGTTGGCGCAGACCGGAGCCGTCCCCACGTCACCGCGGCAGCCGCCGAAGAGACAACCAAAACCCGCGGCGCTCGTGCACGCCGCGTCCGCGCCGCCGCCGTCGTGGTTGCTCGGCGGCTGCACGCAGCCCCCTCCCAGGCAGACGAGCGGTGGACAGCACGTCCCCGACGGCGAGCACGCCATGCCCTGTCCCGGGCACGACGGTCCGCCACTGCCACCCGTGCCGCCGTTACCACTGCCCCCGCCGGTACCGGCGCCGCTCCGGCCGCGGCATCGGCGCCGCCGCCGCCCTTTCCGCAGGCGAGCGCGGTCAGCAGCAGCACCAGCGCCATGCGTCGTTTCACCGGCCCCACGCCGCGAATCTACCGCGAATCGAGCGGCGCCGATGCAACCGGCGAAGAACCTTCTCTGTAAACGGGGGCATGAAGATCGACGCATTGACCGTCACCGACATCGACGTCGTCGCCGCACCGGCGCCGACGAAGGCGCCTCCCCCGAGCGTCGTCAGCTACTACCGCGAGACGACGAACGATTACCGGGCCTGGAGCCGGAACCTGAACATGCACTTCGGCTACTGGCGGCGCGGGCTGTCGCCGTTCGATCGCGAGGGCATGGTCGACGAGATGACCGCGCAGGTGCTGGCGCGGCTGGAACGCCTGTCGCGGCTGGCGGACCTGGGCTGCGGCGCGGGCGCGCCGGCGGCCTACGTGCTGCGCGCGCGACCGGCGCTGCGCCTCGACGGCGTCACGCTGCTGCCCGAGCAGGTCGAGCTCGCGCGCGCGGCGGCCCACCGCCACGGTATCGACGGGCGCGCCGCGTTTCACGTCATGGATTACACGGCGACGCGTTTTCCCGACGGCGCGTTCGACGGCGCGATGGCGATCGAGTCGAGCTGCCACGCGCCCGGCGGCGACAAGCGCGCCTTCGTTCGCGAGGCGGCGCGGCTGCTGGCGCCGGGCGGGCGCCTCGTCGTCGCCGACGGGTTCCTGAAGCGCGGCGGCCCGCTGCGCGGCTTCGCGCGCTGGGTGCTCGGTGCGATCGCGCGCAACTGGGCGGTGCCCGAATTCGCGCACCTCGGCGATTTCCGGCGCGCGCTCGCCGATGCCGGCTTCGTCGATGTCGTGGTCGAGGAGATCTCCTGGAACCTCGCCCCGTCGGTGCTGCACATCCCGATCGTCACCGCGCGCGTGCTGCTGAGCTACCTCTTCCGGCGCGACCTGCGCATCGGGCGCGTGCGCTGGGGACACGTGCTCGGCAGCGTGCTGGCGCCGCTGGCCGGCCTCCTGCGCCGCGACTTCGGCTACTACCTGATCTCGGCGCGCCGGCGCTGAGAGCAGATCGGCCCGCCCTCTTCGATTTGTGTATTCGCACGATTCCTGACGCAGGGGCGGGCCGTCGACATTCTCCGCGGCTGCAAACATAATGATCGGCCGTGTCGAAGCTCGCCTTCCGCGCTGCGGCGCTCGTTGTCGTTCTCGCCGCCGGTTGCAAGCGCGGGCCGGCGCCGCCCGCGTCACGGGTCGACGTCGCGGCCGCGATGCCGGCCGTGGTGGCGAACTTCCGGGGCATCATCGCGCTGCTCGCCGACGAGCCGGACGGCGACGACAGGCGCGCGCTCGTCGCGCGCTTGCTGTTCCAGGACAACGAGGAGCTGCTGGCGAGCCTCCACGACGCGGCGGCCGCGAGCGAACCGCTGCGGTCGGCGTTTCTCGACAAGCTCGAATCAGATCCGGCGCTGCGCGACGCGGACAAGCTCGCGTTCCGGGACGTGCTGGCCGAGCTGCCGGCGTCGCCGCGCGTGGAAAAAGATCGCGCCGCGCTCGACGCGATCCAGGCGCGCTACGACGCCGAGACGAAGAAGGTGTTCGGCCGGCTCCCGACCCGCGGCTTCATCGATCGGCGCGAGGCCTGGGACGACTACCTGGCGTTCGTCCGCGCGCAGGTCTCGCGCGACGCGCTGATCGCGGCGCACGCCGCCGAGCTGGATGCCCTCACCGCCGGCGCGCGCGGGACGGGCGGCGGCTGGAAGGACGACAAGGACCAGGTGACCGGGCACCGCTTCCCCGACAAGTCCGTGCTGCTGACTTTCGACGACGGGCCGTCGGCGCGGTACACGCCGGCGATCCTGAAGATCCTCCAGCAGTACGGCGTGCACGGGGTCTTCTTCCAGGTGGGCCGCAACATCGGCAAGGCGGAGGGCGAATCGCGCGACATCCTCGCCGCCGGCCACGCGCTCGCGAACCATTCGTTCTCGCACGCGTTCCTTCCCAAGCTAGACGCGGATGCGCTGAACCACCAGCTTGTGGATACCAACGACGCCCTCGAGACGGCCGTCAAGCAGAAGCCGCTGCTGTTTCGTCCGCCGTACGGCGCGCGCAACGACAAGATCCTCGCGGCCGCGACGGGGCTGGGGATGAAGACGATCCTCTGGAACATCGATTCGCAGGACTGGGCCGATCCCGTCCCGCAGTCGATCGCCAGCCGGGTCGTCGCCCAGGTGGAACGGCAGAAGCACGGCATCATCCTGTTCCACGACATTCACCAGCGGACGACGGAGGCGCTGCCGCTGGTGCTCGAAGACCTGCAGAAGCGCGGCTACAGCTTCCTCTCCTGGGACGGGCGCGATTTCGTCGCGCCGCGCGGAGGCGGCGGGGTCGCGGCTTCCGCGCCGGTCGTCGCCGAGGTGGCCGCGCCGAAGCTTTATCGCGACAGCTGGGCTGTCATCATCGGCATCAACGCCTACAAAAGCTGGCCGCGGCTCGCCTACGCGGTGAACGACGCGCGCGCGGTACGCGAC
>Ga0310810_10007155_pt1 | contig 12699 bp, 11 predicted proteins | sample NCmetagenome_FD_207641 | JGI IMG/M metagenome (GOLD analysis project Ga0310810, IMG submission 207641) | Soil microbial communities from experimental microcosm in Duke University, North Carolina, United States - NC | ecosystem: Engineered > Artificial ecosystem > Soil microcosm > Unclassified ... | reverse complement strand
TGCGCCCCGACCTGTTCCATCTCGTGCGCATCGCCGAGACGCCCGAGGAGGCGACGCGGCTCGTGCTCGACCACGTGGCGGCGACGTGAGCGCCGGCGCCGCGCCGCGCGTCGACGATCCGCTGCTCGAGTGGCGGCGCGAGTTCCCGACGACCGAGACCACGCTGCACTTCATTTCCCATTCGCTGGGCGCCATGCCGCGCGGTGTCGAGGGCGCGCTCGCGCATTACGCGGAGATGTGGCGGAACCGCGGCATCCGCGCCTGGGAGGAGGAGTGGTTCGCGCTGCCGACCGCGGTCGGCGACATGCTGGCCGGGCTCCTGAACGCGCCGGCCGGCTCGGTGTCGATGTGCGAGAACGTCACCATGGCGCAGGCGGTCGCGCTGTCGACGCAGGACTTCCGCGCGCCGCGCAACCGGCTCGTGTGCACGGCCGAGGACTTTCCGTCGGAGCTGTACCTGTACGAGGGCCTCGCGCGGCGCGGCGCCGAGATCGTGCGCGTGCCGGCGCGGGGCGGGCGGCGCATCGAGCCGGAGGACGTGATCGCGGCGATCGACGAGCGCACGGCGGTCGTCGCGACGTCGCACACGCTGTTCCGCACCGCGCAGGTGCTGGACGTCGCGCCCATCTTCCGCCGCGCGCACGAGGTCGGCGCGATCACGCTGCTCGACGTGTACCAGAGCACGGGCTCGGTGCCGGTCGACGTGCGCGCGCTCGGCGCGGATTTCGTGACCGGCGGGTCCGTCAAGTGGCTGTGCGGCGGCCCCGGCGCCGGCTACCTGGTCGCGAACCCGGCCACGACGTCGGCGCTGCGCCCGGCGATCACCGGCTGGATGGCGCACGAGAATCCGTTCGCGTTCGACTCCTCGGCGCAGAAGCTGGACGCGGGCGCGCGGCGTTTCTGGACGGGCACACCCGCCATCCCGGCGTTCCTTGCGGCGCGCGAGGGCTATCGCATCATCGCGGCCATCGGCGTCGCGGCGATCCGCGCGAAGTCGCTGCGCCAGACCGCGCGCCTGCTGGAGCTGGCCGACGCGCACGGCTTCACGGTTACGTCCGACCGCGACGCGCACGCGCGCGGCGGCACCGTCGGCCTGGACGTGCCGCACGCCGAGCGCGTGTGCGCCGATCTGCTGGCCGGCGACGTGCTGCTCGACTTCCGCCCCGGCGTGGGACTGCGCCTGGCGCCGCATTTCTACACGCGCGACGAAGAACTCGACGAAGTCATGCGCCGCATCGTCGCGTCGGTGAGGCGTCACACGGCGAACGGCGCGTAGCGCCGACCGGCAAGGGACTGACCGGAAGTCGTCGCTGCCCGGCTGGCGCGCGACCGGTCGCCGCGGCCGAGCGCGCGGGGCCGCCACTCGGGCGCGGGCCGCCGGCTCCGCCACCAAGTCCTTGCGGTCGGGATCGATTACTCCCTTCGAGCCCCGCCCCCCGCCGCCCGAACGCCTTCTGGCAGAGTTGATGCGAGGAGTCTCCCCACAGACGGTCCGGGACGGCCGCGGGGGATGGGACCGCGCGACGGCGCCCGACTTCCGGAGGCCCGCATGGACAGTGCATACGGTGTGAGCTGGCGACGCGCGAATGGCGAACGCGTGGCCATCGAGCAGCTCGATCAACACGAGCTGGAGGCGGCTCTGCATCTGCTGGAACGCGAGGACGTGTCGGACCCCGTGGCCGACGCGCTGCGCGAAGCTGTGGCGTCCGAGGTTCTGAGGCGGAGCGCGCGCGTCCTGGCGCTGCCTGTCAGGCGCAAAGACGAGAACGAGGAGCGCCGCGCCGCGTAGCACACGCCCATTCGCGCCCATCCCACGCCGTGGCGAGCCGAACGCCGCGGCGTACGCATTTGTGCTCCGTGGCCAGGCGCTGGCCGGCACGAGCGGTAAGAAAGTCCAGAAACTGAGCGCGCGCGGCGGCGGTGGGCCGGCTCCTGGCCGGCAGCCGCCCTCGGGCCATCGCCGCGCCGCCGCCGGCGCCCGAGGCTTCCAACCCTCGGCCGCATCGAGCATTTCGGGGCGCGGCTCGCGCCGGAAGCGGCCTGCCTTCGACCCGGGTCGGGCCGTTGGCAAGGAAGATGCGAAGACCGCCGACCGAGCCTCCGGCCCTGGCCGGAGCCGACGACAAGACGTGAAGCACTTACTCGGCGGAAGCGCCCCACGGATTCGCTGGCGCGGAGGATGGGTATGGAAAGCAGGTATCCGGTGGAGTGGACGCGGGCCGACGGCACGCGCGTCGCCGTGGAACTCCTCAATTTCCCCGAACTCGTGGCCGCGCATCAGGTGCTCGAGAGCGAGGACATGGAGGATCCGGTGTCGATGGCGCTCCTCGACGCGATCGAGTGCGAGTTGATCCGGCGCTGGACGCACAAGACGCAGTCGCCGCGCCAGCGCGAGGCGCGCGCCGCGGAGTCGGTCGACAGGGCAGCGTAAGCGCCCCCGCAGCCTTCAGCCCGGGGACTATAGGGGGACCGGGGCGAGGCGAGGGGGCGTTCATCTCCTGAAGCCCAGCGACTTCAGGAAAACGGCGGCGGTATCCCGCGCACGGACGCGCAGGTGCCGCCGTTCGTGTTAGTGTGCGCCGACCTCGAACACACCCGCGGCGCTCTCACGTCGCGGGTCGCGTCGACCAGGGGCGGCGTCACCTCATCCTCCCGGCGGCGCGCGCCCAACGCCCAGCACGGAGGCTCCATGAAGACCGCCGAGGCGACTGAAACGCGCCGACTCGAGATCGTGCGCGAACCGATGGTCTACATCGTCGGACGCCAGTCGCTCGACCCGAGCACGATCGATCGCTTCCTCACCGACCACGGCGTCACGTGGACGACCGACACCGAAGTCGGCGGCGAGGCGCTGGCCGAGATGGCCGGCCGCGTGTGCTACATGTCGTACGGCAAGGGCCGGCGCACGAACCGCGAGTTCCTCGAGCACATCGTCGACGTCGGCCACGGCTCGGTGCTGGAGCACGCGGTGTGGAGCTTCCTCATCACCGGCGTGTCGCGCTCGTTCACGCACGAACTGATCCGTCACCGGCATTTCTCGTACTCGCAGCTGTCGCAGCGCTACGTCGACGAATCGGACTCCGCGTTCGTCGAGCCGGACGTGATCGCCGCCGATCCCGACCTGCACGCGGTGTGGTGCCAGGCCGTGAACGCGACGCGCGCCGCCTACGACCGGCTCGTGACCGGGCTGCAGGAGAAGTTCCCGGACGTCGCCGACCGCACGCTGCGCCGCAAGCTGGCGCGCCAGGCCGCGCGCTCCGTGCTGCCGAACGCGACGGAGACGAAGATCTTCGTGACGGGCAACGCGCGCGCGCTGCGCCATTTCATCGAGCTGCGCGGCTCGGAGCACGCGGACGTCGAGATGCGCAAGGTCGCGGTCGTCATGCTCGGATTGCTGCGCGCCGAAGCGCCCGGCCTGTTCGCGGACTACACGCTCGTGCCGCTCGCCGACGGCACACAGGCCACGCACACCGAACACCCCAAGGTGTGAGGCGGCCCGCATGAGCGGGGAGCGTCAGTCGACACGGCCGGTCACGCGAGTGACCGGCCGTTCGCGCGAAACGCTGGACGACGCGCTGGCCGTCGAGCGCGCGCTCGAGATCCGCATCGACGGCCGCGCGCTGTCGGTGACGCTGCGGACCCCGGGCGACGACCGGGAACTCGTGCTCGGTTTCCTGCGCGGCGAGGGCGTGATTGCGAAGGGTGCCGACGTCGCCGCGCTCGACCTCGCGCCGTCCGACTGCGACGACGCGCCCGATATCGCGAACGTGCGGCTCGCGGCCGGCGTCGCGCTCGACTGGGCGAAGCTCGAACGCCACTTCGCGGCGACGTCGGCGTGCGGGCTGTGCGGGCGCGCGCACCTGGAATCGCTGCGCGCGGGGCTCCGCCCGCTCGAGGCGCACGCGCCGATCGCGCGCGACGCGCTGCTCGCGCTGTCCGAGCGCGTGCGGGGCGCCCAGGACACGTTCCTTGCGACCGGCGGGCTGCACGCGGCCGCCTGGGTATCCGGCGAGGCGCTCGCGGTCGAAGCGCTGCGCGAGGACGTGGGCCGGCACAACGCCGTGGACAAGGTGGTCGGCTGGCTGACGGAGCAAGGGCGCGAGAGCCCGGGCCCCGGTGTGCTGTGGGTGAGCGGGCGCGCCGGCGCGGAGATCGTGTTGAAGGCGGCGCGCGCGCGCATCCCCGCGCTCGTCGCGGTCGGCGCGCCGACCACGCTGGCCGTGGACCTGGCGCGCGCCGCGCGCCTCACGCTCGTCGGCTTCCTGCGCGAAGGGCGGATGAACGTGTACGCGGGGGGCGAGGATCTCTAGCCGGGAACGCGGCCTGCGGCCGACGGCTCCCACGATACCGGGCGTCGCCGCCGGCAAAGGCCATACTTCCCGCGAGGGCGGCTCCGCGGCTAGGCTACGCGCCATCGCAGGACCGTGATCCTAACGAATGGGGAGGACGGATGGCCGAATCCGCCGAGACCGCGAACACGCAGAGCGCACTTCCCACGCACGGCGCCGCGTACAAGGTGCGCCGCGTGCTCAACTGGTTTCCGCTCGGGCTGACCTACGCGACGTACTACATGGGCCGCTACAACTTCAACGTCGTGAAGGGCGACATGGGCGCGAGATTCCATCTCGACAAGGCGCAGATGGGCATCATCGCGACCGCCGGATTCTGGACGTACGCGCTGAGCGTGCTGTTCAACGGTCCGCTCGCCGACCGCATCGGCGGCCGCAAGGCCATCCTCGTCGGCGCCGTCGGCGCGCTCGTGATGAACCTGGTGATCGGCCTGCTGTTCCTGAACGGCTGGACGACGCGCGTGCTCGTCGGCATGTCGCTGCTGTACTCGGTGAACATGTACTTCCAGAGTTTCGGCGCGCTGTCGGTCGTCAAGGTGAACGCCGCCTGGTACCACGTGCGCGAGCGCGGCGTGTTCGGCGGCATCTTCGGCTCGATGATCTCGGCCGGCTACTTCCTGGCGCTCTCGGTCGGCGGCTGGATCCTCGCGCACTTCCCCTGGTACATGATCTTCATCATCCCGTCCGGGGCGATCGCGATCATGTTCGTCGTCGACCTGTTCATCGTGCGCGACCGGCCGAGCGACGCGGGACATCGGAACTTCGACACCGGTGACGCGTCGGCCGGGGACGAGACGCCGGTCGACTGGGGCTACCTGTTCCGCAAAGTGTTCTCGCACCCGGTCATCGTCACCATCGCCGCGGCCGAGTTCTGCACCGGATTCGTGCGGCAGGGACTGCTGCTGTACTTCACCGAGTACCTGAAGGAAGTCCACCACGTCGATCCCGGGTCCGCCTTGTTCTGGTGGGCCGGCGCCGGCGTGACCCTCGGCGGCATCGTCGGCGGGCTGCTGTGCGGCTGGATCTCGGACCGGCTGTTCCAGAGCCGCCGGCCGCCCGTGGCGTTCCTGTTCTACATCGGGCAGGCGGTGATGCTGGCGCTGCTCGGCTTCGCGCCGTCGCCGGTCGCCGCGGCGTGCCTCATCGGGCTCAGCTGCCTGTTCATCTTCGGCGTCCACGGCATGCTGTCGGGAACCGCCAGCATGGACTTCGGCGGCCGCAAGGCGGCCGCGACCGCGGCCGGCATGCTGGACGGCATCCAGTACGTCGCCGCCGGGCTCACCGGATTCGGGCTGGGCTGGATCTTGAAGACGTACGGCTGGGACGGCACGCCGCTGCGCGAGGGCTATCAGCCGCACAACGCGCTGGTGTGGGTGGGCAGCATCATTCCGTTCTCGCTGCTCGGCGGGATCATCATGACGCGCGTGTGGAACGCGACGCCGCGGCGCTCGGCCGTCCACTAGCGGCGGCGGTCGGCGCTCCTACGCCCCGAGGCGTTCGCGCAGGATGCGCGAGCGCGCGCGGCTCACCGCGACCTCGGTGCGCGCCGCGTCCTTGAGCTGAAGACGCCACGTGCCGGCGAAGCCCGGGCGCAGCGCGGCGGCCCAGTCCAGGTTCGCGATGGCCGCGCGGTGCACGCGCACGAAGCGCTCGGGATCGAGACGGCGCTCGAGCTGGTCGAGCGTGAAGTGCACGTAGTGGCGGTTGCCCTCGACGGCCGCGAACACCAGCTTCTCCTCGGCGCCGAACCACAGCACTTCGCCGGCCTTCAGGATGATCTGGCGATTGCCGCTCCGTACCGTGAATCGCTCGAGGTACGGCGAGCGCCCCGCGTGCTCGAGCCCGCCCAGCAGATCGGCCAGCCTCTGCGACAGCTCTTCCGGTCGCGCGAGGTCGGCGCGCGCGCGAGCCACCGCTTCCGCGAGTCGCTCGGCACGGTAAGGTTTGAGGAGATAGTCGACGGCGTTCGCCTCGAACGCGCGCACGGCGTAGTGGTCGTACGCGGTCACGAACACGATGGCCGGGCGCGGGCTCAAACTTTCCAGCAGCTGGAAGCCGTCCTCGCCCGGCATCTGGATGTCGAGCAGCAGCAGGTCCGGTCGTTCGAGGGCGATGACGCGCCGCGCCTCCTCGGCCGAGCCGGCCTCGCCGACGACGCGCGCGTCGGGCACGCCGGCCATCAGGCGTCGCGCGCGCGCGCGGGCCAGCGGCTCGTCGTCGACCAGCACCACGCGCAGGGGCGGAAGGCTCATGGGGCGACGATTACCACGTCAGGCCGACGCCGGCCACGACGTAGCGCTGGCTGAAGTACGAGTCGAGCGCGTAGCGCTTGCTGTAGTCGCTGTTCCACACGTAGGAGAGCTGGTTGCGCGTGGCGAGCGCGTTCAAGGTCTCGAGGTAGGCGACGCACACGCTGCTCGGCGGCAGCCCCGCGCCCTTCGCGATCGAGAACAGGCGCGTGATGCGCACGTCGAGCCGGTGGTAGTCGGGCATCAGCGCCGCGTCGTGCTCGCCGAAGATCGGGCGCCACAGAGTGCGCGACGGATCGTACGTGCGCCCGACGACCGCCGTGTACGGGCGGCCGCTGGAATAGCCGTAGCGCGCGCCGAGCATCCACGCGCGCGCGACCTGCAGCTGGCTCACCAGCGTCACGGAGTGATGCACGCCCCACGACGTCGGCACCTCGCGCGTGTCGTCCAGTTCCTTGCGCCGCGCGTCGAGGTAGCCGTACGACACCCAGCCCGACAGCGCGCGCCACGTGCCCTGCGTGAACACGTCGACGCCGCGCGCGAATCCGGTGCCGGCGTTCGTGTAGAAGCGCAGCGAATCGTTGGTGACGAGGCCGCGATACTGCTTGCGATAGGCCTCGACCCGCACGTTGCCGAACTCGCTCTTCCACTCGTAGCCGGCGATCACGTGATCGGCGCGGAGCGGCGCGAGATCGGGATTCCCGTACACCGGATCGAGGTACTGCGCGTCCGGCAGCTGGTGGTAGCGCCCGGCGGCGACGCGGAACGTCTGATGCTCGTCGACGCGCCACGCCAACGCGCCCCGCGGATCGACCGTCCACACGCCGGGGCGCGACGCCCAGTCGAAGCGCCCGCCGAGCGTGGCGTACAGCGGCCCCCACACGCGCAGCTTGTCCTCGAGGTAGACGCCGGGATGATCGACGGTCGGGTGCGTCGACAGCGCGCGCGTCGGCGCGCCGGCGTAGTAGTCCGTGCTGTCGGCCGGCACGTGGCCGGTCACGTCGCGCTCGGTGCGGCCGACGTTCGAGCCGAACGACAGCTCGTGCCGCGCGTTCAGTTGCCACACCGCGTCGAGATTGGCCTGCAGCTCGCGTTCGCGGTCCGCGCCGCCGAACGTGTCGAAGCTCCAGTTCGTGCGGTAGTCCTGCAGCGACGCCTGGCCACGCAGCGCGACCTTGCCGAGCAGCGCGTCGGAGAACTGGACCGCGCCCAGCTCGTTCGTGGCGCGACTCTTGTACAGGCCCTGAAAGTTCAGCACGTTCGTCACGAGCCCGGTGCGGTCGCCGGAGCCGAGCCACGTCGCCGACACCTTGCCCGTCGGCGAGTAGCGGTACAGCAGTCGCGCCGCGCCGTCGTCGCTGCTCGGCGCCTCTTCGTAGTCATTCGAGGTGCCGTACAGCTTGAACAGCACTTCGGGGAAGCTGTGGCGCAGCGACGTGACCAGCGACAGCTTGTCCGGCACCAGCGCCCAGCTCGTCGACACGCCGGTGCCGGCCAGGTTCGCGCTCACGGACACCGTGCGCAGGTTGAATGGATCCTGCGTCTCGACGTCGAGCACGCCGGACAGCACGCCGCCGTACTTCGCGGAGAAGCCGCCGCTCGAGAAGAACGCGCTCTTCAGCATGTACGTGTCGAGCGAGCTGAACAGACCGCCCGAGGCGCGCTCGTAGTGGTACGGGTGGCCGATCGAGCCGCCGTCCAGGCGGATCAGCGTCTCGTCCGGCTTGCCGCCGCGCACGTAGACCGCGGCGCCCTCGGTCGGCGCGTTGATGCCGGGCAACGTGCGCAGCGACTGGAACAGGTCGGCCGCGCCGCCCGGCGTGGTGTAGACGTCCAGCCGGCGCAGCGTCGCGCCTTCACTTTTTCCCGTCTTGCCGAACGACGACGCGCTCACCGTCACCTCGGACAGCTCGAGCGGCTGGTCGCGCAGCACGACGCGGAGCGGCGCGAGCGCGCCCGACACCTGCACGATGAGACGGCGCGGCTCGTAGCCCATCTCGCTGACGAGCAGCGTGAGTGCGCCGTCCGGCAGATCGAGCGTGAAGCGGCCGTCGGCGTCCGTCGACGTGCCGCGCTTGAGTTCGGGCACGGCCACCGTCGCCAGCTCGACCGGCTTGCCCGCGCCGTCCACGACGCGACCGGTGACGGTCGTCGCCGCGGCCGGACGCGCCGCGAACGCGAGGCAGGCGACGAGCGCGTGGGTGAAGACGATGCGTGCGGCGGACGTGTTCACGGCTGGCTCTTCGTCCCGGTCGTGCCGGCGCCCGCGGTCGCACTGTCGGAACGCGCGGAGCCCGCCGGAGCCGGCGCCGCGTGACCGCCCGCCCCAGCGGCCAACGCACGCTCGGCGTCGGGGAGCAGCGTCTTCTTCACCCAGCCATTGCTCGGGTTGATCGAAAGCGCGCGCCGGAAGCGATCGACCGCGGCCGGATAGTCCTGGCGCAGCATGGCCGCACGGCCGGCCCACAGCGCGGCGTCGTCACGGCCCCAGTCGGGCGCCGACTCGTTCGCCGCGCTGTCCGCCGCGCTCACCGCGAGCGCGCGCTCCAGCTCGTCGGTGGCCGCCGTCGCGCCGCCGCCGTACTGGGTCGGACGATTCAGCGTACCGATGCCCTCGAGCAGCCACACGCGCGGGCTGGACGGAGCGAGGGCCAGCGCGCGGCGCAGGTTCGCCATGCTCTGGGGCCCCAACGTCATCATCGAGCCCGCATCGAACTGAATCGACATGCCCTGCAGGCCGCCCTTGAGCGCGATGATCTCGGCGTCGTTGGGCGCCAGCGCCAGCGCCTGGTCGACGCGGGTGAGTCCGTCGTGGCAATAGCGCGCGGCCTTCACCCGGTCGGCGCCGAGGAGCGGCGTGGCGCGCCAGTCGGCGACCGCGATCCAGTACGGGTACGCCGCGACCTTGGGCTCGGCGGCGGCCAGCACCTCGAACTGCGCCCGGGCCTTGAGCACGTCCTCGGCCGACCCGTGGTTGACGCCCTGTTGGAGCGCTTGCTTCGCGCTCGCGACCGCGCCGGGTTCGGCGGCGGCCGAGGGCGCGGCGTGGGACAGGAGGGATACGGCGACGACGATGCTGCAAGCGCGCAGATTCATGAGACGCCTCGTTGGGACGAAGAGGGGGTGGACGGCGTCGGCGGCGCCGCGGTGCGGACGGGAAGCGTGATCTCGATCGCGACGCCGTGCCCCGGCGTCGAGCGGATCTGCAGGTCGTGCGGCGGACCGGCCAGCTCGAGGCGCTCGCGCACCGAACGCAGGCCGAAGCCATTGCCGCTCGGGGCGGCGTCGCCCATGCCCGGCCCGTCGTCGAGGACGCGCACGACGAGCCGCGCGTCGACGCCGGCGCCGGTGCGCGCGACTTCGACGCGCAGCACGCCGCCCTCGGCCGTCGCGCCGATCCCGTGGCGGACCGCGTTCTCGACGATCGGCTGGAGCAGCAGACTCGGCACCAACAGGGAGTCGAGTCCCGGCTCGATGCGTTCCTCGACGCGCAGCCGGTCCGCGAAGCGCACGCGCTCGATGGTCAGGTAGTCGCGCACGAACTGCAGCTCGTCGCCGAGTCGGGCGTGTTCGTGATCCGAGGCGCGCAGCGTGTAACGGAACACCTCGGCGAGCCGCGTCGTCGTGTCCTCGGCCGCCGCCGGATCCTGATGGATCAGCGCGGCGATCGTGTTCAGCGTGTTGAACAGGAAGTGCGGGTGGATCTGCGCGCGCAGCGCGCGCAGTTCGGCCTCGGCCAGTTCCGCGCGAATGCCTTCCACCTGACGCGCGCGGGCCAGTGCCTGTTCGTAGAAACGCACGGCGAACGAGATGCCGCTGAACAGCGCGGTGAACAGCAGCGTGAACATGCCCGACACGAGCCAGGCGCGCGCGCTGCCCAGGAATCCGGGCATCAGCGTGAAGTGGATGATGGCCGACGCGACGTACCCGCAGACGACGCACACGCCCCCGTACACGAGCGCGAGGCGCAGGACCGGCGTCTCGACGGTCTCGGGCGGGCACTCGTAGTGGTCGCGGAGCAGCACGTGGCGCGCCGTCCACAATCCCAGTCCGATCGAGTACGCGAACACCAGCGACATCTCGTACGCCAGCACGTACTGGGCCCATTGCGCCCCGGATAGCAGGCCGAAGAACAGCGCGAACGGGATCGCCCACAGCGGCTGCCGCCACAGGATCTGGAGGAGGTCGCGGCCGGGCCGCAGCACTGGGCGAGACGTCGCGAGGGGTTTCATGCCTGCAGTGTCGGCGCGGGCGGGAGGCGGCGCCAGACGAGCCGGGATGGGCGGTCGCCCGGGGCGGATGAACGGTCGTGGCGCGCGGCCGCGCGCTCAGACGGCTGGCGCATCGAGCACCCGCAGCACCATGACCGTGATGTCGTCGCCGGCCTCGACGCCGTCGAGGAACGCGCGCACGCCTTCCAGGATGCGGTCCACCACGTCGCGCGCCGGCAGGTCGGCGGGCAGCGCGTCGATGAGCGCGATCAGCCGCTCCTCGCCGAACAGCTCGCCGGTCACGTTCGCGGCCTCGCTCACGCCGTCCGTGTACATCACGACGCGGTCGCCGGCGCACAGCTCCAGTTCGCCTTCCTCGAACGCCGCGTTCTCGAGCACGCCGACCACCGTGCCGCCGCGCTCGAGCGTGACGCGCTCGCCGCCGCGCCGGAACACGAGCGGGAAATTGTGCCCGGCGTTCGTGAACGCCAGACGCATGCGCCGCTCGTCGATGCGCGCCAGGAAGAACGTGGCGAACTGCTGCACCGTCGTGCTGCGGTACACCATGCGGTTGATGTTGCCCATGATCGCCGCCACGGACGGAATGGAATGCGCCTGCGTGCGCAACGACGCCTGCAGCATCGAGGACAGCAGCGCCGCGGGCACGCCCTTGCCGGCGACGTCGGCGATGGCGACGAGGAACGCGTCGTCGCGGGCCGGCACCACGTCGTAGAAGTCGCCGCTGACCTGACGCGACGACAGGTTCAGCGCGTGCACTTCGAGGCGCGGCCGCGTCGGGAACTGGGTGATGAGGAACGAACGCTGGATGCGCCGCGCCTGGTTCATTTCGCCCTCGGCGCGGGCCCGTTCGATGGAGTCGCGATAGAAGCGGCTGGCCATCGCCAGCCCCATGAACAGCGCACAGAACAGCAGCGTGAACACGAGGAATACGACGATGCCGCGTCCGCTGCCGAGGAACGCGGGCACGAGCGTGGCGCGCACGATCAGCGCGCCGACGACCGAGCCGACGATGGCGAGCGATCCGTGGAACGCGATGATCGGCGGCACCGGACGCCGCCCCTCCGCCGGGCGCGGCAGCATGCGAGGCTCGAGGAACCACTCGCCGACCCACAGCGTCAGCAGGATCGAAGCGCTGAAGATGGCGGAGACTTCGTAGTAGGCCGGGAAATCGCGCCAACGGCCGCCGCCGAGGAGCGAGAAGAACGCGCCGAACGGCAGCGCGTAGAGGGGAATCCACAGCACCGATTTCGCGAGTTCGGTCCAGGCGGTCCTGGGCCTCGGTGGGCGGCTCATGACGGGCTCCTCATGACTCGAGTGTCGGGGCGAAAGCGCCGGCGAGGAAGGCCGGACCCGATGAACGGTCGAACGAAGGCGCCGAACGGTCGCGGGTGGTGGACGGCGCGAGCGCGGGAACCGCGGCCCACGCCAGGGGTCACGGGGCCAGGCGCTCGCGCACCCAGCGGCGGCCGACCCGGCGGTAGCGCAGGCGATCGTGCAGCCGATGGTCGCGACCCTGCCAGAACTCGATCGCGTCCGGGATCACGCGATAGCCGCCCCACGCGGCCGGCCGCAGCACGTCGCGCCCGGTGAGGCGCGTCGCGAGCCGAGCGCGGGCCCGCTCCAGCGCCTGGCGGCTCTCGATCACGCGGCTCTGCGGCGAGATCGACGCGCTCAGCTGGCTGCCGCGGGCGCGCGTCGCGAAGTACGCGTCGGACTCGGCATCCGACAGCGGACGCACGCGCCCCTCGATACGCACCTGGCGATGGAGCGGCTGCCAGAACAGCACGAGCGCGGCGCGCGGATTCGCGGCGAGTTCGCGGCCCTTGCGGCTCGCGCGATGCGTGTAAAAGTCGAAGCCGTGCTGGCCCG